>ERZ808028.167-NODE-167-length-67931-cov-6.462360_pt1 | contig 67931 bp, 55 predicted proteins | sample MGYA00380184_ERZ808028 | MGnify/ENA primary metagenome ERZ808028 (study PRJEB31490, sample SAMN06133397) | mouse gut metagenome | isolation source: J8_1 | host: mice | place: China: Chengdu | collected 2015-05 ... | reverse complement strand
AATGCTTCGCTAGTTTTAGCTTGAATAAAAAAAAGTTCTACATTCAACTCCATACCTTTATCAATCAATTCTGCTATATCACTAATATCTAGCACATAACGATTGTTTATGGCAATGGCAATACCATCTATACCAGCATCGCAACCTTCACCAACACATGTTGATACCAAATTAAAATTATTGATGTTTTTTGTTGCTAAACAGATATAATTTATGAATTTCTCAAAATTTGTATCAGTTTTACCACCCCCAATTTTTTGTTCTTTTAAAAATTTATCAAAATATCTACTTACTATGATGTCCATGTATGCTTTCCCCCATATAAAAAACGACATTTTCTTACATATTATAGCATAACATATAGCAAGCGTATACCCAAAATTAACATATCATACTATTCATTCCCCCCATGCCCGAACTCCCATAGGGGGAACAGCAAATTTACGCAAGAAACAAACTATTAATACTTGGTTATGCTCCGATAATCCTATTGAAAAGCTGCAACAACACATCTTTCACGCCAGCAGCATTGAATACCAGACCGACAGCAATCAAGGAAACCACCAAGAACCCGATAAGTTTTGAAAACTCTCTCTTGAATCCAAGATACACCCCGATAACCACGATTGCCATAAGCACCAGCGATTGCGCATTGCTTAAAAACCAGTTGTATAAATTCTGTCCAAAATTCATTCTTCATTTCTCCTTTCAAATTGTTCCATTTCCCTGTCAAATCGGCTGCCAGCCTGTACCAGACATAACGCCGAGATTCCCACACCTGCCCCGAATGATAATAGGAACAGGTCAAATAATAACTGTTTCAATCCGTATCCTCCTGTCTTTGAATCACTTCCTCTGGGGAAGTCGTCTGTTGTTTTATTAGTTTCTTATGGCGTTCGGTTAGCTCCACATCGTTTAAAATGTCTTGAAGAAAATGTGTGCCGTTGGCACGGTCAATCTTTTGCAGCATTTTCCATGTAGGGGCAACCTGTCTGCCTATCCAGTTAAGCGTCTGTGTGAGCGTATATGGCTCTGGTTGTGTTGTCAGTTTCAAACGTCTACGGTCAGAGCCGATAAAGTACGCCCATTTTTCGTTGGTTTTCCATTCGCTACGCCGCTTATCTAGTTCTTTGTCAACGAAACGGATATATCGGTTAATGATAGAAAATGCGGTACGTTCTGCGTCGTAATGAGTCAGCAGGTCACATACCGCATGGTAGGCTCTTTCATTTTTGAGCCGGATTTCAAATCGGTTCTTGATTTTCGTATCTTCTATGGGAATCCCATTTTTCATATACTGTTCATAATTCTTTTCATAAATGCAGAAGTACACTTCTGATTTCAAAGAGCCTATATACAACGTATTTCCCATACTATATCCGTCCTGTTCATGGCTTCGCACCAGTTCGCCGCTGCGGTAACTCTTGAAACTGCGAAATACAGAAATACATTCTTCATGGTTGCATTTTTCGGTCAACACTGGAATATCCAGCATACCGACTATATCGTTAATGGCAAGGTCAAGACGCTTCATCACACCGCCGTTGCCTAAAGCATCCATGAAAAAATCGTACCAGCTCCTATGCTGTGCCAGCAGGTAGCTCTCCATCTGGCGGCAGCCTTTCCCCTTTAGTTCCAACAGCGTACCCTTTTCTTCATCAGCGGAGATAAGTACGAACACATTCCCTAAGACATAATGCTCCGAGTAGGAATAAAAACCGAAATCTTCATGTATCATCATCTCCATTTTTAGTTGCAAAATATTTTCTATTACATGCGTTACGTCAGTTGTCGGAAATCGTATTCGTACATAATCAAACAGCATGGTAAGTGGTGATTCCGGATTATATTTTTCCAATGCCACAAATAACTGTTTTTGGATTTCCTTTGTCAATGCCACCTTGCCGGATTCCAGACGATTCAGATGTTCTCTGCTGATTCCTGCTTCAATCGCCAGCTTATTTTGAGAAATGCCATAGGCAGTACGCTTTTCCTTAAAATCCTTTATCCAGTCCGTTTCATTCAGTTAAATCCCTCCTAACGTAAAGAGGTGTGACAGAATTCCAGCCTTTTGTCACACCTCTAAAATCTATCGGAAATGCCTGTACCGTAAGGAATTTTTAGATTTCCGAATTTGTTTTCAGTTGTATTTGCGCCCCCCTGTTAGATACTGGGGGCATATGGCAGGTGCGGCATACCGCACCTGCACAGGCTAATCCGTACCTGCGGCTTTCGCTTCGCACGCCGCCTGTCCGTCTTGCCTGTCATGTGTAAGTTTCCCTATCTCCTTTAGGAAGTCATACTCCTTGGGTACAAGGGGAGTATAAAATTCGGATATAACACTCGTACCCGTATCCACATAGCCACGCCCTTTTATCGGTTTTAAAAAGAAGTCCTTATTTACCTCTCCGAACATCATAGAGTAACCCAGTTCCGACATACGCCCAAGAGCAACACGGAAATTAAATTGGTCACGGATTCCATCACCCAAATATTTTGCGTCTGGTCTCTGACAGGCGAGAATAAGAAAATAACCAGCCTGTCGCCCTAACATGACTATTTGTTTCAGTTTGTTAAGGACAGCGGCATTTTCCTTTGTCGTCAGCATTTCCATAAACGCCACATATTCATCAAAGATTAGGAAGTGGGGTGGCAATCCCAAGTAAGCATAATTCTCACCTGTCTTATAGTTCTCCATGAGTTTCATTGTTTCCGAGCGTTCCATCATGCCGTTATAGAAACGGTCAATACAAGCGGTGATATCTTCCTTTTTGTAGTAGACTTCGGGCATGACCGTGGCGAGGTCGGCAAGGTCAGCGTTCTTCGGGTCTAACACATACAGTACAGAATCACAGCGTAACAGGGCTTCGATAATGGTAAGGATAAAATACGTCTTTCCTCCACCTGTACCGCCAGCAATCAGCATGTGGGGAAGTTTGTCATATTCCCACCAGACACTTTTCATCAGCCGAAGTTTACCCTTTTCTGCCCGTACCTCATTAATGGTAATGCGGTTTGCAATCGTATCATAGAGTAAGACATACTCCACATAGGAATCATGCAGCTCTTTGGATACTAATTCACAGTATAAGCCTGTTTCTAACTTTTTCTCCAAGTGTAAGAGCTGGTCTTGATATTTCCCCAGCGTGATTTCTGTCTGGATATGGAGTAATCCGTTCTCCATGCGGTAGTACATCTTTGGGAAATAGGTAATCCGTTCCTTTTTCCCATCTAGCGGAAGGTCTTTGAAAATACCGCTATCCTGTGCGGTTTCCGATTCATACCAGCCATTTTCCAGAATCATACGTGCCAGCTTTTGGCGATGATAGAGCTGCTTTATCTTGTCATATCGGAAACGGTAATAGAGTAGAGCAGCGGATAAACAGATAAATGCTGATATAATAAGCGTAACTATCCTGTATGGTGTAAGGCGGAGTTGTATGTTGCTGTCGCTAAAAAGTGTGACCGAGTTCCAGTCAGTTGTTATGATTGCTTTTAGATTTAAAAGTATCATTACCATAAAGAACAGTAGGAACAATAAGGCAGTAGCAAAGCGGAAAACCAGAGATTTGTCGCTGGCTCTGATACGATTTCTCTTTTTATAAAATTTCATATAACACCTTTCTGATACTTGACTTTTTTCTTATTTCTTTGTAATCTGTATATACAAAATAGTTAGCAACAGGTCTTGGTTCGAATCCAAGTATCGCCACCATGATAGGATTACTGTTAAATTCTATAGTTTCTGGTTTTATTTATGATACTATTAAATTTATTCTCAAGAAAGGAATCTTTTCTATGAAGAAAGCAATCTTATTTTTAGGTCTAGGTGTTTGCGGCGGTATAGTGTAACGGTAGCATGTAGTTGATAAGTACTACCCTAGACCTCCAACTATTACAAGGATTCTTTACGAATCCTTTTATTGTGCTTTTTTGTTCTGGTGACGGATATTATTTTGAGCATGACTATTTTCACCATCAAACTTGTCTCTTAATATAATATCCTCTGCCTTAATATACCAGTCCACATCCGCCCCTTGAAACGTTGCTGTCGCCACTGTATCCGCTACAGGATTGACAATCTCCACCTCAGCATTATACTCAAACTCCTTTAGCGGCACGACAGCCGGAATACTCACCTGTATCATGCGCCCCTGTCCTCTGGATTTCAAATCGTAAGTGCGTTCTTTGATTTCTTCAGAAACCGTTCCATCTTCATTCTGTTTATGTACCTCACGCCGCAATGCAGAAAATTTCAGCAGTCCAAATGTCTTTTCCTTGTCTATAATGATTCCATTCGCTAACCTCATAATCTCTGATACCTCCTTACGCCTTCACCATATCGTCAGCGGACAAAATATAGTTTGTGAACCCACGGTTGCCGATTTTATACCCCTCTGCGGTAATCTTCGGATTGATAAGCCGTACTTTTTCCTCAACCTCGAAATTCTTCTCCCCAGCAGTAGCAGGCAGCACTACAATAATGTCGTCGGCTCTCTGTACGTCTGAATACAAGTTATAGCTGCGAGAAATCACAGCCATGCGCCCGTTGATTCTCCGTTGCTCTACTTTGTTTTCACCTGCAAATTCCAGATTTCCGAAAGTCTTTTCCATGTTCGGGATAACATGCTTTAATTCCATATATGCTTACCTCTTTCTTTCTGATTTTCTATATCTCCATATGGGGAGCTACACTCCCCAAACCCCTAGTGTACTGTTTTTTCCAGCCAATCAAAAAGACGATTGACTTGAAAAAACAGTTTGCGTATCTTATATAGGCATACATTTTCAAGGCGGCGCACGGGAATAGGGTTTCATATGATTCCTCCCGTATTAATGATGGTTTGCTTTCATGCTGCGGTATTTTTTGTATATTGTAAATATAAGTCCGGCAGCGGATAAGATAAGCAAGATAAACAAGAGAGCAAAATTTGTCTTGTCGCCTGTTTTTGGTGAATTGTCATTGCCTGTCGGAGTGCTGGATTCTGGTGTGGTCGGTTCGTCGGGATTTTCTATGATTGTCACCGTCTGCCCTTTATCCTCAATGTCCTTATGTTCCGCTACCTTGATAGGCTTTTCGGGATTGGTTACGTCATATAATTCCTCAAAGGTTACAAGCTCTTTTTTGGCAAGTTCACTGGCATTGAATGTAAAGGCAAGCTGAATCTCCATTACGCTATCCGTAGCGGTAAACGTAAGGTCATTTTCCACACGTTTTCCATTGATGATAAGCTCTGCATTTTCAGACTTCACCATCTCCCAGCCTTTTAATTGATATTTCACACCTTTTTCTATACCATCTAAGGAAACTGTATCAACAATCGTTACTTCCTTGCCAGAGGAGATTGTCTTTTCTCCCGTGGCTTTATCGGCAGCGTTAGTATGCATAGTGATAATACGCTCCGTAATTGTCACGGTCTGTCTGTCATTCTCAATGTCCTTATGTTCTGCCACCTTAACAGGCTCGTCGGGATTCGTCACGTCGTATAATTCCTCAAAGGTCACAAGCTCTTTTCCGGCAAGCTCACTGGCATTAAAAGTAAAGGCAAGCTGCATTTCCATATCTGAATCTTCTGCGGTGAATGTAAGGTCATTCTCCACACGTTTTCCATCAATCAAAAGTTCCGTATTTTCAGATTTTACCATTTCCCAGCCTTTTAACTGATATTTTGTATCTTTCTCCAATCCAGCTAACGCTACTGTGTCAATAATGGTTATGTCTTTGCTGGCAAGAATCATTTTGTCGCCTGTCACTTTATCACAAGCCTTTGTATGAATATCTATTACACGTTCCTCAATCGTCACCGTCTGTCCGTCGTCCTCAATGTCTTTGTGTTCCGCTACCTTAACAGGCTCGTCGGGATTCGTCACGTCGTACAATTCCTCAAAAGTCACAAGCTCTTTTCCGGCAAGCTGGCTGGCATTGAATGTAAATGCAATCTGTACTTCCATTTTAGAATCCTTTGCGGTGAATGTGAGGTTATTTTCTACACGCTTACCGTCAATGAAAAGTTCTGCATTTTCAGATTTCACCATTTCCCAGCCTTTTAACTGATATCTTGTTCCTTTCTTCAAACCATCTAAAGCCACTGTATCAACGATAGTCACGTTTTTACCTGTAATAATAGATTTCTCTCCTGTCGCCTTATCGACGGCAGTTGTATGAATCGTCAGCTCCGATTCGTATTCGTCCGTCAAAGTGCCTAAATTAATGACAACATTATTTCTGGATACCACAATATCAAAAGCAGGAATTAGTGTCAGTCCTTTGTTGGAATCACAACGAAGTTCCTTAATCTCGTAAGTATCGTAAAACAAAGCACCCTTGCTGTCGTCTGGCTCTGACATTCCGAACCAGATACCGTCATCACTGGATTTTCCGGCGTTGGTATTCTTCTTGTGAGAAGCCCAGTCAGAGCAAGTAGAGAACTGACCGTTTTTATCTGTAACGATAACATGGCTTTCGCCTGTAGTCTTACTGGTGATTTTAAAGGGTACATTAGAAAGTCGTTTATGTGTTCCAGAACCGATTTTCACACCTTCAATATCTCCACGTTTTATCTGATTGTAGATGGATTTTTCTTCTGATGTTAAATCTACGATTTTTTCATTATCTACAATATCAAATTCACGGGATACCGCACCATTTATCAGATATCCCTCTGGCGTCTTTATTTCATCAATTCTGTAATGTCCGTAAGGGAGCGTGTCAGCAGCAGTAGTAGCGATACCGTCAATCCCCGTATGAATTGTTTTTACAACTTCATTCTTCTTATATAATTTTCCTTTTACCAGCACAGGATTCTTACTAAGGTTGGTGATAGTAAATGCCGTATCGCTAAAGGTTGCGCTGCCTTGCGGTTTTGTATCCTTAGTTTCAAGGTCACGCTTCTGTATTTTCACGCCGCCACGGATAATCTGATTGTAAACGGATTTTTCTTCTAATGTTAAATCTACGATTTTTTCATTATCTATAATATCAAACTCACGGGATACCGTACCATCTGTCAAATATCCTTCTGGCGGCGTTACTTCATCAATTCTGTAATGCCCGAAGGGAAGTGTATCAACAGCAGTCGTAGCAATACCGTTAATTCCTGTATAGATTGTCTTTACCGCTTCGTTTTTCTGATACAGCTTCCCATCGACCAGCACAGGATTCTCATTGAGTGAAGTAATGGTAAAGGCTGTATTTTTTATAGTTGCGTCGCCCTGTGGTTTTGTATCCTTAGTTTCAAGGTCACGTTTCTGTATTTTCACACCGCCACGAATAATCTGATTGTAAATGGATTGATTTTCTGATGTTAAATCTACGATTTTTTCATTATCCACAATATCAAACTCACGGGATACCGTATCATCTGTCAAATATCCCTCTGGCGGTGTTGATTCATCAACCCTGTATCGCCCATAGGGCAGCGTATCAGCAGCAGTAGTAGCGATACCATCAATTCCAGTAAGGATTGTCTTTACTACTTCGTTTTTCTGATACAGTTTCCCGTCAACCAGTACGGGATTCTCATTGAGTGAAGTGATGGTAAATGCTACATTTTTTAAGGCTGCGTTGCCTTGTGGTTTTGTATCCTTAGTTTCAAGGTCACGTTTCTGTATTTTCACGCCGCCTCTAATAACCTTATCTGATACGAAATACTGATTGCTGCCATTCAATATTGCACGCTCTCCATTCTCTGTTACCTGTGCGACGTATACGCCTGTTACCTGTTCGGAAGTTCCATTTACGTGTAAGTAAGCACCGTCCAGCAAGTAGCCATTTGGAGCTGATTTTTCTTCTACAGTAATCGTACCAAGCGGCAAACAGATAGCGCCATTCTGTGTATAGAAGCTGTCGCCGGATACTTTATAAGAATCCGACAGCCGTGTAATATAATGATTTGTTCCGTCGTTGCCTTTTTCTGCTTTTGTTCTGGTTGTCCATGTGCGTGTCGGCATTGATGGGAGATTGTTTCTGGTATAATACCCATTATAATATTTCCAGACAAACTCTGCGCCCTCTAAGGTAGCTTTGCCCTGTGGTTCTCCTTTTGATGTTTCCATATCTAGTTTGAAAAGTTCAATCTCTATATTTGTAACTTTGGGTGTATCGCTGACCTGTAAAGTAGAGGTTTCCCCTACATTGACTGTAAGGGTATGGATATTTTTATCTAATTGGAATCCCTTTGGAGCTATTGTTTCCTTCACATAATATGTTCCGGCTCTAAGTTCCACGGCAGTTGTATTTCCGTTTCCATCTGTAATAAGAGTAGCGACAGATTGTGTGCAGCTTTTATCAGAATAAACCTCATAGGTCGCACCAGATAAGGAATAACAGTTATTGCCATTATTGATTTCAGTATTCGCAGAAACTTTTTGGATTTTCCCTTTTCCTATTGCCAGATTCGCCCAGAACTGTCCTAAATCCTGTCCCTCGCCAGTATAAATATAGCCGCCGCAATCATATCTTCCCTTATTTGTTTTCACAAATTCTTTTGCGTTCTCATATACTTCTGCTTGAATTGTTTCTGGTAGTTCACCGAAATCAGCATGTACATTATCATATCCCCATCTAAGATGAACGCTTAACCTACGCCATACAATACATTGTTCGAGCAAATAAATCTGATTAGAAGTGAGGTTTGTATGCTGCTGTGTATATTGTTTAACATATTCCAATGATAAAGCAACATCTGAAATCTGCTCATGATTCATTCTATCCGAAGCGTTAATGCGATTTTTATAACCTGATGTGAAATGTGCGTTTATATCAATACAATATGCTATCTGTCCGTCAGCGTTCATGACGCTTTCCGTAAGGCTATCAACTACTACGCCACTGTTATTGACTTTGATAATTTTTCCGGCTGTTCCGGCTGTATCTGTATAAACTCGCTCTGCCGCCTGTGTCTGTATGACAGGCAATGTTGTAAATATAGTTACGACAGTAAGGATACCTGTCAGTAACCGTTTCAATATTTTTTTCATAATGTTTCCAATTCTCCTTTCATTTGGCTAAAAAATAGACGCTCATTTCTGAACGTCTACATTTTAAAAGGCTTGTCCTCTCATACATATTTAGTTTTATATCTTCTTATATATAGGTACAACAGTTACCTTTCTCTAAGTAATATATCCATTAGTCTTACTTGCGCTATCTACTTCCGCCATGACCCGCATCCAACATAATTGAATAAGCCATACACTTACTCCTATACTTTTTGTACTATAGTATGCAAAAAGACAGGACTTGGTGTATCCTGTCTTTTGAAAAGCATTTGTGAAATTTTATTCTTCCTTCTCCGACTCCACAATGGCAACCGTAGGGTCCCCATTCTGTGCTCTTTCAAGAACCGCAGACGCCAGCCTTACAAAATTCTTCCCTGATGTGCTCGCGCCGCTTACTGCATCTATATCTCCATTTCCCTGGTTCTCAAGAAGCTGAGCCGCATATTCCCGTGTATACTTATTGGGATAAGTTCCCTTAATCCCATTCATATTCTTCATATAGGCAATATCCCAGGATTTGATGAAGCCGCTTGCATTTTCCGCATTATACTCCACGGAAACAATCTTATTCTCCATCACGCAGATGGTTACATACTCCTTCCATCCATGACTGTAATCTGACATCTCCGCCGTATAATATCCGTCCTTAAGTCCTTCCTCCTTTTTACAGGAAACCGCCAAAATTCCCATACACATACAGAACAGCAGAACCATTATCCTCTTTTTCCACATGCCGCTCACTCCTCCCTTAACCTGAAACTGCCTGAAATCTCCTGAAGCTGCTGTGCCTGCTGATTCAATTTCTCACTGGCCGTGGTGCTCTCATAGCTTGCGTTCAAATTCTGCTGCGCTACGTCTCTAATCTGACTAATCTGACCAGTCATATTACCAAGGGAATGCTTCTGAACCGTTACATTCTCTGCAAGCTGTTCTGTAATCTTGGAAATCTGGTCTGCAATCTCCCCGATGTCATGGAAGGATTCCGCTACCTTGTTTGCGTACTCTGTTCCTCGTTTCACAGCCTTAAGTGAGCTGTCAATCATACCGGAGGTTCGTTTGGAAGATTCTGCGCTCTGGGCCGCAAGATTTCCTACCTCCTCCGCCACAATGGCAAAGCCCCTGCCTGACTCTCCTGCCCTTGCAGCCTCCACCGACGCATTCAACGCCAGGATATTAGTCTGGAAGGAAATATCCTCCAAGAATTTATTAATCTTCGTAATCTCCACAGAATTCCGGTCAATATCCTCCATGGCCAAAAGCAGATTCTTCATATAATTGCCGCCTGTCTCCATGTGACCCTGGGTTGTCTCCATCAGACTTCCCACCATCCTTGTATTCTCATCCACATCCAGAATATTCTGCTCAATCGCTGTCGTCTCCTGGGACAATACATTTAGAGATTCCGACTGCTCCGTTGACCCGTGGTGTACCTGCTGTGCGCTCTCTGAAACAACTCCTGCTGTGGAAAGCACCTCCTTTGAGGAGCTCTTAATTGATTTTAACATCCTATTAAGGGCGTCAATAATCTTATTCAACGACTCCTTCATTATGACGAAGTCTCCCTCAAAATCACCTCTTACGTCCACCTGGAAATTGCCGCCGGACATATTCTCCAAAATATGGGACAGTTCTGATATGTACCCGTTGACGCTGTCCACCGTATCGCTCAAAGCGCTGGAAAGAATCTCCGTCTCGTCGTTGGTCTTGATAACCTCCGTCGGGGTCGTCAAATCTCCCTGGGCCAAAAGCTCAATTCTATTCGTCACTCCCTTAAGGGACCTCTGAATCCTGGAAGAAAAATGTAAGGTATATATGCCTGCCAGTACCAGCAGCACACAAGTAATCCCAATACTGAGCAGGATTCCAGTATTAGCCGGCCCCATGAAATCCCTCTGGGGAACGATTACCGTCAGATACCATCTGGTTCCGTTAATAGGCGCGTGACTGATAAAAGCTGCATCTAATGACTTACCCATGGTGAGTACGCCCGTCTCCTTTGTCGTCACCTGATCTTTAATCCCAGTAAACCCTGTCACCTTCTCAAGCCCTTCCTGACTCCTGACAAGATCCTTATTCCGGCATCCCATGATCTTCCCTTCCCAGTTTACAATATAAGCGGTCCCGTTTGCACTGAGGTTAATATTGCTCAGTACATCATTCAGCACGTCGTACTTATAACTTCCAACCAGATAATAGAGCAGCTCGTCGTCTGCCGTCACAGGGATTCCCATAGCAAGCTCCAGCTCTCCTTCTGCTGAATCAACATCATCCACCGCAAGATTCTGGGTCTCCTGAAGCAGCGAATACAATTCCCTGTCCGCAATCGACGACGGACATTTCTCGTCTCCCAGATAGAGAGAGCCGTCAGCCTTATAAAGCCCAAGCCAGATAAACTCAATCCCTGACTGCGCGTCATCAAGAGCCTCCTTCTTTTCCTTCTTCGTGCTGTCAGGGTTCCTGATTGCCACCCTGTCGCTGATCATAAAGATTCGGTCCGCCAGCATATGCATGTTGGACTCAATACTCTGTGAAGCCATCTTCGTCGTAGACGGAAGCACATCTGCCATAATTTCTCTCGTAAGTACCTTCATAGACAATGCCATAACTATAACAAGAATCACAGCCAGGACAACGACAATAGCAGTTGTGTTCGCCACTATTTTTTTATTGATACTCTTTTTCACGCTTCCTTCCTCCGCATAAATATACTCTTTGCAGCCGACACGGATTTACCGATTTTTACCACTGCATCATTATATCATTATAGCAACAGCCCCCTAATATGTAAAGCCAGAAATACAAAATCTAGTGTTCTGAATAAGCCTCCCCCAACACCTGCTGTATGGAAGGGCAATTCGCTATAAGTCCATAACGAAAATGTATCGTCCCGCTCACCGTATCCTCAACGCTGCACGCCTCCATCTGCCTTTCAATCTCACCCCCGCCATACCATGGGTTATTCCCGTCCTCTCCTGCCTCCGCAGTCTTATAGTCGGCAAGTCCCACGTAGAGCTTAACGCCTTTTTCTTTGGCCTCCTTAGCCACAGCCGACCACCAGCCAAGCAATGCCGAAAAATCTGCAGTCGCATGTCCCATCTCCCAGTATAGCTGAGGGGCTATATAATCCACCCATCCCTCCTTCACCCAGGTCCTGCTGTCCGCATAGAGAGAAAAATAAGAAGAAAAACTGCTGGTGGTTGCGCTTCCCTCCGGATGCATGGTATTGCTTGCCCAGATTCCGGCGGGACTAATGCCAAACTCCATGTCCGGCTCTGCCTCATGAATGGCCGTATCCAAACCATTTACCAAAAGATTCACATTGTTCCGGCGCCAATCGCCGATATCCGGAAAATCTCCTCCGTAAGCTGCATAAGAAGCTCCGTCATTGAAATCTCCGCCTGGATAGAAATAATCATCCAGATGAATCCCGTCCACCTGGTAATTTTCTACAATCTCCATCACTCCGTCGGTTACCAGCTCACGTACTTCCGGCAGGCCTGGGTTAAAATAGTATCCCTCCTGATACTGCACCACCCAATCAGGATGCTGCCTGGCAGGAGAGCTTTCCTCCAGGCTCTCCCACTCGACAGCATCCCTGGCAATCCGGTAGGGGTTAAGCCATGCGTGCAGCTCAAGCCCTCGTTTGTGGGCTTCGCTGACCCAATATTCCAGAGGGTCAAACTCTGAATCCGGCGCCGTCCCCTGCTGACCCGTCAGATAGCGGCTCCAGGGATAGATTTTTGACGGGTAAAATGCATCCGAGCAGGGACGAACCTGTAAAAAGATGGTATTAAATCCCATCCTTCCCACTCCGTCCATAACAGCGTCTGCCTGGGCCCGCAATTCCTGTGCCGAAGCGGTGGGCATGGCGGGATAATCCAGGTTCTCCACACTTGCCACCCATACACCCCGCATCTCTCGGTCTGTTTCCCGCTTCATGGCAGCCTCCTTTGGAGGTTTTTCTTCAGGCTTCTTCCCATGAACACCGAACAAGACCATTGCCAGAATCACAAACAACAAGCTTACGGCTATCTCAGTCAATGTTCTCTCTAATTTCTTCATTTTTTGTATATCCTTCTAACTCATATCTTATCTATACTCTATTCCGCAAAAAAGCCTTTGATGAACTTAATCATCAAAGGCCTCCTTCATTTTGTCCATAAAACCTTTTTTCTTCTTACCCGTCTTTGTTTCCTTTTCTTTGGAAGCCGTATTCAGCGTATTGCCTGACAACTCGTCAAACCTTTTAAGAGCCTCCTTAGCCTCTGAGCTTAAATGCTCCGGCGTCTGGATTACCAGAGTCACATAATGGTCGCCCCGCACCTGTGAATTACGGACAGACGGAACTCCCTTGCCTTTTAAACGCACCTTGGTATCCGTCTTTGTTGCCGGCTTCACGGTATAGAGCACTTCCCCATCCACCGTCTTAACCCGAATATCTGCGCCAAGAGCTGCCTGGGCAAATGAAATCGGTACGGTTGAAAAGATATGCATATCCTGTCTCTGGAAAATAGGATGTCTGGAAACCACAACCTCCACCAGAAGATCTCCTCTGGGGCCACCGTTTACGCCCGGCTCACCCTTTTCACGAATCCGAACACTCTGTCCATTGTCGATTCCGGCAGGAATTGTAACCGCAATCTTCTTCCGGTTGGAGGTATAACCCGTTCCGCCGCAGTCCGGACATTTATCCCTGATAACCTTACCCGTTCCGCCGCAGTCCGGACAGGTCTGGACATTCTGAACCATCCCAAAAAAGGACTGCTGTGTGTACACAACCTGGCCTTTGCCTCCGCACTTGGGACAAGTCTCCGGTGATGTTCCCGGCTTGGCCCCTGTCCCGCTGCATTTGGAACATGGGTCCTTCAATACCATATCCAGCTCTTTCTCGCACCCAAAGACCGCCTCCTCGAAGGTAATCCGAACACTCTTTCGGATATTCATGCCCTTCATAGGGCCTTGGCTTGCACGTCCCCTTCGGCCTCCCCCGAACAGATCCCCGAAGATATCGCCAAAGATATCGCTAAAGTCTGCGCCGCTGAAGTCAAAGCCTCCAAAGCCTCCTCCGCCTGCGCCGCTTTCAAATGCTGCATGGCCGAACTGGTCATACTGACGCCGTTTATCCGGATCGCTCAAAATCGCGTAAGCCTCCGAAGCCTCTTTAAACTTCTTCTCAGCCTCCGCATCTCCAGGATTCATGTCAGGGTGGTATTTCTTGGCAACCTGTCTGTATGCTTTTTTAAGAGTTGCGTCGTCAGCGTCCTTGCTGACGCCCAGCACCTCATAATAATCTCTCTTTGATTCTGCCATTCTTTCTCCCTTTCTTTCCACTTACAAAAACTCTCCGACAGCATGTAACCTATTCCATATATGGAATACAGAAGATAAACGCCGTATACAGACAATTATGAGAAACCTGCAGGTCATCCCTGTATCCTTTGTTCCTCATAATTGCCTGCGCATATCATATCTGAATCAATCTACTCTGCTGCAAAGATGTATCTATGGGAAATCTTCTTCCTGCCAATTAAACCTCTTTGTAGTCTCCATCTACCACGTCATCGCCCTGGAAGCCCTCTGGTGCCGGACCTGCTCCTGGATTCGGGCCTGCGCCCATGTTGGGGTCTGCGCCCTGTGCCGCTGCACCTGCCTGCTCATACATCTTGGTAAATACCTTCTGAGCGCTTCCCATTAACTTCTCCTTTGCTGCCTTAATCTCAGCAATCTGGGCATCCGTCATGTCGTCCATATTTACCTTGTCAAGAATCTCCTTCAGAGCCTTGCAATCTGCCTCTACCTCTGCTTTGTCTGATGGGTCAATCTTATCTCCGACCTCTCCTAATGCCTTCTCTGTCTGGAACAGCATGGAATCTGCCTCGTTCTTAGCGTCAATGCCCTCTTTACGCTTCTTATCCTGCGCCTCGAAAGCCGCCGCTTCTTTTACTGCCTTGTCAATATCTTCATCGGACATGTTAGAGCCTGCCGTAATCGTAATGTGCTGCTCTTTGCCTGTTCCAAGATCCTTCGCGGAAACGTTTACGATACCATTTGCATCAATATCAAAGGTAACCTCAATCTGCGGTACTCCACGGGGAGCCGGTGCGATTCCATCCAGTCTAAACTGTCCTAAGGACTTGTTATCCCTTGCAAACTGTCTCTCACCCTGTACTACGTTGATATCAACGGCTGTCTGGTTATCTGCCGCAGTTGAGAAAATCTGGCTCTTTTTGGTCGGGATAGTTGTATTTCTCTCAATCAATCTTGTAGCTACGCCGCCCATAGTCTCGATTGACAGTGACAGCGGAGTTACGTCCAGAAGAAGGATGTCTCCTGCGCCTGCGTCTCCTGCAAGCTTACCGCCCTGTACGGATGCGCCCAGAGCCACACACTCATCTGGATTCAGAGACTTGCTTGGCTCCTTGCCTGTCAGTCTCTTTACTTCCTCCTGTACCGCCGGAATACGTGTAGAGCCACCTACCAGCAATACCTGACCAAGCTCAGAGGCGTTGATTCCCGCATCGGAAAGAGCTCTCTTTACCGGCTCTGACGTCTTCTCAACAAGGTCGTGGGTCAGCTCGTCGAACTTCGCCCTTGTCAGATTCATATCGAAATGCTTTGGTCCTTCGGACGTAGCTGTAATAAACGGAAGGTTAATATTGGTTGTAGTTGCAGAAGACAGCTCTTTTTTCGCCTTCTCTGCTGCTTCCCTTAATCTCTGAAGAGCCATCTTATCTGTAGATAAGTCCACACCCTCCTGCTTCTTGAATTCTGCAATCATATAGTCTGTAAGCTTCTGGTCAAAGTCGTCGCCGCCAAGACGGTTATTTCCTGCTGTAGACAATACCTCGATTACACCATCGCCAATCTCGATGATGGAAACGTCGAACGTACCGCCTCCCAGGTCATAGACCATAATCTTCTGCTCCTTCTCATTGTCAAGACCATATGCAAGAGCCGCTGCTGTAGGCTCGTTAATAATACGCTTTACGTCAAGACCTGCAATCTTACCTGCATCCTTGGTTGCCTGGCGCTGTGCATCGTTGAAGTAAGCCGGTACTGTGATAACCGCTTCTGTTACCTTCTCGCCCAGATAACCTTCTGCGTCTGCCTTCAACTTCTGAAGGATCATAGCGGAAATCTCCTGAGGTGAATACTTCTTCTCGTCAATGGCTACTCTGTAATCGCTTCCCATCTCTCTCTTAATAGAAGAAATGGTTCTCTCTGCGTTGGTTACTGCCTGACGCTTTGCCGGCTCACCTACCAGACGCTCTCCCGTCTTGGAAAATGCCACTACAGACGGTGTGGTTCTTGCTCCTTCTGTATTCGCGATGACCGTTGGCTGGCCACCTTCCATAACTGCCACACAACTGTTTGTTGTACCTAAGTCAATACCTATGATTTTGCCCATTTTTATTTCCTCCTGTTAATTTGTTGTTTACAAGATTTACAAGTTGTTTGTTTGATTCACTAGCCTTATATCATACCTGGCCAAGTGCTCAATGTCAGTTTGCCACCTTTACCATGCTGTGTCTCACTACGGAGTCGCGGTACATGTAACCTTTCTGGAATTCCTCGGCTACTATGTTCTCACCGAAATTCTCATCGTCCACATGCATCACTGCATTGTGGAAATCCGGATTGAATTCCTGGCCTACCGCCTCAATCGGCTTGACTCCGGCGCTCTCCAGCGTGGTCATTAACTGCTTATACACCTTATCCATCCCTTGAATAAAGGGGTCCTCTTTTTCTTCCTCCTTGACAGCCCCAAGCCCTCGCTCGAAATTGTCAACCACCGGAAGAATCTTATCTATGATATCTTTCGCACCAATCTCGTACATCTGGGATTTTTCCTTATCCGTACGCTTGCGGAAGTTATCAAACTCTGCCATCTGACGGGTGAGCCTATCTGTCAGCTCATCAATCTTCTCATCCTTCTTATCCTTCTTATTCTTCTTGCCAAAAAACTTCTTGCCAGACTTTTGGCCATTCTCTCCGGCTTCTGTATCGCCGTCCTCTTCACTGGCCTCTGCCTCGTCCTCACATCCCTCTTGAGCTTCATCGTTCTTGGGTCCATGTTCCTCACAGCCGTCCTTTGGTTCTGCCTCGGAAGCCTTCGCTTCCTCAGCCGTCTTCTTCGCTTCCTCTACGGCTTCCTTTACCATATCTTCCTGGCTTTTCTCCTTCTGCTTCTCCAAGGGTTATTCCACCTTTCTATTCTTTTTTATGAAACATCTGATCCAACTCGTTCTGGAGTCTTTTCATTGATTTTAATACATGTTCATAATCCATTCTCTTTGGCCCGATAATACCTATCGTTCCCTTCATACCGTCTCCTAATTCATAAGTTGCAGTAACAACACTGCAATCTTTCATGTTTTGTACCGGAGTCTCGTCTCCGATATACACCTGAATTCCCGTATTATCCTCCTTCGCCAGCGTCTGCGTCACCAGCTCAGTCAACTGCTGCTTCTCCTCAAAAGCATTAATGATCTCCTGTGCGCTCTGATTATCGCTTAGCTCAGGATATTTAAAAATATTCGTCGCACCGCTTGTGTAAATCTGCATATCTTCATCAATCTGTATCGCGTCCGCAACTGCATCCAATACATTTCCAATTACGCTGCTGTGGATTCCTGCCTGCTCTTTTAGTCTTGCAATCAGCCCCAGATTAATCTCCTCGATGGACATGCCGTTAAGCGTTGTGTTCAAAAGCATATTCAGCTTCAAAAGATTCTCATTGCTAAGAGCTTCCTCCACCGGAATAATCTTATTCTTAATCACATTGCCTCCAAGGACAATCACCGCAATTACCTGCTCCGCATCCACCATGGATAACTGAATGAACTTAATCTTATTGGCGTTATTCATGGGGGTGGAAACCATGGTGGCATAGTTCGTGTTGCTTGCCAGAACCTTAGCCGCCTGCTTAAGAAGCAATTCCATCCGGTCTGCCTTGTCAAGCATCTGCTCCTGCATCTCATTGAGCTCCTGCTCCTTCTCCTCCATCAGCATATCTACATAGAGCCTGTAGCCCTTATCCGAAGGAATCCGGCCAGCCGACGTGTGGGGCTGCATGATGTAGCCCAGTTCTTCCAGATCTGCCATCTCGTTGCGAATCGTCGCAGAGCTTAAATTCAAATCCGTATACTTGGAGATCGTCCTGGAGCCCACAGGCTCGCCCGTCTCAAGATAATTCTTGATAATTGCATGCAGAATCTTCATCTTGCGGTCACTAAGACCGTGTTCTGTCACTGTCTACCTCCTCCTTCCGGATTCTTCTGTTAGCACTCTACATTTTTGAGTGCTAACATCTTCGACTACTAATGTATCACTCCCCATTTCTTTTGTCAACACTCTTTATATTTTTTTTATACTTAAAAAGTCCCGTCCCTGGTTATCCCAGGCACAGGACATTTTCTTATTCATATAGGCTTCGTATGTATCCCCAATTCCAGACTCACTAACTCAGTTCAATCTTCTGGGCTTCCTCCGGCTTAAACTCGTTCTCCAGGTCATAAATGTTATGTCCTGTGGACTCGCCCAGCACTCGTCCCTCCAGAGAATAGCAGCGGATGAATCTCTTAACGTCAATGCTGGACCAGTGCTCCACATCCCAGCTCATATAACCATCTGCATCCGTCTTCTTCTCCTTCAGGTACAGGTCTACCTGGCGGCCATCCCTCATAATGTCAATTAACCCCTTGGTTCCATCCACTTCCACTTCTACTTTCTTTACTGCATCATACACTTTCATCTTGATATTCCCTCCTAAATATTAAGAACGCCTTGCTTCTATGGTTCGATTATACTCTTTCAGACATAAAATGTAAAGCCCTCCCAGGAACGCCGTCCCTTACGCTACTGCCTCCTTATGAACTCCATCCACTCCCGAATCTCCTTCTCATGCCCGTTGTCCGACGGCTCATAGAATCTGGCGTCACGAATCTCGTCAGGAAGATACTGCTGCTTTACATAATGATTGGGATAATCGTGAGCATACTGATAGCCAATCCCCCGTCCAAGCTTTCCTGAGCTCTTGTAATGGGCGTCCTGAAGGTGAGCAGGAACCGTAGTCCTGTGCTGCTTTACATTTTCAAAGGCAGCAAAAATAGCATTGCACGCAGAATTACTCTTTGGCGCCGTCGCCACATACAGGACTGCCTGGGACAGAATAATCTGCGCCTCCGGCATTCCAATCCTCTCCACAGCCTGCGCCGCTGACACCGCCACCGTAAGAGCCATGGGGTCTGCATTTCCCACGTCCTCAGAGGCGCAAATCATAATTCTCCTGGCAATGAACTTGATGTCCTCACCTGCGTACAGCATCTTCGCCAGATAATAGACAGCCGCGTCCGCATCCGACCCACGCATACTCTTAATAAATGCGGAAATGGTATCGTAGTGGTTGTCTCCTGTCTTGTCATAACGCACTACCCGTTTCTGGATACACTCCGCCGCCACCTCAAGGGTAATATGAATCCTGCCGTCCCCGCTTTTTTCTGTCGTCAGGATTCCAAGCTCCACCGCATTCAACGCATTCCTGGCATCTCCTCCGGAAATATCTGCTAAAAATTCTAAGGCGTCGTCATCAATATCTGCATCATAACTCCCCATTCCCTTTTCTGTATCGTAAACCGCCCGACGAAGCACAGTCTTAATATCCTCCCTAGAAAGGGGCTTTAGCTCAAAGATACTAGAGCGGGAAATCAGGGCGCCATTTACCTCAAAATATGGGTTCTCCGTGGTTGCGCCAATCAGGATAATCGTTCCGTCCTCCACAAACGGCAGAAGATAGTCCTGCTGTCCCTTATTGAACCTGTGAATCTCGTCCACAAACAGAATGGTGCGCTTCTGATACATACCAAGGGTCTCCTTAGCCTTTAGCACCACGGCCTCCATATCCTTCTTTCCCGCCACCGTCGCATTAATCTGGGTAAACTCTGCGCTGGTGGTATTGGCAATCACCTTGGCAAGAGTGGTCTTCCCTGTCCCCGGCGGCCCGTAAAATATAATTGAGCTTAACTTGTCCGCCTTGATGGCACGGTACAAAAGCTTATCCTTCCCAATGATGTGCTGCTGCCCCACCACCTCGTCAAGAGTCGCCGGACGCAGCCTTGACGCCAGAGGCGCCTCCCTGTCCATGTTTTTTTCTCTTGCATATTCAAATAAATCCATAGCCTGATTTCTCCTTTTGCTCTATATTCCGGCAAGCTCACGGATTACCTCGCCGGCAATCAAAAGCCCCGCCACAGGGGGGACGAAGGAAACACTTCCGGGAACTACCCGCCTGTGCTCCTTCTCCTGATCAGTTTTTACTTCCTCAACCGACGCAGACACCCTTACCGGCTTCTCTGGCGAATACAGCACCTTTAAATGCTGGATTCCCCTGGCGCGAAGCTCCCTTCTCATGACCTTGCACAGAGGACACACACTGGTCTTACTGATATCCGTAATCTCAAACAACTCCCCATGCAGCTTATTTCCGGTTCCCATACTGCTGATGATGGGAAGCCCATAGTCAATAGCTCTCTGGATGAGAGCCAGCTTCGCTGTCACCGTGTCGATTGCGTCAACAATGTAATCCGGCTTCTGAGCAAAAATCTCCTCCATATTCTCCGGCAGCACGAAGCGCTCATAAGTAATCACCTCCGTCTGAGGGCTGATATCCTCAATCTTCGCTTTCATAACCCTGGTCTTATACTGTCCCACCGTACTGTGCATTGCAATGGACTGACGGTTGATATTCGACACAGAAACCCTGTCATGATCCACCAAAATCAGCTTCCCTACGCCGCTTCGGACCAGCGCCTCAATACAGTGGGAGCCCACGCCTCCCACCCCAAGCACCATCACCGAAGCCGCCCGAAGTCGTGCAAGCCCCTCGCTTCCGATCAATAATTCTGTTCTGGCAAATTCATTTTCCATTTTCCCTCTCCCGTCTTATACCCAAAGGCACACTAATCCATAAGCAATTCATCCACAGTCACAAATTCAAATCCCTTTTTCTTCAGGATATCCACAATCCGAAGGGCAGCATCCACACTGGAATCGTAACAGTCATGCAGAAGAATAATATCATTCTCCTCGGTTTCCGTCACTACCTTATTCACAACTTCCTCCACATTCTTCGTCGTCCAGTCCAGAGGGTCAACACTCCACATCACAGGCATCACGTCCAGCTCCTTTTCCAACTCCTCCTGCCAGAGTCCAAAGGGCGGGCGCATATATTCCACATGCTCTCCCGTAATCGAGCTGATAACGCGGTCTGTCTCCATAATCTCTTTCTTGGCGTCCTCATCCGAAAGCTTGGTAATCTCCACATGGCTGTAAGTATGGTTCCCGATAAGATGCCCCTCCTCATAGAGACGTTTGACCAGCTCTGGATTTTCCTCGGCATTCTTCCCAATCAGAAAAAATGTACCTTTAATTCCCCTCTCCTTAAGTCCGTCCAGCAGCCGGCCAGTACAGTGAGCGCTTGGACCGTCATCAAAGGTGATTGCGATACGCGGCGCCTCCCCTTCCATAGAGGAAGCCTTATGCTCTATTGTTTCCTTGGTCGTCCCCTTCATCCCCGTCTTTTGTCCATCGCCAATCCTGCCCAATGAAATTCCCAAAAATTGAAACAGACAGAACATATAGAGCAGGCCGCACAGAATCAATATCTTAAAGTAGTCCTGTTTCTTCATATCCACACCTCAGATTACAATACCCTTCCTACTATATGTATGTAGGGGGGACGCAGTAAAATGCGCTTTACTGCGTCCCAAATCAAAAAGACATGTATCTATTGAAATGTGGTAGATTTATTACCGCTTCTTTACACTAAAACCGAACCCTCCAAGCTCTTTGCCAAGTCCCAGGTATTCTCCGTGGGAATAGGCCAAAAGCCCTGTAGAGTTCAATTCAAACTTTCCCTTCTTATTCATATATTTTTCGTCTGCCTGAACCGCCGCAACCCTTGCAAGGAACATATGATGGGAGCCAAGCTCACGAACCTCTGTTACCTGGCACTCAATATTGACCGGACTCTCCAGAATCACAGGGGCAAACTTAAGCTTCGCCGCCTCGCCCTTTGTCAGCTTCATTTCCTTCCATTTATCCACATCCCTGCCAGACTTTACGCCGCACCAGTCAGTAGCAAAGGCCAATTCTTCTGTGGTCAGGTTGACCACAAATTCCCCTGTCTCGCGAATCATATGGTAGGAATAACGCTCTGGTCTCACGGAAATATAGAGCATGGCAGGATCAGAGCAGACCGTTCCAGTCCAGGCCACAGTCAGGATGTTGGAATTGCCCTCCTTATCCGATGCGCTGACCATCACAGCCGGAAGGGGATACAGCATATTGCCCGCCTTCCAAATCTGTCTGTTTCCCGCCTTCTTCCCTTTTATTTTCTTCTTGTCTGTATTCTTCATCCAAGCACTCCTTTTTTTCTACTGCTGCAGGGTTCCAACCAGCGTAGGGATTAACTGCTTTTTCCTTGACACCACGCCCTTAAGCACCACCTTATCCGTGTCCTCCCCAAGATCAAAGGCGTCAATAATATATTCCTTAGCATTATTTCCCACGCACAGCAGCTCTGTGGACTCGTCCAGAATATCCGTCAGCATAAAATAAACCATCTGCAGGTTATTAGACTTAAGCACCTCCGGCAGATGAGGCAGAAGCACCTCCCTGATTTCCTTTAACTCGTCCTTATTCATAGAGTTAATCTGTCCCACGCCGAACACCACGTCATTTACGGTAAACTGTTTGAAATCCTGGAAACAAATCTCCTGGGCGCTCTTTCCTGCCAGGCTGCTTCCCGCCTTGAACATCTCTCCCGCCATCTGCTCAAGCTCAATATCAGCAATCTTCGCAAGCTTCTTCGCCGCCTTCTCGTCAACCTGAGTGCAGGTGGGCGAACGGAACAGCAGGGTATCTGAGATAATGGCAGAGCATAAAAGCCCCGCAATGGTCGGAGTAATCTTCACCCCATACTCCTCATACATCTGGTAAACGATGGTGGCCGTACAGCCCACCGGCTGATTGCGGAAGAACACCGGCCCCATGGTCTCGATGCTGCCGAGTCTGTGGTGGTCGATAATCTCCACAATCTCCGCCTCCTCAATCCCGTCTACTGCCTGTGACTTTTCGTTATGGTCCACCAGAATCACCCGTTTCTTGCTCACATCCAGGAACCGCCGTCTGGAAATGAACCCCTTAAACCGTCCGTGCCTGTCAAGAATCGGGAAATCTCTGAACTTCTTCTTCGTCATAGAGTCCTTGATATCGTCCACATAGTCCGTCATGCGGAAGGTCATAAGAGGCGCCTTGGTCATAAAATGCTTTACCGGTATACTCTGGTTAATGAGCCGCGCCACTGTATAAGTATCGTGAGGCGTACTGATAATCACAATACTCTGTTCTTCCGCTCTCTTGACTAACCGTTTTGACACCTCCGCCCCCTGGCACACCACCAGACAGCTTACATCAATATCTACAGCGCAGGCCTGGGATTCGTAGCGGTTGCTTAAGATTACCAGGTCATCCTTCTCAATGAATTCCTCCATAAGCTCCGGACTTGACGCGCCAATCGTCACCTTCCCTCTGGTAAAATATCCGTGGTCATTGCCGCAGATTAAGGTTCCGTCTAAAGTCTCCACAATATTCTTATACTGTGTCTTTGCCTCTGACAGAATATTGCTGTCATAGACCTCCATATAAGAAGTGGCAATGTCTCCTGTGGAGATTACCCCCGCCAGTTCGTCCTCCTTTAAAATAGGAAGGGTCTTCACATTCTGCTCCTTCATCTTCTCCCAAGTAGCCTTAATCGATACATTGGGCTCTACACCCTCTATCTTATGTATGTCGATATCCTTTACCTGAAGCTTTACGTTGGACAGAAGCTCCGGCGCCCGCACCTTGAACCGCTTAAGCACATAGAGAGTCTCCTCATTAATCTGCCCTGCCCTCTTTGCGACATACTCATCACCTGTTACCTCTTTTTTCAAATTCGCATAGGCAATCGCGGAACAGATTGAGTCTGTATCCGGATTCTTATGCCCTACAACATATACTTTTCCAGTCTTCTTTCCCATTGTTATCACATCCCCAAAATCAGATTTCTTTCGCTTCTAAATATAAGAGTGCCATCTTTTTTGTCTTTCGTCAACCATAAATTTTGATGAAATATTCACAAATACAATTTTTTTATGAACTTTTTCCTGTTTTTATGTTATAATTAGGGAAGTACGCTGATACCTTAACAGATTGTCAGCCTGATGGCTTGATGACGCGTGATACTGGGAATGGTATAGGATAACGTACAAGTCTTGCTAGCGAAAGGGAATAATACTATGAGTGAAGAATTATTACAAGAAACAGCAGCAGAAGCTGCCATCAGCAACACAGAAGAAACCATGGCAGACTTTGAGGAACATTTTGACGATGCCAATCCCTGGAATCTCGTGGCATCCTACAAAGAGAAAGGCACCGTTCTTCCTGTTAAGGTGGAGGGAATCGTGAACGGCGGCGCCATTGCCATGGTAGAGGGACTGAGGGGATTCATTCCTGCCTCAAGGCTGTCCCTGTCCTACATCGAAGATCTTGAGACCTATCTGCTTAAGGATATCGAGGTAAAGGTTATCGAAGTAGATCAGGCCAGCGAGCGTCTGGTACTCTCTGCCCGTGAGATACTCAAAGAAAAAGAGAAAAAAGCCATGGAAGAAAAAATCGCCAATGTTAAGATTGGCAGCGTTGTAAATGGAACGGTAGAAAGCCTTCAGAACTACGGCGCATTTATCCGCTTAGAAGACGGCTTATCCGGCCTGGTTCATGTATCCCAGATTAGCCAGAAGCGTGTGAAGTCACCGAAGGATGTGCTGAACACAGGCGATGAAGTCAAAGTAAAGATTATTGGGCTTAAGGACGGTAAGATTAGTCTCAGCATGAAAGCCCTGGAGGAAGTAAAAGAGGAGCCGGTTGAGAAAGTAAACATTCCGAAGTCTGAGAGCATCGGCACCAACTTAGGCGAGCTGTTTAAGGGAATCAAACTAAATTAAATATTCCGAATGGAAGCCGGCTTTTCAAAGACTGCCGGTAGGCGGAAGGGCTAGTGCAGATCGTTTCATCTGCGGCGGCCCTTCCTTTTTATTTTATGCCTGTATCTGCTAAGCTTACGCCTTAAAAGCTCTGCTTGTTTTGTCTCTCTTAGAGCCTACAAAGGCAGATCCTTCCTGCAAAATCTTAAGGCCCCCGCCCCGTAAGCTACAGCCGCGATACCTGCCAGAATCCCAAGCTTCCATAGAAAATCATAATTCACCATGTCGCTCCCCACAGTTTCCATGGCTGTAATATCCAAAAGTCCAACCAACGTCAACTGATTAAAGATATCAAGCTCAGTAATTCCAACACCCATCTCCACCAGCTTGTCTGAGCCAAACACACCGAGAAGAGACGCGATAAAGCACCAGACCGTAATCCCTCCGCCGAATGTAAGAGCCCTGCTGCTACGGTTAAACAGACAGCTTCCCAGATAGCAGACGGCTGAAACCGCTTCCACCAGGACATACATTCCGGCAAACTTAACGACTGTAGCCTCCCAATCAACATCCCCTATAATCTGCTCATTCAGCGCACATTTGACACCACATACAATCCCCATGATCAGCAGTGGAACCACCAGCATGAATACCATATGGGTAAACGCCACCGCCCTGCGCTCTGTGGGGGTGGCCAAAATATACGCCATCGAGCCGTCGTCCACCTGGGAGGCAATCAGAGCATTGGATGCCACAACCACCAAAAGGAAAATCGGAATCAGCACAATCACCTTATAATACATGGTATCCAGAATTACGCTGGGGTCCATATGAGGAATCTCAAGCCCCATCTTCCCCATTTTCTCTAGCATCTCCCCATTTAGGTCCCCTGCCAGCTCCGACTGGATGGCATCAATGGCAATCGTCACCACGCCGCTCATCATCGACATGATTAAGACCACCGCCAGGACAAAAAACCAGTAGGTTCTCATATTCTGTCCAAACAGCGGTCTTGAAAATAATTTCGTTGTCTTCATCCCTGTCATTCTCCTTTACGAATCGCCTCTTTAAAATAAGTCTCAAGGGTTGTGTGCTTCTCCTGAAATTCACAGAGCAGATACCCCTTCAAATGCTGCAGCAGTATCATAAGATCCATAGCAGGAATCGTCACCTCACATGAACGCCCGCCCACAATCTTCACGGTATCGAAGCGAAATCTGTCCACAAAATCAGCCCTGTCCCATGCCGTGTTAAACGTAATGCCAAACCATTTATTCTCTGGATTGCGTATTTTGTCAACATCAACCCTATCCACCACTCTTCCCTTGTGGATAATCGCCGCCACATCGCAGACCTCCTCAATCTCCTGAAAAATGTGGCTGGACATGAATATCGTCTTTCCCTTTGCCTTCTCCTCACGAACCAGCTTAAGGAAAACCTCCCTCATAAGCGGGTCAAGACCAGTAGTCGGCTCATCCAGAATGAGAATCTCCTGATCGCCCATAAAGGCAGCAACCAGGGCGGTCTTCTGTTTCATCCCTTTGGACATCCTTTTTAGGTTGACCGACGTATCAAGCTTAAAAAGCTCGATTAGACGTTCCATATATGTGAAATCCGTGATCCCAAGATATTTAGCATAGTAACGCAAAAACTGTGTTCCGGTACGAAGACGCGGAAATTCAAACTGTCCGGCTACGTAACCTATATCATATTTTAATTCTGTCCGATCCTTCCAGGCGTCCTTGCCTTTAATTCGGACCGTTCCTTGCTGAGGCTTCAAAAAACCCATAAGATTGCGGATGGTTGTGGTCTTCCCTGAACCATTCGTGCCCAAATATCCATAGACCATCCCTGGTTTTATGCTTATGCTTACGTCAAAAATACCGCGCCCCTTGCCAAAATCCTTCGTAACGCTGGTAAGTTCTATGATATTGGTCATAATGCACCTCCCGAAATCCCCAGGTCATTATCCGGCTCTTTTAGCGCTTCATCGTCTACCCTGTAAAACTTCATAAAATGGTCCTCCAGAGTGTAGGGAATCTCACTGATATCTGCAACATTCAGCTCAGAAAGAATAGGAAGCATTCTGTTGAGCCCGTTCATATCCACCATAAACCGAACCGACATCTGTTTGGGGTCCTGATTGGTAAACAGAAAATCATTTTCAATAAAACGGCTGTAATCCCTCTCCGTCTCAAAAGATACCTTATAAATCCACTGTTTCTGCTCCTTTAGCTCATTTGCTCCAAAATCTGCCGCAATCCTGCCGTCCTTGATGATTGCAATACGGTCGCATACAGCGTCAACCTCCTGGAAAATGTGGCTGGACAAAAAGATTGTCTTGCCCCGCTTCTTCTCCGAACGGATAAAGTCAATAAACACCTCCTGCATAACCGGATCTAACCCAGAAGTGGGCTCATCCAGAATCAGCACATCAGGATCGTGCATAAACGCCGTAACCACAGCCAGTTTACGTTTCTCCCCGATGCTCATGTCACGGATTCTCATGCTTATATCCAGTGAAAACATTGTTAGGAGACGGTTAAAGTAATCCGCAGCATCCCCCGCATCTTCCGGTTCAACTCCTAAATTCACAGGCTTTCCCCGATGGAATATCTTCTCCATCCTCCTTAACCTTCTCATATATTCAAGAAATCGTCTGCCAGTCATCATCTTGGGAAATGCAATCTCCCCTGGCAGATACCCTACCATTCCTTTCAATTCAGCCCCATGCTTTTGGCAATTCATTCCCCAGATCTCGGCTTCCCCCTTCTGGGGTTTTGAAAAGCCCATCAAGTGACGGATTGTCGTGGTCTTGCCCGCCCCGTTGGGTCCCAAAAAACCGTAGCATACCCCTTTATCCACATGCAGGGAGAGATCGAAGACACCCCGTCCTTTGCCGTAATCCTTCGTTAAATTTCTGATGTCTATCACACTCATAAGGCGCCTCCCCTCTTCTGAAAATAAACTAATTTAAGGCTACCGCCGACACCTCACGTCAACGATAGCCCTTGATTCTACACTATGATTTAAAACTTGCCAGCCTTCGCCGCTTCCTCAAGCGCAACAGCAACAGCAACAGTCATTCCAACCATAGGGTTATTTCCTGCGCCGATTAATCCCATCATCTCAACGTGAGCCGGTACAGAGGAGGAGCCTGCAAACTGAGCGTCAGAATGCATACGTCCCAGAGTATCGGTCATACCGTAAGAAGCCGGTCCTGCAGCCATGTTATCTGGATGAAGGGTACGTCCTGTACCGCCGCCGGATGCAACGGAGAAATACTTCTTGCCCTGCTCGATACATTCCTTCTTATATGTACCTGCAACCGGATGCTGGAAACGTGTGGGGTTGGTAGAGTTACCAGTGATAGATACGTCTACGCCCTCCTTGTGCATGATTGCAACACCTTCGCGAACGTCGTTGGCGCCATAGCAGTTTACCTTAGAGCGAAGTCCCTCAGAGTAAGGAATTCTCTGCACCTCCTTCAATTCGCCTGTGTAATAATCATAATCTGTCTCAACATATGTAAATCCGTTAATTCTGGAAATAATCTTCGCTGCGTCCTTTCCAAGTCCGTTCAGGATAACGCGAAGCGGTTTCTTACGAACCTTGTTAGCCTTCTCTGCAATACCGATGGCGCCCTCTGCAGCAGCAAATGATTCGTGTCCGGCCAGGAATGCGAAGCAGTCTGTATCCTCCTCAAGAAGCATCTTTCCTAAGTTACCGTGTCCAAGGCCAACCTTCCTCTGGTCAGCAACAGAGCCAGGAATACAGAATGCCTGTAAGCCTTCTCCGATTGCAGCGGCAGCCTCAGCAGCAGTCTTGCAGCCCTTCTTGATGGCAATAGCCGCGCCTACGGTATATGCCCAGCATGCGTTCTCGAAACAAATAGGCTGGATACCCTTTACCTGATTGTAAACGTCAAGTCCGGCATCCTTGGTAATCTTCTCTGCCTCTTCGATGGAAGCAATGCCATAGCTTCCTAATACTTCATTGATTTTATCAATTCTTCTTTCATATGATTCAAATAAAGCCATTTACTTGTCCTCCTACTCTTTTCTTGGGTCGATGATCTTCGCTGCGTCTGCAACACGTCCGTACTGTCCTTTTGCCTTGTCCCATGCGTCGTTCGGTGTATCGCCTGCTTTGATGAAGTCCGTGAACTTTCCAAGATTGACGAACTGGTAACCGATGATCTCGTCATGGTCATCCAATGCGATTCCTGTCACATAGCCTTCCGCCATCTCCAGATAACGAGGACCCTTTGCTAATGTTCCATACATAGTACCAACCTGTGAGCGAAGTCCTTTTCCAAGGTCTTCAAGGCCTGCGCCGATTGGAAGTCCGTCCTCTGAAAATGCACTCTGAGTTCTTCCGTATACGATCTGCAGGAATAATTCTCTCATTGCGGTGTTGATTGCATCACAGACAAGATCCGTATTAAGAGCTTCTAAGATTGTCTTGCCTGGAAGGATCTCAGATGCCATGGCAGCAGAGTGTGTCATTCCTGAACATCCAAGGGTCTCAACCAATGCTTCCTGGATAATACCATCCTTAACGTTTAAAGTGAGTTTGCAGGCTCCCTGCTGCGGTGCGCACCAGCCAACGCCATGTGTCAGACCAGAGATGTCTTTTACCTCTTTTGCCTTTACCCATTTTGCTTCTTCCGGAATCGGAGCTGGCCCGTGATTTGCACCCTGAGCTACAGGACACATCATTTCTACTTCGTGTGAATAAATCATTTTAAAACTCCTTTCAACTATGTATGATTTTTCTGTCGTAAGGCTTGTTATAACTTTAACACCATACTTGTTTATATTTTCTCACATTATCTAAAATTCGTCAATTATATCTTTCTGATATTTTCATGATATTTTTTGGTGATATAAACCAAGGAAAACTTTTCATAATAAACGCCTGTCAACTGAACAGATAGAAAAATCCAGTATGGAAGCTTTATCTTCCCCACTCGACCCATGCGCCGCCTTAGCGGATATTTCATCTGCATAGGTCTGCGCATACAAAAAACGCCACAGACTCTTAAAATCTGTGACATCTTATTCATTCAAAAATTCAAAAAGCTGGAAATCGGACTTGAACCGACGACCCCTTCATTACGAGTGAAGTGCTCTACCGACTGAGCTATTCCAGCCTATGGCCTTGTCTTTCACAACCACGACTACTATTATAACAACTTTCCCAATTTTTGCAACAATTTTTTTCAAAAATTTTCAAAAAATTGCTGCAAAAATGGATACTCCTCTTTTCAGACAGAATTTGCCAGGCTTTCAGGCTATTTTTTCAGGATTAACGCCACAAAAGTCAAATCCTCTGTCCCTATATTCTTCATGCCGTGGCCGTCGCCGTCTTTGCAGAAGAATACGTCGCCTGGCTCTGCCGGAATCGCCTTTCCGTTATCGTCATACATTCCTGTCCCACTTAAAATATAGTAGGTCTCCGTCTCGCCATGATGCTCATGGTGGCCAAGCTCGCAGTTGGGCGGCAAAGTCACTTTGCTGAACATCCTGCAGTAATCTCCCTGTTCTTCTGGGCCAAGTAATGCCTCCTTCATGATAAATCCAGCGCCTCCGCCTACATGTTCTACCTTTACAACTTCTCTTTCTCCTGCTTTTGTCATGTCTGTTCTCTCCTTATTATTTACCCCTTTTATTGGCCGAAATCTACAAACTATGATATCTTCTTTAACTTTTCAAAATGCCCTCTGACACCCCTTTGGTATAATATATACCGTCGTCTTACGATACCTATTATACCATGGTCAGGGTGCCTGTACAACGAATATCTTATTAATTCACAATTTTATAATACTCTCTCGCCGTCAGTGAAAATACGATTCCATAGAATAACGCAAACACAATAACCGTTATAATCGTACATATGAGGAACAACGGAACATTCGTAAGATTCAGTATTGCCAACAGCTTCGTAATTACCCCAAAGGCTACCGAGATATGAAGCACCGCCATCACAAGGGGCAGGAAGAATACCATTAGCACCTGGCTTCGTATGGAATGTTTGACCTCCCGTTTGCTCATTCCTACTTTCTGCATAATCTGGTAACGTTCCCTATCGTCATACCCTTCGGAAATCTGTTTATAATACATAATCAGCACCGTTGCCATTAAAAACAGGCTTCCAAGGTAAATACCGATAAATAAAAGTCCTCCATATAGGAAATAAAATTCTTCTCTGCTAAGCTCTCTGCCCTCACAAAATCCGCTGTGGACTTCCCTCTCAATCCTGTCCTTCATTACCTTCATTACATTCAGGCAGTCTTCCTCCTTCCCTTCCAAATCAAAGGTCAAGCGGTAATCAAGAGCTGCCATCTGCTCCACCCAATCTGGCTGCATATCGCTGTCTTCATAATTCCTTCTCAGAATCTCCCCGATTTGCTCTGCATCAGAAACAATAATATAATATCCGTCCACCATCCTCTGCTCATCCTTGGGCGCAATCTTCATATTGTCAAGTTCCTTCGTCACCTGATAGGTCTGCTCGCCAATCTGAACCGTATCCTCTCCCCAGACTTCCCCTGTACTGTAGATATACACCTCGTCGGGTCCAAGGCAATCCTTAGTGCCTTCCGTCTGATTATAATCCTCAAGCGGTATCATCCATATTTCTACAACATCATCAACGCCGTAATTTCCAAATTTCTGCAACGCGAAGCCATTTCCCTGTCTTAACGCCGCTATACTTCCGTCATGATACCGAAGCATGGACTTTGCCTTCACTCCTGCATTTGCCAACTCCTCCTCCACAATCCTCTCAATCGCCTGGTCTGACTCTGGAGTGGACACGTTGGTCTTGGCCTCGAACTCCCTTGGATATCTAGTTTCAAGCACATCCTCCATTCCCACATAGAGAGAGATTGTAGTGGAAATCATCACCAACACCATGGTACTTAAGATACAGATGTTGGCAAGCCCTACTGCATTTTGCTTCATCCGGTAAATCATCCCTGCTACCGCGCTGAAATGCTTTGTCTGATAGTAGAATTTCTTATTCCTGCGAAGCCCCTTAAGAAGTGCAACGCTTCCGGCCGTAAAAAGTGCGTAAGTCCCAAGAATAACGCATACGACTGCAACAAAAAATGCCTGGATTGCCGCCAAAGGGTGGTCTACCGTCACCGCGATAAAATACCCGATTCCCAGCGACACCACCCCAAATACGGTCATAAACCACTTTGTTTTCGGCTCTTTTTCCCCCTGGCTGCCTCCGTGAAGCAGCTCTATGGGATTAGAGAGCTGAATCTGGAACAAATTATAAAACAAAGTCATAAGAAAGATGACCAGGAAAAATACTAATGTATACATCAACGTTTCCTTTGAAAATTCAAAATCCATGTTGATGCCATAGTTCAAAATTTTTAGCAGAATCAGGTACGTTAGCTTGCTGAAAATGAGCCCGAAAATAATTCCTGCACTGATGCTGACTACTGCCGTCACCATCGTCTCAACAATAAGCATCCTGGCAATATGCCGTTTCCCCATGCCAAGGATATTATAGACGCCGATTTCCTTCTTCCTGCGTTTAATCAAAAAACTGTTGGTGTAAAACAGGAAGATTACCGCAAATATAACGATTACCGCCCTGGCATAAACAAGTATCATATGCAGGCTTTCATAACTGATACCGGAATTTCTGGACAGGTCATCCATAATATAGTACATCATCACCGTAAGAATTGCCGTAAGGATATATGGAATGTAGGTCTTTCGGTTGTTCTTAAGATTCGTCAATGCAAGTTTTCCATAGATAGAGCTACTCAACGCCCTCACCTCCCGTAGTCAGTACTGTCAGCGTATCAGAAATCTTCTGATACATCTGCTCATTGGTCAGATTTCCGCGGTATAGCTGGTGAAATACTTCTCCGTCCTTGATGAACAGCACCCGATTTGCGGTGCTTGCCGCCTTGACGCTGTGGGTGACCATGAGGATGGTCTGGCCGTCCTCATTGATTTCTGTAAAAAGATTTAGAAGCCCGTCGGCTGCCCTGGAGTCTAAGGCGCCGGTTGGCTCGTCCGCCAGAATTAACTGAGGCTTCGTGATTAACGCCCTGGCAACCGCCGCCCGCTGCTTCTGCCCTCCGGACACCTCGTAGGGGTACTTTTCCAAAAGTTCATGAATTCCAAGCATCTGCGCGATTGGCATGAGCTTTGTCTCCATCTCCTCATACTTCTTTCCGGAAAGCACCAGCGGAAGGAAGATATTATCCTTGAGAGAAAACGTATCCAGAAGATTAAAGTCCTGAAACACGAACCCAAGATTCTGCCTGCGGAATGCGGCAATCTCTTTTTCCTTCACTGTGCCTAAGTCCCTGCCCTTCAGGTAGACCTTGCCTCCTGTGGGCCTGTCAAGGGCCGCCAGGATATTTAACAGAGTCGTCTTGCCAGAGCCGGATTCTCCCATAATCGCTACATACTCTCTCGGCTCGACAGAGAAATTCACATCACGCAGCGCCTCCACCTGGTTTCCGCCAAATCTGGTCGTATATATTTTCTTTACATTTTTTACTTCTAACAATGCCATAAGTTTTCCGTCCTTTCATGTGATGTTTTCTTGATTACACATCCCATTATAAAGAAAAAGGAAATGTCTTTCCATCGAATTAGGTGACATTTTTTCTATTGAACCTTACATTCCTGTAAGAAATGTGTTTTAAAATCTTATGCCTGTTTTAATCGATTTTTAGCTGTTTTCAGCATTTCCTGAAGATATTTTTCAAACACCAAAGCGCCTAGACAATTCAATAGACTTTATACCCCAAGCGTGATATAATACTACTACCAAGACAACGGACAATCTCAGACGGGGTGATAATCATGACATTGACAAATGAAGATTTACAGGCGATGTCTAATCTATTAGACGATAAGCTAAAACCGATCAAAGATGATATTGATACATTAGAGAAAAAAATAACAAGCCTTGAACTAACATTGGAAAATGAAACCAACCACGGTATCAAAATCATAGCAGAAGGACATCTTGACTTAAGCCGTAAACTTGATGAAGCGTTAAAAGTCGAGAATGAAAAAGAAATGCTTCTTCTTAGAGTCAATCATCTTGAAAATGAGTTACGGAAAGTAAAAGAACGAATTAGTCAAATAGCATAGCAACCACAAACTTTTATATAACCAATAGAAGGGGTGATAATCATGACATTGACAAATGAAGATTTATTGGCAATCTCTCAATTACTAGATGTGAAATTAGACGCAAAACTAAAGCCCATGGAAAATGATATCAAATCTATCAAGGACGAACAAACCAGAATCAAGGATGAACAAACCAGAATCAAGGATGAGCAAACCAGAATCAAGGATGAGCAAACCAGAATCAGCTTGATCATTGAGAATGATATTTTGCATGAAATCAATATACTTGTTGAGAATTATGTACCAGCAGCAAAACGGTATCAAGACGCTACGTCTCAGATTGAAGCAATGCAAGCCGACATGGATATCATGAAAAAGGTTATCTCTGATCACAGTGAAAAGCTGAAAAAGATATCATAGTTATCATCAAAGGGGTGTAAGGTCTATTGAATTATCAAGGGCTTTGCACTCTTTTTATTTACAGGTTATGGAGGCATCAGTTCAACTACTTTCTCCCTACCTCCTATGTTCCCGCGTCTGCCGCCGAAGAAGCGCCTCCTCCCAGACAGCCTTTTCTTCCTTCGTTTCAAGGATTAACCCAGGCACCGGTGCTGGTCTGTCCTTTTCATCCAATGCCACCATAGTAAAAAACGCCTGATTAATATGGCTTCTCCTTCCCTCCAGGTCCTCAATGTAAGTATCAACCTTCACCTCCATAGAGGTACGGCCTACATAGGTAACCTTTCCCATGATAATAATCACGTCATTCTGATAGGCCCCTCTCAGAAAACGAAGGTTATCTACCGACGCTGTGGTAACATTCATATGGGCGTGGCGCTTCGCTGCCAGGGCAGCAACCTCGTCAATCCATTGCATTAAAATACCGCCAAACAGACGGCCAACGGCATTCAGATGGTTGGGACGGACAATATGGACGGTTTCGACTATAGATTCTGATACTTTTCTGCTCTCTGCACTCATTTCACGGCTCTCCTGTTCTATACCCGAAGGGCAGACCCTCAGGGATGAAATTCATCTTGATTCTTTTCTCATAAACCCTTTTATTATAACACAAGATTTGCTATACTATGTTTAATTTATGACAAATTTATTATCTGTATAGAAAGATGAGGTCTCTGAATATGAGAAGACGACGGAAAGTAAAAGAAGTAGAGATTTCCCTTAGAAATATTAAAATCACTATCGAATACGACGGAAGCCGTTACCAGGGTTGGGCGCGCCTGGGTAAAGACGAATCCAACAATACCATTTCCAACAAAATTCTTGAGGTGTTAAAGAAGATGACCGGCGAGGAGCAGATCGAGCTGTTCTGCGGCTGCCGTACAGAGGTGGGCGTTCATGCTTATGGGCAGACAGCCAATTTTAAGACAGCCTCCGACATGGATATCATGGACATGAAGCGTTACTTAAACCGATACCTTCCTATGGATATTGCTATCGTGAATGTGGAGGAGATGTCCGAACGTTTCCACTCCCAGTTAAACGCCATTTCCAAGACCTATATGTTCCGCATGACCGTTGACGATGTCCCAAGCGTATTCGACCGCAAATATACCTATCACTGTTTTAAGGTTCCGGACAAACAGTTGATGCGCCAGGCTTCTCTGCTGCTGGTGGGAACCCATGACTTTAAGAACTTCTCCACCGCCAAAAAGAGCAAATCCACCGTTCGGAAGATTTATGATATTGAGATATACAGCGCCGCACAGGAGATGCAGATTATTCTCTATGCAGACGATTTTCTCCACAATATGGCCCGCCTGATTGTCGGAACTCTCCTGGATATCGGACACGGAGTCCGGCCTAAGGAGGATATTGAGGATATCTTCGATGGCATCCAGTCGCCAAGCGCGCCCTGTGACCCAAAGGGACTCTATCTTCAGGAGATTTCATATTAAGTTAATCAGGATATATACGATTATCGCAGTATACAACACATATTACGGTAATCGTACATATCCTGACCTCCTATCCATATTATGAAAACAACCTTGGTTCTATATTTCATTCAACACCGATAATCACCGTGTTCCGTTCTTTTAGCCTCTCCCTCTCCTTATCGTCGAATTCTTTATCCGTCACCACCCCAGTGTAATCCCACAGGTGATTAATCTTGGTCATTGCCTGCCTCCCGAATTTAGACTTGTCCACCACCAGATATGCTTTCTCACACTGCTTCGGCGTGTTGCGTTTCAGCCACATCTTCTCAGAAGTGGGGGTGGTCACCTCAAACTCCTCATTGACAGACGCCGCCCCAAAAAATCCTATGTCGAATTTGAAATCCGCCAACATCTGCGTCGCATAACGCCCGAACATACTACCAGTGGACTTCTGAATACTTCCGCCACAGATAAATAATTCCGCCTCACTGTTTTTCAAAAGCTGAGCAATCTCAAGATCATTGGTGACAACCAGGATTCCCTTCACATCCTTAATCAGCTTCGCCACCTCATAGGTGGTGGTTCCTGCATCCAGGAATACCGTATCGCCTTCCGACACCAGCAAGGCACACACTCTCGCCAGTTTTTGCTTGGCCCCCTGATGGCTGATCTGCTTGTCAGCGTAGATTTCCTCATGCTTCGCCACCGCGCCGCCGTGACAGCGTTCAATCTTGTTATCCTCCTTAAGCTTCACAAGATCCCGACGGATCGTCATTGCGCTAACGCCCAACTCCCGCGCCAGAGCGTCTACCTGGACACTGCCGTTTCGCTGGAGCATTTCTACAATCATAGCCTGTCTCTCTGCCGCAAACATGCCCTTCTCCCTCCTGCTCTGTTACAAATATACTCTGTCATAAATCCTGCAAAACATCCTGTCTGCTATTATATTAACCTTGATACATACATTTGTCCAGCAAAAAAGGCCGGCGGAAATGAGTTTACACCATTCTCCGCCAGCCTTAGGGCTTCTGTCACATGATTACATAAAGATATTCAATATAATGACCTCCACGACGCCAACCGCCCACGCAACGGTGGAAGTAATGGACCAAACTGTCAACTGATCCTTTGCCTCACTGACTCCAAGGGTACGGTTTACCACCCAAAAGTAACTGTCGTTAAAGTATCCGAAGAACAGAGAGCCAACGCAGCATGCAACTGCCCCAAGCAGCGGGCTTGCGCCTGACGCTACCACGATAGGCGCAGAGATACTTGCCGCTGTTGTCATGGCTACTGTACCAGAGCCCTGAATGAAACGCATTGCAGTTGAGATAATCAGCGGAAGAATAATAATCGGAACCGCCGTCTGTGCAAGCCCTTCTGCCATAAATGTTCCAAGTCCGGAATCCTTAATGATCTGTCCCAGGGCTCCGCCTCCGCCAGTCACCAGCATGATAATTCCTGCGGACATCATGCCCTTCTCCATCTCAGAGATACAGGTCTGCCTGTCAAGATTTCTTCCCAATGTGAAGATTGCCACCAAAAGTCCAAGTCCTACCGCTACAATCGGCTGTCCAAGGAACACCAGAATCTCCATGAAGCCCGTTGTCTTACCCAGGGCTGACGCAATCGTATTGATGAGAATCAGAATGATCGGCACAATCAGAGGCATGAAGGATTCAAGAGTTCCCGGCATTCCTGTCAAATCCATAGAAAAAGCGTTCTCATAATCCGGCTCCTGGTAAGGCGCCTCAATAATCTCGCCTTCTTCATTTACAATACGATAATACTTCTTCGCCAACACCATTCTGGCATATGCGATACACGCAATCGCCATAGGAAGCGCAAGAACGATGGTAAGCAAAATAAACTTTCCTACATCCACTCCGAAGATACCACACACGCCAAGAGGACCAGGTGTTGGAGGAACCAGGGAGTGAGTGATTACAAGACCAGCCGCCAGTGATACGCCAAGGGCTATGACGGATTTCTTCGTCGCCTTGGAAATCGCCTTAGCAATGGGCGCCAATACCACGAAGCCAGAATCACAGAAAATCGGGATGGATACCAAAAAGCCTGTAAGTGCCAATGCTTCCTCTTCCCTTTTCTTGCCGAACATCTTAAGGAATGTATGAGCCATCCGCTTCGCTGCTCCTGTCACTTCAAAGATTTGCCCCATCATAACGCCAAAGCCGATAATAATACCGATACTGCCCAGCGTGCCGCCAAATCCCGACGTAATGGAATTTACAATACCAAATGTCTTTCCGTCCTCAAGGGTGATATTTACCAGAGGCATTCCGCCTACAACACCCACAATAATCGTACAGATAATCAGCGCCAGAAACGCCTGTACCTTTGTCTTTAAAACCAGGAATATCAGGACGGCAATACCGATTGCCAGACCTATTAACATTCTCTGTCCACTCAGTCCGTTTACCATATCTAAACCTCTTTTCTTATAATTATTAATTCCTGCCTGTTAAATTTAAACTTTACACAAACAGATCTCTCTGGCCTAGACGGTGAATAAAATTCACCGTCTATCTTTCACCCCACGAACCTGTCTATGGCTTCTTCGTAAAATTCGGCGCATACTTTGCCGCCAGCAAAACAGCCTCAATCATGCTGACTGCACTTACGATTCCCTTTCCTGCAATATCAAACGCAGTTCCGTGGTCTACTGAAGTACGAAGAATCGGCATCCCGTTGGTAATGGCAATGGTCTTCTCAAAATCAAGGGTCTTTGTGGCAATGTGCCCCTGGTCATGATAGAGGGATAACACGCTGTTGTATTTCCCGATTGCCGCCTGATGGAACACAGAATCCGCACCGATAGGCCCTACCACATTGTAGCCCTCTGCCTGTAATTCCTCCACCGCAGGCGTAATCTCATTGACCTCCTCCCAGCCGAACAGCCCATGCTCTCCGCTGTGGGGATTAAGTCCTGCGATAGCCATCGTGCCCTCTGATACGCCAAGCTTCCTGAGGGCTTCAAGGCACCGCTTCACATAATCCTTGATCCTCTCCTTGGTAATCATATCCAGCATTTCACGCAAGGACACATGCCTTGTCAGGAAGAATACACGCATCCCGTTGGTTTCAAACATAGTCAGCGGGTCTTCTGTATCTGTCAGCGCGCCAAAAATCTCCGTATGTCCGATAAAGTTAATCTCACCTGCCCGCAGCGACTCCTTGTTAATGGGCGTCGTAGCTACGGCGTCCACCTTCCTGGCATTGGCAAGCTCGATACTCTTTGCAATGTATGCGTATGCCGCCTTTCCGCACATGCCGTTTACCCGTCCAAACTCAAAATTTGCCATATCAACATTTGCCAAATCAATCAGGTTCAATACACCCTGACGGTAATCCCCTTCCTCTGGCTCATTAATGACATGAATCGTAAGATTGGTGTCTGTAATCTTGATGGCATTCTCCATAATGGTCTTGTCTCCGACAACTACACACTCTGCCATGTCAAATACTTCCTTAGAAGCCACCGTTTTTGCTACAATCTCCGGCCCAACTCCTGCCGGATCTCCGATTGGTACTGCGATTCGTGATTTTCCCATAGTTTTTCTTCCTTTCTCAAATAAATATGATTGACATCCGTACTAAATGTACAATTTCTCCTTTAAATACGTAATACACTGGTTGATAGCGTCTCGTCCGCCCTGGCTTCCGCCCTTGGTGATAATGTGGACGCCCTCGAATTCACCCTTTAAAAACTGCCCGTATGCGGCAAGGGGAAGCACCTCGTCTTTTAAAGATAATCCTGCTGTACGAAATCTCTCGCACACAGCAACCGTCACATCTCCTCCGCTGGTGTAAAGCCCCCGAAACGTAGGCTCTGCCTTGAAAATTCGGTATGTAATCTCCGCAAATGCATGGTTAATCCTTCCAGTCACATCATCAAGGGAGCACTGGTAACGCTCCATATAGGGCTTAAAATCAATCCGGTTCTCCGGATAGATACCGTCTCCGGTCACGGTACAGATGGCGTTGCGGTCACAGGCGGCAAGGATATCGTCTGCAACCCTCTCAATCTCCGCCACTCTCTTTTCATCGTCCTCCAACAGCTCTTTGGTATCCACGAACACATTATGGGTTCTCTGGGACAGCCAAAGCTCCTTCATCTGTGCGGTTGTGTTCGGATTCACACTTCCCACCACGGCAAGAATCTTACTCTTTTCCTTCTTCTGGGACGGCGTAATCAGCTTCCTCGCCAGGGTCGCCGTAAATACCCCAGGATCTACCGCAACCACATGCAGCTTACTGGTAATCACCGCGTCTGCTATCAAATCCAAGTCCTCCTGGGTAATACAATCCAGAACGATAATCCTGCTGCCGCCGGCAACGCACTGGTTCATCAAGTCCGCCAGATAATGCTTCCCATGCATCAAATCCTTTAGCTGAATAGACGATACCTGGTACTTGCTCTGCTTATCAAAGAGCACCGCCGCCTCCGAAATCTTCACAGGCGTCTTAGGGTCAATGGCAATATCCGTCTTGTGAAGGGGTAAACCGTTTACCAGCATGTAGCCGCCTACCACAACCCTTCCAGATGAAGGGAAGCAGGGCGCGGCAATGGCAACATAATCCTCCCCCAGACAATCCAGCATAGCGTCCGTCTCACTTCCCAGATTCCCCCGAAGTGTACTGTCAATCCGCTTGGAATAGACCTTCACGTCGTCTCCCTTCAACAGATTGCAGACATTGTGCACTCTGTTATAGGCAATCTCAGGCTCAACACCTCGACTATCCGTTGGATACAGGACACAGTCGCAATCCGCCAGGGTTGACAGCTCGATTCGCTCGGTATTCATCACCGTGTACGCTTCGTAGTTCATCTTCTTTAGGAGTACACCGGTGGCATTGGCTCCTGTCAAGTCGTCTGCTATTACAACACACTGAGACATAACCAGCCTCCTTTCTATAAACATTTTTTGTTTGATTGTGTTTATATTGTACTCTTATTGTTCATTTATGTCAATTTAATCTATTTATTATCAAAAATTTCAGCTAATCGCACAAATAAAATGTTTGTTTTTGTTTATTTTCACCAGAACCCTACATGGGCTATTTTCCCATCAGCACCTCTGCTGCCTCTTTTAGAGTCGTAATCTCCCCTACATTTCCTGGGAAAATGACATAAGGTGTCATTGGAAACTTGCTCTCATCCCCTGTCTGCCAAACCGGAATACCCGGCTTAATCTGACCGAGAACATTAGCTTTCCTGACCCTAAGGGCTTTCGTCCCCACATCACTGGAGGTAATGCCACCTTTGGCAATCACGAAGCTTGGCGTAACGCTAAGCCGTCCCACCAAAGACTGCACCGCATCGGAAATCTTAACGGACAGTCTCAGTTCGTCCTCCTTATCTCCGGTATCCGCCGTGATTAATGCCCGCGTCGTATAACAGCAAACAGTCTTTCCGGCTTTGATGCACTCCTCCTCTTTATCAAGGCACCGCTTCACCTCTGCCTCAAACGCAGCCTCATCCTTTACGAGAGTCGCATCCAATTCAATAAATTCAATATCAGACAGCTCTTTTAAACACTCTACCTGCTTCGTGGTTTTATCCGTGTGGGAGCCGACTACAATAATTCCTCCGTTTGACGTCTCTTTTACCACCATCTGCTCTCTTAACAGCAAGGGCTGGTCTGTCACAGCGCCCATGACCTTTACGATGGCCGCCGCTGTACGGAACATGAATACCTTGCCCTTTGCCATAGCGCGGTAAAGAGCCACACAGAACACCTTCACATCCACATAATCGACTGCATTTACAATAATCTTATTGAAATCCTTCACTTCCATCAACTGGGCCTCAATCCTGTCAATGTCCATGTTGTGGATATCCTCAAGGGAAATACAGGTCACATCAGCGGCTTTATATGCGCCCTTCGTCTTTTCCTCCACGTATTCTGGCATGGTCATTGCAGTATAGCCAAAGGTCTTATCCTTGGCAAATTCCGTCTCATTTGCCGGAACAAGGTCGTTGCCGTACTTTACGTAGTGTACGTTCTCAATGGTAAAGCGTCCTCCTTCTTTGAAAAACGGACAGAGAATCTCGCCGTCAATGGTCTTTCCCGTATTCTGCTCATAGCAGCTCTTAAGAAGCTGCGTCTCCAAGGGGTAATGTCCCCGCAGCGTGCTGTCGCTTCTGCTGATGAAAATGTATTCCTTCCCCGTCTCCTTTGCCACTTGATCCACCACATCCCCAATCTCTTTATGGGCTTTCGTGGTCTGCTCCTCTGTAAAACCGCGGGAGTTGGTCAATACATAGAACAGATTGTTCTCCTCCTCAAAGCCCTGCCGGATGCTGTCCTTCTCCCAGTTGGTGTAAACAGAAATATCATGAACCGTCTGCACTCCCGTAGGGTCGTCGTCCAATACCACAATCTTCTTATTATTCCTGTCGATTTCCTTCTTCAAAAGGCTGTCGATATATTCCTCATCAATCCTCTTGTAAGAGTTTATAACCTCTGCTTTGACTGCCATTGCAAAATCCTCCCTGTTAATCAAACTTCTTTACTTCCACGTCCGCCAACTTCTCGAAATACTGAACGATTCCGCCGTGGTCGTCGTTCATATGTCCGTGAATCTTCAAGGTCTGTAAAATCTCATAGAGCTGTGCGGTATATGGAATCGGAACGTCAATGGAATGGGCAGTATTCACCACATTCTTGATATCCTTGTGATTGATGCGGATTGGGCCGCCTGGCTTAAAGTTGCGCTCTACAATCATCGGAATCTTTGCGTCCAGGACTGCGCTTCCCGCAAGGCCGCCGCGAATGGCCTCATATACCTTCTGAGGGTCTGCCCCTGCCTTTGTTGCCAGTACAAACGCCTCGGATACGACTGCTATGGTGTTGTTTACGATAATCTGGTTGGCAAGCTTGGTGACACTTCCGCTTCCACTCTCTCCAATCAACAGTGCGGATGAGCCTAAGATGTCAAAATATTCCTTCATCTCGTTAAAATCCTTCTCGTCTCCACCTGCCATAATCGCCAATGTTCCGGCAACCGCCCCCGGCTCTCCTCCGGAAACCGGCGCGTCCAAAAAGCCTACGCCCTTCTCCTTCAACGCCGTGTAACACTCCTTAGATTCCACAGGGGTCACTGAACTCATGTCGCAGATTACAGCTCCCGCCTTTACGGTTGAAGCCACGCCGCCCTCGTCAAACAGGATGGATTTGGTAATGGCGCCGCTTGGAACCATAATGATGATACGCCCGCACTTTTCTCCGATCTCTGCGTAGCTCGCTTCTACTGCGCCGGCTGCAACCACATCCGCAACTGCCTCCTTGTTCAGATCAGCAACCATCAAGTCTACTCCTGCCTTCAGCATATTCTTTGCCATTGGTCTTCCCATGATACCAAGTCCGATAAATCCTACCTTCATCTTTACTACTTCCTTTCTCGTTTTAAATTTGTTGTACCCATCTTACTGCATACCGGTATACCGGTCAATAGATTTGACGGAATTATTTCGCTTTCTCCCTTTTCAACAGTTTTGCATGTCCATTTTTGTGCAAAATGTATATGATATTAATTTTATTTCGTTATATTTTTCACAGAATATACAATATTGCGGTTGACAGGATATATGACAGAATATATACTATTTTTAGATAAGAATCAGATGCAACAAGAAACGAAAGGATTGTGTCATGACACCGTTAAACGAGCAAGCATACCAACATCTGCAAGGCCTAATCATGGAAGGGCAATTTGCTTACAATCAGATTTATTCCGAGACAAAGCTTTCCAAAGAGCTTGGCATCTCCCGAACGCCATTTCGGGACGCTGTCCACAGGCTTACCCAGGAGGGTTATATTGACATCATCCCAAGCAAAGGCTTCATGCTTCACAAGCTTACAAGACAGGATATTGACGAGACGTTCCAGGTTCGTTCCGCTTTGGAATGTTACTGTACGTTACAGATTACAAAAGAGATTGCAGCCGCGCCTGCAAGCCGAACTGTAAAGAAGCTCATAAAGGAACTGCGGCTGATCATGGATATGTTAAAGGAAATCATTGACACAGGCGGGTCGATTGAAGAATTCTGCGAGTATGATTTCCAGTTTCATACCAAGATAATCGACTATCCTGGGAATCATCAGATTTCTTCTATCTTTGCAACCTTCAAATACCGTATGCGCAAGCTGGCCGAGCTTTCGCTTGCCCATGAGGGGCGGCTTACGGATACCTGGCATGAGCATCTGGCTATTTTGGAGGCTATGGAGAATGGGGATGTGGCACACATCTATGAGATTACACTTACACATATGGAGACGGCGCGGGAGATTAATCTGGAGGACCTATAGGGCTATCCTCCAATCTCCCTACGCGTCTGCTCAAAACAAAACTCCATATAAGCCTTTTGCACCTCCTTCTCCCTCCTGCGGCTCATATACACCTTTTTCCCATTGCTCATCTCAAAGAAATGACCGCCAAACTCCACCACTTCATAGAAATTCACTACAATCCCCTTAGCACAGCGCCAAAAATAAGGATATTCACAGATGAGCTTCTCAAACTCAGTCTGAGTAATCCTTGTCCGGATATCTTCCCCTTTCTTATTGTAGACCGTTACAATATGATTACCGTATTCTGTGTAAATAATATTGCGCAGAACCATATGCTGTCCGTCCGGCAGGATCACAAAACGGCCGGTCTCATATTCCTCCATCTTAAGCCTCTTGAACATATCCGAAATCCTCTGTTTTGAAACCGGCTTCTGCAGATAATAGTGAGCGCCCACTTCATAGCTTTCACTGGCAAACCCGTTACTGATTGTACAGAAAACCAGCCGGACATCCGCGTCCAGCCGGCGGATTCTTCGTGCGGCGTCAATGCCGGAAAGCCCGTCCATATAGATATCCATAAGAATCAGGTCATATCCTTGGACCTCCCACACCCCAAAAAATTCCTCGGCGCTTTGGAAGGTATCCACCCTGTTTTCCAAATACCCTGCTTCGGACAGATACCCTCTGATTGCCTCGGACAGATAGCTTAACTCCATCTTTTCATCGTCTATCACAGCGATTTTCATAGATTTTCTCCAAACACAAATTTAATGAATTCATGATACCACATGTTGATATAAGAGACAATATTGGATACTTTACCACTTGTTACCGTTTGAGTTAAAAAAAAACCGTTTAAGAAATTATATTGAATGTACGTTTTTCTTCTTTATATAATTTCTGTACAGTCTGCAGAACAGAATGTACAGAAAACACGGATGATTTGCAAACAGCAATGATTCGGATATGGAAAAGGAGTACAAAGCTTTATGAAAATGAAACCAAACAAACCAACCATCCTTCTTCTCGGAGCGGCAATGCTGTTTTCAATCCTGTCGGCAGGGACGTCCTCTCTTGCCGCTTTAGCAGCGCCGGAACAATCGGGACAAAATCCCAACTCTTCTTCAAGACCAGGCGAAGAAAAAAATAGGGCTCCGGATACACAACATTTCTCTACATACTCAGAAGATATTCATACACAGACCAAAAGTCTCTCCAATACAGGGGGCCGCGTTACCTATGAGACAACAGCCGATTATGTGCATACCATATATGCCAACGGGGAGCCTTTAATCATCAAAGCCTCCAATTCTGTTGACTATGTAAAATTGTATCTTGATTCCAATGGAAACGGCTTAGGAGAACCGGAGGAGGAAATCGTTGATTTTAAAGGTGACGGCACCGTTACAGGCGGCGGTATCTTTTACAGGGATGGGGACGGATATTTCCTTCCAAACTCCTCCGTATACGGCGGCGCCAAGGAGGGCAGATGCCAATATGATACTGACATCACCCTGACAGGCCCAACAGACTCATCCGGAAAATACAATATCAGGTTAATCTTCGGCGGCAATAAAAGCGGAAGTTTGACAGGGAATACCCATGTAACGATTTCGGGCGGCAATGCTGGATGGGTATTCGGCGGCGGAAATGAAGGCGAGCTGAACGGAGATACCTCCATCTATATGACCGGCGGAAGCTCATTAAAAAATATGTATGGCGGGAGTTTATCCGGACAGATTAACGGGAATACCCACATTCATATCGAAGCCGGACAGGTTGCTTCTGTCTACGGCGGCAATGAGAATTCGGGACTGATTACAGGCAATACTGAGCTTACCTTTGACGCCAACTCCACAGCAGAGGGATGGATTTACGGCGGCGGCGCCGGATACTCTGACAGCGCTGCAACAGAGGTTGCCGGAAGCGCCAACATTAGGGTCAACGGCGGTACCTTTTTCCATAACCTTTACGGCGGCGGCGCCTTCAGAGGCGCAAAGGTTGGCGGCAGCAGCATTACCGTTAATGACGGCGTATTTAGTGGGTGGATCTACGGCGGCGGCGAGGAAACCTCCCTCGTGGCCAATCAAGCCTCAATCACCATTAAGGGCGGCAACATTCCTGCCGTATGCGCTTCCGGCGCTGGTTTTAACAATACAAAGGCCCAGGTCCAAGACGCCGAGCTTCTCTTACAAGGCGGCACCGTGGGCAGATGCTTAACCCATCCCAATGAAGCCGACAGAGCGGCAGCCTTAAACGGCGATTTTTCCCTCCAATTATCCGGAAATACATTTTCCAATACAGAGCTTTATCTGGGGCAAACCAATCCCTCTGTGCAGCTTAAAAATGCGGCGGTAACATTGACAGACACATCTTTAAGACTCCTGAAACTCCAGTCTCAGATAACGGGAAAGCTGTCTGTCACCTTAAAGCATGCAGATCTTGCAGAGCTTGTGCTATTAAAAGATACCCTTGCCCCTGCTTTAGAGGCAGACCTTACCTACACAGACTGTGGCTCAAGCACAGGACGCTTTGGAACCTTTGTCCAGGGTTCAAATAATTACTTTACAGACAGGGATAACCCTCTGCTAATAGGCTCGCAACTGAATCAGAACCAATTCAGTACCCTCACATTCCAAAACAGCTATGTGAATTACTATGACGACACCCTGGCAAATGAGGACAACAGCCCTAAGGCATGTGCAGAAAAACTTGTTATCAACGGCGGCGCATTGAGGATTACCGGAAATATGCTTACCAATATGCCTAAAACCGAATTTCAGAACAATCCTCTGCTGATTCGCACCAGCAGTTTCTATGAAGGGTTCCATTTTGATGAAAATCCCGAAGGCCTGGCCCGTCTCCAATGGATGGATACCAACGGGACAGGGATTCCTGAACATACGGCAGACCAGTGTATTGCAGAAACACCTCTTGATACCCCTGACAATACCTTTGGGGCCGCAAGTTCGGAATATGCCCTAAAGAGAGACACAGCCTGCCGCGCCGACTTAACGGGCCAGCAGTTCTGGGAAGGGACGGTATGGTACACCGACAAGACTGAACTGCTGTGCAAATGTCAGGTCATCCCTTCTTTCTTAACAGAAACCTTGTTTTCCCTTCCCAAAGATAACACACTGGCCTCCTTTACCTTGAAGGACGTACTCACAGGCACTACCAACCTTTCCTCTGGCTGTCTGGTTATCGGCCACAGGGGCTCCTCTCCAAGCTTTACTTACTCCGTGGTTCCCGACGGGACAACCATTGCAGACATTGCAATCACTGACGACTGCCTTACCGTCGGCAGCGCCGGAACCGTCCATGTCTCAGTGACCCAGGAACTGAATGGTAAGACTCTTCACTATAACGACTATGTGAAAATCATTCATGTTCCCATGGAAGACAGCTTTCGGTTTACGAAAGGGCTGGCAGAGGATCTTCCCCTCTCCTTTGACGGGGATGGAATAGAGTTTGACACAAGATACTCTTTTATCTGGAACGAATCAGACCACAAATTCATGGCTTCCGACGATTATACCATGACGCTTGACAATAATGCCCTTAATTTCATTCTTAAGAAAGATTATCTGAATCAGCTTGACCCTGGCGAATATTATTTTCAGACCAATGCATATGTAAAGAAGGACGACTACAACGGACAGCGATGCGAATATAATTTTAAGGTTACCATTACCCTTCCCACAGAAGTAGATCATCCGGTGATTGAGTTGTCCCAGAACCGCTTTCACTACGACGGACTCCTAAAAAAACCCTCCGTAACCGTAAAACACGGCGACACGGTCATTCCTTCCAGTGAGTACGCCGTAACCTATGAGAATAACTTGAACGTGGGTACCGCCTCCGTCATAATTAAGAATAACGCGGGAGGAAATTATATTGTAAACGGACAGACCACCTTTGAGATTACCAACGAATATCGTCCAGAAAAGGGGACTGATTACGTCACGACACCCTTAAACGACGGCTGGACAAACAAGGACTTCGTAATAACTGCAGCGGACAACCGCCTCATCTCCACCGGCAATACGCTTAAGGACGAATGGGTAAAGAGCCTTAACAGGACCGAAGAAACCGCCAAAGCTTCTGTCTCCTTCTACGTAAAAAACCTGGAAAACGGAGAGATTTCCCTCATGGCAGAAGAAAGCTACAAGCTGGATAAAACGAATCCGTCCGACTATGATATCCTATTTAACGAAAATTCTGTAAAAAAGCTGATTCACGAGGTTTCCTTCGGGCTGTTCTTTAGGAAAACGGTTGACGTAAGAATCACCGCCGAAGATTCCTTAAGCGGAATCGGAAAGATTTCCTATTACCTCTCTGAAAGGGCTCTGACCGAAGAAGATGTGCGAAGGATTACTGACTGGACAGACGGCGGACATTTTAGCCTTGCCCCTGAGGATGAAAAAAAGTTTATCGCCTACGTTAAGGCATCCGACCAGGCAGGAAACCTTGTATGCTTTTCCTCAGACGGCGCGGAATTTGACCTGACGCCGCCTGAAATCACAGAGGTCAATGAAAACACTGTGTACTATACCACCCAGGCCGTAACCGTGACGGACAGAAACCTTAAAACCGTCACACTAAACGGACAACCCATTTCCGGAGACATTCTCCTTTCCGGAAATGTGGATGAAGCCTACATAATCAAAGCCGTTGACCAGGCAGGAAACGAGTCGTCTGTCACAATCACCATGAAGCCGATTCAGACCATTGCCAAACCCATCAGCGGGCTTTTAGAAGCTACGGTAACATCTGACAATCAGCCCGCCGTCAAAGCCGTAATCACTGAGCTGAACCTTCTGCTTGAGTCTGAATATCTGACAGAACAGGAGAAAGCCGAGCTTCAAGACCTGAAATCCCATGCAGAAGATCTGGACGCCCAGATTACCTCTGCCTCAAATGCAGCAAGCTCAAAGGAGATACAGGCTGTTGACGGTATTTCCAAAGATACGGTCAGCATGGAGGATAAAGAGATTTTGGAAGCAGCAAAGAAAGCGTTGGAAACAGCCCTTAATGAGTTCGTCCAAAACTACACAGAAGCCGAAGCACAGGCAATCAAGGAGGACCTTGACCGTATTGACCAAGCGCTCAAAAGCATCCAAAACGTACAGACCGTAACTGATGCAATCGAAAAGCTTCCCAATCCAGACGATGTATGTCCGGATGATACGGAGACTGAAAAAATGGCTAAGGAGGCTGAAAAGCTTTTTGAAGCCCTGACAAATCACGAAAAATCTCTGGCAGACGCCTCCAGGCTTAAGAAGGTGCTTGCCGCGCTGACAGACTATCAGATTCTTGAAGGCAACAACAGCCTGTGGGAGAAAGGTATAAAGCACAGCTTAAGCTTCAAAGCCAACGGGCCTGTCAGCAAGTTTACAGGGATTCTAATTGACGGAAGGGATGTGGATGCGCAGCATTATTCTGTGGCCTCTGGCAGTACCATAATTACATTGAACGCAGACTATCTTGAAAAGTTACCTGTCGGCAGACACAGCCTGACCCTGCTCTACCTGGACGGCAAAACTACCGCGGTCTTTGAGACGACGGAAAAGCCCTCTGGAAATACTTCAACTGGAACGCCTGTTGAAAGTGACGGTACTCATCTTTCTGCTTCTCCCCAAACCGGCGAAAAAAGCCATTCTCTGCTTTGGCTTGCGCTGTTAGCAGGCAGCGTTTTATCCTGGGTCAGCTTCTATAACAAAAGGACATCCCGCGCTGCATAACCCTTAGTAAGGAAAAGGAGATGCCAACTCCTGCATCTCCTTTTCCTTCAAATATATCAAATATCTAACGCTTCTCCCCCATACAGAACACTGCAGCCACGCCAGGCCCTGTATGGCTCCCAATCACCGTCCCAATATTGTTAATCAGGATATTGTCTATCCCCATCTTCTCCCGAACCAGCTTCGCCACATATTCGGCGTCCTCCCTGCAGTCTCCATGGGTAATCATTATGATATCATTCTCCCATCCCTTAGACTGAACGACAGCCTTATCTACAATGTTGTTCAAAGATTTCTTACGTCCCCTCTCTTTCCCGATTACCTGCAAAGCGCCCTTATCGTCTATATGAATCATAGGCTTAATCTTCACCATGCCCCCAAGCACAGCCACCGTCTTAGAAATCCGTCCTCCCCGCTGAAGATGGTTTAAATCATCAATCGTCACATTATGGCAGACATGCAGCTTGTTTTCCTCCACCCATTTAGCCGTCTCCTCCATGGAACAGCCTCCAGCCTTGCGCTTCAACGCATAGTAAAGCAAAAGTCCCTCCCCCATGCAGGCACACAGCGTATCAATCACTATAATGTTCTGGTTGGGATACTCCTCCTTAAGCTCCTCTGCCGCAATCCGCATACTGTTTAAGGTCCCACTCAGCGCAGAAGAAAACCCAAGGTGGAGAATATCCTTCCCCTCCTCAAGAAACGGCCTCAGCGCCTCTTTTGCATCGTCCGGATTCACCTGAGAAGTCACCGCCATTTTTCCAGCACGCAGCTTTTTGAAAAATTCCTTGGCGGACAATCCGTTCATATCCTGGTATGTCTCCCCGTCAATGGTATAACTAAGGGGCACTACCGGCACCCCTCTTTCTGTCAGCCATTCCTTCGGCAAATCGACCGTACTGTTCACAGTTATGATATAATCCTTCAATATTTATGCCTCCTTTGATGTATGATTCTTATCCATATTTCCTAAAATCTTCTTCATGGTAAATGTAAATACAATCCCTGTCGTCACGACCGAGATAATATCCGCCACCGGCTCAGCCCTATAAACTCCCATCACCCCCATAAACTTCGGGAAAATGATTGCCAGCGGAATCAGAAGGAGTACCTTTCTCAAAAGAGCTATAAACAGAGAAACCTTCGCCTGCCCCAGAGCCAGAAAGGTAGACTGGCACGCAGACTGTAATCCAAAGATGGTAATCCCCAGGAAATACACTGGCATTACCTGACAGGTCAGTTGGATTAATTTCTCATTATTGGTAAATATACCCGCATAGACCTTGGGCACAAATACCGCCACGCCGCCCAGAACCAGAGTCCCCAGAAGTCCTGATGCCAAAAGCCTCATAAACGCGTCTTTTACCCGCTTCTTATCCCCCGCGCCATAGCTGTAGCTGATAATCGGCTGCACTCCCTGGGCAATCCCCTGAACCGGAATCAGAATCAACTGCATGATACTGGTCATGATGGACATGGTACCCACGTATAAATCCCCGCCATAATTCTGAAGACCGGAATTTAAAGTAATGCTCACCATACTCTCCGTACTCTGCATAATAAACGGCGAAATCCCAAGTCCTGCAATCCGCTTCACAATGTCTGCCCTAAGCCTCATATTCCTGACTCCAAGCTTCATGACGCTGCGCTCACAGGTTAGGAAACGAATCACCCACGCCGCGCTGACCGCCTGGGAGATTACCGTCGCCATTGCCGCGCCTCTCACCCCAAAATCCATAACGAAAATCAAGATTGGGTCAAGAACAATATTTAATACCGCGCCTATGACCACCGACAACATGGCAGTCTTGGACTCTCCCTGTCCGCTGATAAAGGTGTTAAGCCCCACCGCCACCTGCACGAATATGGTTCCGATCAGATAGATTCCAATATAGCTCTGGGCATACGTTATGGTCACGTCACTGGCTCCAAACGCGTACAGAACCGGCGTCTTGAACATGGAAAAGCCGATTGTGAGCACAATGGAGAACAGAACAATCATACCGGCAGAATTTCCCAAAATCAGCTCAGCCTTGCCAACGTCCTTTCTTCCAAGCTCAATAGACGCAAGAGGGGCGCCGCCCATACCTGCAAACGCACTGAACGCTGAAATCAGCATGATAATAGGAAATGTAACCCCCACTCCTGTCAGCGCCACATCTCCATATCCTTCAATATGCCCGATATAGATTCTGTCCACAATGTTGTATAATACATTGATAAGCTGGGCCGCCACAGCAGGTACTGCAAGGGAAACCATCAGCCTTCCCAGGGGCGCCCTGCCTAGCCTCTGGCTGTCCATTTCTTTTTTCATATGTACCCCTTCCTAATCGTCTTTTCTCAGTCATGCAGGCAATCCACTTGTTTATTTACCAGAGACTGCCTGCACAATCATGCCCCTTATTCTAACATGTCTGGAAGATAATGTAAAGCAAAGGCATCCTGCCGCCACATAAAGCCAACTCTTAATTTAATTTTACATTCAGATAATTTCTTCCTGAAAGGGTCTTGTTAAAACAGATACTCAACACGATAATCAGAGTTCCGGCTGCAAATCCCCACCAGTTGAACAGAGCCGTCAGAATCAAAAGCTCCAAACGCATGAATTTTAAGGCATAACCAAGTTCAAAGTTGGGCTGAGTGTAATTTGCCACGGACACAAAGGCCATGTACAGCATAACCTCCGCATTAAACCACCCTGATTTGACTGAGAATTCTCCCATGACCAGACCGGCAATTACACTTAAGGGCGTGCTTAACATACTGGGCGTATTCAGAGCCGCCAGACGCAGACCGTCAATGGCAATCTCCAGAATCAAAAGCTGAAAGATTAGCGGAATATTAACCGTATCCTTCACAGACACAAAGGAAAACGCCTCTGGAAGCCAGTTCAGATTCTGCATGAACAGAAGAAAAACCGGCGTCAAAAATACGGTCATCAGGGTAATGAGTCCTCTCGCCACCTTCAGATAGATATTGGTCAGGGTTGGAAAATAGTAGTCATTTGCCTCCTCAATCATATCAAAAATTGATGTGGGAAGAATCATTGCCGACGGAGAGTTATCTACCAGCAGCACAATCTTCCCCTCTAACAGACAGGCAGCCGCCGTATCGGGCCTCTCTGTAAACTTAAACTTGGGAAACGGATTAAACCATTTCCGTTTATATAATTCTTCTGCCAGGCTTTGCTGGTTCATGCGCAGAGCGTCTGTACGGATACTGTTGATGCGGTCTGACACATTTTTCAAAAGCTCCTGATCCACCCTGTCGCTCATATAACAGATGGCAACATCCGTCCGTGAACTGCCCCCAATCTCCACCATTTTCATGACCAGATGGGGATCACGAATCCGCCGCCGCATAAGCGCCGTGTTAAACACAATGGTTTCCACGAATCCATCCCTTGAGCCTCTAAGAGACTTATCCTTGTCCGGCTCCTCCACACTTCTGGCCGGATAAGTTCGGCAGTCGATGGCGATTCCCACCTCGTATCCATCAATAAACAGGCAACTGACGCCAGATAACAGATTCTTTAAGACCTGGTCAAAATCCTCCAGGATATCCACCTCCACATAGGGGATGCATTTTCTTGAGAAGCTGTTGGCATCGCCAGGCATATCTTCTTCCGTAACTCCGAAAAAAGAATCCATAATCTTAAGCAGGGACTCATCATTAGCAAATCCATTGATAGAATAAAAGGTGGAGCATCGGCCTCCTATCATGATATCTCTCTTTATAATGTCAAAGCTCTCCTTAACCGGAAGGATCTGGTTGAGATACTCTGTATTTTCTTCTCTTGAAGCATTTACCTTCTTTACGTCTGACATAGCAATTCCTCCGCTCGTTTACACTGTATTCAGACTTATGATTCCCTGAACGCAAAAAAAATATACAGAAAAGCCGCTATCTGCATAACAACCCTTCTGCATATGTAAAAATCAGTTATTCGTGGTACTGCCAAAGCCTCCGTTGCGAACTGCCGTCACACAATCGTCCTCCGTAATACCGTATTCCATGAAAATCCCCTGCATGAATCCTGCCCCTGCTTCCAGACAGACCGTCTTTCCTTCTCTGCTGTCATTGGTAATCTTAGCAAAGATATGTCCCTCGTTATCCGAATAGAAATAGTCGCTGTCTATGATTCCCACCGTATTATTAAGCTGAAGCCGGTATTTGAAGCCAAGGCCACTCCTTGGATAGCACATAAGCACCCAGTCCGTCTCCATCCTGGCGCGGATTCCTGTTGGAATCTTCACCGTTTCCCCCGGCTTTAGCGTAATCTTTACAGGTGTGAAAAAATCGTATCCCGCTGAGCCTGCGGTTGCTCGCTTGGGCGCCATGATACTGTCATAAATCTTCTGGATCTCCTGCTCATTCTCCTTACCAAATGCATCCTCGTATCCTTCTTTAAACTGCTCGTAACTTACCTTATAGAACTGTGCAATCCTTCTTGCCATATCCTTCCTCCATTCATTCTTTTTCATTATTAATTCCGTCAATCCTCCACCACCAAAATGGGCGCGTCGTCTTTTGCATCAAGGTTATGTATAAATCTTTTCGTATCCTTCACCATCACATTCGACAAAAGCAGAACGGCCACCAAGTTGGGAATAGCCATCAGCGCGTTCAGGGTATCCGCAATCAGCCATATCAAGTCAAGGGCCTCCACAGACGCAATGACCGCTACCCCAACATAGAGAAGCCGATATGGAAGAAGCCCCGCCTTGCCGGAAAAATACTCCACACACCGCTCTCCGTAATATGCCCACCCAAGAATCGTAGAGTAGGCAAACGAAATGATTCCAAGGGTCAGGATAATGGGCCCAAGATAAGGAATCTGCCCAAATGCCAGCGTAGTAAGCTGCCCACCGTTGTCAATGGTATCTGCATTGATGTTGGGATTCTTCATAATCGTGGTCACCAGCACCAGCCCCGTCATCAGACACACCACAACCGTATCCCAAAATGTACCTGTGGAGGATACAAGCGCCTGACGCACAGGATTCCTGGTCTGGGCGGCCGCCGCTGCAATGGGAGCAGAGCCAAGGCCCGACTCATTGGAAAACAGTCCCCGTGCCACTCCATAGCGAATCGCCATACGCACGCCATTTCCCACAAGTCCCCCCGCCGCCGCGCCAGGTGTAAATGCCAGACTGCATATAACGCTTATGGCAGGAATGATATAGTCAAAATTCATACACAAAATAATAATACATCCCAGCACATAGAATACCGCCATAAATGGAACCAGCTTCTCACAGACTCTTGCGATTGAGCGAATCCCACCGAAGATAACCACCGCCGTAAGAGCGCCAATGGCAATGCCCACCCCAAGCCTTGGGATGTGGAAATTTGTCTCACAAATCTCCGCGATTGCATTTACCTGGGTAGCGCAGCCAATTCCAAAAGAAGCAAAGGCCGCAAAAAATGCAAACAACATTCCCAGCCATTTCATATTAAGACCTCTCTCCAACGCATACATGGCGCCGCCCTGCATACGCCCATCCGCTGTCTTAACCCGATACTTAACGGCTATGTAAGACTCTGCATATTTTGTGGCAATGCCGAACACTCCGGTAAGCCAGCACCACAGAACCGCACCGGGACCTCCGATGGCAATAGCAGTACCCACGCCGACAATATTTCCTGTGCCAATCGTCGCCGCCAGCGCCGTAGTCAGCGCCCCAAACTGGGATACCTCGCCTTCTGCATCCGGCTCCTTGGCTATGGAAAGCTTGATTCCCTTGGATATGGTATACCTCTGGATAAATCCTGTACGGATTGTCAGGAATACGTGGGTTCCCAACAGCAGTACAATCATTCCCCATCCCCACACCACGTCGTTAATTGCCTGCACCAATGAATTAATCATATCATACATGTAAATCCCCCTTTTTTAACGTCTGTACATAAAAACATAAAAACTCCAAAGCCTTTCCATCCTTGGAGTTTTTCATATACAGTCTTTCTAATATTATTCAATAATATGGATAATATACTACCATATACTTGAATTCTGTGCAAGCATTTTACAAAAACCTTTTGCACTCTTAACTACGTGCTTCGCCAGCACAGAGGAGGTGACGCTTCCAACTCCGCCAGGCACTGGGCTAATGTATGCGGCCTTGTTCTTTACCGCCTCAAAATCCACATCCCCGCAAAGACCTCCATCTTCGTCCACATTGATTCCCACATCTATAACCACAGCCTTCTCGCCCACCATATCCTCTGTGACCATCCTGGCTTTCCCTGCTGCCGCCACCAGAATCTGAGCTTTACTGCACTCCTGCGCCAACTCCTCTGTCCGCGTATGGCATAGGGTAACGGTGCCGTCTGTCTTGAGCAGACTCATAGCTAAGGGACGTCCCACTACCATGCTTCTGCCCAAGATTGTAATTCTTTTGCCCCTGGGCATGACTCCATAATACCGAAGGATTTCCATAACGGCCTGCGCCGTACAGGGCGCAAATCCCGTCTCGTCTCCGGAAAATACCTTCGCCATATTTACGGGACTCATGCCGTCCACGTCTTTATTTGGATGAATCATCGCTCTGACAGGTCCCTCGTCCAAAGACTTTGGAAGCGGGCGGAGTAATAAGATTCCATGTACGTCTGAATCCTCATTGATTCGGGAAAATGTCTGCTCAAACTCCTCCTGGCTTACGTCCTTTGGAAGCGCTGTCACCCTGCACTGGATTCCCGTCATCTCCATGCGTTTTCTCGCGCCCCGCTCATAGGATAAGTCGTCCGAACGCTCCCCTACCCTGATAATAGAAAGGCAGGGTGTGATTCCTTTTTCCTTCAAGGCTTCCACCTCTTTGACCAACTCCTCCTTTATGGACTTTGCCACATCGGCTCCCTTCATAATGATACTCATTCTACACTCTCCCTTTTTGGATATTCTGTCTGTAAATTTAGCCTGTAATTAGCTTTTCCCTGGACAGGACAGAATCATCGGATTTTTGCCAACACTTCTCCATAGATTTTCTCCTGAAACGCGGCGCCCTCCTGTATCAAATCGTCTGCTCTTCCATTCAGCTTTTGGGCCTTTTCACGGTCCTTCATCAGCTTCGTATTGATAAATACATTCAAAGAGGCTCCATTTAGCGCCGCCTGTGCAAACAGGATACCCACGCCTGCATCACTGACTGCAAGCCGGCTGCCTTTTTCTTCCAGAAGCTTCAGACACTCCATGACCTCAATGATTGTCTCCATCAGCTCCAATGGCACGATACTGGCCTCGTACAAGGCCTTTTCAAGCACCCTCTCCTTGTGAGCCTTCTCCTCCTGGGTTTCCCTGGGAAGACCATACGCCCTTGACAACGGCTCAAAACACTCTGCATCCTTATCCGTCAGCTCAATCAGCCGATTCTTAAGCTCCTTTAGACGTGCTAAGGCTCCCTTTATTTCTTCCTCCACATCTGCATAGCGTTTCTTTCCCACAGTCAGGTTCCCCACCATCATCCCAAGAGCCGCGGCCAAAGCCCCCACTGCGGCGCAGGCGCCTCCTCCTCCCGGAACCGGCTTTGCCGAAGAAAGCTCGTCTATAAAATCCGTCGCCTTTTTTTCTAACATCATAGCCTGGTTCCTCTACACATACAGGGGATACTTCTCACAAATCTGGTTCACCGACCTTCGTATCTCGTCTGACTTGGTCTCAAAATCCGTCACCGCCATCTTAATCAATCCTGCGATTGTCTTCATATCCTCCTCCTTCAGCCCCCGCGTGGTGACTGCCGGAGTGCCGATACGGATACCGCTGGTCACAAAGGGGCTTGCCGGATCATTAGGAACCGCATTCTTATTGACCGTGATATACACCTCGTCCAGCCGTTTCTGCATCTCCTTTCCAGAAACGTCCATATTCTGCAGATCAACCAGCATCAGATGGTTATCTGTACCGCCGCTGACCAGATCAAAGCCTTCCTCCACCATCGCCTCGGCAAGAGCCTTGGCGTTCTTCACAACCTGCTGTTGATATGCCTTAAATTCCGGCTTTAAAGCTTCCCCGAAGCAGACCGCTTTTGCAGCGATGATATGCATCAGAGGCCCTCCCTGGGTTCCTGGGAAGATAGCCTTGTCAATGGCCTTGGCATGCTCCTCCTTACAAAGAATAATACCGCCTCTTGGCCCTCTCAGGGTCTTATGAGTGGTGCTGGATACCACATCCGCATAAGGAACTGGACTCTGGTGTAAGCCTGCCGCAACCAATCCGGCGATATGGGCCATATCTACAAACAGATACGCTCCCACTTCCTTGGCAATATCCCCAAAAATATCAAACCGTATCTCCCTGGGATAAGCAGACGCGCCCGCAACAATCATCTTCGGCTTACATTCCCTGGCCTGTCTTCTGATCTCATCATAGTCCAGAAATCCCTGGTCATTTACATTATATGGTACAAAATTATAAAGAAGTCCTGACATATTTACCGGAGAACCATGGGTGAGATGACCGCCATGGGCCAGATTCAGCCCCATTACCGTATCTCCCGGCTTAATCAAAGCCTGGTAGACGGCATTGTTGGCATTAGCCCCTGAATGAGGCTGCACACATGCGTGGTCGCAGCCAAACAGCTTCTTCACACGCTCGATTGCAAGGTCCTCCAGGATGTCCACATGCTCACACCCGCCGTAGTAGCGTCTTCCCGGATAACCCTCCGCGTACTTGTTGGTGGGCACTGTTCCCATTGCCAGCATGACTGCAGGGCTTACAACATTTTCAGAAGCAATCAGCTCCAGATTCCTTCTCTGGCGGTTCAGTTCCAGATAAAGAGCATCACCAATCTCATCATCACAGCTTTTGATGTAATCCATAACATCTTGAATCATGTTCATCGCATTTCCCTCCATTTGTCTTTTGCGTTCTCCGTTTGGTAAATGTAACATTTACATCTTACCATTTGCAGGAAGATTCGTAAAGACAGAAATTAAAAGCCCAATATCCTTCGGCGGATGTATATATGGTATTTAAAAGAATTCTATGGTGTAAAGTATTGCCATTAAGGGAAGAATTATGTATAATTTCCATAGACAAAGACGCTGGAATTCTTTGACAAAACGACTTGCTTCAGCGCAAAAGGAGGAGAAAATGGACAGAAAAGCAATGTATAAGCTTACCTACGGACTCTTTATCCTGACGGCAAAAGAGGGTGAGAAAGACAACGGCTGTATCGTAAACACGGTAACCCAGGTTACCACAGAACCCAACCGGATTACGGTAGCAGTAAATAAAAAGAATTATACCCATGATATGATTCAAAGGACAGGTGCCTTCAATGTTTCTGTCCTTACAGAGAATTCTCAATTTGATACTTATAAGCACTGGGGCTTTCAGAGCGGCGCCCAGGTTGACAAGCTGGAGGCAATTTCATCAAAGAGGGCAGAGAATGGGATTGTGTATATTGAAGATGAATGTAATGCGTACATTTCCGCAAAGGTGGTGTCAGCCACAGACCTTGGAACCCACACTCTGTTTTTAGCGGATGTGACGGATGCCTGTGCGTTGTCGGAGGACGAGTCGGTGACTTATAGTTATTATCAGAAGAAGATTAAGACCGCGCCTAAGACGGACGGGGCGAAGAAGGGGTTTGTCTGTACGGTGTGCGGATATGTCTATGAAGGGGATGCGCTGCCGGAGGATTTTGTGTGTCCTTGGTGTAAGCATCCGGCAAGTGATTTTAAGAGGTTGTAGGGGATGGCGTTCCATCCCCTTATCTGTATATTTGTAAATTAGCCTCTCGACTATACTCTCAACTTTTCTCCAAATACGCCTTTGCCTCCTTGATAAAACTGGCAATAATTAAAACAATTACCATCCCAATGGGAAATGCGGCAATAATAGATACCGTCTGAAGATTACTCATTGACCCTTCGGAGAAAATCAAGGCAATCGGCAGCAGGATCAATAGAATCGCCCAGAACAATTTCATCCTGCCGCCAGCTTCCTCACCGTCCTGAAATTCTCTATAACTGTAGGCGGACGCAACCAATGTAATGCTGTCAAATGAAGTGGCGTAAAAAGCAATCATGGCAGCAACCAGCAGAACCAGCGCAATCCAATGTGCCGGCAGAGTTTTTATAATCTCAATCACCGTCTGATAGAGATCACCGCAGCTCTCATAAAAAACAATTCCATCAAATCTCCCTGTCATCTGTAAACCAAGGCCATAATTCCCCAGAACGATAAAGGAAATAAATGTGCTGCTCACTCCGAAAGCATACGCCCCTAGTATCACCTGTTTCACAGTCCTTCCCCTGCTGATGCCTCCCATGAAAAAAGGCGACGCTACGCACCACACCAACCAGTACGCCCAATAGAAAATCGTCCAGTTCTGAGGAAATGAGGTCGTTCTTCCCGCATCTGTCCAGGTAGAAAGCCCGATAAAGTTCTGCACCACATTTCCTACTGCTGTAAATCCAGTCTCAATGATATATCTGGTCTCGCCTCCAAGCGCCAGGACAAACAGCAGCAAAATCCCGAACAGCCACATACAGGCATTGGCCAGCCATGAAACCTTCTTCATTCCTCCCATTACAGACACCGTATATACTATACAAATCACCACCAGAAGACTAATGGTTATGAGCTTTGAGCTTTCCACGCCCACAAGACTCGAAAGCGCCGCCGAGAGCAGAGGCGTCGCAACAGAAAATGTGGTAGCAGTTCCAGCAATCAACGCAGCCACTGCCAGCACGTCAATCAGCCTCCCAGGAAAACGATCTGTCCAGTCCCCTAAAATGGGTCGGCATGCTTCTGAATACTTCTGTTTTCTCACGTCCCGCACATGCACCATAAATCCAAAACAAGCCGCCAATGTAGCATAGAAACTCCAGGGAATGGGGCCCCAATGGAACAGGGGGTAAGCAGACGCCCAATCCTGAACAGAGCCAAGCTCTGCCGTGTGAGCCTCCTGTGCATAGGAAATCCACTCGCACAGGGAATAAAACAGGATATCTGCCGCAAGACCGCAAGTAAATACCATGGCCCCCCAGGACCAAAATCCATATTGTGGCTTCTCCCCTGGTTTTCCAAGGGTGATTTTCCCTATATCAGAAAATGCAATCCATAATGAGACAAGTAAAATTCCCAGACCAAGCATAAGATAATAGACACCAAATTTATCCCCAAGAAAAGTCCGTACAGACGACAGCAAATTAGTTGATCCTTCTGGATTCACTAAAAAAAACGTGCATAGAACCAGTATTACAATGAGGGGTACAATCGTAGTTGCGGGATCAATCCGTCTGAGTAAATTCTCCCCTTTCCTATTCTTCAGGTCCGTTTTATCAATCATCATATTCTTTTTTCTCCTAATTTCTGTTTAATATATACATAACGGTATATCTTTTGACCATACAGCCCGCTTCAAATTGTTGAAGCTTCCCTATCTTCTGGAATTTTAGACTGTCTTTGGGAAATCATATATTTCAGATATTCACGATCAATGGCTGCCAATTCCTTTAGATTATCAATCTCCGTCACATCATTTCTGCCCATTTCATAAATACCAAGCTGATACTCCTTAGGATAACAAAACATTGCCACATCATCCCAGTAAATCTGTCTGTTCATCTTTTCCTCAAATTCGATTTCCAAATGCCTTTTAAGCCTTCTGCCATCCTTGGCACTCCATCTTGAGATACTGTAAAGCTGCCATCCTCTTTTTCCTCCTGTACGGCTACAATTTACCACAACACCATTTTCAACCGTCATGAGCCATTCATCTGTAGGCTCGTTCGTCCATACTGCATTGTAACCGGAGCGTTCAAATTGAGGACAAAGAATGTCCTTGTTATAGATCATCTGATCTCCGTCAAGAATCATAGCATTTTCCAGATAGTCTCTGGCAGCATACAGGGATGAGATATTGTTACAGGAGAAATAGTATGGATTTTCAATCAGATTCACCTCTGGATATGCTTCCTTCAACACCCTGAACTTTTCCTTTTGATATCCGACTACCACATAAATTTCTCGAATACGATTCTGTATCAAGCCCTGGATTACCGTATCAATCATCCTCACTCCATTCACAGGGATTAAAGGCTTCGGCGTCTCCAATGTCAGAGGATGCATCCGTTTTCCAATCCCCGCCGCCATAACAATGGCTTTATTCACATATTCCATCCTACTCCTCCTCGTATGCGTTCCTTTGATGCTTATCCTCTGATGATTGCTCCCCGCTGTGTATTTCCATCTCCTGCAGGGCATATCTGTAATAATCTTTTGCAAAACGATACTGCTTTAGCGAATACTCCCCGAATTCCACCCCAAGGCTTCTCTTATATTCGCACCAGTTACTCCACAAAAGACCGCAGGCTGCAATATAACAATAAATCTTAAGCCGATTCTCCCAGGAGCACTTTTCTTCAAAGTAAATATCAATCAACTGGTCAACCTGCTCTCTGTCATAAAAACTGTAGACGCAGAACATGGCAAGATCCAAATGTGGGTCCTGCATCCCCGCATATTCCCAGTCCGTAAGCCTAAGTTCTTCCTCCCCTTTCTGATTCCGGTAAAACAGAAAATTATCCGGAACCGCATCTATATGGGTCAATGTTTTCCGTTCTATGTGACTCTCAACAAAAGTCTTTAACGATAAGACTCCCGCCTTAGCCTCCTGATAATCCTTGAAAACAGAAGGCTCGCCACTCCACAGAGATTCATAGAATTCAATCTGTCCATACAGGTTAAACTCATGGCCGACCTCCAGATGCATGGAATGAAAATCCCGTAATTTTTCCATACATTGATTCAAATCCCGACAGTCCTTTGGATCAGCCGTTCTGACGTCTCTTAAATATTTTGTAATCTTATATCCATTTTCCGGATTAAGATAGACTACATCATCACACAGCCCAAGCCCTGCAATCGTCCGATAAACACAGGCCTCCTGCCTTCGATTAATGAGTTTTTCTGTCCCTTCTCCTGGTATCCGCATAATATATTCTTCTCCCTCACAGGAAAATAAAAAGGAACGGTTTGTCATTCCTTTTTTCAGGACTTTTATATCTGTAATCTCATCTACATGAACGTGGAACACATCGGCAATCACATCAAGGGCGTCTGATTTCAAATGATTTGATTCCTCATCCAATTCCCGTAGTTGTTCATAGGTGTTAATCTCCGCCACATCAAAGGCATGGACCACCCTTGCCGGCACAATCATTTTTCCATTATCATACAAAGTTATCTCCCAGAAAGCATTATCATTGCGGGAATCCTGGCATAATTCTTCCAGTCGTTTCCGGACAAGGACACACTCCTCCTTAAGAAGATAGGCAATGCCTGTCATTGCATTTCCCCCGCTTAATTTGGGTACAGACACCAGCTCCATCTTACGGTTCACCCTGACATCGCTGTCATTGTCTACGATATCGCTGACCATATACCAGGAATAGAGCTCATGCCTGCTAAATGGATTTTGGTCGCACCAGATATCACAGGGAACAATGTATGTATTGGAAAGATATTCTGCTGCCAGGCGTAAGGAATGTAGATTATTTTTGGCTGCGTAATTCGGATTGAAGATGAGCTTTACTTTGTATTTGTCGATAAGATATTCATATTTTTCTTTCAAAAATCCTACTATAATATAGATTTCTGTGATTCCAACCTTTTGTAATTGTCTGATCTGCCTCTCGATTAACGGCTCGTTGTTTACTTCCAACAGACCTTTAGGGAGCTCTCTGTTAATGGGAACCATACGCATCCCAAAACCTGCAGCCAAAATGACTGCATTTCTAGGCTCTTTGTCCTGGTACTCCTGCCTTGCCTTTAAAGTTGGTTTTAGCTGCCCATCCAGGTATCCGTTTTCCATCAGCCTCCTGACGGAACGGTTCACGACTCCCAATGAATGACCGCTGGACTGTGCAAGAATACGCTGGTTAATGTACGGCTCTGAAAACAAGACTTTCAGAACATCGTTTTCTTGTTTGTTCTTGAACAATTTTGATTCTCCTTTCGTGAACTTTGGCATAAAAAATAATACCTTGGAGATAAAGTAACATCTCCCAGGCATTATTTTTCATAAACAACTCTTTTTAATATTATTCAGGATTTTGGGGATCCTCCGGACCATCGGCGCCCTTAGGACCGACAACCATATTTTTATACTCCAGTGAACATACCTGCAGCGAATGTCCCCCCGGCCCTTCTGAAATGCTGACAGAGAAGCCCCCAATCTCTGCCGTGGTATTCCCATTTACATTTTCGGTTACCCAGGCTGCCGCATCGCTTCCAAATGTTCCTGCACATTTAGACAAAAAATCAGCATAGTCATCCCCTGAGTCTGTAAAAACTGCATTATAGACATTTCCGTTCCCATCAGCCTGGATGTCACAGGTATAGTTACCATTTTGCAAGACCCAACTGGCAGACCCATCCGGCGCATCCACTCCTCCGGTATCAGAAAAACCGTACTCTGACAGCAGCTCTAACACCTGCTGGCCCCTGACATCCTTAAGTCCCTCAATTTCTTCCATCACCGGCGCATCTGACGGGTCCTTGATTTCTACATCATTCTCATCATGTACCTCGTCTGCCGGCGACTGTGGTTCTTTCTTATTTTCATTTTCAATACTGCTGCTATTTTTATCTGAACATCCCCATATACATATTGTGCAGAGCAGACATATAAAAAAACAGCCTTTTTTGATACAATTACCTTTACTCAACATCTATCGCTCTTTCCCCCCTGGTTGCATCCCATTTTCCATCCTGACCAACGTGATATTTTCCGATCCATTCCTCCCGCGCCATGGTACCGTCAGACTTCATATAATATTCTCCAAGTACCCACTGATTGACAAGCATACGCCCTGATGAATCAAGATAATACCAATTTGAATCTGCATATAGCCATCCAGTCTGCATATAGCCGCTGGCATTAAAATGATACCAATGATTACCTACCTTCCTCCAACTGTTTCTTGGATAAGAACCGTCTGCATTCTGATACCACCAGCCTGTGGAATTTTTCTTCCACCCCTCCGTGACCTTCACCTTGTTCGGCACCCATGCTCCGCTGCCGTCTACATAGTATTTTCCGTTATCCACCCATTCGTTCATTGCCAAGGCGCCGTTGGATTTCACATAATATTTATCTGCTATCCACTGGCTGGATGCCATAGCCCCTGAACTGTTAAAATAGTACCAGCTTCCTCCGATTTTCTGCCACCCTGTCCTCATGGCTCCATTTGTTCCAAAATAATACCAGACAGAACCGATTTTCTGCCAGCTTGTCTGCATGTAACCATTGACGTTAAAATGATACCAGCTATTTTCAATCTTTTTCCATTCATTCTTCGGGTAGGAACCGTCTGCATTCTGATACCACCAGCCTGTAGAGTTAGATTTCCAGCCTTCCTGAATTGGGGTTGGATTCTGGCCCGGCTGATATCCATTAATAAACGGAATGGAATAATCGCTGGCATAATCCTGGGCAAAAGAACCAGACATCCCATATATGGTCAGATTATTGTCATTTCTAAACACATTACTGCCAAAGACGGTGACACTATCTGGAATATAAATTTTCTTCAAACTGGTACAGCCATCAAATGCATAGCTGTTGATTACCGTAACACTCTCCGGAATATGTACGTTTTCTAACGAGATATTATTCCGGAAAGCATAAGAGTCAATCTTGGTTACAGAATTCGCAATCGCCAATTCTGAGAGAAGCTTACAATTATAAAAGGCTTCATAACCGATTACAGTCGTTCCGTTATATATTACGGCTTTTTTCAGTGACGTACAGTCTGCAAAACAACTGCTGGATATGCCGGCAGTTCCTGAATAATAAACCGTTTTCAAATTCGTACAATATCTGAATGCACTGTTTCCCAAAGAGCTAACGCTGGCAGGGATTGTACATGTCGTAATGGATGTATTATAAAACGCTGAACTTCCGATAGAAGACAATCCGTTATTAAACGATACATTCGTCAGAGCCTCACAATAATCGAAAGCGCTGTCCCCAATACTTTGCAATCCAGGTGGAAATGTAACCGACTGCAATGCACTGCAATTATTAAACGCTCTGGTCCCAATCGTTTGTAATCCCGAAGGAAGGGCAATTCCCTGCAATGCGGCGCAATCCCTGAATGCATAATCATCAATTACTGTTAATGTCTGCGGGAAATTAATCCTTTCCAATACAGAACAACCACGAAATGCTTCATAGCCTATTTTCTTAATCGGGACATTGATGGTTACGGAGTTTAGATTTGAGCAGCTCTTAAATGTGTAATTGCAAAGCTCTGTAAACGAACCTCGTAATACTGCCGAAGTCAGTTTCGTGCATCCCTCAAATGCGCCTTTTCCCAATGTCACCATGGATTCCGGAATGGAGATACTTGTCAGCGCCGTGCCACTGAAGCACCATTCACCGATTGTAGTCACATGGTTTCCTATGGTTACCTGTCTAAGCGCACTGCAATCATTGAACGCCCTTTCTCCAAGCTCCACAACCGTACCTGGAATCGAAATAGACGTAATAGCCGTACATTTTCGGAACGCGCGACTTCCGATTGAGATAAGCCCTGAATTCAATGTTACAGTCCGAAGTCCTGTACAGCCAAAAAACGCTTCATAACCAATCGTTGTTACTGATGAAGGGATTGTTACGGACTGAATGCCTGTACAGTCCTTGAATGCATAGCTTCCAATCTCAGTAACCGTATTGGGAATTACCACCTGTCCGCCGGCTCCGTTGTATTTCTTTAATACTGTACCTTCAATAGTAAAATCAGCTGAAGAACTGAATAGCTGCGCCGTTTCATCTGATTCCGCCCCGTCGTCTGCTTCCTGTATATCTTGTTCTTCTTCAGCAGACGCCTGATCTTCTGCAGATACATCTGTGACTGTACCAGAAAATGATTCTTCTGAATCTTCATCCTGTTCTCCATTTGCGTTATCGGTGATGCTTGTATCTTTAGAATCTTCCAATTCTGTTTCAGTCTCGATTTCGACATTAACATTATCTGCATATACATCGTCTGTCGAATCTGCCGCCCATACAGTCAGATTGAATAACATTGTTACTAATACACTACTTAAGACGATTCCTCTTTTTATCTTTCGCACTTAACTCCATCCTCCTATTCAAATAATACTATTCCTACACCAAGGGCTGAGGCATTATTTTTATATCCGTGCTATGAGCAGGACTCTGTTCACTTAATGGCGGCGGCGTCATATAATCACCATAATAAAGTGTCAAGAGCTCATCATATCCTGCAGGTGCATGATATTTGTTATGTTCAAATTCAATATCAACTGTATCATCAAACAAGCTTCTGGGAAATATAGAGCTTTGACCATCATAACATATGTATACAAATTCAGAATTTTCTATATTATATTGAGAAGCTAATCTGTTGTATTTTTCAGCTAATCTAGCTGGCGGAATAAACTTCCCAATCTTGATTATTTTGTTTAAAATAATCACAATTTTTTCTTTTATAGAACGATTTTTAACATTTCCTAACCCAAATAAGCTTGACCTAGATGCACGAAGCAACGCATATATTATCATTAACTTTCTGATATGCTTATTCCTCTCCTTCACATCAATCGGCAGTCCATCCATAGGAAAAATGCTTATAAATGCCCCAATCCAGTGCTCTTTATTGCCCTTATCTCTCCTTAACAACACGTTTTTACTATTAATCCTAAATACAGGAGAATAACTCTCATACCTACTGCAATTATATCCGTCCAAGTAATAGCCGCGAAAAAATTCGTCCCTATATAAAGAAATAAACTTTTCATAATCTTCTCTCGGCATCGTTATGTCAATATCGTCATCCCATGGTA
>ERZ808028.166-NODE-166-length-68221-cov-15.109606_pt1 | contig 68221 bp, 69 predicted proteins | sample MGYA00380184_ERZ808028 | MGnify/ENA primary metagenome ERZ808028 (study PRJEB31490, sample SAMN06133397) | mouse gut metagenome | isolation source: J8_1 | host: mice | place: China: Chengdu | collected 2015-05 ... | reverse complement strand
TTAATCAGGTTGACCAGCATTTCTATCCCTTTCTGACTGCGCACCATATAGCTGCATAATGACCAGAATGTCTTCTGCTCATAATAGCTGACCTCTATATTCCAGCGGAAACAATAACACAGCATAGGGATAAACTCCATACGGCTGCTCCCGGTCTGATTTAGGGGCGCTTTCTCCTGCCATGCACAGAATATCTGCAGCTGATGTGGGAAAATGGTGCTGAAAAACAGGCGCCGGGTCCCCTGTGTCTTTTCTGACGCTGTCACGTAAGCGAGGACTTCCCTCTGCCCAAAAAGATTTGTAAGAACCCTGCGGGCGCCAATGTAATATTCTCCGACTTTTTCATCGGACAGAGTAAAATCATTATCAGGAGAAAGACGCTTCCCATGTTTGGCAGGCCTTCCTTTCTTCCCTGCAGGCTGCGGTGCAAGGTCATAAATTACGGAGTCATATCTGGCATTACAGATGATATCAAGATTCGCGTATTCATTTACAACGCATACCAAATCTTTTTTTGCATACCAGCTGTCACAGAGAACAATTACATTCTTTTGTGAAAGGAAAACAGGCATAACCTGACGTATCATGGATGCTGCAAGCCCAAGTTTGGATAATTCTTTATTCCACATACGGTATCCCAGAGGGACGGCAATGTAAACAATTCTGTGTTTTCTCCACACAGGAACACAGAGCATAAGGCTGACAAAACAGTGTCCATTGAGATAATTGGAGCCGTTGTGGGCGGCATGGTCAAAAAGTTTTGATACATTGTCAAACTTTTTTCCGAATTTTGCAGCCATAGTATCATCAATACACAAAAAAACAGGCTGTGAACGAAGAGACTCCGGAATCAGATTTAAAGCCATGGATGCGGTAATGTTCATAAATCCTGAATAATCCACTTTTGCATAAGAGCAGGCATAATAAAAAGCATTCAGCGATTTCTCGGTAATACCGGATAGAAAATGTCTGTAGAGAAACCGGATGGAATGAGCCGATTCCATTGCAAGTATGGATAGAACTAAAAGAAACAATGTTTCTGCAGTAGGGGCAGGAAATTTTTCAAAGTAAATGTAAAAATACTGATGAAGTCTACCAATCAGGTTTTCTTTGTTGTATAATAAGTTTATCGTATGGGATCACTTTCCTTTGTAATGGTTGTCGTAAACTTATTATACAACGGAAAGTCCTGTACGATATTTTTTTCTTAAAAACTTGTAAAGTGGTGATAGTATAATAAATTGCGTACTAAAAATGCGTGCATTTTTTGTTCAACAGATGTGTGAAAAGAGTGCAACAGATATGAGGAGGAAGAACGAATGGATATCAAAGAGCAAATTAATAAGGTTGTGGAGGAAATCTCCAAGAATCCAAATATTAAGGAGCAGTTTGAAAAAGAACCAGTAAAATTAATCGAGAAGTTGATTGGTGTAGATTTGCCAGATGAGATTGTCACGAAAATCATTGACGGAGTGAAGGCAAAACTCACTTTAGACGGGGTGTCAAAAGTGGCGGATACATTCAAGGGAATTTTTGGTTAATTTTGAATTATCATTCTCATCAAAGAATCATAGACAGAAACAGGGAAACCGCTGATGCTTCAGAGTGTTTTCCTGTTTTTATGTTATAAAAAAGTTTGAAACCTTCCGCGCGGCTGTTACCCTATATAAGTGAAGGGAGTTATATATCCCTGACCCGGTACGATACAGTGCCATGGATATCCAATAGGTAACGTTTATAAACGATTGCCAATGTTTTAATACCGGAGGAGAACAATGAAACAGGAAGAACTGGAATTTTATATGGATGCATACGGCAAAGATTTATTTTCGTTTTGCTGCTGTGTGACGCGAAATCGTCAGGAGGCGGATGATTTGTATCAGGACACCTTCCTCAAAGTATATGAGCTGGGAGAGAAGCTGGTTATTACGTCAAATCCGAAAAGCTATCTGATGGGAATTGCGTTGAATCTATATCGAAATTATAAGAGAAAACTCTCTGTGAGACAGCGGATTGCGGGCGTCAGCGTATCACTGGATGAGAATGCGGAGTTGATTCCCATGGAGGGACCATTGACAGAAGAGGTTATGATTGTCAGAGAGGAATGTCGGATTGTGCGGGAGGCTGTCAGGAAACTGCCAGACAAATACAGGATTCCGATTCTCTTATTTTATATGGAAGAACTATCGCAGGCAGAAATAGCGGCTCTGCTGAGGATTTCTGAGAGTGCGGTTAAGACTAGGGTGCACAGGGCAAAGAAACTATTGAAAGAAAAATTGGAGGGGCTTTTATGAAAGATAAAATAGATTCTTTACTGGAACAGGCGCTATCTCCGATGGAACTGCCGGAACAGGAGTTGAATGACCAGATTCTTCGAAAAATAAAGGAGAGACAGGATATGAAACAGGAACAGATGTGTTACAAGAGAAGGATTCCCGCGGCGGTGCTGGTCGCAGCGTGTATGATAATACTGTGTTCGAGCACAGCATTGGCGGTATACAAGTATCTCAGCCCAGCGGAGGTGGTGACAGAGATCAATGACAATGCGCTGCAAAAGGCATTTCTCAGTGAAGATGCAATACTGGTAAACGAGACGCAGGAAAGTGGCGGGTATAAGGTTACGTTGATGGGAAGTGTGGCGGGTAAGAATATCAGCGACTTTTTGTTAAAAAGCGGAAGCGGGGAGGTACATGAAGACAGAATTTACACAATTATCACGATTGAGCGCGCTGATGGCACGCCGATGCCGGACACAAGCTCTGATGAATATGGCGAAGTGTGTTTCTTTGCCTCTCATTATATAGGTGGACTCAATCCAAGCTTACACAACATGATGAGCATGAATGGCAGTTATACAGAGTTTGTCAACAATGGGGTCCAGTATCGGGTTTTGGATATGGACAATATAGAGATGTTTGCGGACAGGGGCATCTATGTGGGCGTCAATTCTGGCAGTTTCTATGACATGGGCGCGTATATCTATGATGAGGGTACAGGAGAAATGCATCGCAATGAGAGTTATGTGGGGGTCAATGCGTTATTTCATCTGCCAGTGGACAAGAGCAAAGCAGACCCTCAAGCGGCAGCGGCATATCTAAAAGACTTTGAGGAGTCCATGAATGAACCGGACGAGCCAATTGCGCATACAGATTTAGATTCACAGGTAGAAAAGTTTATGGAGATGCTGACACCGGAAAATCTTGATGAGTATGCAGAGCCTATTGAGGAGACAAGGCAGGTGTGCACGATTGACGAGAATGGAAAGCCGCATTATTCCTATAAATTAGAGAATAGTGCAGGCGATGGTGTTGCTTTAACCGATCTGAGTGGCATTCAGCCGGGAAGCAAGGTGATTGATGGGTGGAAGTATTCTGACGACGGACTAGAGGGGCTGGAAATTAACGTTCTGATTGTGAATGAAGATGGGACAATTACTTTTGTGCTCTACCAGCCGCGCAAGGACCAGCTTGTGCCACTCACGAATTAGGCAGAATGTGATAAACGGGAGACTAATATAGAGAAACTGCCTTGCATTGGAAGAACTGCAAGGCAGTTTTCATGAGATAATCTTGTAAAGCTGGTGATGATATCATATAATAGAAAAAAGTGTAGATAGTTTTAAGGCGTTAAATGGACAGATCAAAATATATTAGACGGAAGAAAGCTTGAACAGACACGGTGAAAGGGGAGGATTTTATGGCGGAGCGACTTACACGAGAGCAAATGGCACAAAAGTATCCAAATACATGGCTTGGGTTGGTGAATATTAAATATGCAAATGATGATGGGGTAACTTTAGAATCGGCGGATATTATATATACTGACAAAACAGAGGATGAATTATTTGAAATGCAGTTAGATGGTATAGAAGGAGTCATAAGCTGGTATACCAATGATAATGGGCTTCCGTTGGGCGTGGCAGGGGTGTTATAATGCAGATTACATTACAGTTAGATGAGAAGGCAAGGAGACCAATTGCAAGTTTAAATTGGTTTCATGGATGTCGTGCACTGATAGATACAGGAGCACTTTTTCCAATTTGGAACAAAAGTGAAGAGCTTCTTGTGAAAAAACTGGGTGCTGTGCTCATAAAAAGGGATATTAAATTTAGCGGTTTTGGCGGAGAAACACAAGGAAATTTGTATCGGGTTCATTTTGAAATGAATGGTTTACATTATCTTGATATGCCAATTATTTCAAGCAGATTAAAAGAAGTAAACTGGAATATGATTCTTTCTGCGACAATGTTTGATGGTATGACATATGAAATTGATACCATAAATAAAAAGTTGAATATGAATATAAAAGATAATCAGCCCGTGAGAATACTGAGATTATCCAATGATGATAATAATGTTTCTGTATATTTGGCAGAGACACACGCATTGATTCAACAGTATAAAAGATAAGTAGAAAATTTTGAAAACACAAATTATAGTTCATGTAATACTTGACATACTGTTGTCATATTTCATTTGATACAATGTAGTTATTCAGTTAGAACATTGAATAACTACATTTTTTTAAAAAGGAGATTGAGTGTATGGCAAGACCGACAACAAAAACAGATTTGATTGAGGCGGCAAATAGCGGATATGAAGCGTTAATGGCATTTATTGATTCGATGACGGCACAGGAGCTGGAAACTCCCTTTGACTTCTCGGCGGATACGAAGAAAAAGGAGGCGCACTGGCAGCGTGACAAGAATCTGCGTGATGTGCTGGTTCATCTGTATGAGTGGCATCAACTGACACTGGACTGGGTGCCGTCAAACCAGCGGGGAGAGGAGAAGCCTTTGTTGCCCAAACCTTATAATTGGAAAACTTATGGGCAGCTAAATGTGTTTTTCTGGAAAAAGCATCAAAATACAACGCTGGAGGAGGCAAAAGAAATGCTGGCGCAGTCCCATAAGGAAATCATACAGATTGCAGAACGCTTTACAAATGAGGAGTTGTTTTCAAAAGGTGTCTTTGACTGGGTGGGCAATAGTCCGCTTGGGTCCTATTTTGTGAGCAATACATCAAGCCATTATGCGTGGGCATTAAAAAAGCTCAAGGCGCATCGCAAAAACTGCAAGGCTGGGGGTTGACAAGCGGCAGGGCATCTTCTATACTAACAGTAGATTCGAGCTGTAAAGACGGATTGATGGCAGATTTGTTCTTTGCAGCTCTTTGGATGAGAGAGGTGAGAGAATGTGGAGATAATCTGCTTTTGAGAACATGAGATCGAGTTGTAGTGGCTTCTGTGTGAATGGCAAGGGGATTCTTTGGCATTTCAAACACACAAAGACTAGATGTTTTCATGTTGCCAGAAGTGGATTATGTTTCGCATAACCTTTTTTTGGTACAGTTTTTTGTGTGCAATTTAGGCGAAATGTAATTCAGAATCATTTGGTGACAGGTGGTTCTTTTTTTGTGCGGGTAAGACCCCTATGCAATTGCACGCGGGTGTTTGGTTCCACAGAAGCCGAAAGGAGGTATTGCGATATGGCGCAGATACAGGTATCAAATTTAACATTTTCATACGAGGGCAGCAGCGATACGATTTTTGATCAGATGTCCTTTACAATTGACACAGACTGGAAACTGGGGCTAATAGGGCGCAACGGAAAAGGAAAAACGACTTTTCTAAATCTGTTGCTTGGCAGATATGAATATACAGGAACCATTCACAAAGCAACAATATTTGATTATTTTCCTTATCAGATTCCAGAGACATGGAGGACGAAATGCGGGGCTGAGCTTATGACATACATGAAACCAGACTGCGAAGAGTGGCGTGTTCTGTGTGAACTCAATGAACTGGAAACCGATGCAGGGATTTTGTACCAGCCCTTTGAGACACTAAGCTGCGGCGAGCGCACAAAATTGATGCTTGCGGTATTATTTTCGGGAGAAAATGATTTCCTGCTGATTGATGAACCGACAAATCATCTTGACCAGCGGGCGCGGGAGAGCGTGAAGCAGTATTTGCATGGCAAAAAGAGCTATATCCTTGTGTCTCATGACCGGGATTTGCTGGATGCCTGCATTGACCATGTGTTAGTGCTGAACCGGCAGACAATCGAGGTACAAAGCGGTAACTTTTCGAGCTGGTGGGAAAATAAAATGCGCAAAGATGCATTTTCACTGGCAGAAAATGAAAAACATATAAAAGAGATCGGCAAGCTCAAAAAAGCATCGGGACGTGTGCGGCAGTGGGCAGACTCTAATGAGCGGACAAAGATTGGATTTGACCCGATCAAGGAGCACGACCGCTTTTTGAATACGCGGGCGCATATCGGCGCCAAGACCAAGAAGCTGCAAAGCAGGGTAAAGCAGATGGAAGAGCGCATTGACAGAGAAATTGAGGAGAAGGAGGGACTGCTGAAGGATATTGAAAATCCTGTGGATTTAAAACTATTTGCGCTGTCGCATCACAAGGAGGTTTTGCTGACGGTGAAAGAGTATGGATTGACATATCTTGGCGCAGAAGAACCTGTTTTTCAAAACTTAAATCTGGCATTGTGCCAAGGGGAACGGGTCTTTCTGCATGGTAAAAATGGATGTGGGAAATCAAGTTTAATTCAGGCGGTTCTGGACAATGCGGCATTGACGGAGGTACACAGCAAGGATAATGGTGAAGCTGTAGACAGAGATACGATGCGAAAAGGCTGTTATGCAGAAAGCGGACTGCTCAAAACGGCATCGGGTCTAAAGATTTCATATATAAATCAGGACACTTCGTTTTTAAAGGGCAGTATTCAGCGGTTCTGTGCACAGCGTGGCTTGTCAGAAAGTTTATTCTGCTCGATTTGCAGGCAGCTTGATCTGGATCGGGTACAGTTCTCAAAAAATATAGAGGATTTTTCAGAGGGACAAAAAAAGAAAGTGCTGATTGCGGCAAGCCTTCTGACGCCGGCGCACCTGTATATATGGGATGAGCCGTTAAACTATGTTGATGTGTTTTCCAGAATGCAGCTTGAGAAGATGATTTTATCGTACAAGCCGACGATGCTGATTGTGGACCATGATGTGCGGTTTCGCGAGCGCATTGCGACGAAAGTGATTGAAATGACGTAATCAATATTTTTATTCTTTTCTTTGTACTTATTATACCACAAAAATCACTAAAATAAAAGACTGGAAATGCACTGCTTTATGGAATATACTTGTAATTTATATAAGCGCATAGTGAAGTGTTTTTCCGAGTATCCTTTTGTGCTTGGGCATAATAAAAGAATCAGGCACAGAGGATATTCGGGCGTATTGTTGTGAACAGTGGAGGGAAGTATATGGAAAGTACAAACTGGCTGGCACTATTGGAGAGGACACAGATACAGAAGGTGATGGAGTCAAACCAGTATACAGAGCAGTATGGGTTGACGCTGAGTGAGCAGGACGCGGAGATTTTGGCACAGGAGCGGAAAAGTACGCTGATCGAGCAGAAGCGTGTCGAGTTTGGCGAGAGTATTCTGCCGCGTATTATCTATGAATTTTGCGATTCGGCATTTATCAGTCAAAGCAATTATGTGGAATCGCTGACACGGCTACAGGAAATCTTCTTTCTGTATAAAAATGAGATGCTCGATGAGATTTCGGACGAGGAACTTTTGAACTTTATGAAGGAGCAGTTTGAGACAGTGTGTTTTGGGGATTTTGATTATCTTGAAGGAACCTGTCTTGACATTTTTGCGCAGGCGGTCAGGGCGGGATACCGCGGCTATCAGAAAACAGGCGGACGCGGTGAGTACGCGGAGTTTGACGAGGTTTTGCGTTGGGACAGGGAGCTGTATCTGGAGGTTTTGCGCGATTTGTGCTGGAAATAGACGTGACACACGATAGATTTTTGTAAAAAGGGAGGAGAAAATATGTACGATATGAATGAGTTACTTCCTGTTGTTGCAAGGCTCACCAAACGATACACAGGCATTGAGAGCAGTTCCGTGACCTACGAGAAGGCGAATCAACTGATGGGGGCAGTGATTTATTGCATTCGGGAAATAGAAAGCGGTGAAGCGGGGGCTTTGGTCAGCCGACAGCAGAATGCAATGCAGGCTTATCAGGCTGGTGCGGAACTGGTACGAAAAAAGACCGAGGAGCTGCTTCGTTTTTACGAGTGTTATAAAAAGGAGTTCTGTGCATATGGAAATGTTTATCTTTCAGACTTCTGGAACAAAGGAATGCCAGCTTTTTTTGCGCACTACGACGAGCAGTTTGAGCCGCAGAATACAATTTTGACACTAGATTATCCTGTTTTATCAGATCTGGCGCAGTATCAGGGGATTGATCTTGTTGATCTGTATGTGAGAAGTGTGGTGGCAGAACAACAGTTTTTGGCGATGTTTGGAGAAGCCTATGTGAGAGAGGTATTGCGCGCGTATTGTGCTGACTATGCAGAACTGCCAGAGAACCTTGCCGCGATTGTCTTTGGAAATGTGATTGGTCATATTCTTGCTGGCAAGAAGCTGACAGACAGGCTTTGCGAGGCGGATTTACAGAAGATTTCGGCGCAGTATGCCTTTATGAACATGGAAGAAAACAGCGGTTTTCAGGGACAGATCAGCGAGTTGGCAGCAGCATTCTTGGCGCAGCATTTTGCAGGGGAGGAGTCCGTACAGCAGTATATGATGATGGGGCTGCCGGACATCTGCACACGGATTGGGAATGCTGTTGCCTATGGAAATCTGGATAAAGTGTTTGTATTTTAGTCCCATTCAATTTCAATCGTCTCGCCGTCTTCACGCACAAGCTGGCACAAGTCCTCTTCATCCTCGACCAGATAAGCGATGAAATCCGCCAGACGATTGGCTTTTTCTAAGTTTTTGGGCGTATTTTCATAAAGGGCGACATAGCTTCCTGCTTCGGGATCTGATTCTAGTCCTTCCAGCAAATCTGGCAGGTTATGTTCCAGACAGCAAATCAGAAGTGCTTCCCAATTATAGCCGTTCATATATGCCTGCTCGTTGACGGTGTATAGTTTCTCACCTAGTGCATATGGTTTGGGGGCTTCGACATCAAAGCACACAGAAACGTTAGCGCAGTTTTCTACTGCGACAACTTTGAGGTAATCCGGCAAATGCAGCTCTTCTGATGAATTTGGCGTGAAGGAAACCTCTGTGCATTTTTCGAGTTCTGCGCAATCCTGCTCTGAGATATATATTTGTGCTGTCTGGGATAAGTCATTGCCGCAAAAGCGCTTGGTTTTTAGGCAGTGTATGACATTTTGAACCTGCGCGGCGGCGTCTTTTGTATCAAGCCATATGGCAAGCTCTGTACCGCTTTCATTTACGTAGTCATAGCCGTTATCGGTGACAACGCCGTCCGTATAGGTCTCAATGTAGTCAGGTACTTTGTACCGCATATCTAAATCCGCATTGATGAGTTTCTCTGAATCTAGTTTGATAATGATTGTTTGCATCGTTTTTTCCTTTCGTGAATTTATAGGTGAAAAATAGTTTTCAGTGCTTCATCTTCGATGAGTATTTTCTTCGCCAGTTCGCGGTACGGTTCTTCATGGAGATAGGTATGGCGGAACGGTTTGATGGAGGGGGCGAGGTCAATTGCCTTGATGTAATCCTCCACGTTGAGATGAAGCGCAGCAACATGATCCCAGAAGCCCGTTTCGGTGAAAACCGTGTTGATCCGCTGCCAGCGGTGGTCATGTACGCGGCTCATAAGATAGGTGGCGATACCGACCTGAATACCGTGAAGCTGCGGCGTTTCCAGTATTTTATCCAAAGCATGTGAAATCAGATGCTCGCTTCCGCTTGTGGGCGCGCTGCTGCCGGCAATCTCGTTTGCGATGCCGCTCATCGCGAGGGAGTCGAGCAGTTCTTTTAGAAACAGGTTGTCCTGAATGCTTTCAAACGGTGTGCGCACAAAGCTGTTAACCGCCTTTTTGGCAATCATAAGCGCGAAGTCATTGACCTGTGTAACGCCGTGTGCCTCCTCAAATTTCCAGTCGTACAGCGCAGTGATTTTTGACACCATATCTCCGATGCCAGAATACAGGAATTTCTGCGGCGCGCTTTTGATGACCGTGGTGTCTGCGATAATGCCGAATGCCAGACGTGCGGGAACGGAATTTCTGCGGCCGTTCACTATTAAGGAAGCGCTTGCACTGGAGAATCCGTCGCTGGAGGCTGAGGTGGGAACGCTGATAAACGGCAGTTTGCGCAGAAAGCCAATGTATTTTGCTGCGTCGATAACTTTTCCGCCGCCAAGTCCGATGACAGCCTGTGTGGCGTTTGGCAGTCCGAATGCCAGATTGATGATATCATCAATGTTGACGGTATCCAGCTCACAGTATGTCAGAACTTCGATATCGGCTTCCCGCAGGGCGTCTAGGACCTTGTATCCGAACATATCAATTAGACCGTTTCCAAAATAAATCACTACCTTCTTGAAACTGCATCCGCGCAGATCAGCGCCGATGTTGTCTAATGCGTTGGGTTCGACTTTTAGAATCGTTGGAATCGCGATGTGGCTTGCGTTAAATTTACTCATTTTTATCTACCCTTTCAATCTTCACATTTTATATATTTTCAATCTTATATAGGCTGATAACCATTATTATAGAGAGTTTGTGAGAGTTTGTCAAAATATTCTATATGGGCGAATAGAAAAGGTGGAAAGAGTTTTGCTTGTTCATGTGGAAAAGGTCTGATACTATAACTATAAGAGAAAGGGCGGAAAGGACGTTGATGGAAAAATGGAATTGGGTGATATCAAACGATATTTCATCACCGGCGCATCAAGAACTGTGACAATATACTGTGAATTGTGCACCAAATACACTGGTTATGTGGAAACGGTCACAATAATGAGTGAACAGCAGGTACGTATAGAATTTGATGTGTATGGATATGATGAGGCGGGTATAACGTATTATATAGAATATGATAGGTTTGAGACTTTAATAAAAAGTTTACAGGAATATCTGGGGAAAAGTTCTGATCAATGGAATATCATCAATCAAACAGGGTATTATCCCGATGAACCACAAATGGAGTATGGCATCAACCAAACGCATGTTTTGATTGAAAGCGATTTCTTAAATGATACGATAATACTGCCCAAAAATGGGAAGGTGACAATCAAAGATGATTATTGGAAAAAATTGTATGATGAAAATAAAATGAAGCGGGCTTTAAACCACAAGTTTAATGACAATCTTTACAGTTTGTGATACTATTCTCATTATAACGTGAAACGTGCACGGTTTATATAGCTTTGCTTTACAAAAATAAAGACGGTGGTATACAAGAATGGAGGCGTATGATGAATATTGAGTATGTAAATGAAAATGGTGTAAATATTGCAGTGATTTCTGGTGAGGAAGTGGTTCTTGCTGATGTGCAGTCTGCGCTGGATTTGGCAATGACCATCAAATATGACACAGGTGCAGCAAGGATTGCAATAGACAAAGCAGCAGTCTGTGAAGCGTTTTTTGTTCTGAGCACAGGCATGGCAGGTGAGATCTTACAGAAGTTTATCAACTATCATGTAAAGCTTGCAATTTATGGCGACTATACACAATATACCAGCAAGCCATTAAAAGATTTTATCTATGAATCAAATAACGGCAGTGATTTCTTTTTTGTGCAGACCCGCGAGGAGGCTGTGCAAAGGCTGTCGGCAGTATGATTGCATGATCGGCTGTATGGAAGATTCATGAAATAAAGATTGATAAAAATATAAAGATTGATGAAAATAGCAAAAATGATTTACAGATACCCCACGAGATAGTATACTTATAACAACTGTGCTGCCAACTTCTATTGTATAAAAGTGGCAGGAAAAATGACAGAAGAAAATGGAGGAACAAAGATGGGGTTATTTTTGGAGACGGTTCTCATACAGGGGTGCAGGCAGGAGGAAGCGAAAACGATCATAAAGGCGATTGAAGATAGGTATTCCTGTTCAGATGAAGAGGCGGCATATGATATTACCAATTTGGCGGCAGACCAATGCCAGTATCGGGAATATGCTGATGGCGTGAGTATTTTGATCAATGAGGATTGTATTGGCTATGAGGAGCTTGCCGAGGCGATCAGCAGTGATTTTAGCAAGGTGGTCATGCTGCTCTACATATATGATGGGGATTTTTGGGCGTATGCGCTGTTTGACAATGGAGAACTGGTGGACAAGTTCAATCCGCAGCCAGATTATTTTGAGGAGGTGTCGGAGGAAGTGCTCGAGGCCTCCAAAGGAAATGCGGATATTGTCGCGAAGTATTTCCATGTGGACAAAGCGGATATTGAGAAGTATCTGGTGCGCTGGGAGGATGATCTGGGCGATATGGAGGAAACTGCATACGACGATGATGAATTTGGCTTTGGCGACTGGCAGATGGCGGACTTCATGCGGAAATTAGGATATCCGTATGAATTTGAGGAGGCGTAGGATTCATCATGAAAAAAGAAAAGAATAGAAATTCATTTTCAGGCTCGCTCGGCTTTGTGCTGACGGCGGCAGGCAGTGCGGTAGGTCTGGGCAATATCTGGCGGTTTCCATATCTGGCAGCGAAGGACGGCGGTGGGCTGTTTCTGGTGATTTATTTAATTCTGGCACTCACGTTCGGATTCACGCTGCTCACAACAGAGATTGCAATCGGCAGAAAGACAAAGCAGAGTCCGCTCACCGCATATGCAAAATTAAGCGATAAGTGGGGATTTCTTGGCGTGTTTGCATGTCTTGTGCCGGTTATTATCATGCCGTATTACTGCGTGATTGGCGGCTGGGTGGTAAAGTATTTTCTCGCGTATCTGACAGGCGGCGGTACAGCGGCAGCGGAGGACGGATACTTTACAGGATTCATTACCGGGGAATGGCAGCCGATTGTACTGTTGGTGGTGTTCTTGGTGATGGTTGCTTTCATTGTGTTTCGTGGCATCAATAAGGGCATTGAATCGTCCTCAAAGGTGCTGATGCCTTTATTGCTGCTGTTGGTTGTCGGCATTGCGTTCTTTTCCCTGACGATTCACTATGAAGATGAATCTGGCGTGGCGAGAACAGGTATGGAAGGTTTCCAGATTTATGTGATTCCTGACCTGAGCGGTATGACGGTAAAAGGATTTTTTACAGTGCTGCTCGACGCGATGGGGCAGTTGTTTTTCAGTCTCAGTGTGGCGATGGGCATTATGGTTGCCTATGGTTCTTATGTGAAAGATGACGCCAATCTGGTGAAATCTATTAACCAGATTGAAATATTTGATACGGCAGTAGCATTTCTGGCGGGAGTTATGATCATTCCTGCGGTCTATACCTTTATGGGCAGGGAAGGTATGGCGGCGTCGGGGCCAAGCTTGATGTTTGTGTCTCTGCCAAAGGTTTTTGCCTCTATGGGACGAATCGGCAATCTTGTAGGGTGCCTGTTCTTTGCGATGGTATTGTTTGCGGCAATCACGAGTGCCGTGTCTGTCATGGAGGCGGTCGTATCAAGCTTTATGGACAAGTTCCATATGACGCGCACCAAGGCGGCGGCGGTCGAGACTGCCATTGCGCTTGTCGGCGGCATCATTGTGTGTCTTGGATACAATGTGCTGTATTTCGAGTTCAAGCTGCCAAATGGCGCGGTGGCTCAGATTTTGGATATTATGGACTATATCAGCAACAATCTGCTGATGCCGCTGGTTGCGATTGGAACATGTGTTCTAATTGGCTGGGTATTGAAACCCAAAGCGGTGATTGAGGAAGTGGAGAAGTCGGGCGGCAGATTTGACAGAAAACAATTGTACATTATCATGATTCAGTATATTGCGCCAATTTTGTTAGTGATTCTGCTGTTAAAGTCCGTGGGGATTTTGACCGTGATTTAGGGAGGTACTGTAATGAAGAATTTATTTTGTTATGCAGACAAGTATTTACAGAAAAGTGACTGGAAAGACATTGCTTTGATCAAATTCTGCTTTTTTTCTATGGGTGTCTTGATCGGAATCCTGATCGGAAGGCGGTGGCCGAAAAAGAATAGAAAAGCGGCAGTGATGACTGCAATGCTTGTTTTTATCGGCACGTATATTCCATTGATGACAAAATTTATTGGAATTGTGATGGATAAAGAAGAATAGTTGCCGGGCGGCGTAAGGGAGTTTTTACTCCCTTATTTTTTTGTCAATATTCATATTTTAGATTTTGGGACATATATTGAGGTATGGACAATCAGACAAAGGGGGAATGCAGCGTGGCAGCAGAGAACAAAATTTTGCAGTTTTTCCCGCAGCGGCTGCGGGGAGACTGGGAGAGATGCGGATTGGATTTTGGACAGATACAGGAAATCAGGCTGCGGGTCAACCAGCCAGTCAAGGTGTTTTGCGGCAGAGAACGCACACTGCCGTTTCGGTATGGCGAGCGGGAGATGGAGGAAGTATTTCGGTATCTGTGCCATGATTCCGTGTATGCCTATGAGGAGGAGCGCAAGCAGGGGTATATCATGGTTGAGGGAGGACACCGCATCGGTATTACGGGAGAACTTACAACGGCGGAAAATGGACGCTTCATCGCAAAATACATCCGTTATATGAATATCAGGCTGGCGCATGAGCAGAAAGATATTGCGGGAAGGATTATCAAATATCTGTATCACGCCAGAGAGAGGACGCCGCTGAACACGCTGATTATCTCGCCGCCGGGTGTCGGCAAGACAACGCTGCTCAGGGATACCATACGGCTGTTATCGAATGGGACATCAGACCATCAGGGCTGCAATGTCGGTGTCATTGACGAGAGAGGGGAAATCGCAGGGGCTTACAGAGGAAGCGCGATGCTGGACTGCGGAGAGAGAACAGATGTTATTACAGGCGGTGACAAGCAGCAGGGAATTTCGATACTGGTGCGGACTTTTGCGCCGCGTGTGATTGCGATTGATGAGATTGGCAGAAGTGCGGACGCAGAGGCAATCCTTCACGCCGGCGTGAGCGGTTGCAGGATACTGGCAACCGTGCATGGAGAGTCTGTCGAGGATATCAGAAATAAGACCGAGATGGAGAAGCTGCTTCATCTGGGGTTGATCGAAAGGTTTATTGTGCTGTCCATGAATGAACAGATGGACAGGTATTTTGAAATCTATGACAGGGAGGGGAACAGCTTATGTGGCAGAAGTTTATTGCGGGCGCCTGCGTGATGACAGGGGCACTTGGATTTGGTTGGTCGCTCTGTGGGGAGATGAACCATGACATTGCACTTTTAAAACAGCAGAAACAGATTCTTTTGTATATGATCGGAGAGATTACATATCTGCACAGGCCAATGGAAGAGATTTTTGACCTGATCGCACCCAAGGCAGAGCCGCCGTATAATCTGTTCCTTGCGGAAATCGCTCAGAAAATGAAAGAGCGCGACGGCAAGTCCCTGATACAACTGTGGAATGAGGCAGTTCACGGCAGGCAGGACAAAACAGAGCTGTCACAGACAGGAAAAACTTATCTGTTAAAGATGGGAAACTGTTTTGAATATGAGGGAGAACAGCTTCAGGTGGAGGCGCTGGGACTGTTTGGGACAGAACTGGACAGTGAGATAGACAGGCTTACGGCAAAGAAGAACGAGAACAGCAGGCTGATCAAGGCACTTAGCACGCTTACAGGAATCTTGTGCATAATATTATTTTTGTGATAAACAGTGGAAATGGGGATGAAAATGGAAGTCAGTCTGATATTTAAGATCGCGGCAGTTGGGATTCTGATCACGATACTGGGACAGGTATTGAAGCACAGCGGCAGGGAGGAGCACGCATTTTTGATTAGCCTTGCAGGTTTGGTGCTGGTGCTTTCGTGGATTGTACCATATATATACCAGTTGTTTGAGATGATACAGGATTTATTTGCGCTGTGAGAGGATTTGAGAAAAACGGAGGCATTGAATGATTCAGATTTGTGTGCTTGCCATCGCAGGTTTGTTTGCAGCGCTGATTATCAAGAAAGACAAGCCGGAGTTTGCGGTGTTAATCATCATGCTTGTGAGCTTCTTTATCGCGATACGGATATTGACCGTACTGGGCAATGCTGTGGAGGAGCTGGAGAGCTGGGAGTCGATACTGGGCGGAAATATTGCTTACATATCGCTGTTGTTAAAAATTATCGGTATCACCTATGTGTGTGATTTTGCGGCAAATTTGTGCAAAGATTCGGGATATGCAGCGCTCAGCAACCATATAGAACTTTTTGGCAAGGTTGCAATTATGGTGGCAGGTTTTCCGATAATTCGGATTATGATAGACATGTTAGAGGGAATGATGCGATGAGTCAGGAGACAAGTTTATGGGCGGAATTGGATATTCTTCCAGATCTGAGTGTGCTGGACAATCTTCTGAGAGATTTACTCCCGGGGAGATCGACAGACTCTATGGATTTTATAGAGGATGTCTTAAAAGGCAACTGGGCACTGGACCCAGCGCTGTTCTGGCGGTATATCGCAGGAACAATAACAGGAGTTTTTGATGATTGGCGGCGGCTGTTTGTCTCGGTGCTGGTGCTGTTTATCTTGGTAGCGCTGGTGAGCAATCTGATGTCAGCGCTCAAGAATGAAGGGGCGGCGAAGGCGGCAAAGACGTTTTTTATCGTTTGTCAGCTCGTTGTTTTGATCAACGCGTTTCATGAGGTGCTTGGGATTGTTGAGGAGGCAATGACACGCATGATTGAATTTCTGAAACTGATGATTCCAGCCTATATGATCTGTATTGCGGCGGCTGGGTCTGGTCTGACCGCGCTAATCTTTTACAAGCTGCTCTTAGGGTTTCTGTGCCTTATAGAAGGGATTGTGGCAGCCTCACTGACGACGGTGGTCGAGGGTTATGTGATGCTGGGCGTGGTGGAGAGTGTATGGGGTGAGGAGCGTTTTAAGGGATTGATGGACCTCATCAAGAAGGGGTTACAGTGGGTGCTGAAAATGATGATTGTCGTCATGTCAGGCAGCAGTATCCTGCAAGTGATAATAACACCTGTTGTTGATAAGACAAACAATGCCGTGATTCAAAAAACAGCGGGTGCTATTCCGGGAATCGGCGATGTCATAGAATCCGTATCCAGTGTGACACTGGCTTCGGCTATCGCGGTCAAGAACAGTCTGGGCGTATTGATTTTAGTGGCATTAATCCTGCTCATTGCAGCGCCGGTCATCAAATCCTTTATGATACTTCTCATTATCCGCGTGAGCGGCGCACTGGGCAGTATCTGCGGAGAGAAACAGATGATGAAGTGTGTGGAGTATATATCAGAGGCAGGATTTATGCTGCTTCGGATTTTAATTACAGTCACGACGTTATTTTTTGTGACAATAGCGGCTGTTACGAATGCAACAAGTTAGGAGGCAGCATGGAGTATTTGGCAATGGAGGTCAGGCGGCTCATGTATACAGTGATTTGTTTTCAGTGCCTGATTCAGCTTACAGAGGGGAGTGCCTATCAAAAATATCTAAAGTTATTTTCTTATCTGCTGACGATGTGTATCTGCTGCAATGTGATTTTTTCCTTTGCAGGACAGGTTGAGAATCAGTTTTCAGAGGCAGACCAGCTCTATGAGCGCTGGGAGAAGGAATGGCGGGAAATGACCGCGTCAGACCGGATTGATGAGGGGGAAACTTATTATAAGAAGCTGTGGGAAGATGAAATTATAGGCGGTGCGCACGAGGAGTATGACAGAAGGAATGGAGGTGAGGGAGATGTTCAACAGGATACAGGAGGGGCTTCGGTCGCTGATTAGCGGCGGCAGAAATGGCGGAAAGCGGCCGACCAAGGAGACTATGCTCATTCTCTTTCTCAGCGGCATCTTAATCTATATCATTCTGCTGCCCACAGGAACTGGCAGCAACAGTGCTTTTTCCAGCAAAAAACAGACGAATAAACAAAATAGTACAGAAAGTACGAATAAAACGAATCCTTCTTTTTCAAACGCAATTGAAAACGGAACAGACACGGGCTCAATGGAGGAATACCGGAGAGGACTTGAACAGGAACTGGAGGACTTTTTGTCCAGCGTCGCGGGCGTCGGGGAGGTGAAAGTGCTGATTTATATGAAAAACTCGCAGGAGTACATTGTGGAGAAGGACATTCCTGTATCCAATGCGGTCAACGGAGAAAACAGCGAGCTGCGCAAGGAGGAGTCCACCGTGTATACAGTCAATGAGAGCGGCAGCGAGGTGCCCTTTATCGCGCAGACCATACGGCCGGCAATCGACGGCGTTGTGATCTCAGCCAAAGGCGCTGCGGACGAGAATATACGGCTTCAGATTGTCAGGCTTGTGATGGCACTGTATGGCGTGGAGGCAAACAAAGTTGAAGTCCTCTTGATGGGATAAAAAAATTTTCAAAATCTATGTCTAAGAGCCGCATAGGGTGAATAAGATAGAAGTAGCAAAGAGAAGCAATAGGAAGGATATGGTTTGGTGAAAAAAATATTAAGAAAGAACCAGATTATGATTACGGCGCTGGCAGTGATGATAGCAGTAGCAGGTTATCTCAACTTTGCTGGCACCAAGATTGGAGAAGAGGATTTTATCTCTGTGGACGGAAGCAGCAGTGAGCTTACATATGAGATCTCTGACGAAGATATGTATGCCATATCGCTTAGGGAAGATACCGACGGAACCATCAAAGATTATGCGTCTGCAACAGGAGAGAACACAGACATTGCGAGTCTGGACTCTGACGACACCACGATTACAGAGAATTATCTAAACAGTGGCATGGACGCCACATCAGACAGCGCGCTGACTGCTACAGGGACTGAGCTACAGGCATCAGATGATGCGGCTGACGGAACACTTGCGTCAAACACAGATGAGGCAGGTGCCACAGTCATCGAGCAGGAGATTCCGGGCGAAGCAGTGTTTACCAGTGCTTCCGGTGTGTCAACCTTGGCGGGCGCCAAGCTGTTAAAAGAGCAGACGAGAGCACAGAACAAAGAATCGCTCATGGAGATTATCCAGAATGAGGATTTGACTGAGGAGGCAAAAAAGGAAGCTGTGAGCAGCATGATCACCCTCACAGAGACCGCGCAGAAGGAGTCCGATGCGCAGATGCTGCTTGAAGCCAAGGGCTTTACGCAGACTGTAGTAAGTATCAGCGGTGACTCCGCAGATGTCATGGTGGAGGCTGGAAATCTCACAGAGGCACAGACTGCACAGATCATAGACATTGTGCAGAGAAAGACCGCAATTTCACCGGAAAACATTATCATAACAGTATCTGGTGTGGAATAGACGCAGAAACAGAAATTGATAGACTTTGCAATCTGGTTATGCTATACTAAATAGCGGTACAATCACGCGGGCACCCGAAGCAGAATGACCAGCATAGCTGACGGGTGCCCGAATTGATATAAACGGATATAGAAATAGAATGAAGATCGACGGAGGAACAAGCAGTGAGTAATATTGCAGAGGAAATCAACAAGAGAAGGACATTTGCCATCATATCGCATCCAGATGCGGGCAAGACGACCCTGACGGAGAAATTTTTATTGTACGGAGGTGCCATCAACCTTGCAGGGAGTGTCAAGGGAAAGGCGACTGCAAGACATGCGGTGTCTGACTGGATGGAAATAGAAAAAGAGAGAGGTATCTCAGTAACATCTTCTGTGTTACAGTTTAATTACGATGGGTATTGTATCAATATTCTGGATACACCGGGGCATCAGGATTTCTCGGAGGATACGTACAGAACGCTCATGGCAGCCGACTCGGCAGTCATGGTAATTGATGCGTCAAAGGGTGTCGAGGCACAGACGCGGAAGCTTTTCAAGGTATGCGGCATGAGGGGCATACCGATTTTTACGTTTATTAACAAGATGGACAGGGACGCCAACGATACATTTGAGCTTCTTGATGAGATTGAGAAGGAGCTTGGCATCGCGACATGCCCGGTCAACTGGCCAATTGGTTCAGGAAAACGATTTAAGGGAGTCTATGACAGGCATGGAAATCATGTGATCACCTACTCTGATACGCAGAAGGGCACAAAGGAGGGGGAGACCACGATTATACCAATGGAAAATGAGGCGCAGCTTCTGGAAAATATTGGCGGGGAGGCACTCTCGCTGCTGCGCGATGAGATCGAGCTTCTCGACGGTGCCAGTGCGGAGTTTGACATTGAGGAAGTGCGCAGGGGGAAGCTCACGCCTGTATTTTTTGGCTCAGCGCTGACAAACTTTGGTGTGGAGATCTTTTTGCAGAACTTTTTAAAGATGGCGACAACACCGCTGCCAAGAATCTCACAGGGCGAGACAATCGACCCGGTGGACAATGAATTCTCGGCATTTGTATTCAAGATACAGGCAAATATGAACAAGGCACACCGCGACAGGGTGGCGTTTATGCGCATCTGTTCGGGTAAATTTGATGCCAGTGCGGAGGTGCGCCATGTGCAGGGCGGGAAGGTGATGCGTCTCTCCCAGCCGCAGCAGATTATGGCAGATGAGCGCAAAATATTGAATGAAGCGTATGCGGGGGATATTATCGGCGTGTTTGACCCGGGGATTTTTTCGATTGGCGATACGGTCTGCGCACCCAAAAATAATATTTGTTATGAAGGCATCCCAACCTTTGCACCAGAGCATTTTGCGCGGGTGCGGCAGATGGACACCATGAAGAGAAAGCAGTTTATCAAAGGCGTCAATCAGATTGCACAGGAGGGCGCGATTCAGATTTTTCAGGAATTTAATACAGGTATGGAGGAGATTATCGTGGGCGTAGTTGGCGTCTTGCAGTTCGATGTGCTCAAATACCGTCTGGAAAATGAGTATAATGTCGAGATCAAACTCGAACCGCTTCCATATGAATATATCCGCTGGATTGAAAACAAGGAGGAGATTGATCTGAACAAACTTTCAGGAACCTCAGATATGAAGAAAATACAGGATTTGAAGGGAAATCCGCTGCTTTTGTTTATCAACCAGTGGAGTATCGGCATGACCGTTGACCGCAATAAAGGGCTGGTGCTCTCAGAGTTTGGCAGAAATTAGAATCAAATAGGGGAATGTAAATAATTCATGAGAAGAGGGACAGTGTGCTGGGCAGTTCTGGTATGCAGTGTGGCAATGCTGGTACAGGGCTGTACCTTTCAGGAAAAGTTGCAGTATTTTCTACAGGGACAAGAGGAGTCTGAGGAGTATCAAGAGCATAATGAAAAGATAGAAGAAAGAACTTACGAGCCAGACCCGCCCAAGGAGGACAAGCCAGAGCAGACGCACAGGGAAGTCTCAGAGCTTTACTACGCATATCATTGTCTGGATGAAGGAAAACAAAAGGTTTACCTTGAAATGTATGACGCGTTGTCCGGCATGAAGAGCGGTGTGCCGCTCTCGACCGTGGACAGGTCTGTGCTGGATGTTGTGTTTGCCTGCGTGATGAATGATCATCCAGAGCTGTTTCATGTGGAGGGGTATCAATACACAGAATATACCCTCGGCAATACCATAACGGGAATCACCTTCAGCGGGACATATTCGATGACCAGCGCACAAATCCAACAGGCGGCGCAGACTATCGAGCAGAAGCTCGAGGCGTGTTTTCAAGATGTGCCGCTGAATGAGGACGAGTACAGCACCGTCAAGTATTTGTATGAATGGCTGATCAACAACACCGAGTACGACAAAAACGTGGAAAATAATCAGAATATTTGTTCTGTTTTCCTAGAAGGGCGCTCAGTGTGTCAGGGATATGCAAAAGCGATGCAGTATATGTTGCAGCGGGCTGGTATCCAATGCCTACTGGTGACGGGCTTTACAAACGGCGAGCGTCACGGCTGGAATCTGGTTCGGGTAAACGGTGCCTATTATTATCTGGACCCGACTTGGGGAGATGCGTCCTACGCCTCTGGCGGGGTAGGAAATGGCGCAGAAGGTTTTGCCCCGTCTATTAATTATGATTATTTTCTGGTGACAACAGACGAGATTACGCGGACGCATTCCATGGAGAAGCCGGTCGAGCTGCCTCTGTGTACAGCGGTTGATGACAATTATTTTGTCCGGGAAGGACTGTATTTTGAAGGCTATGATGAGGGGAAGTTCGCAGCGCTTCTTGACAGCGATGCCGTGAGAGCAGCAGGGTGCGTGACTGTCAAATGTGACAGCATGGAGACCTATACGCAGATGGTGCAGAGCTTGATTGATTCTCAGAAAATCTTTGATTTTGTGGACAAGCGGGGGGAAAGCATCGCCTACACCTCCAATGACCAGCAGCGGACAATCAGCTTTTGGAACCTGTAGCAGATGAATGGAATAGCAAATAGTGGGAAACGATAGGGATAATATCATTTATAACATCATGAATTTCTGCTTTGCAAAGTTTCGGTATGATGATATAATGGAATATACAATGTAGAAATGGACACAGGAGGTTTAGAGCATGGAAACAGAGAAAAACGGTTACGCGTTAAATAATGAAGAATTTGGCACGGTAAAGATTGCAAATGATGTGGTTGCCATGATTGCGGGACTGGCGGCGACAGAGGTGGACGGCGTTGGCGCTATGGTCGGAAATATCACAAATGAGCTGATGGGGAAAGTGGGCATGAAGAAACAGACCAAAGGCGTAAAGGTTGATATCCTCGACGGGAATGTGTCGGTGGAGCTTGCCGTCACAATGGAATATGGCTTCAATATCCCGACTACCTGCAATAAGGTACAGGAAAAGGTAAAGAATGCGATTGAGACAATGACAGGTTTTAAGGTTTCAGATGTCAATATCAGGATTGTAGGCATTAAAATGGCTTCGGAGAAATAGATGAATGAGCAGAAGAGAGCTTAGAGAACATATATTTAAATTTTTATTTAGGATTGAATTTAATGACAGAGAGGAAATGCCTGAGCAGGAGCAGTTCTTTTTTGAGATGCTAAAGATGGAAGCACAGGAAGAGCGGACACACAAAGTCAAGGATGAGGATGCCGCGTACATCTCGACCAAGAGCAATAAGATTATCGAGAAGCTTGACGAGCTTGACGCGATGATCAACAAGCAGGCAAAAGGATGGACGACGCAGAGAATGGGCAAGGTTGATCTCACGATCCTTCGGCTTGCCGTCTATGAGATTGTATTTGACGAAGATGTCCCGACAGGGGTTGCGATCAATGAGGCAGTCGAACTGGCGAAGCGTTTTGGTCAGGAGGAGTCCTCAGGTTTTGTCAATGGGGTTCTGGCAAAATTTGCGCCTGCTTCGTAACAGTTCAGCCTTTGGACTTCCTGTTCATGCGGAGGTACATTTGTGAGACAGAATGTATACACGGTTGCCCAGATTAATTCCTACATTAAGAATATGTTTACGCAGGATTATATGCTGAGGTTCGTCATGGTAAAGGGCGAGATCAGCAACTGCAAGTATCATTCATCGGGGCATATCTATTTTACGTTAAAAGATGCAAAAGGCGTGATCGCGTGTGTTATGTTTGCCGGCAATCGCACCGGACTTTCCTTCAGGTTGGAGGAAGGGCAGATGGTGGTGGTTGGCGGTACGATTGACGTGTATGAGCGGGACGGCAAATACCAGCTTTATGCGAAACAGATCACACTGGACGGCGCCGGCGTTCTCTATGAAAAGTTTGACCGCATGAAGCGCAAACTCGAGGAGATGGGAATGTTTGCACCGGAGTACAAACAGCCCATTCCCAAATACGTCAGGACACTTGGCGTCGTGACAGCGCCTACAGGGGCGGCAGTGCGCGATATCATAAATATCGCGACAAGGCGAAATCCCTATATACAGATCATAGTATATCCGGCAATCGTGCAGGGAGATCAGGCAGTCGCGAGCATAGTAAACGGAATCCGGGCATTAGAGCGGCTGGGTGTAGATGTGATGATCGTCGGCAGGGGCGGCGGCTCGATTGAAGATTTGTGGGCCTTTAATGAAGAAGCAGTCGCGCAGGCAGTCTTTGACTGTAGTATACCAATCATATCAGCCGTCGGGCATGAGACAGACACGACAATCACAGACTTTGTGGCGGATTTAAGAGCGCCGACGCCTTCGGCGGCGGCAGAGCTTGCGGTGTATGATTTCGCAGTGCTGCTAGAGCGGATAGCGGCGTTTGGCAACGCATTGAACCATGCCATGCTGGCACAGCTTAAAAAGCAGAAAAACAAATTGGAAGGTCAAAGGCTTCGATTGAAATATTTAAGCCCTGTGAGTCAGATTCAGCAAAAACGTATGTACTGTATGGACTTGGAGGGGCGTTTGACAAGCCAGATGAAAACTGCGCTGACACAACAGCGGCACAGAATGGGATTGTATGCCGAGAAATTAAAGGGTTTGTCCCCGCTTGAAAAGCTTCATCAGGGCTATGCCTATATCGAAGATATACACCACAGGGTAGTCAATGATGTGCGCAAAGTCAAACCGGAGGACAGAGTAGAAATATATGTAAAGAATGGCATCATACAGGCAAAGGTTGAGGAAGCAAGAGAGGAAACGTATGGCGAAGGAGCAGACATTAGAGCAGACATTTGAAAAGCTTGAAGATGTGGTCGCAAAATTAGAGCAGGAGGAGATTTCATTGGAAGAATCCTTCAAATTGTATAAAGAGGGCATGAAGCTGATCAAGTCCTGCAATGACAGGATTGACAAGGTGGAAAAGGAAGTTCTCAAGTTAAATGAAAATGGTGAATTAGATGAATTTTGAGATAGAATTGGAAAACAGGACAAAAGAGACAGAGTCCGTTGTGAAGGCTTATCTTCCAGAGGAAAGCGGCTGGGCAAAGACCGTGATAGAAGCGATGAACTACAGCGTCAATGTGGGCGGAAAGCGGCTTCGTCCGATGCTCATGGCTGAGACGTACAAGCTCTTTGGCGGCAAAGACAAGGCGGTTGAACCATTTATGGCAGCGATCGAGATGATTCACACATACTCACTCGTGCATGATGACCTGCCAGCGATGGACAATGATGAGTACCGCAGGGGAAAAAAGACGACGTGGGTAGTCTACGGAGATGCGATGGCAATCCTAGCGGGAGACGGGCTTTTGAACTATGCTTTTGAGACGGCATTGACTTCTTTTGAGATACCGGGCAGCAGTGTTGCGGCAAAGGCGAAGGCGCTTTCTATCTTGGCAAAAAAAGCAGGGATACACGGCATGATCGGCGGGCAGACAGCAGATATTGAGGCAGAGCATTTAGGCGGTACTGTGACGCAGGAGCATCTGCTTTTTATCCACGAGCACAAAACCGCGGCGCTGATACAGGCGGCAATGATGGCAGGGGCAGTGCTTGCAAGCGCCAGCGATGCGCAGGTTCAGATGGTAGAGCAGGCAGCGTATGAAATCGGTATTGCATTTCAGATACAAGATGATATTCTCGATGTGACGAGCAGCCTAGAGGCGCTTGGAAAGCCTGTGGGCAGTGATGAGAGGAACCAAAAGACGACCTATGTCACATTGAAGGGCATTGAGGAGGCGTCGCGTGAGCAGAAGGAGTTGTCAGCACATGCGATAGAACTGTTGGCAGCTTTTGAGAAGGAAGGGTATCACAATGCATTTTTGCTGGAACTGATACGCAGTTTGATCACACGCGACAGATAGCTTTGAAAGGTGAAGGCGCTGAATATGATATTAGAAACGATAGAGAAGGAAAATGATATAAAGAACGTTGCGCCCGAGGATTGGAACCTGCTGGCGGAGGAGATCAGGGAATTTCTAATCAACAAGATCAGTGTCACAGGCGGACATCTTGGCTCGAATCTCGGTGCGGTGGAGCTCACAATGGCGCTGCATCTGAGTCTGAATCTGCCGCAGGACAAGATTGTGTGGGACGTAGGACATCAGTCCTATACGCATAAATTACTGACAGGCAGACGTTCCGGCTTTGAGAGTCTTAGAAAATATGGCGGCATGAGCGGATTTCCCAAGCGAAAGGAAAGCGAGTGTGACTGTTTTGACACAGGGCACAGTTCTACTTCCATCTCAGCGGGGCTGGGACTGGTCAAAGCCAGAGATCTGCGCAATGAGGAGAATACGATCATTTCCGTGATTGGAGACGGTTCTCTCACTGGCGGAATGGCATATGAGGCACTAAACAACGCATCGCGTCTCAAGAAAAATTTTATTATAGTATTAAATGATAATAATATGTCGATTTCTGAGAATGTCGGCGGCATGTCCAAGTACCTCAATAATATCAGAACAGCGGACAAGTATCTTGATATGAAGGAAGGCATCTACAATTCATTGATGGAGTCTAAGCTGGGAGAACCGATTGTCTCTAGTATCCGTCGGGCCAAAAGTTCTGTGAAGCAGCTTGTGATTCCGGGCATGTTCTTTGAGGATATGGGCATCACGTATTTAGGACCTGTGGACGGGCACAATATCAACGCCATGATAAAGGTATTCCGCGAGGCAAAGCGCTGTAAATCCGCTGTGCTGGTGCATGTGCTCACACAGAAGGGCAAGGGATTTGCCCCGGCAGAAAAGCACCCGGCGCGTTTTCATGGCGCAGAGCCCTTCGATGTGGAGACAGGGCTGCCGCTCACGCCAAAGACCAAGTCAAGCTATACAGATGTCTTTTCTACCGTGATGTGCAAGCTTGGCGACCGCTATAAGGACATTGTGGCAATTACGGCGGCAATGCCGGACGGTACAGGGTTAAAACGGTTTCGGAATCTGTATCCAGACAGATTTTTTGACGTGGGGATTGCGGAGGAACATGCAGTGACCTTTGCGGCAGGGCTGGCAGCGGGCGGCATGTGTCCGGTGGTGGCAATTTATTCTTCTTTTTTGCAGAGAGCATATGACCAAATCCTGCATGATGTCTGTATCCAGAACCTGCACGTGATCTTTGCGATTGACCGCGCGGGGCTTGTGGGCAGCGACGGGGAGACACATCAGGGAATTTTTGATCTGTCATATTTGTCCTCTATCCCGAATATGCATATTATGGCACCCAAAAATAAGTGGGAATTATCGGATATGTTAAAATTCGCCATTGATTTTCAGGGACCGATCGCGCTGCGTTATCCGAGAGGGGAAGCCTATGATGAGCTTAGGGAGTACCGTGAGCCAATCCAGTTTGGCAAGGCGGAGTGGATTTATCATGAGAAAGGGATCGTGCTGGTGGCAGTGGGAAGCATGGTAAAGTCGGCGCTCACTGTGCGGGAGTCGCTTGCTAAGAAAGGCTTTGCGTGCAGCGTGATCAATGCCCGCTTTGTGAAGCCAGTAGACACCGAGATCTTAGATGAGGCAGCAAAAGACCACAGACTCATTGTCACGATGGAGGAGAATGTGGCAAGCGGCGGATTTGGGGAGAAGGTACGTGCATATCTCGACAAAGCTTATCCAGAGAAAAAGTTATTGACCATTCATATTCCAGATGAGTATGTAGAGCACGGAAATGTGGAGATTTTGCGCCGCGAGGTGGGAATTGACGCCGCGACAGTTGAGGACAGAATTCTTGAACTGGTGCGGTGACATGATTATAAGTCATGGTTATAAGAAATGATTTTGTGACACGATTATGAAATGAAAGGATTCAGGAGGATGAAGGAGCGTTTGGATGTACTGCTGGTGCGGCAGGGGCTTGCCGAGTCGCGCGAGAAGGCAAAGGCGGTGATCATGGCAGGGTGCGTGTACGTCAATGACCAAAAGGAGGACAAGGCGGGCGCGATGTTTGACGAGACAAAGGTTTCGCTCGAGGTCAGGGGCAATACGCTTCGGTATGTGAGCCGCGGCGGATTAAAGCTCGAGAAGGCGATTGAAGTGTTTGGCGTGCAGCTCGACGGAAAAGTTTGTATGGATATCGGCGCATCGACAGGCGGTTTCACAGACTGTATGCTCCAAAATGGCGCAAAAAAGGTGTATTCTGTAGATGTAGGACACGGACAACTGGCGTGGAAACTTCGAAATGACGAGCGGGTTGTCTGCATGGAAAAGACGAACTTCCGCTATATGACGCCAGAAGATGTCAGTGAGCCGATTGAATTTGCATCAGTCGATGTGTCTTTTATCTCCCTTGATAAAATCCTTGGCCCCGCCTATCAGCTCTTGACGCCCGATGCACAGATGGTATGCCTGATCAAGCCGCAGTTTGAGGCTGGGAAGGATAAAGTTGGAAAGAAAGGCGTCGTGCGGGACCCGCAAGTGCACAGAGAGGTCATCGAGTCAGTATTTGCCTTCACAGCGGCAAGCGGCTTTGAGATTTTGAAGCTTGATTTCTCGCCCATCAGAGGGCCAGAGGGAAACATCGAGTATCTGATGCATCTTGGCAAAGCGGCGCAGGGTGAACGGGAAGCGCAGGATACTGCGCTCGTGCAGGAGGTCGTTGAACGTGCACATCAAACGCTTGATAATTAGGTGATGGAATATCAATGAAAACATTTTATATCTATACGAACCAGACAAAGGACGGAAATGGCGAGATTACGCAGTACATAAGGGATTATCTGAATTTAAAAGGCTGTCTGTGCCGCAGCAAGGTGGATGACAAGGTGGAGGGAATGATCGTGCTTGGCGGCGACGGGACCATGCTCAGAGCCGCGCGGGAGTATGTGTCTTATCATATTCCGATGATTGGCGTGAATCTCGGAACGCTTGGATATCTGGCAGAGGTTGACCGGGAGGAGATCGAGCCGGCGCTTGACAGTTTGATTGCGGACCGGTATGAGCTAGAGCCGCGCATGATGCTTGGCGGTATTCCAGTACTCAAGGGTGTCAGCACCAGTCCGCAGACAGCCTTGAATGACATTGTAATCAACAGAAAAGGGGCGCTTCACGTCATTAATTTCAATATTTATGTCAATGGCCGCCTGCTGAGTACTTATAGCGCCGATGGGATCATTGTATCGACACCGACCGGCTCGACAGCATATAACCTGTCGGCGGGCGGACCGATTGTCGAGCCGAGGGCAAGGCTGATTCTGTTGACACCTGTCTGTTCGCATACACTGGTCAATAACAGGTCGATCATATTGTCGGAGGATGATGTGATTGATATTGAGATCGGTCGATACAAGCCGGGCGAAAAGCAGGAGGTGGACGCCAGCTTTGACGGAAGATGCCCCGTCAGTCTCAATGAAGGCGACAAGATACGGATTATCCGCTCAGACGAGGTGACAACAATCATCAAGCTCAGCGAGGGCAGCTTTCTGGACACGCTGCACCGTAAAATGCGTGTTTTTTGAGAACATTTTTTCAATATGAAAAGGACAATTTGGCTGTCGTTATAGACTGCGGCGATGGTATGCCAGATATGCTTTACGGTGCGGCGAGCGAGGTGTCCTATGCGAAAATCCAACTGGCTTTGCGTGGGATTGGAGAACCTATGTAGATAAATCAAATATTTGCGAAAGGCATGGAGTAGAACCAGATGAAGAGGGAGAGACACGAGGTTGTAGTAGATCTGATCAACAAATATGATATCGAGACACAGGAGGAGCTGGCGGCATATCTGCGCAAAGAGGGATATGAGGTGACGCAGGCAACGGTATCGAGAGATATTCGGGAACTGCACTTGTCAAAAATTGCGGCGGGCGGCGGCAGACAGAAGTATATCATTCTTCAAAATGAGGATAACAGGCTGGGCGATAAGTATATCCGTGTGCTGAGAGAAGGTTTTGTCTCTATGAGTATGGCGCAGAATATATTGGTGATCAAGACCGTGCAGGGTATGGCGATGGCGGTCGCAGCGGCGGTGGATGCCATGCGTTTTTCGGAGATTGTCGGCTGTATTGCCGGAGACGACACAATCTTTGCCGCGGTGAAGTCCGTGGAGGAGACAAGGACTGTGATGCAGAAACTGGAGGAGATTATAAAAGGTTAGGGACAAAACGATGTTAGTGAGCTTACATGTAAAGAATCTGGCTCTGATCTCAGAGACAGAGGTAACGTTTGGAGAAGGACTCAATATCCTGAGTGGAGAGACTGGAGCCGGCAAATCCATCATCATCGGCTCCATTAATCTTGCGCTGGGCGCGCGTGCAGATAAGGATTTGATACGGACAGGGGCAGATTATGCGCTTGTCGAGCTGGTTTTTCAGGTCACAAAGGAGACCATGCGGGAGGAGATCAAAGCCCTTGAAATTCCCGTGGAGGAGGACGGCATCATCATTATCCAGCGCAAAATACAGCCCAGCCGGAATCTGTTTAAAATCTGCGGGGAAACTGCCACGACAAAGCAGATTAAGGCACTCTCAGAATTTTTGATTGATATTCATGGACAGCATGAACACCAGTCCTTATTGTACAAGAAAAACCATATGGAAATTCTGGACGCTTTTTCGGGGGAAGCGCTTGCAGTGATCAAATCAGAGCTGAAAGAAAAGTATCAATTGTATGCCGCAACCAAAAAAGAGCTTGCCACATTCTGTGTAGATGACGGGACGAAGGCAAAGGAGCTGTCTCTCGCAGAGTTTGAGTTTCAGGAGATCGAGGAAGCCGGTCTGACGGTGGGCGAAGACGAAGAGCTTGAGCGCGACTACAGAAGAATGGCAAACAGCAGGCAGATTGTGGCGGCAGCGGACAAGGCATACCAGCTCACCGCAAACGGCGACCAGTCCGCAGCGGAAGCAGTCGGCTACGCATTGAGAGAACTGCGCAGTGTAGAAGGATACGATGACAGGGCGCGCGAGCTTGCCGATGAACTGGAAAATATTGATGCGCTGCTCAATGACTTTAATCGGGAAATATCAGAATATATGTCTGATATGGAGTTTGACGGCGAGCAGTTTAACCAGATGGAGGAGCGGCTGAATCTCCTCAACCATCTCAAACTCAAGTACGGTGCCAGCATTCAGGCAGTTTTGCAGTATCAGGAAGCGCTTGGTGAGAAGATTGAGAAGCTCAGGAATGCAGATGCATACAAAGCGCAGCTTGAGACAAAGCTGGCGGACATGCATACAAAGCTAAAGAGCCTCTGCCAGAAGGCTTCCAAGGTGCGCAGCAAGGAGGCGGCAAAGCTTCAAAAGGATATGATCGCAGCACTCACAGACCTGAATTTCTTAGATGTAAAATTTGAGATACAGGTGCGCCAGAAGGAGGAAATCACCGCGATCGGATTTGATGATGTGGAGTTTATGATCTCAACAAACCCCGGTGAACCGCTGAAAAGCCTTGGAAATGTGGCAAGCGGCGGCGAACTTTCGCGTATTATGCTTGCAATCAAGACAGTGCTTGCATCGAGGGACAGAATCCCGACAATGATCTTTGATGAGATTGACACCGGTATCAGCGGAAAGACGGCATGGAAGGTATCCGAGAAGCTCGGCAGACTGTCACAGAGCCATCAGATCATATGTATTACACATTTACCCCAGATTGCCGCGATGGCAGACGATCACTACAAGATTGCAAAGCAGGCAGTCAAAAACAAGACGGTGACGGACATTGTACATATGGAGGAGACAGAAGCAGTAGATGAGCTGGCGAGAATGCTCGGCAGTGATGAAATTACGGATACGGTGAGAGAGAATGCACGCGAGCTGATTGCGACTGCCCGAAAGAAGAAAGTATGATAATAAAAAGTATAATAAGATACAAAAAAATTGAGAAATCGGATACTTTTCTGTTGAAAATGTCTGAAAATATCTTTATAATATAGATATGTCGATTGGGCGGAATGGAGGATATGATTTATGGTGCTAAAAGATTATTTGGATACAAGCAAATTACAGGATTTACAAAATTCCTTTTCGGAAGTGGCAGGTCTTGAGGCGGTTGTGGTCGGTGCAGACGGCAAACGGCTGACAGAGGGACCGCGTTTTCGCAATGAGGAGACAGATTCTGTTGATATTATGGTGAACGGAGAGAAGCTCGGTGCGGTGGTCATCGCGCAGGCTTCGGACAAGAAAGCGAGAGATGCAGCACAACTGCTTAGCACGATGATCAGCCAGACCGCTGCTTTGGAGTATATGAACAGTATCAACTCTGGCAGATACAGCTCGATCAAAGAGGATATCAAGAAGTCAGGACAGCTTGTTCAGACCATCAATGAAAAGACAGGGCATCTGAAGGGCATTGCAAAGAAGCAGACAATATTATCTCTGAATGCTACAATCGAAGCTGCAAGAAGTGGTGAGGCAGGCGTTGGCTTTGCAGTCGTTGCAAAAAGTATGCAGGATTTGTCCAACCAGTCGGCTGGAATTTACACAGATATCGAGACATCTGTTGAAGAAATCACGAATCTGATTAATTCCATCATCGAAGCGTTTGAATAAAAGCATATGAATAAAAAGCATATGAATAAAAAGCATATATAAGACGCAGGAGTTTCCCCCTGCGTCTTTTTAAAATCCTTCTACTGAGAAGCGGACTGCATTGACCGGCACATGAAATTCACTGTGGTAAACCCTGCCTTTGGCGAGAGAGCTGGCATAGAGGTGTACTTTGGAGAGCACATTACCCGCCGCATCATAGAAATAGCCATAGCAGCCCCACTTGTTAAATTCGTCATCTTTATAAGAAGTGCACTGGTATTTTAGATTTAAGGTTGCCTTGTAATCATTAAAGTCAGCATAGGTGAAATCATAAGGGACAAACTCATAGCTTACCAGCGAACAGTAATTGTCGCGGTTTGTGCCAAATTTTGCCGGAAGCTGCATCACCAGCGGTGAGGCGCTGATCGTTACATATGCCACGACTTCGGGATTGTCCAGGTGATAGACGGCAGCGACAGTAGATCCGCCTGTGCCGTAGGTCACCTGATAGGCAGCAGCGTTGGCAGCATAGGCAACAGGAGTGATGTTCACGACACCGGGGTCCGCTGCCACGACAGCAAGCCTTGAGGCGTCAGCATCTCCTGCAAGAACCGCCGTGAAGGTGGCGGAGGCGCCCTCTGCGATCACAATACTATCCTCAGACAGAATCAGGCCGTTGCCAACACTCTCCTTAGCAGAAACAGACAAGGACGGGGCAGCCGTGCCCACAGATAAGATCATGGCAGCCGCCATGACAGCGCTCATTATTTTCTTGAAAAATCTTTTCATGTAATTTCTCCTTTGATAATAGAATTTGATATAGAATATAAAAATTAACAGATATGTTTATCATATAAAAATTTGGAATAAATAACAAGTGGCTTTTTGATAAAAAACAATAAAAAAAGCGCGAAAAAATAAAAGTTAAATAAAAAATATCAGATATACTTTTCTTTTGCGGTATTTTTAGTTAAAATGGCATGTGGATATAAATATAAGTTACAGTTCACTTGCTGCCAGTTCGGAGCGAGCCGTAACTAGAATAGACGAAAAATGCATCATTTACCAGATGTGTTAGAAAGGGAAGAATATGAAAAACAGACAAAGAAAAATGGCTGTGCTTTTATGTGTGACACTGTCAGCACTGGCCTTCGGCGGCTGTGGGCAGACCGTGGTGGAGGAGACGGCAGAAGATGTGGCGGTCGTACAGACCGCAAATCCTGAGATAGGAGAGCTGAAACTCAATGCCAATTTTATCGCTACGATCAATCCTGACGAGTCCGTGTATGTGATACCCAAGGCGACTGCGGAGGTGCTGGAGGTCAAGGTTGAGGCAGGCGATGTTGTGGAGGAGGGGGACGTGCTGGCGGTGCTCGATGACACGATGGCGCAGATTTCCATGAAATCAGCACAGATTCAGCTAGATAATGCCAAACGTGCCTACAACCTACAGTATGGAGAGGGTGCCACGACCCTGAATGACATGAAGTCGGACAGTACGATATCTCAGGCGGAGGACGGTGTCAACAAATTGCAGGAGAGCATGGTAGATGCGATGGATAACCTTCAGAAAGCAAAGGATAAGCTAAAAGAGAAGGAAAACGAGCTGGCTGACTTGAAGGTGGAGTATGATTTCAGGGAAGATGTCGATGAAATCAAAGATTATGCAGACTCCATTGATAAGAACACACCGCAGGGCGCTGCGGACTATGCGGCAGCCATGCAGCGGTATCAGGCAGCCGCCACTGAGGTAAAGACTGTAGAGGGTACCATCACACAGTACAAATCGACGATTGACCAGTTGGAGGGTACGATTGAAGAGCTGCAAGACAATATTGACAGTACTTATGATTCATACAGTCAGGCGGTGACTTCTACCAATATCAGCAATGGAGAACTGCTTGAAGAGCAGAAGAAAACATCGCAGAACGGCATTTCTGCGGCACAGCTTCAGGTTGATCAGGTAAAAGAAAATCTGGAGGGATACACGATTACAGCAACCATTTCGGGTGTTATTGAAACCGTGAATCTAAAAGAACATGATTTTGCAACCTCGAGCAATCCGGCATTTGTCATTTCCAATAAAAATTCAATGACGGCAACGTACTATGTCAGCGAGGACGTGCGCAATACATTTGCCTTAGGACAGCAGATTACGCTGGAGAAGGACAATAAACTTTATGACGGTGAAGTGATAGAGATTGGAAGTGCGCTAGACGCACAGACAGGACTGTTCAAAATCAAGGCGGCTGTCAAGGGCGACACTGACGGGTTATTATCAGGAACGAAAGCGACGGTCACGACAGATACATACCACGAGAAAAATGCAGTGATTATCCCCTATGATTCCGTGTATTACGATGGCGCGCAGGCGTATGTGTACACGGTTGTGAATGGCAAAGCATGGCGGACAGAGGTGACGACCGGACTTTATGACACTGACCGGATTGTGATTACAGAGGGACTTACCGAGGAGGATACACTCATTACAACATGGTCTGCCCAGCTTCGTGACGGTGTGGATATTTCCACCGGAGAGAGCAATACAGATACTGATAATAGTACACAGGAATAAGGAGGGCGTAAGCGATGAGTTCCTTGACCAAGCTGGCCCTGAAGCGGCCTGTTTCGGCACTGTTGATCGTGCTGGCATTGTTTGTGTTTGGCATTGGTTCTGTATTTGGCTTCAAGATGGAACTGACACCAGATATGGAGATGCCCATGCTGTTTGTCATGACGATCTATCAGGGCGGAGATCCAGCGACTACGGAGGAGCTGGTGACGAAGATTATAGAAGATGCCGGAAAGACGCTTTCTGGTGTGGATTCCGTGACGGCACAGACGATGGAAAACATGTCGCTTGTCATGTTTTCGTATGAGTATGGTACGGATACAGATGATGCGTATGAGGATCTTCGAAGTGCAATTGACACGGCATCTTTGCAGCTTCCGGACGATGCACAGGACCCTGTCATTATTCAGATGGATATGAATGCGCAGGATATGATGACCCTGTCGATTACTTCGACGGGAGATACCGATGTACTGGCATTTGTACAGGACGAACTCCAGCCAGAGCTGGACCGGCTTTCAGATGTGGCACAAGTCACAATTTCAGGCGGTGAGGAGGATTATATCCGCGTACAGCTCCATCAGGACAAAATGCAGCAGTACGGTGTGACAATGGCAAATATCAAAACCTATATCACGACGACAGACTTTACGATACCAATCGGCAGTGTCGAGCAGGGCGCGCAGAATATCAGTACATCGGCTTCCTCCAAACCTGAAAATCTCATGGATTTGCAGAAGCTTCCGATCATAACAAACCGCGGAACGACCATTTCGCTGTCAGATATCGCAACCGTGTCCATGTCCTCCAAGGCAAACAGCAGTATCAGCCGGTTTAATGGACAGAACAGCATCAGCGTCGGCATCGCAAAGGTACAGAGTGAGGGTACTGTCGATGTGTCCAATCATGTGAAAGCATTGATTCAGCGTGTGGGCGCAAAAAATTCTGCGATACAGATTTCTGTAGCGTATGATGCGGCGGACAGCATTAAGTCCTCTTTGAGTTCTGTGGCACAGACGCTCGTACTTGGCGTTCTTTTTTCCATGCTTGTGTTATTTATCTTCTTTGGAGATATCAAAGCCAGCCTGATCGTGGGAAGTTCTATGCCGATTTCCCTCCTTGCAACGCTGATTTTCATGAGCTTTGCAGGCTTTTCACTGAACGTTGTCACGATGGGCGCGCTGGTGATTGCCATTGGTATGATGGTGGACTCCTCGATTGTCGTATTGGAAAGCTGTTTCCGTCTGAAAGATGAGCGGCCGGACTTCAAAGATGCCGCGATGGCAGGAACAAGAGTGGTGGTGTCGTCTGTGTCGGCATCAACGCTTACGACTGTCGTCGTATATCTTCCGCTCTCTACCATGAAGGGACTGGCTGGGCAATTGTTCTCACAGTTAGGCTTTACGATTATCTTTGCAATGATGTCGTCCCTGATTGTGGCGATCACGCTCATTCCTATTTTCTTCTGGAAATACAGACCCAGGGAGAAGAAAAACACACTGGCAAACCGCATCGTAGGGCATATCGGCAAGGGATATAAGACCCTTTTGCGGCACATTATGCTGAAAAAGAAAACCGTCATGACGGTGTCTGTACTGCTTTTGGTGCTGTCTTTTGTGCTGGCGGGACAGCTTGACACAGAGTTGATGTCCGCGACGGGCCTTGACAACATGAGTATTACGATTGAGCAGCGGACAGGAACGAGACTGGAGGTTGTCGATGAAAATATACAGTTTATCGAGCAGATGATTATTGACGACCCGGATTTTGACGGCTGTAATCTGACGATCAGCGGGTCCTCCGCGACGATCACAGCATATCCGTCTGATACCTGCACCAAGAGCGTCAATCAGCTAGTCGATGAATACAATAAAAAGCTCAAAGATACGCCGAACATGAGTATCATTGTCTCTGCGGCGGGCAGTGGTATGTCGTCCATGATGAGTGTCATGGCAAGTACAGAAGTTGATATGAGCGGTAATAATATCGAGGACTTGAAAGTTGCGGCGAGAAAGGTCGAACAAATTATGCTCAATACGCCGGGCGTAATCAAAACCTCCAGTAACCTCACTTCGGATGCGACTCAGGCAAAAATACAGATTGATCCGTTGAAATGTATGAATGTAGGCCTCACTGCGGTGCAGGTGGCAAGCGAGATGTACAATGCCAGCAGTGGTGTGGAAGTGATGGATATGACGATTGGCACTGAGGAGTACACCGTGCGTATGGAGTATCCAGAGGACAGCTATGTGAATATGAACCAGCTCTTAAATCTTGAGATTGCTTCGCCGATGGGCGGCATGATCACGGTGGGCGATGTCGCGAAAGCCGTCTACACCGATGTGCCTAATACGCTTGTGCGCGAGAATGGCAAATATCAGGTAGCAATCATGGCATACACGACAGAAGCTGCAAAATTTACAGCACAGGAGTCCATTATCACAGCAGTGGACAATGCGGAGAAAAACGGCGAGTTCCCGACAGGTGTCGGGCAGACGCAGAGTATGATGAACGAGATGATTATGGAGGAATTTACAGCGATTGGAAAGGCAATCATCACGGCTGTTTTCCTGATTTTCCTTGTCATGGCAATGCAGTTTGAGTCTCCAATCTTCTCGTTAATGGTCATGCTGAGTATTCCGTTTAGCTTGATCGGTTCCTTCTTCCTGCTGTTTATATCAGGATCGACATTGAATATGACTTCTCTGATGGGTGTGCTGATGCTGGTAGGTATCGTGGTGAACAACGGTATCCTGTATGTCGATACGACCAACCAGCTAAAAGAGACAATGTCCTTGAATGATGCGCTGATGGAGAGCGGCAGGCTGCGTCTGAGACCGATCTTGATGACAACGCTGACGACGATTCTGTCAATGCTGCCCATGATATTTACCAACAATGAAAATGCGGCGATGATGAAGGGGATGTCGCTGATTATCATTGGCGGTCTGATCACATCTACCTTATTGATTCTGTTGCTGCTGCCAAGCTTTTATCTGCTGATGAGCAAGCAGGGCAGAAAAGAGGCAAAGGAGAGACGGCGGCAGAAACGCATGAAGCGGCGCGCCGCAAAAAATAAATAACGATATTATACCAAGAATGCTGCAAAGCGTGTTTGAGAAAAAGTCTCAAACACGCTTTTTAGTGTGCCAGCATATCTTCAATAAAAATGCCATAGCCTTTTGTGCTGTCCTGCACAAGCACATGGGTGACGGCACCGACAAACCTGCCATTTTGTATGATGGGGGCACCACTCATTCCCTGAACAATGCCGCCTGTCAGTGACAAGAGTTCTGAGTCCGTGACCTCCAATGAAATCTGGCGGTTTACGGCATCTTTTCCCGGCGTCAGTTTTGTCAATTCGATGTCATAGTACTTGGCTTCACCGTTGATTGTGCACAGGATTTGTGCTGGGCCTGTGGATACTTCTTGTTTTAATGCAATGGGCAGCGGGGGACTGGTGAGCGTATATTCATTGAGCATCTCTGCATTTGCCATGCCATAAATCCCCTGAACCGTATTGTCCACAATGACGCCAGAGACCTGATCGGGTTTGTATTCGATCACACCAGTCAGCTCGCCCGGGTTGCCGCGCTCACCGCGCTTGACTGCCACAATTTCCGTGTGGTAGAGAAGTCCGCTGCCCAGCTTTAGCAGCTCTCCAGTATCCATATCATTGATGCCGTGACCGAGTGCGCCAAAACGGTTCTGGTTGTCAATGTATGTCATAGTGCCAATGCCCTGTGCGCTGTCACGAAGCCAAGCCCCCATTTTGTAGACGTTGTTTTCGTCTGGCTCTGGCTTGATTTTTACCTGTATCAGTTCGTCTTTTCTGGAAACCTGAAAAATGATTTCTTCCCCATTGCCATTTTCTACATAAGACCGAATCTGCTTTTTGTCATTGATTGCCACGCCGTCCATCGCTGTCAGATAATCCCCGGATTGCAGCTTGTATTCGGAAGGGGCGTGCTTGTCGCCGCCCGCGCCTTCAAAACTGCCAGTATCTACCACCAGTACGCCCTGCGTTTTCACATAGATGCCAATGGGGCGTCCTACCGGCGTCAGCATTGTGTTTTCGATGACCTGTATGTCCACATCTTTGAGCGGCAGCAGGCCAAATAGCTTTAGCCTCATTTGGTAAGAGCTGGTTGTCTCTCCGGCCACGATTGTCAGCGGCTGGTTGAGTGCCAGTATCGTCTCAGAATCTGTACTGAGAATCCCGGATGCCGGAACACGCAGATTGATTTCCTCGCTTGTCCCTGCTTTGATACTAATTGTACTAGGTACACTACTCTGGTAATATGCAAAGGTTGCCCAGCAGAACAGCCCGATCGCAAATCCCAGAAAAACATATAAAAATAAAAGATATCGCTGTCTGATTTTTTCTGTTTTCATCCATTCACTACCTTACTTGCGCTATTGTACGAAATGTAGTATATGGATTTTTTGATAAAATAAACGTGTTTCTTTTGATTCAAAATTTTGTATAAAAATACATTATGACAAGGAGATACTTGTTAATTGTCAAAGGCTTCTGTATAATGGGGATATAGGAGGAATGGTTATGGGGATATATCTGAATCCGGGCAATAAAAGTTTTCAGGAATCGGTCTGTTCTGAGATTTATGTGGATAAGACGGGCTTGATCGCATCTACCAATAAGCTGCTCAACACAAGGGAAAAATATGTCTGTGTCAGCAGACCGCGGCGTTTTGGTAAATCCATGACATTAGAAATGTTAGCGGCCTATTATAGCTGTGGCTGTGATTCGGCTGATTTGTTCAGAGGATTTCGGATAGCGAATGATGAAACTTTTCAAAAACACTTGAACCAGCATAATGTAATTTATCTCAATATGCAGCAGTTTGTGATTGGAACAGAGAATCAGGCAGTGCTTCGTTCTTTGGAAAAGAAAGTGCTCGAAGAGCTTTGGGAGATGTATGGTTCCTATATCAAGAACACAGATGCGGGGCTTGCGGACGCTCTGATGAAAATATATGCCAAAACAGGTAAAACGTTTATTATTCTGATTGATGAGTGGGACTGTGTGATGCGTGAACGTCAATCTTTAGAGACCATGCAAAAGCAGTATTTGGATTTTCTGCGCAAGCTCTTAAAAGATCAGCCCTATATTGCGCTCGCCTATATGACAGGCATTTTGCCTGTGAAAAAATACGGACAGCATTCTGCACTGAATATGTTTTGGGAGTATTCTATGACAGACCCGTTTGTCTATGAGGAGTACACTGGTTTTACAGAGGACGAGGTAAAGACACTGTGCAGCCAGTATGGTATGGATTTTGGTGAAATCAGCAATTGGTATGATGGATATTGTTTTAGAAAATTTAAGCATATTTATAATCCGAGGTCAGTAGTCGCGGCAATGAAAAGTCAGGTACTGTCAAATTACTGGACATCGACAGAAACATATGAGGCACTCAAACTATATATGGACATGGATTTTGACGGACTTAGGACGGACATTGTGCGAATGCTGGGCGGAGAGCGCATCACGGTCAATACATTGAGTTTTCAGAATGACATGCGCAATTTTAAGATTAAAGATGATGTGCTCACACTGCTGATACATCTGGGATATCTGGCATATGACGCGCAGGCAAGAGAGGCATTTATTCCAAATAAGGAAATTATTGGAGAGTTTGAAAATGCAATGAGTATCGGCGGCTGGTCGGAGGTGATGCGCGTTCTGAAAGCGTCAGACAGGCTGCTTGAGGATACCTTGAAGGGAGATGCCGAGCGAGTCGCCGAAGGACTTGACAAAGCACATATGGAGGCGGCTTCTATCTTGAACTACAATGATGAAAACGCCCTTGGCTGTGCAATTGGGCTTGCGTATTACAGTGCAAGGAAGGATTATCAACTAATACGGGAATTTCCAACTGGGCATGGGTTTGCAGATATTGTGTTTCTGCCATTGCCGCATACAAATCAGCCTGCGCTGGTAGTGGAGTTAAAATATAACAAGTCTGCAAAGACAGCCATACAGCAGATAAAAAACCGGCAGTATACACAGGCACTTGAAAATTATACTGGTGAAATACTGCTTGTCGGAATCAATTATGACAAGGATAAACCGAATAAACCACACAGTTGTGTGATTGAGAGAATGATAAGAGAGGAGTAAGGGAAATGGACAAGAGAAATTTCAGCAGACCACTTGATTTAAAGCAGGTAACGGTCACGGATGCCTTCTGGCACAGAGAGCAAGAGTTAGTGCGCAAGGAGGTGATTCCGTATCAGTGGGAGGCATTGAACGACAGAATCCCTGACGCGGCGCCAAGCTACTGTATGCATAATTTCCGCGCCGCAGGGCGCATGATGCAGGAGAAGCAGAAGAAGGGCAACACCTATGTGGCGCCTTCCTACACATTTAGGGGATTTGAGGCACTGCCAGAGGACCCCCAAAATCCAGAACCAGACAAATTTTATGGTTTTGTATTTCAGGATAGTGATTTTAGTAAATGGATTGAGGCAGTGGGCTATTCTCTTACACAGTATCCAGATGCGCAGCTTGAGCAGACTGCGGACGAGGCGATCGACCTTGTGTGTGCCGCACAGTTAGAAAACGGTTATCTGGACACGTATTATATCATCAATGGTATGGACAGAGCATTTACAAATCTGAAAGACCATCATGAGCTGTACTGTCTGGGGCATTTGATCGAAGGCGCTGTTGCCTACTATCAGGCGACAGGAAAAGACAAGCTTTTGAACGCGGCGCGCCGGTATGCTGACTATGTGGCATCATATTTTGGACCACAGAAGGACCAGTGCAAAGGATATCCCGGACATGAGATCGCAGAGATGGCACTGGTTCGACTCTGCGAGGTGACAGGCGATGAGCGTTATCTTGAACTTAGCCGGTTTTTTCTAAATCAGCGGGGGACAAAGCCTTATTATTTTGATGAGGAGGAGCGAAAGCGCGCAGTGCTCGAGGGCAGAGAGAACCAACTGCCCAAGTTTGATGAGAAGGAGCGATATGCGTACTATCAGGCACACAAGCCAGTCCGCGAGCAGGAGGAGGCGGTAGGACATGCAGTCCGGGCGGTCTATCTGTATTCGGGAATGGCAGATGTGGCGCGGCTGACCGAAGATGATGCCATGTATGCTGCCTGCCAGCGGCTCTGGGAGAATATTGTGAGAGAGAAACTCTATGTGACAGGCGGCATTGGCGGCACAAGCCATGGGGAGTCCTTCTCTTTTCCGTTTGACCTGCCAAATGATACCAGTTATTCAGAGACCTGCGCGGCGATTGGACTGGCATTTTTTGCAAGGCGAATGCTTGAAATCAAGGCAGAAAGCCAGTATGCCGATGTTTGTGAACTAGCATTATATAATACAGTATTGAGCGGCATGGCGCTGGACGGCAAGAGCTTCTTTTATGTGAATCCCTTGGAGGTATTGCCTGAGGCGTGTCACAAAGATTTTCATAAGAGCCATGTAAAACCTGTCCGCCAGAAGTGGTTTGGCTGTGCCTGCTGCCCGCCCAATATTGCACGCATTGTCAGTTCTGTTGCCTCTTATGCCTACACAGAGCGGGAGGATATGCTTTGGTTTCATCTGTATATGGGCAGCGTGCTGACAAAGATGGTTGGCGGACAGGAGATAAATCTGTGTGTGGAGACGGACATGCCTTGGAATGGCCATGTGTCTGTCAAATTCCACACGCAGGAGGCCGTGTCATGTACCTTGGCAATGCGCATTCCCGGCTGGAGTGTCAAGGGAAATGCGACTGTGGTCTGCGGCGGCGCAGCTGCTGGTATCTCATGGGAAAAAGGCGGCGGACAGCTCTATGTTGTGCAGGGCAGCCTGAAAGAAGTATCGGTGCAGGACGGCTATTTGTATCTGAGCGGCGCATGGCAGGAGGGCGATTGTATTTCACTGGCATTTGCGATGGAGGTACATATGGTGTCCGCGAACGAGCGCGTGCGCGAGGATATTGGAAAAACAGCGTTTATAAGGGGACCTGTTGTATACTGTATGGAGGAGGCAGACAATGGCAAAGACTTGCATTTGTATAACATAGATGCAGCGCGGCTTGGAACGGACTGTCAGAATGCTGTGGTGGAAATGTCAGAGGAGCTGGGGCATCCGATGGCGGTGCTGCGCGTTCCGGGAAAACGGCGCTTGGTTTCTCAGCCTGAGAAGCGTACATTGTATCGGAAATATGAGCCGGCGCAGTATGAAGATGTGACATTGAAACTGATTCCGTACTATACATGGTGTAACCGCGGTGAGGGTGAAATGAGCGTGTGGATACGATGTGATTGAAAAAACGGGCTGTCGTGCATGACAGCCCGTTTGCTATGTATTTGTTTGTCAAATCTGCTCATCAATGATAGACACGTCGATTTTGGAAGTCTTTAAAATGTCATTGACTATATTTTTGCAATACGCGGAGAGCTCTGTGCCAAATGCAGCATTCGAGCCAAATAATTCATTGAAAGCGGTTTTATAATCGCTTGTCGTCATATCGACAGTGTCATCAACGGTCATTTGTTTATTGTCACCGTCGAAGTTCAAGCCAACTTTGGCAAGTTTGTCCTTGTTTTCAAGGCAGAGCTGGTAATATTTTTTGGCAGAGCTGCTTTGTTCAGGACTGATTCGCAGGATCATGTTGGTCGAGCTGGCGAAGTACTTCAGGGAGTCATGAACAGACTCCTGAACAATCGGATTAGACCCATTGCCGGACTGTACAAAAGTATTGCATTTGTCCAACGTTAACAATGCGGACGATGCAAGCGTTGCATAGGAAGCATATTCCAGATCCAACGTCTCATACTTGGTGGTGGTGCTGGTGTTGTGCGTCACAGTGCTGTATACTGCGTCTCCGGCAGTCTCATCAAGATTGCGCATAATCTTATCGGCTTTGTTGATCAATGAATCATGACCGATTAACAGGGCGTTAATATTTTTATCCTTCGCCTCAGCAAAGGTTTTGCTGTTCAGGGCGTACCGTCCATTAAAATTTTCAATGCCAATCTTTTTTAGCGCTTTGTCATTGTCCGAAAACAGCTTTTCCAGCTTTGTAATCTGCTTCTGAACGTCTTTGTTTGTGACGGACTCGGAACTTTCCTTCATATCATTGTAAGATTTCAAAAAGTCAGTTAGCTGTTTTTCCAGCATATCCTTCGAGATGCCTCCCGAAGTGTAGCGTTTTAACTTTTGCAGTTTTTTCTGAAAAGCTTCTGACTTATCCTGTAGCTTTTCGATGCTTTCATCGGTTTCAGTCACTTTCTTGACACGGTGTGTTGTATAGGAATAATTGTTTTTTGATATTTTGTTGATAAGGTCTATCGGTGTATATTGAATTGCCATAAAAATCCCTCCAAATCAGTATATAAATATTATCGGCATGTTGGCGTGAAAGTTATAGGGGAACAGACAACTTTGCAGCTTTTTTTGTAGCACGCAATCCCATAGATATAGACAGTCTCCATGCCCTCCTGCCGCAGATAATCCGTGTAGTGCTGCGCATTGATCTGTGCTAACGCCTCGGCACAAGCTGCGTCATAGGCACCCTGTTCGGCATATTTGAGTTCAATAGCACAGCCAATCTTTTCTCCCGGCACCAGCAGCAAAAGATCGCAGTAGCCAAGCCCGGATTCCTGATTCGATTTGACAACCCAACTGCTGTCACACTGCAAAATGCCAAGCAGCATTCCATGATAGAAATTCTCCTTCATTTCTTTTTTGACAAAAGTGTCCCGAATGCTGATACTGCGGCTCATATACGAATTAAATAATGCCTGAACCTCTGCGGCATTGCCTGTTTTCACCGCATTGCAAAAATCCTGCCATTTCTGTGTGTCTTTTCGGACTGTGATGTTGTACCATGACTGAATCTTGTCGCGGTATATCTGGAGGATTTCCCTGTTGGGAATCCTTAACTGATACAGGCTGCTGTCGGACAGCACAGGCTGCTCTATTGTATTGGTCAAATATCCAGTGGCGTACAACACACTCCACAGATACGTTTCGCGCAGGGTGATATCGTCGTTATCCAGCTCTGGATAGGTTAATTCCGGGATAATCCGCTGGACAATTGTCTCGCCGGAAATCAGCGCTTCGATTTGGCTTTTGGTAGTCTCAGACGCATGGGAGAGAATTTCCTGAACGATGTAATTGCTGCTGCTGTTTGCCCAGTATGCCTCGGGCTTTCTTGTTTTGTCAGAAAGCAGCTTCTGGCAGTAGTTTAAAACATCCCAAGGACAGTAGATTTCCTGCCTGCCAAAGTGGTAGCCGTCATACCATTCTTTGACAGAAGCATAAAATTCATCAAGTTCATAATACGCAAGAAGTTCTCGCACTTCGTCGTCGGTAAAGCCAAAGTACTGTGCAAAGCGCGTGTCTGTGATGGCGTCCACACTAAAGTTATTGAGACCGGTAAAGATGCTTTCTTTTGCGATTCTGAGACAGCCTGTGATTACTGCGGCATAGAGAAATTTATTTGTTTTCAGGGCGCTGCTGAAAAGAGAGCGGATATGGAGAACCATCTGCTTGTAATAACCATGCTGGTATGCTTTGTCAAGCGGCACATCATACTCGTCAATCAGAAGGATTACTTTCTGGTTATACTGTTTATAAAGCAGTTCCGATAAGATGGCAAGACTGTTTCTCTGCGTTTTGGCGTCCATCTCCGGCGAGCACAATTGCTTTAACATAGATTTTTCTATATCTGTCAGCTTGTCACTGTCAAGCAAATGCTGCATTCTTCTGGCTTCCCGGCTAATGAGATAGCCCATATTTTCTATTGCTTCTCTATAATCAAGCCCTTCGGCATCCTTCAAGGTAAGAGATACCACTGGAAATTTTCCCATATATTTTTCGCAGAGCATTTGATCTTTCACAATTTCCAGCCCATCAAAATAAGAAGCATCTGCCCCGATTTCAAAAAAGGTCTGGAACATATCAAGATTTAAGGATTTACCAAAACGCCGGGGACGCGTGAAGAAATTCACCTCGCCCCATGAATGGAGAAACTCCCGTATGAAGCCCGTTTTGTCAACATAATAGAAATCTTCTTCGCGCAGATGCTTAAAACGGTCAATACCAATCGGAATTTTCTTCTTGTGCTTTTCCATGACAGTATCTCCTTTAATGTGCAAAATGTTTTTTGATCTTAGTATATTTTTATTATAACACAACCATCATAACACAATCATCTTGAAAAAACTACTTTTCATTTTGCATTCTTTGTGGTAAAATGGGCGTTGGTTTATGGATATAGAAAGGATGGCAGACAAATGACAGCGTTTCAGGAATTGTTCTCGGATTTTTATAAGTGTTTTATCAAGGAAGACCGCTATAAGCTCTTGGTGAGTGGTATCGGCGTGACGGTCAAGGTCTCGCTGCTGGCAGTTTTTATTGGTATTTTGATCGGACTGCTGATTGCAATGTGCAATCTCTCAAAGAGAAAGCCGCTTAAATTCATTGGAAGTCTGTATACAGATGTCATACGAGGCACGCCTTCCGTGACGCAGTTAATGATTATCTATTTTGTGATTTTTGCCACGGTGGACTTGGACAAATGGATTATCGCGGCGATTGCTTTTGGTATTAATTCCGGTGCTTATGTATCCGAGATTATCCGTGCCGGCATTATGTCGGTGGACCACGGGCAGACAGAAGCAGGCAGGTCCTTGGGGCTGAATGCATTTCAGACAATGACACGGATTGTCATTCCGCAGGCGGTCAAAAATATTTTTCCAGCGCTGTGCAATGAGTTTATCGTGCTGATTAAGGAGACAGCGATTGTCGGTTATGTGGGACTTATGGATATCCAGAAGGCGGGAGATTTTATCAAGAGCGCCACATTTTTAGCCTTTATGCCGCTGATTGGAACGGCAGTGATCTATTATGTGCTCATCAAGATTCTGACTTTGTTACTCCATAGAATCGAAATGATGCTGAGAAAATCCGATATCCGTTAGGAGGATAGTTTGACTATGAGAAAAGATATGATAATCGTAAAGAATCTACATAAAAAATTTGGAGACCTGAGCGTTTTAAATGGGATTAACGAGCATATTTCTCCGGGGGAGGTGGTCGTCGTGATTGGTCCGTCTGGCTCTGGAAAGAGTACCTTTCTCAGATGCTTGAATCTGCTTGAAGATGTGACAGAGGGTGAGATTTATGTAGATGACCAGATGATCAATGCGCCCAAGGTGAATATCAACGAAGTCCGGCAGAAAATGGGCATGGTTTTCCAGCAGTTTAACTTGTTTCCGCATCTGACCATTATGGAAAATATCACGCTGGCGCCAGTTCTTCTGAAAAAAATGACAAAGGAACAGGCTGAGAAAAGAGGGCTTGAACTCTTAAAGCGCGTCAATCTGGAAGAAAAGGCGCAGGCGTATCCGGCGCAGTTGTCCGGCGGGCAGAAGCAGCGTGTTGCCATTGCGAGGGCGCTTGCCATGAATCCAGAGATTATGCTGTTTGACGAGCCGACCTCGGCGCTTGACCCAGAGATGGTGGGGGAGGTGCTCGATGTAATGAAGGACCTTGCAAAATCCGGCATGACGATGGTGATTGTCACACATGAAATGGGCTTTGCGCGTGAAGTCGCGACAAGGGTGCTCTTTGTCGATCAGGGTGTGATTATGGAGAGCGGTACGCCGGAGGAGGTATTTAACCAGCCCAAAAATGAGCGGACAAACCTATTTCTGAGCAAAGTTTTATCATGACCGAATACGGTGTTATTACGCCACTTGGCTTAATATATAGATAATTTTCAAAATTTAGAGGAGGATTCAGTATGAAAAAAGCAACGAAAGCGGCAGCGCTTGTGCTCACTGTGGTTATGATGGCAGCGTCATTGACTGCGTGTGGAAAGAGCGCAGAGCCCGGCGAGGTAAAAGACACCACGGCAGCGGCGCAGAATGAGAATGCAAATGCAACAGGAGAACAGGGGGAGGCAGACGCAGAGAATGCAGCTCCAGCAGCAGGCGGCACGCTGATTTTTGGGACAAACGCGGAGTTTCCACCGTTTGAGTATGTGACAAGCAGCGGCGTGATTGACCAGTATGACGGCATTGATATGGCGATTGCGAAGAATATCGCAGAGGCGAATGGTATGACAGCAAAAGTAGAGAACATGGAGTTTGAGTCGCTGTTAATCGCTTTGCAGAACGGTCAGATCGACGCGGCAATTGCGGGCATGACCGTGACAGAGGACAGAATAGAGGAGGCTGATTTCTCGACGCCTTACTACACAGCGACGCAGGTAATGATCGTGAAGGAGGATTCCGATATTGCATCGGCAGCAGATCTGGCAGACAAGAAAATCTGTGTCATTCAGGGTTATACCGGAGAAATCTGTGTGAAAGACATGGGGTATCCATATGAGGCATTCAAAAAGGGCACAGATGCCATCATGGAGCTCATAAATGGAAAGTGTGATGTCGTTGTGCTTGACTCTGCGACAGCACAGAAATATGTAAGTGATAATGAGGGCTTGAAAATTGTGGAGGACGCCGCTGCATTTGAGTCGGAGGAGTACGCAATCGCAGTAAAGAAAGGAAACACAGAGCTGCTTGACAAGATTAACGCCGTGATTGACACGATGCTTGCAGACGGCACCGTGGCTGAGCTGGGCGCGCAGTACATAGAGGCGATTTCTGCGGAGTAATACAGGCTTCTCTATTCTAAGAGACACGTTCTGGGACGTGTCTTTTTTCGTATTTGGAACCATCTTTGCAATCGCAAAATTTTTAGTAGCATTTATAGCAAGGATATGGTACACTACAAAGTGATGCGTAAAGTATAACAGGCTATACAGTACATGAGGAGGACTGGCGTTGGACAGAAATACCACAAGGGAAAATATTATAGAATTAAAGCATATCAGCCGTACCTTTGATGACGGTTTTCGCGTGGTGGATGATTTTAACCTGACTATACAGAGGGGCGAATTTGTCACGTTCTTGGGACCTTCGGGCTGCGGCAAGACCACAACGCTGCGCATGATTGCGGGCTTTGACAAGCCGACAGAGGGCGAACTGCTGTTAAATGGCGAGGATATACGGGACCTGCCGCCCAACAAACGCCCCATCAACACGGTTTTTCAGCGGTATGCACTATTTCCGCATTTAAATGTATTTGAAAATGTTGCCTTCGGGCTGAAATTAAAAAAGCTTCCCAAGACCGATATCATCAAGAAGGTCAAGAAAGCGCTGGAGATGGTAGATCTTGAGGATTTTGAAAACAGGGGAATCCAGACGCTCTCCGGCGGCCAGCAGCAGCGGATTGCCATTGCAAGGGCGATTGTGAATGAGCCGGAAATCCTGCTGTTAGACGAGCCTCTGGGCGCGCTGGACTTAAAGATGCGAAAGGAGATGCAGCTTGAACTAAAAGGAATGCATGAGAAACTTGGCATCACGTTTATTTATGTGACACACGACCAAGAGGAAGCGCTCACCATGTCAGACAAGATTGTCGTAATGTCAGAGGGAAAGATTCAGCAGATTGGTACGCCGGAGGATATTTACAATGAACCCAAAAATGCCTTTGTTGCTGACTTTATCGGAGAGAGCAATATCTTTAGCGGCATTATGACAGGGAAGTGCAGAGTGCGCTTCTGCGGCGCAGAATTTGAATGTGTGGACGATGTCGAGCATGGTACGATGATTGACGCAGTCGTCAGACCAGAGGACGTGACGATTACGGCGCCGGAAAAGGGCATTATCAGAGGGGTAGTGACTTCGGTGATTTTTAAGGGCGTGCATTATGAGATTACAGTGCAGTCCAGCAAGAATGAAATTGTGGTACAGTCTACCCGGAAAGCGGAGCTGAACGCCGCAGTGGGATTATATATTGAGCCGGAGGGGATTCATATCATGCTGGCAGAAAATACCATAAACCGCATTGAATCCGGCGTGGATAAGCAGTACCGGCTGAACTTTTTGGGCGGAATGCTGGATTGTGACATTGCGTCCCTGATCGCAGGGTCGAGGTATAACACCGATGGCGCGCTTGTCGATGCGCATGGCGATGTGGTTGAGCCTGACCGCATTAAGGTGATTGTGTCTGTGAAGCCAGATGACATCACGATGAGCGATGACAAGGAGGCGGGGATTCTTCGAGGGCACATTATCAATTTGATATACAAGGGCGATCACTATAGTTATGTTGTGCGGACAGAGGAGGACGAGGACTTTATCGTGTCGGACGAGGATCTTTGGAATATGGACGATTATGTGAGTTTACTAATCCCAAAAGAGAAGTTTCATTATGCCTTGAAAAAGTAGGGTATGGGACTGCCAAACGATACTGGAGGAGCGTACAGATGAATCAGTTTTGTATTCAAAAATTTCGTATTCAAAATTTTCATTTTCAGAGATCGCAGCTCTGCATACCGTATGGGCTTTTTCTGGTGTGCTTTGTGCTGGCGCCTCTGGTGGTTATCATATACTATGCGTTTACAAACGGGGAGGGACAGCCGACACTTGAAAATCTGACAGGCTTTTTTTCCAGCCCAAACACGATCGGCACACTTGCCTACAGCCTTGGCATTGCGGTGTTTACCACCTGTGTCTGCCTGCTGCTGGCATATCCGATTGCGTATATCTTGGCGCGCAGCAAAATGAAGCATAAGTCCGTGGTGCTCATGATTTTTGTGATGCCAATGTGGATTAATTTTACGCTTAGAATCACAGCGCTCAAGGAAATCCTGACCGTGCTTGAGGGAAATCTTGCCTATCATCCTTTTTTGAATACCTTGATTGGCATGACATATGATTTTTTGCCATTTATGATTCTGCCGATCTACACAACGCTGTTAAAGCTGGACAACAGCCTGCTAGAAGCGGCGGCAGACCTTGGGGCAGACACGGTCCAGACTTTTATGAAGGTGACGTTTCCGCTGTCTGTTCCGGGGATTATCAGCGGAATTGTGATGGTGTTTCTGCCGTCGATGACAAACTATGTTGTGCTGGACATGCTCTACAACAGCACCTATATCATGGGAAGCTTGATCGGTGCATATTTCAGCGCGTATGACTGGCATAATGGCTCGATGATTGCGCTGATTCTGCTGGTGATTATATTGCTGTTTACATTGTTTACAAACCGTTATGCGGACGAAGATGCAGGCAGCAGCAGAGGAGGTGTACTCGGCTGATGAAAAAGGTTTTTGGCAGAGTATTTCTGGCACTTATGATTCTCATACTGTATCTGCCGATTTTTGTGCTTGCGGTATACAGCTTTACAGACTCTGCAAATATTGGGGCGATTCATGGGTTTACATTAAAGAATTATGAGACGCTGTTCACAAAACCTGATTTGCGGGCAATGATTGCAGGGACACTGCTGCTTGCGATTGGCTCGGCTTTTGTCTCAACCGTGCTTGGCACGCTCGGCGCTGTGGGCGTCTTTTATTCCGGGCGGTTTGGGAACGCGGTAGTGGGGGCGCTGAATCAGGTTCCTGTCGTCAATGCGGAGGTGGTGACAGCATTTTCGCTGTGTATTTTACTGATCGGGGTATGCGGCGTAGATAAGGGCAGCTTTATCTCGCTGCTGATTGGCCATGTGGTGCTGGAGGCGCCTTTTGTGTATCTGTCTGTGGTGCCCAGATTAAAGCAGATGGACAACAGTCTCTATGAGGCGGCACTGGATTTGGGGGCGTCTCCGGCAGTGGCGCTGAGGCGTGTCGTGCTGCCGCAGATATTTCCGGGCGTGGTGTCTGGTTTTGCGCTGGCAGTGACACTTTCACTAGATGATTATTTTATCACGAGCTATACAAAGCCTGCGACCTTTGATACGATCAGCACCTATGTGGTGAATGCGACAAGAGGGTCTCAGACAGAGATTAAGACAGCGTTGTGGGCACTTTCTACGATTATATTTGTAGTGGTGGTGCTGATGGTGTTTGTCATGAATATGACAGGAAACAGGAGTGACAAGGACGGCAAGAGGGCAGGAGCAGGAAATGAGAAAGAGTAAGAGAATGCATCGGTTTGCTGGTATGGGCGTGCTTGGACTGTGCGGATTACTGGGACAGACTGTATCTGCGCAGGAGGAACCAATTGTACTGCGCGTGTGCAGTTGGGAGGAGTACATTGATCTTGGCGAGTGGGACAAAGACGAAGCGATAGCGCTTGACAATGGCACGGTGATTTTTGGAGAGAAGCCGCTGTATGAGGAGTTTGAGGACTGGTATCGGGAGACTTACGGCAAAACGGTGCGCGTAGAGTACTCCTGCTTTGGCACAAACGAGGATTTGTACAATCAGTTGAATATGGGCGATTCGTATGATTTGGTGTGTCCGTCGGAGTATATGATTATGAAGCTCATCGCAGAGGACAGGCTGATTCCCTATTCCGACAACTTTTTTGACACGCAGGATACCAATAATTTTTATATTCGGAATGTTTCTCCTTATATACAACAAACACTGGAAACCAACGAGCTTCAGGGTGAGTCATGGAGTGCGTATGCCGCAGGCTACATGTGGGGAATCACAGGCGTACTATACAATCCGGCGCTTGTGACAGAGGAGGAGGCTTCCACTTGGGAAATCTTTGGCAATCCCAAATTTAACAGGCAGATTACCTTGAAGGATAATGTGCGCGATTCTTATTTTGCGGCACTTGGTATTTTGAAGAAGGACGAGCTGACAGATGAGGCTTTTATCGAATCGGCAGACTATACAGAGCGGCTTGCAGATGTGATGAATGATGTGCGCCCGGAAACCATTGCGCAGGCACAGGAGCTTTTGAATCAACTGATGGACAACGTATATTCTCTTGAGACGGACAGCGGAAAGGCAGATATGATCACAGGGAAAATTGTGGCGAATTACCAGTGGTCGGGCGACGCGGTATACGCGATGGAGCAGGCGGACGAAGATGATTTTGAACTGCGCTTTGCAGTGCCCAAAGAAAGCACAAACCTGTGGTTTGACGGCTGGGTGATGCTCAAAAACGGTATCCGTGGAGACGCTGACAGGCAGCATGCAGCGGAGGCGTTTGTCAATTTTTTGTCAAGGACGGACAATGCAGTCAGAAATATGTACTATATCGGCTACACATCGTCGATAGCCGGCAATGCGCAGGATAACACTGTGTATGAGTATTTGAAATGGTGTTACGGCGCTGACGGTGAAGAGGAGGAGTTGATGGAATATCCAGTTGGATATTTCTTTAGCGGGGAGAACAGCGATGCGCGTTATATGCTGCAATCGTCAGCCAGCCAGATGGGCAGGCAGCTATACAGCCAGTATCCGCCGCAGGAGGTCATGGAAAGAACAGCGATTATGCGGTATTTTGACGCAGATACAAACAAGGCGATCAATCAAATGTGGATCAATGTCCGATGCTTTGACATTGAGGAGGTGCCGACAGGTGTCTGGCTGGCGCTGCTTGCCGCACTGCTTTTCATGGTATCTATGGGATTTAGAAAAAGTAGAAGGAGATAGATCAAATGTCAACGATAGATCAAAGTAAAATCAGAAATTTCTGCATTGTGGCACACATTGATCACGGCAAATCCACACTTGCAGACAGAATCATAGAAAAGACAGGGCTTTTGACCAGCCGTGAGATGCAGGACCAGATTCTCGACAACATGGATTTAGAGCGCGAGCGCGGCATTACGATCAAGGCACAGACTGTCCGCACTGTATACAGGGCACAGGACGGAAATGAGTATATTTTGAATCTCATCGACACGCCGGGACATGTCGATTTTAATTATGAAGTGAGCCGCGCACTGGCAGCCTGTGACGGGGCAATCCTTGTCGTGGACGCAGCGCAGGGGATTGAGGCGCAGACGCTGGCAAATGTGTATCTTGCGCTGGATCACGATCTTGACGTGTTTCCGGTCATCAACAAGATTGACCTGTCAAGCGCGCGTCCTGACTGGGTGAAAAATGAGATTGAAGATGTCATCGGCATTGAGGCACAAGATGCGCCGCTGATCTCCGCGAAAAATGGCGTGGGCATAGAGGACGTGCTGGAAGCGATTATCGCTAAAATTCCAGCTCCCAAGGGCAGTGCGGACAATCCATTGCAGGCGCTCATCTTCGATTCAGTCTATGATTCTTATAAAGGTGTCATTGTATTCTGCCGCATTATGGAGGGCAGGGTTTCGAAAGGAACAAAAATCAAGATGATGGCGACAGGCGCTATGGCTGATGTTGTGGAGGTAGGGTACTTTGGCGCAGGACAGTTTATTCCCTGCGAAGAACTCTCCGCCGGAATGGTGGGGTATCTGACCGCATCTATCAAAAATGTGAAGGACACCGCAGTCGGTGACACGGTTACAGATGCGGAGAAGCCCTGCGCAGAGCCGCTGCCGGGCTACAAGAAAGTGCTCTCCATGGTGTATTGCGGACTCTATCCCGCAGACGGCGCAAAGTATCCTGATTTGAGGGACGCACTGGAAAAACTGCAATTAAATGATGCATCGCTGTTCTATGAGCCTGAGACCTCCATCGCGCTGGGCTTTGGTTTCCGATGCGGATTTTTAGGGCTGCTGCACCTTGAAATCATACAGGAGCGTCTCGAGCGCGAGTACAATCTTGACCTTGTGACGACGGCGCCGGGCGTTGTCTATAAGGTTTACAAGACAAACGGCGATATGATAGAGCTGACCAACCCGTCAAACCTGCCAGACCCCTCGGAGATTGACTATATGGAAGAACCGATTGTCACGGCAGAAATCATGGTCACGACGGAATTTATCGGTTCGATTATGGAGCTTTGCCAAGAGCGTCGCGGGCGCTATCTTGGCATGGAGTATGTGGAGGAAACAAGGGCGTTGCTGCGTTATGAGCTTCCATTAAATGAGATTATCTATGACTTTTTCGACGCACTCAAGTCGCGCTCGAGAGGGTATGCTTCTTTTGACTACGATATCAAAGGATATGAGCAGTCTGAGCTTGTCAAGCTGGATATCCTCATCAACAAGGAGGAGGTGGACGCCTTGTCCTTTATTGTGCACAAACAATCTGCTTACGACAGGGGGAGACGAATGTGCGAGAAACTAAAGAACGAGATTCCGCGGCATTTGTTCGAGATACCCATACAGGCGGCAGTGGGCGGCAAGGTCATTGCCCGTGAGACCGTCAAGGCAATGCGCAAAGATGTATTGGCAAAGTGCTACGGCGGCGATATCACGCGCAAAAAGAAGCTTCTCGAGAAGCAAAAAGAGGGCAAAAAGCGTATGCGGCAGGTCGGCAATGTCGAGATTCCGCAGAAAGCGTTTATGTCAGTGCTCAAACTAGATGATTCAAAGTAAAAGCGGGGTATTCATGCAATGCGTTCAATGGGGGTGTACATTCATATTCCTTTTTGTATCCAAAAATGTGTCTACTGCGATTTTCTCTCAGGACCAGCGACTAGACAGCGGCAGCAGGAATATGTGGAGGCGCTGCTGAGGGAGATTGTCTGGGAATCCAAGCATTATGCGGCGTATACCGTCAAAACCATCTTTTTTGGCGGCGGCACCCCGTCTGTTTTAGAAGCCGGGGATATTGCCAGAATATTAGATTGTCTGAGAGAACATTATCGCATTGATGCAGATGCAGAAATCACACTGGAGATGAATCCGGGAACAGCAGCTTGGGATAAGCTTGTGAGCTTGAAACAGGCTGGCATAAACCGGTTCAGCATTGGCTTGCAGTCTGCGGATAATACTGAGCTGAAAATGCTAGGGCGCATTCATACGTATGAAGCGTTTTTACAGACGTATCATCAGGCAAGAGAGGCTGGTTTTGCGAATATTAATATTGATCTGATGTCTGCGCTGCCGGGGCAGCATATAGAAAACTGGATTCGGACGCTTGAAAAGGTCGTGGCGTTGCAGCCTGAGCATATCTCGGCGTACAGCCTGATTATAGAAGAGGGGACGCCGCTCTATGAACACCGGGATACATGGGCGCCTGTGCCTGACGAGGAGGAGGACAGGCAGATGTATCAGGAGACCAAACGGATACTGGCTGAGCACGGCTATCGCCGCTATGAGATTTCAAACTATGCAAAGTCTGGTTTTGAGTGCAGGCATAATGGTATTTACTGGCAGCGGGGAGTCTGGCATACGGCAGATTTTGCAGGGTTTGGACTAGGTGCCAGCTCTACGGTAGGAAACTGGCGGTGGGAGAACACAAAGGAGATGGAACGGTATCTTACCGTGTTTCAGGAACACAATTTAAAACAGTATGACAGTCGGCTGGCAGAGAACGCAAGTTCGAATCAAACTGTGAAGGAGGCTGTAACCAGACTTTCTCATTTAGAGCAGATGGCGGAATTTATGTTTCTGGGGCTGCGCATGATGGAAGGCGTCTCAAAGCAGGAGTTTGCCGACAGCTTTGAGGCGGACATCAATGAAATATATGGTTCTGCGCTGCAAAAGTGGCTTCAGATGGGAATGATGGCGCAGGAGGGCGATATCATCACGCTGACAGATGCAGGAATTGATGTCAGCAATACGGTATTGTCAGATTTTGTATAACGTTTTGGGACGGTATGGGAGATTGAGATGGAAAAAGAACTGACACATGAAAAAATGCATGAATTGGGCGTTGCACATACGCACACACATACACACAAAGAAACCAAAGCAGTCCTAAACAGAATGTCCAAAATCATAGGCCACATGGAAGCTGTGAAAACAATGGTGGAAAACGGCAGGGATTGCAGTGAAGTATTAATCCAGCTTGCGGCGGTCAAGTCTGCAATCGGCGGCGTCAGCCGTGTGATTTTAAAAGATCATATTGACCACTGTATTGTCGATGCGGTGCGGGAGAATGATACAGAAGCGATCGAGGAGCTCAAAAAGGCGATTGACAAATTTTTATAGAATTTGTTCATAGAATTTGTTCATAGAAAGGCATGGTGTGAGAATGGAAGAGAAAAAGGGCATGATTTTGTATTATGTGCAGGACGAAAAGAAAAAGATACAGATGGAAGTAATTGGCATGAGTATGTCCATCGAAATGAAACCGTTAAAGCCGTCAGACCTCAATACACAGATTGGAAAACTTATTGGTTTGAAAAACATCACTCCGCTGGACTGGACGCAGACCGAGAAGCCGCCAGCGATCTTTGGTATGCCGGAAATTATTATCTTTTCAGGAATACAGAACAAAAGTTTAGATGAATTTCTACTTTCTTATAAAAATGTAGGAATTCCGCCAGTGCACCTCAAGGCAGTCACCACCCCTAAAAATATCAACTGGACGCTGTACCAGCTAATCAAAGAGCTATCTTCTGAGAGAGCGCAGCTCGAGGGAACTGTCAGGAGATTGTCGGAGGCCAGAAAAGAGAGGGAATAAAAATGCAGATTGATCAGTTTAAACACGAGGAGAACTGGCAGGATATCAAAGATGCTGCCATGAATACCATCAACAAGACCACGGGAAAATATCCAGATTCTGTCTGGAAGCGGAAACTGATCTTGTCAGAACATTCACCAATCCGGCGCATGAAATTCTACTGGCGCTGGAAAGATTTAAAATCTTGGGTAAGTGTACATATGGTGCGGCATAAAATAGGAATAGAACACTGGGTATCCACACAGCGCAGTGACCGTACAGGCGTCAGCCGTGATGAGCTGCCGCAGGGCGCGTTGGTCAACCATGCGTGCGAGGCGGACGCGCAGGCGTTAATCAATATCAGCCGCAAGCGTCTATGCAGTTGTGCCAGTCCTGAGACGCGTGAGGCGTGGCAGCTTGTCAAGGAGGAGGTGGCAAAGACAGAGCCAGAGCTTGCAAGCTGCATGGTGAGGGAGTGTATTTACAGGGGATTCTGCCCAGAGATGTTCTCCTGCGGTTATGACAAGACAGAAGCCTTTAAGAAGGAGCTGGCTGCCTACCGTCAGGGTATCAATGGATAAACATGCATTAAATACGGAAATCACGCGATTCACGCAAAACCCATTGTGTGAAATGAAAAGATGCGGTAAGGTATAGGTATCAGGAAGATCAGGTTACTGCAAAGACTCCTGAGTGCGTGAAAAAGAAAGGAGGAGATTTCATGACAAACACAATGGCGTGGCTTGCTGCCATGATCGTACTCATTATCATTGAGATTGTAACGGTAGGACTCACTACCATCTGGTTTGCAATCGGCTCATTGTTTGCAATTATCGTCTCGATGCTGGGAGGCGGAATCATACTTCAGATGACAGTATTTCTGCTGGTATCACTCGGAATGCTGATATTCACAAGACCCTTGGCGATACGTTACATAAACAATACGCGCACAAGGACGAATTACGAGGGAATCATCGGAAAAGTAGTGAGAATCACACAAGATGTTGACAACATTGCAGGGCAGGGAAGCGCAGTTGTAAACGGTCAGGAATGGACAGTGCGCGCGGACGGGGACCAGAACAAAATCGCGGCAGGAAGTCTTGCAAAGGTCGTTGACATCAAAGGAGTGCGGCTGATCGTAGAGAAGTATGAAGATGGCTGAAACATGTTTGTAAGGTTATGAGGAGGAGGTTTCCGTATGATAGAAATTTTATTGGTTATATTATTTATTATGATTGTGCTTCTGGCGACAAATGTGCGTATCGTTCCGCAGGCGTATGCATACGTTATAGAACGGCTTGGCGGATATGATACGACATGGGGCGTAGGGCTGCATTTTAAGATTCCTTTTCTGGACAGAGTTGCAAAGAAAGTAAATCTGAAAGAGCAGGTGGTGGATTTCCCGCCGCAGCCTGTGATCACAAAGGACAACGTAACCATGCAGATCGACACGGTTGTATTTTTCCAGATCACAGACCCAAAGATGTACGCGTATGGCGTGGATAACCCTATTATGGCGATTGAGAAGCTGACTGCGACAACACTGCGAAATATTATCGGTGAGATGGAGCTTGACCAGACTCTCACGTCGAGGGAAACAATTAATACAAGTATGCGCTCAGCGCTAGATGTTGCCACAGACCCGTGGGGCATCAAGGTCAACCGCGTCGAGTTAAAGAACATCATTCCGCCCGAGGCAATCCGAAATGCAATGGAAAAACAGATGAAGGCAGAGCGTGAGCGCCGTGAAGCGATTCTTCGTGCAGAGGGTGAGAAAAAATCGACGATTCTTGTGGCAGAGGGCCAGAAAGAATCAGCCATTCTTGAGGCGGAGGCTGAAAAGCAGGCTGCAATTCTCCGCGCGGAGGCTGAGAAAGAGAAGCGAATCCGCGAGGCGGAAGGTCAGGCGGAGGCAATCCGCGTCGTGCAGATGGCAAACGCAGAGGGTATTAAATTCTTAAAGGAAGCAGGCGCCGACGAAGCAGTGCTCACGATCAAGAAGCTTGAGGCATTTGAGAAAGCAGCAAACGGCAACGCGACAAAGATTATCATTCCTTCGGAAATCCAAGGAGTCGCAGGGCTGACGAAATCTGTTGGGGAAATCTTGAAATAACTGGCGCAGAAGCGCTGAACTAAAACAACATAACAGGAGGAACGATACACATGACGAGGATCTTAGTGCTAGAGGACAGTAAGGACTGCTTAAATGCGATTACTGCGATGCTGGAAAAAGTATCTGACAGGGTGTGCGCTGTTCCTGTGAATAGTCTAAAAGAGGCGAGGGCTGCGCTTGAGAACGAAGCGCAGCCCTTTCAGGCTTTTTTGCTGGACATCAATCTTGACATGCATGACAAGGAGGATATCTCAGGGATAACTTTCGCGCGCGAAGTCCGCATGAGACGGGAGTATGCGTTCACGCCGATTGTGATGATCACCTCAGTGGCAAATATGGAGCTCACAGCGTACAGAGAGCTGCACTGTTATCAGTATCTTATCAAGCCGTACAACGAACAGGACATTGAGAAGCTTGCCGGAAAGCTGTTGTTTTTGTCCCAGCAGGGAGAGACGCGGGACGCGTTTGTGGTCGTCAAAAAGGACAGCATCAATTATAAGATCTTCTGCAAGGATATCGTGTGCGTGAAAGCAGTGCCGCGGGGCGTCCAGCTAATACTCTCAAAAGAAGAAATGAAGATTCCATATCTATCCATCAGACAACTGCTCGAAAAACTGCCTACTGATAAATTTTTGCAGGTGCACCGCATGTGTGTTGTAAATCTGGACTATATTGAGTATGTAGATGCGGTGAATGGATTGATCCGCATGAAAAACGGCGAGCAGGTGGAGATTGGCATTACGTACAAAAGTGATATCAAAAAAAGACTGTGCGTGTGATTCCTTGGGGTCTAGCAGAATATCACCTGAATATTTTGGAGAAATAGCTTAATGGGCAAATGTAAATGTAGAAGGAGTGCGCGGTGATGGCTGAGCTTGGCAGAAAATTTTTGTATAGAATCTTTTGTGTGGTTGCGCTGATCATTGCATTGTATCTGCTGGTTGACCTGTACATGAGTCACACGCTGGATATCAAGGTAATGGTACTGTTTGGCATTGTCTTTTCGGTGATTATATTTGGCTTTTTTGACTGGACGCAGAACTATGCGGCGCTGCGGCGGCAGGAGCAGGAGTTGAAAATATACAAGCTGTACATAAAGCCGATGGAGGAGTTGACAAAGGATATCAGGGCGCGGCAGCATGAGTTTGACAATCATATGAATGCGATTCTGAATATGCATGTAACCATCGGTGATTATGACGAGCTGGTCAGGGCGCAGTCGGCTTACTGCAAGGATATATACAGCGACAAATCCCGGTGTAATCCGGCGCTGCTGCGCATTTCGGACAAGATACTGGCGGGTTTTTTATATAGTAAGATTATCAGTGCGCCTGCCTTTATCGACATTGATATACAGGTGCTGAGTCAGGAAATTGTGACACCTGTGTCAGAACATGCGCTTGTCGAGATCATCGGAACGCTGACGGATAATGCTTTCGAGGCGGCGACACCGCAGAAGAATCAGGTGGAGATGGTGCTGGATGCCAGAAATGACAAGCTGATTTTTATGATCAAAAATCAAGTGGAAAATCTGACTATGAGTGAAATTTCCCATTTTTTTGAAAAAGGCTTCACGACCAAAAACAACCGCGAGGACAGAGGACTAGGGCTGTATCAGGCAAACCAGATTGCAAAGCGCCACAAAGGGGAGATTACAGTGGAGTTGTTAGAGCAGGCGGAGGGGCAGGAGATTTGTTTCGGGGTAAAAATCTAAAAATGCTCCCCCAGCTATGTTGGGGAAGCAGCATCTTTTGCATACAATATTTTTAATATAATTGGCGTCGAGATGGACGAAACGATGATTAAAAATATGACAGAAGTAAAATACACTGGCGTCAGCAGCCCCGCCGTCAGTCCCTTCTGTGCCACAATCAGCGCAACCTCACCTCTTGTCATCATGCCGACACCAATCTTGAACGAATCAATGCCATTAAATTTACACAGACGCGCCGTCAGACCGCAGCCTACAATCTTTGAAATCAAACCAACCGCGACAAATGCGATGGAAAAGACGAGGATACTCATATTCACGCTCTCCACATTGGTCTTTAGCCCGATACTGGCAAAGAACACCGGACCAAACAGCATGTAGGAGTTCGTATCCATTTTCGCGGCAATATACTCGGAATCACGGATTGAGCAAAGGATAATGCCGGCGACATATGCGCCTGTGATATCTGCAATGCCAAAATATTTTTCCGCGATATATGCCATCGCAAAGCAGAGCGCAAGCCCCATGATTGGAATACGCCTTGTGTGCGGATATTTGTTGTCTATGTACTGAAACAGCTTGTAGCAGAGAAAACCAATCACGATTGCAAACACAAAAAACAACACGGTGTTGACAAGTACTGTCACAGGTTTTGATTCCGGGCTCTTAAAGCCAATCACGAAGGTCAGTACGATAATGCCGATAATATCGTCGATAATCGCTGCGCTCAATATCGTCGTGCCGACGGTTCCTTTTAATTTTCCCATTTCTTTTAGAGATTCGACAGTGATGCTCACAGAAGTCGCCGTGAGGATTGTGCCGACAAAGACTGCCTTGTAAAATTCCTCAGACCCCCAAGGTGCAACGCCGTAAAATGCCATGTAGAGCACTGCGCCGCAGACCAGCGGAATAAAGACACCCGCACAGGCAATCAGCGCGGCAATTGGTCCTGTTTTCATCAAATCTTTTAAGTCCGTCTCAAGTCCAGCCGAGAACATCAGCAATACGACACCGACCTCCGCAAGCTGTACCAGAAAGTCTGACTGCTCCACCCAGCCCAGAAGGCTTGGCCCGATCAAAAGTCCTGCGATGATCTCGCCCACCACCTGCGGCGCCTTGCATTTTCTAGCAGCGATTCCGCAGACTTTTGCGGCAACGAGAATGATTGCCAGATTCTTAAACATGAAATACGATTCCATATTATTTCCCCCTCTTTCGTAATGTAGTATTCATCGTATTTGCTGTACCGTCTACATTATAGCTTGTTGTTCATACAAAATCAATATGCAAATTGAACGGAGGCGCAATTGTCAAAAGCATTTGTAAAAATAAAAAGAATTGACTTCACATTCAAATAATACTATAATAGTGATATTCAAGTAAATTTTTTAGAAACTTCTTATGAAAATGTATTAAAAATTTTTAAATTTATGAAAGATTGGAGTATACATTATGAAAAAATTGGAAGAATACGTAAGAGCGATACCTGATTTTCCAGAACCCGGCATTATTTTCCGTGATGTGACAAGCGTTTTGCAAGATGCGGACGGGCTGCATCTTGCGATAGATACCATGCAGGATTTGGTAAAAGATTTGGAATACGATGTGGTGGCAGGCGCTGAATCAAGGGGCTTTATCTTTGGGACCCCCATTGCCTATAACAGCCGCAAACCCTTTGTCCTGATACGAAAAAAAGGGAAGCTTCCAAGAGAGACTGTTTCTATAGACTACGATCTGGAATACGGCAAAGCAACCATAGAGATGCATAAGGATTCGATTCAGCCGGGACAGAAGGTGCTGGTAGTCGATGACCTGATTGCGACCGGAGGTACAACAGAAGCCATGATCAAATTGATTGAGTCACTTGGCGGTGAGGTAGTAGGGGTCGTTGTGCTGATGGAGCTTGCAGGTTTAAATGGTAGAGAGCGGATTGCAGGCTACAGGCTTGATGCAGCGATAACCTATGAGGGCAAGTAGGAAACAGATTGTATAAATATTTTGTTGAATATGGCTGGTGATGCGAAGTGACAGATGAGAAACAGACAAGAACAGGAGCATATGAGGACTCCCTGATCATAAACGGAAGTAAGGCGGGTTCCAGAAAAACAGACGAACGGAAAATCGAATATATCAAGGAATTTCAAAGCCCCGATGAATTATATCAGGGGCTTGTTCGGCGTGTGCATAAATATCATCCCTCCGATGATATCTCGATGATTGACAAGGCATACAAGACCGCCTGTGTAGCACACAAAGATCAGGTCAGAAAATCAGGAGAACCGTATATCGTTCATCCGCTGTGTGTGGCGATCATTCTTGCGGATTTAGAGCTTGACAAGGAGACAATCATTGCAGGGCTTTTGCATGATGTCGTCGAAGATACCATTATGACCAATGCGCAGCTCAAGGAGGAGTTTGGCCCAGATGTCGAGCTGCTTGTTGACGGTGTTACCAAATTAGAGCAGTTACAGTATACAGGGGACGCTGCCCCCGATTTACAAAAGAGCCGCGAGGAGCTTCAGGCGGAGAATCTGCGGAAAATGTTTCTTGCAATGACGAAAGATATCCGTGTGATTTTGATTAAACTGGCCGACCGCCTCCACAATATGCGGACATTAAAATATAAGTCGCCAGAGAGCCAGAAGCGCATTGCGCGCGAGACACTCGACATTTATTCACCGCTTGCAGAGCGGCTTGGCATTTCCAAGATTAAGATCGAGCTGGATGATTTATCCTTAAAATATCTGGAATCAGAAGCCTATTATGATTTGGTGGAAAAAATCGCTTTACGGAAAGACGCGCGTGAAAAATATGTGCAGGACATTGTGGACGAAGTGACAGAACACATTATAGACGCGGGGATTGACGCGCAGATTGACGGCAGGGTGAAGCACTTTTTCAGTATTTATAAAAAAATGAAAAATCAGGGAAAGACCATCGACCAGATTTTTGACTTGTTTGCGGTGCGCATCATCGTGGATTCTGTCAAGGACTGTTATGCGGCGCTCGGTGTGATTCATGAGATGTATAAGCCAATGCCCGGGCGATTTAAAGATTATATCGCGATGCCCAAGGCAAATATGTACCAGTCACTCCACACGACACTGATTGGTTCGATGGGCGTGCCGTTTGAGATCCAGATTCGGACGTTTGAGATGCACCGTGTTGCGGAGTATGGTATCGCTGCCCACTGGAAATATAAAGAGGCAAGTGACGGCAAAGTTTCGAGCGGCGGCGAGGAGGAGAAGCTCGCGTGGCTCAGCCAGATTCTTGAGTGGCAGAAGGATACCGCGGACAACAAGGAATTTATGAAGCTCTTAAAGAGCGATTTAGACTTGTTCTCAGACCATGTATACTGCTTCACGCCGGCAGGAGATGTGAAGAATCTGCCTGCGGGGTCTACCCCAATAGATTTTGCATACAGTGTCCACAGTGCCGTCGGCAATAAAATGATTGGCGCCAGAGTGAACGGGAAACTTGTCACAATAGACTATCAGATCAATAACGGTGACTGTATCGAAATTATGACTTCCCAAAACTCCAAGGGGCCAAGCCGCGACTGGCTGAACATTGTCAAATCATCACAGGCAAAAAACAAGATTTCGCAGTGGTTTAAGAGTGAGCTGAAGGAGGACAACATTCTAAAAGGAAGGGAACTTTTTCAGAACTACTGTAAGTCTAAAAATGTAAATGTAGTGGAGATTTTGACGGCTGAGCTGCAACGGGCAGTGATGCACAAATATGGTTTTAATGACTGGGACGCAGTGCTTGCGGCAATCGGACATGGCGCCCTCAAGGAAGGGCAGGTCATCAACCGCATGCAGGAGTTGTATGCCAAGGAGAACAAAAAACAGGCGACAGACGAGGAACTGATTGCACAGATACAGGAAAATAATGCGAATAAGCTGATGAAGCCCAAGAGCAAGACAGGGATTTCCGTCAAAGGGATACATGACGTGGCGGTGCGGTTTTCACGCTGCTGTGCGCCGGTGCCCGGTGACGAGATTGTGGGCTTTGTCACGCGCGGGCGCGGTGTTTCCATTCACAGGACAGACTGTATCAACATTATGAGCCTGACAGATTTAGACCGTTCCAGACTGATTGATGCAGAGTGGCAGCCTGAGGAGGCGGCAGAGCGGAAAGAGAAATATTTGACAGAAATCGTGATCTACGCGCAGAACCGAAGTGGTCTGCTCGCGGATATCACAAAAACCCTGACAGAGAAAAATATTGATATCCGTTCTGTGAATACCAGAACCAATAAGCAGGATATCGCAACCATTGCAATGACTTTTGAGATAACCTGCAGGGAGGAGCTTCAGATGATTGTCGATAAGCTGCGGCTGATTGACAGTGTGATTGATATTGAAAGGACTACAGGCTGATATGGCGGATTTAAAAGTAAAGAGAAGGGTACTGAGTGCCTGCCAGACTAATTGTTATTATGTGTACAGAGAAGGCGCGGATGAGATCGCGGTGATCGACCCCGGAGACAATGGAGAGATTGTGTATGAGGACGTGAAAAGCCTTGGATTTGAAAAGATTGCAGGCATTTTGCTGACACACGGCCACGGAGACCATACGGGCGGCGCCTTGAAGCTCAAGGAACTCAGCGGCGCAAAAATTTATGCCCATGAGGACGAAGCCGAGATCTTAAAGGACCCGGAAAAGAATCTCTCTGGCTGGTTTGGCAAAGCATATGGTTTCGAGGCAGATGAATATTTTCATGACAAACAAACATTTTCCATGGCGGGCGTAGACTTTGAAGTTCTCCATACGCCGGGACATACGAAGGGCGGCTGCTGTTTTTACGCTGCCGAGGATAAAACCTTGTTCTGCGGCGATACGATTTTTAACTGTTCTGTCGGAAGAACTGATTTTTATTCTGGCTCGATGCGGCAGTTAGGCGATTCTATCCGTGAGCGAATTATGACACTTCCTGATGAGGTGAAGCTTTACTCGGGACATGGAGATGCAACCACCGTCGGATATGAGAGAAAATATAATCCATGCTTGGCATAGGCATGGATTTTTTTGCGGTGAACTGGAGGATAAAAATGTTTATAAATGATTTAAATTGTTGTCATGAATACCTAGATTATGAGGAATACGAGCGGCAAATCCGGCAAATACTGTACGCAGGTCAGGACAATGAGATTCATCTCTATCGTGAGGAAAGCACAGACGAGCCCTGCACGCTCTCGATTCTGGTCAAAGGACGGCAGGCTGTCGTGAATTATTTTTCCGAGGACAATGAGGAGATTTTTGCATCAATAGGCGACCTTGGCAGAGAAGATGATTTTCGCTGGCAAATCGGCGGGAATGATTATTCTGTGGCGGGATACCAGATACTTTCCATTGAAACGGCACTGCGATGTGCGTCAGCGTTTTTTCATACACAGGAAAAACCGTCCTGTATTGAGTGGGAAGAGTTGTGATTTGTATGCGTACCAAAGTACATAAGGGGTATAGAGATGATACATGTATATACAAATAGGGAAAATTATCAATATGATCTGCATGCGCTGCTGAAATCATTTTATCCAGAGCACGATGTGAGGGTGTATGCAGCGGAGGCGCGGGAGGAACATCAAGACGGTGAAAAGCAAGTGATTGTACAGCTTTTCAATGACAGCATGAATGTCATACTTGACATAGATGTCAGAAAAGAGTATGTGCACACTTATAAAAATGACACAGATGTCACAAAAAAAGAGTGCAAGCTTTCAATCTATCATGATTTGTGTGACTATACAGGAAAGACACTTCCGTGGGGAAACCTGACAGGTATCCGTCCGACGAAGCTCGCTATGGGAATGCTGGCAGAGGGCAAAGAAGATGCGGAGATTGTCGCATGGCTGAAAGCAGCACACGCCGTCAGTGATGAGAAAGCGCTGTTAAGCCTCGACATTGCCAAGCGCGAGAAAGCAATCCTTGACAGGCTTCACTATGAGGACGGTTATAGCCTCTATATCGGCATTCCGTTCTGCCCAACAACATGCCTGTATTGTTCATTTACGTCCTACCCCATCGCGGTGTGGCGCAAACGGGTAGACGAATATTTGCAGGCGCTTTTTCAGGAAATTGATTTTGTTGCAGAAACATATAAGAACAAGATTTTAGACACGGTTTATATTGGCGGCGGTACGCCTACGACGCTGGAGGCGGCAGAGCTGGACAGGCTGTTGCAGTATGTGCGCGACAAGTTTGATTTTCGGCAGGTGACGGAATTTACCGTGGAAGCAGGGCGCGCGGACAGCATCACGAGAGAAAAGCTTGATGTGCTGAAAAAGCACAGTGTGACCCGCATCTCGGTAAATCCGCAGACAATGAAAGATGAGACTCTAAAATATATTGGCAGGCAGCATACAGTTGCACAGGTGAAGGACGCCTTTTGGCTGGCGCGGGAAGCAGGCTTCGACAACATTAATATGGATATTATCTTAGGACTTCCCGGGGAATTGGAATCCGACGTGCAGAACACAATTCATGAGATTTGCAAACTAAATCCTGACAGCCTGACCGTACATTCGCTTGCCGTCAAGCGGGCGTCCAAACTCAGCCAGTGGATTGAGGAAAACGGCATTGCGACGCTTCGCAATACAGACAGCACAATGGACATTGCCCAGAAAGGTGCGTATGCACTGGAGATGAAACCGTATTATCTCTACCGGCAGAAAAATATGTCGGGGAATTTTGAGAATGTGGGGTATGCGAGAGAGGGGAAGTATGGGATTTATAATATTTTGATTATGGAGGAAGTGCAGACCATTGTAGCATTGGGTGCTGGTTCGATTTCCAAACGGGTATATCCAGACGGGCGGATTGAGCGGTGCGAGAATGTGAAGGATGTTTCCCAATATATCGAGAGAATCGGGGAAATGATAGAAAGGAAATGCGTATTATTAGAAGATTAACAATTCAAAATTCGAACTAAATTGTTGAGTGCGATGCGGATTTTGGGTACAACAAAGATACCAGAAGTCCAACAAAATTCCAACAAATTTTTTTGCGTTGGTACATCGTTATACGCCATAATGCAATTTTCATCTCGGAGTCCAACAAAATCAGTGTAAATCAACAGATTCCTAAGGAGCGTTTCGGAAATAATCGAAGCGCTCTTTTTAACGCCTATCAAAGAGGATTTTAGCCATTTAGAAGAAATGTTATGTCAGGCTAGTCCAACAAATTAAAATGCACATTTGGTAACAGTCATTTTATTTAATAAAAGGAAAAGGAGGTTCACGGGATGAACAACACAGCGTTAAGAGCAGAGGCGCAGAGCGCCAACAACACACACATGGTTTTTGCAAACGAAGAACATGAGAAGTTTTATAATGATAAACTGGAACAAGATAGCATGGAGGCGGTCAGGATTGTCTTGAAACTTTACACAGGCTGCGAGTGAGGAAAACTGTCAATCGTAAGCCTATGGAAGAAATTCTTGCAGAAATGGAGAAGAAACATGCTGAAAA
>ERZ808028.165-NODE-165-length-68267-cov-23.205147_pt1 | contig 68267 bp, 73 predicted proteins | sample MGYA00380184_ERZ808028 | MGnify/ENA primary metagenome ERZ808028 (study PRJEB31490, sample SAMN06133397) | mouse gut metagenome | isolation source: J8_1 | host: mice | place: China: Chengdu | collected 2015-05 ... | reverse complement strand
GCTTTGAGTCGACAAAAGACACGGCTGGCTGCCGTGCCTTTCACCGTAACTATATTGTAGGAGGTCAGCGGTTCGATTCCGCTTATCTCCACCAGGAAACATGGGGACCATGTGAAGGACAAGGCTTCAAATCGAAAGATTTGAGGCTTTTTTCTTGCTTTCCGTTCAAACTCTGACTTCCCACATTTTGCCCTAATGCCATCTGTACCAGAACGATACCAGAATGAAGGCTTGGGCGACGTCCGCTTCACCGACGGGGCCACGGAGGTGGTCTACTTTAACCAGTTGGATCAACGGTACGCCAACCAACCCTATGGCACAGACAACATCGGCGGCTATGGCTGCGGCCCCACCTCCATGGCCATCGTGGTGTCCTCCCTGACGGATGAGATCGTAGACCCCACCGCCATGGCAAAATGGGCCTATGAAAATGGCGGCTGGTGCAAGGGCCAGGGCTCCTACCATTCCCTGATCCCCAATGCGGCCAAAGCCTGGGGCCTGCCCGTGGAGGGGTGCAAGGCCAGTGAACCCCAGCGCATAGTAGATGCGCTCAGCAGCGGCAAGCTGGTGGTAGCCATCATGTCCCCAGGGCATTTCACCACCGGGGGACATTTCATCGTACTCCGGGGCGTAAAGGATGGAAAAATCCTGGTCGCAGACCCGGCCAGCACCTCCCGCAGCCAGAAGGCGTGGGATTTGTCCATCATCCTCAATGAGGCGGGGCACCGGGCCGGAGCGGGCGGGCCGTTCTGGCTGATTGGGTAGGGCTTGGATTCTTTTTGATTTTCACAGGGAAACGTTATCAAAAGGCAAAACGGAGGCGGCGGAAGGCCCTTGGCCTCCCGCCGCCTGACACACGCGGATTTTACCCCACACATTCGGTCACACCTTGGCCGCAGATACGGCGCGTTTGACCTGCCCCAGCAGCAGCACCATGCTGACGCCCAGCAGGATATGCCCGATGCCGGCCACGCCGGAGATCGCCGCGCTCATGCCGGAGGAAAGGGTAGGCACCAGCACCTGGGCCACCCCCCGCACCATGAGCATCGCGGCGGCCAGGTTCAGGCCGGCATGATAAACAGCCAGCACCCATTCGGTTTTTGCCCCGGTAAAGGAAAAGCTCTTTTCCAGCAGGAGCAGCGCCAGAAAAAACACCATGCCCAGCAAAAAATAGTGGGTATGGACAACGGAGAGGGTGGTTTTGCCGGTAAAGCCGTTGAATTTGGTGAACTCCCGGTAGAACACGCCGCCGGCCATGGCAAGAACGGCGTACAGCAGGGCCGAATTGATGTAACGCTTCATATTGGTTCCTCCTTTATTTGCATTCCTGCTTCATGGCAAAAAATCCAATGAGCACCGTCCACACATAGGCGCAGGTCTTGGGGATCATCAGCATCCCGATCATGGGCACCGCGTCCGCCCACAGCACCACCGGGATGTAGAAGCCAAAGCTCAGCACGATGGTCAGCCACATCCAGCGGAACGCCCGGTCCCCATGCTCCTTCGCGCTGCGGTAGAACAGCACGATGATCAGAAGGCCCAGCAGGGCGAAGGGGATGTTGCGGTAAATGCCCCAGGAGAGGGGCGCTTCGGCTCTGAGCCACTGGTTCTGGGGCATCATGCACAGCGCGATGCGCACACCGGCCAGACCGTACACAGCGGCGGTGAGACCGCCCTGGCCGCTGACCTGATACCTCTGCCGCCAGACATAGTAGAGCAGCACATAGAAAACCGTCATGGTGACCGAGGTGATCCATTTCCCCAGGCCCAGGGGAACGGTGTAGTTCTCCAGGCCGGTGGTACACAGGGCGAGGGCCCGGGGGACAAGATGGAAAGAGTCGCCCGCTCCCAATACCACCGCCATCCAGCCGAACAGGCGGAACTGACGCTCTCCCTTACTGCCCCGTATCATCAGGATCCCGATGGTAATGACAGAAATCAGATAGACCGCGTCAAACAGGGTTTCTACAATTGCCTGCATCATTGATCCTCCTCTCCGTTTTCCTTGTTATCGCCGTTCCTCTCGGTGAACGGCGTTCAATTTCCGGGCTAAAAAAACACGGCCGCATCAATAAAGAGTCCTGCGGACGATCTCCAGCACAGCGGCGGGGTCGTAGTCCTCCCGCAGCAGGGCGGACAGCATGAGGGAAAACAGGACGTCCGCAAACCGTTCCGCCGTAAACTGCTCCGTAAAGGCACCGGGCCGAATCCTGGCGTCCCGCTTCAGGACGGCGCACAGCTCATCCAGAATATGCTGCCAGGCCTGATGCATCCTCCGCTTTCCGTCGGCTTTTTCCTCCCGCATAAAACCCAGGGAGTGCAGCGTAAAGAATCCGGGGTACTGTCTGCGGCCATATTCCATCCGCCCATACATCCAGACAATGCAAGCCTGGGTGTCTTGAAACGCGGCCCCGTCCTCCGGGCGGTGGAAGATCTCCCGCCAGACGCTTTCCACCGTGGCGCCCACCAGCGCGGCCTTGGAATCAAAATAATTGTAGATAGATCCCACCGACACCCCGCAGGCCGCCGCGACGGATCGGATATTGATGGCAGACCACCCCTGCCGCTGGATCAGCTCCCGGCTGGTTTTTAGAATATCCTCTTTTGATGTGACGACTGTGTTCAATGAATCGCCCCCAATATGAACAATGTTCATTATAGACGCGTCCCACTGTATTGTCAAGAGGAAGAATAAAAGCATTGCGGAACCCCACGCAGCGGCGCAAGGGTAGCCGGGCCTTTCTGAGTCGGGCTACCCTTGTGCCGCCACAGACATTAGAAGGAGGCAATATGATCGACCATACGTTTTATCGTTTTCTCTCCGCCTGCCAGGGGAATTGGCGCAACAGCGTCTACATCTCTACAGACGGCCCCGGCTACCTGTTGTCCGCAAACCGGGATGGTCAGCCCATCGTGATGGCCGTGGAGCAATTTCAGCAGCTCACCGGTGAAATCATTGATTTCGGCGAGTGCTGCGGGCAGCTTACCGATGAGGGCTTCAGGGCGCTCTACGCACAGTATCTGCTCTGGCGTATGCCGTCGGCAGAAGATGATCCGCTGTGTTTTCTCAGCCAAAGCAGCTCGGAAATGGACTGAGGGGGAATGCCGCGTCAGCGTTCCGCGATGAATGCCGGGATCGCCTGCGCATCGCGCAGGCCCTTTTGATAAAAACGTTCCAGGGCGCCCCTGTCCTTGGAAAGGGTTTTCAGCCCGCAGATATCGTCAGGAGCCACGATCAGGGCGCGGCCCTGGGCTTCATATTCCTTTGCCGCCGCTACGCCCTCGTTGTATCGCTGGGCCCTTTCCCGCAGCTTCTGCGCAGCTAGGGGGTACTTCTTCTCAATTCTGCCCGCAAAGAAGGGATCCTTTCCGGGGGCGCGAAGCTCGTCCTGTGGCCGTGTTAAAATGACCACCACTTTATCGCAGCCCATTTGGAACGCCTTTTCCACCGGAATGGGGTCGCCCAGCGCCCCGTCGTAATAGGGCGCCCCCGCCACCTCGTAGGGGCGGCAGACAAAGGGGATAGCGCAGGACGCTTTCATAATGTCGAAATTGTCCGGCCCCACATCGCCCTTGTCAAAATACTTTGCTTCCCCGGTCAGCGCGTTGCAGGCAACCACCACCAGCTCCGCGGGATTCTGGAGCATGGCCTCATAGTCCAGCGGGTTCTCACCTCCCGCGTTGCTCAGTGTTCCATATACATAGTCCAGGTCGATGTAGGAGTGCTTTCGCAGAAAGTTGCCCATGCTCATATACTGCTTCCGAAAAGCGTACTGCGTGTAGAATTGGTAGTTGCGTCCCCGCTGGCCGGCGATGTAGGACGCGATGTTCGCCCCGCCGGCGGAGACCCCAACGCAGACATCAAAGTGAATCCGCTGATCCATACAGTAGTCAAAGATCCCGGCAGCATAGATGCCGCGCAGTCCGCCGCCCACATCTACTACACCGATTTTCATAACGTGACCCCCCACTTGTCTTGTCCCATCTATTATAGGCAGCCACCCCCAGATTGTCCATTGAAGCATCCTCAAAAGTGTCAAAAACCCGCTCGGATTGATTCTCCGAGCGGGCTTTTTTTGTTGTTCACGGAAATTTTACAAAAAAGACGGCCCATTTTGTGCCTTGAGCGGTGCGTAATCTCTATGACAGCAAAACTCAAAACAAGGAGCTGATCCCCATGAAACGAGTGAATATCAAATGCCCCTACTGCGGCTCCCGGGCGCTCCTGCGTCCGGCCTCCGTGGTGTATGGGACAAAGGCCGCAGACCCCGCCGCCCCCTACTATGTCTGCGCCCGCTTCCCAGTCTGCGATGCCTATGTGGCCGCCCACAGGGATACCCGCCTGCCCATGGGCACCCTGGCCAACGCGGAACTGCGCCGCAAGCGTATCCAGGCCCACGCCGCGTTTGGCCGCCTGTGGGAGGACGGTCTGATGAGCAAAAAGCAGGCGTACCTCTGGCTCCAGGCCAAGCTGGGCCTGCCGGAAGAGGAGACCCACATCGGAAGATTTTCTACATTCCGCTGTGAGCAGGTCATCCAACTGTGCGGCAGCTTTTTCTGCGCAAACAGGAGAGCGGCATAGCCGCACAAGAATTATTTACGAAAGAAGGTAATACTGTGAAACTCGATTTTACGCTGACCAGGGAGCAGCAGGCTCTTGTGGAGGCAAACCTCTCTGTCATCGACAAAGCCATCAACTTATTTATCAATCCTGATGAGGATGTCTGTGATCTGGGCCGCAGCGACTTATACCAGGAAGGGGCCATAGCGCTGTGCAAAGCGGCAACGACCTATGACGGGAAATCCGCCCAGTTCGATACCTACGCCACCACTGTCATTCGGAACCACCTGTATAACTGCTGCAAGGCGGTCAATACCCGGCAGAGGATCCTCCCCTCGGTTTCCCTGGATGCGGGCGATTCTGACGAAGACGGACCGCCCAGATTTCTGGAGCCGTTCACGTCGGACGGGGTCGATGAATTGCTGGGCCGGATAGATACTGCCGATTTGCTGGCGGACTGCAAACGGCGGTACACAGGTGTGGCCCGGCTGGGCGTGGAGGCGCTGGAGCTGAAAGTAAAAGGATTGAGCGGGGCGGATATTGCACGGATGTACCATACGACGCCCAATAACGTGGGTGCGTGGATCTCCCGGGCGGCGCAGAAGATCAGAAAGGACATTGCCCCTTCGGGCTAAAATTGGTGTGGCATCTTGGCGTGGAAAGAGCACCATACCAATGGCATGGTGCTCTTTATCGTAGAAATCATTCTGAACTTCTGGATGGCGGGATATCAACAAAGAATTCCTCATAGCTGACATTGAATACTTTTTGCAGGCCGACCAGGTCATTTACAAAGATATTGCCTCGGCCCATTTCGATAATCGAATAGGTGCTTCGGCTAAGCGGGGAACCCAACACCTGTAGCTTGGCCACAGTCTGCTCCTGTGTCAGCCCACAAGAAATCCGTATCCGCCTTATGTTCTCCCCTAATATTTCATTCCCCAATAATTTCGACATAGCAGTCACCCAAAATAAATGTTTTCCTCATTTTAACAAATTATCTCGAACTGCTTGCTTATACCTATAAGCTGTGATATGATTTGATAACCACTAGATGAAAGGGGAGATCCTTATGTCGGACTCGGGGCACAATTTGCCAGAAGACCAAAAACCAGCAGAAAAAACCGTGCCCGTGCTGAAAGACCTACTCCCAATATTGGATATCGTTACCTCCAACCGCTATATGACCCTTGCGAACCAGGATGAGGTCGATATCTACGTGATTTACATGACATACCGTGTCCAACAGGATCTTTATCAGGTATGCCAGGAAAGCGGTCTGCTTTGCGGCCTGTCATGGGATGATTTTGTCCTGCTCATGCGCGGGCACAGGCCCGCTCGGGAGGCGGCAATGGTGGTCGTGCGTGAGACGCTGAAAGAATTCTTCCGCTGTGGCCATTACAATTTTGATGTGACAGACGTAGAATTTCTCCGAGACAGCGATGCAGAGGGTGAGGAGAGTGAAATGCTGCACTGTTCAAGCCTCTTTTCCCCAGAGGAAGGTTCCAGCCTCGTAGAAAGCATCCTTTTCCGCGCAGAAGTATCTCAGTACAGACGCCTGCTCGACCAGGGGGAGGGCTGCACTTGGCAGGAATACCTCAACGAATTAGGACAGAAAGGTCCCCTGTGGAATCAGGTTTATGCGGCGTTCCAAGATGCAATGGCAAGGCTCGACTTCAAGCCCGTCTGGAAGTCTGAGCATTTGGAAGACCTGATCAGGCGGACGGATATGCCGGAGGTGTAGCGGGATGGAAAACATCATAGATCTGCTGCCCCTTGATTTGGGAATGCTGGGTACCGTAACGCAGGCCGAGCTTGTCATGCCCGGTGTGTATGACGCCATCCTGGAATGCTCGGAAACGGGATTGGCAGTGGAAGCCTTTATCGTGCTGAATAATGCTGAGGAAATCTCGGCTACGGCAAAGCGCTACGGGAAAACTGACCCGAACTATCCCGATTTGCTGGTATATTCGGAGAATGAAACCGGCAACACCCGATATATCGTCGGTTATGAGCTGTTCCGCTATAAGATACTGCACAACCTTCCATTGCCGGAGGGTGAAACCATCCGCAGCATTGCCGCCGCCGGTGCGGAGCTGTACCCAGACTATTTTGGCCATTACCCTGTCCCTTTTTACACCCCATGGGGCTGCACCACCCGGCATAAGATCATTGCCAACGGCTTGTATTGGTTGGAGACAGAGCAGTGCCGGCAGGGCCTTGCCGTGACCTGCCCAAAATACGATGACCTGTCCGACGGGGCAAGGGGGCTGGCGGAGCGATTCCTGGGCGACCCCACCCATGCGGATGGGGAGATGCTGGGATATCTGTTTTTTAGGGAAGCGAACAGCAGCGTCCCGCTTTTTGAACTTGTCTCCGCCATCCCCAAAGAACAGCTGTGCTGCGAGGTCAACCAGGCGGCGCTGATGAACGCCGTCTATCAGCATTTCCCCGAGTATGCCGCCCAGCACAATCTGGCTGAACAGGCCGGGCTGAACGACGGCCTGGGACAGTTCCTACATACGCAGGGCATCGACGTGGAACTGAAAAGCGCCCCGGAGCGGCTCATATCCCTGACCGCCCAGGCCGGGACGCAGTATATTGACTTTTAAATACTGTTGCACGGACTGTCTAGCTATACCTAGGTTTGATGTGTACCGCCGCAATGTGTCAGCATAGAAGAAGGACTGTTGACACATAATCTATATCGTGGTATATATTATATTGGAGGTGTTGATGATGGAAACTGCAAAAGTATTTGAAAACGGAAGAAGCCAGGCAGTGCGCCTGCCGAAGAAATTTCGTTTTGACGTAGATGAAGTGGTGGTGCAGCAGCTTGGAGCTGCTGTCCTCCTGGTGCCCAAAGAGGCCCTATGGCAGACGTTCACCGATGGGCTGGAGGGGTTCACTGGCGATATCTTTGAAAGCGGACGGGATCAAGGTGTTCAAGAGGAGCGGGAGCAGCTATGATTTATATGTTGGACACCAATATCTGCATCTATGCAATGAAAAAGAAGCCGGAGAAGGTGCTGCAGCGGCTCAAGAGTGAGCTTGATAACGGGGTGTGCATCTCGTCAATCACGCTGGCCGAACTGGAGTACGGCATGAAGCACAGCTCGAACCCGGCAAAGAATGAGCAGGCGCTGCTCCGTTTTTTGGTTCCTTTCAGCGTTCTGCCCTTTGGAACGGCGGCAGCGTCGGAGTATGGAGAGATCCGGGCATATTTACAGAGCCAGGGGACACCGATTGGGCCTTTGGATATGCTGATCGCGGGACACGCCAGAGCAGAGAAACTGATCCTTGTGACAAACAATGTCCGGGAATTTGAACGCGTACCTAATTTAGAGATTGAAAACTGGGCTGATTTGTGAAAAGTTCTGTATGCCATGAACTGTGTAATTCTGTTGCCAGGTTCAGTTGGCCCCACCCATATCGAAGTATGTATTTTTAACTGTTGTTCTTCGAGATCCCGATCATTCTTGAATTTCATCAAGAGTGATCGGGATTTTTTGTTTTCTGTGTTGAAAAGCACCTGCCTCGTTTGTAAAAGATAGTATGCGGCTACCCTATCAACAAACATGGAGGCGAGCTTATGAATTTGGAGAAAAAGAGTACCTATTACACTGCGGTGGGCCACTTCCGCCGTAGAACCGATGCCAGCGGGCGCTCTTATCCCGTGATCCTGGTAAACCAGGAGGAACACATGGTGGATGCCCAGGAGATGGCGGTATGGAGCGTCCTCAACTGGCGGTTCCTGCGTCTGGAACAAATCGAGACCAAGTATGGCCAGTTGGCGGGGGATCTGCCCCCAGCGCGGCGGACGATGGAGACCTGTCTGAACCGGCTGGAGATGCGGGGCCTGATTGCCCGAGGTGTAGGCGAAACGGACTTTGAGGCACTTTACGATCTTCTGGGTGAACTGTATGTAGCCCCTATCTCGGAAAGCCTGCCCCTGCGGCTGGCAACGTTCGGGAAGCTGCTGCTGGACGGGGTGCCCTTCGCCAAAGCCCGTCAGCTGTTCCAGAAGGACAAACCCAATGCGCAGGAGGCCCAGGTACTGGCCCTGTCCCGGCAGGCGCTGTTGTCCACCGCCGAGCTTATCAAGTGTGTGGAGACGGGGGCCGCTGATGTGTCCACCGACGAAAAGCTGATGGAAGCCCTCATTGACAACGACTACACCAGCAGCGACAGCCTCCCCTTCGAGATGCTGGATGCGGAACAGAGGACGCCCATCACCATGGCGGTGGCTAACCTGTATCTGCGCAAGCAGATCATTTTCGAGCGGGCGTAAAAAATTTTTTTGGATCTGCACAAAAAACGCCGCCTGCTCCCTATTTATTATGTGTACGGTAAAACTGTGGCACAAGGAGGAATTATCCATGAAGAAGGAGATCCGGCAGATCAAGCTCCCCGATCCGAACGACCACGACCCCCATCCCCGTCTGCTGGTGGACGGCGATGGCATCCACGCCGGTCAATGCTTTCGGGCCCGGTTCCCGGACGGATGGCATGATATCACGCTGGAGGTTGCCTGGGAGATCACAGGCCCCGGGTGCTGGTATATCTCCACACCTGGCTATGAAAACGTGTGCCCGGTGGGACTGTTTGTGGAGACATAAAGAAATGCGGGGAGAGGGGATCGCTGTCCTATCTCTCCACAGTTCCATATAGAAAAGCACAAAATCTTGCGGCTTCCCAATACAGAAAAACTATATATTGTGCTTTCGCTATTGACACCGCCGATATCTTGTGGTACAATCCCATTGTAATTGATTCTATGTGCGTTTCCTCCCCTCTGCGGGAGGGCAGGCCGTCTTATCGGCTTGGGAGCGATAGGTTTCGCATTGCACACGTTACGGGAGCTGGCGGCCCCTTCCCAAGAGGTGGAGGGGGAGTTGTACGGCACTCTCGGGTTTGCACGCAAGAGCCGGTGGAAAGCTGGCCCCTATGCTGTTAGGGGATCAGTCTGCCCTCTGGCTCTTTTTATCATCATCTTTGCCGTCAACGCGGCCAAAGCCAATGCCGCCCAGCAGAAGGAACTGCGCACCAGGTGTATATTTCCCCTGACTGACGGCCAAGAAGCGGCCTCGGCAATGCAACGGGAATACGGCTTCCTGTACCTGGGCGAGCTGCTGGAACGGTACGAGGAACGTTTCGGCATGACCCTCCCCGACCGCAGGGCCATTGCCCTGGCCTTGGGCTATACTAGTGATATCACTACCCCTGAGATGTTTGTGGGGAGCCAGAAGGGCAACTTCATCCAGGCGGTGCGGCGGCACACGGACGCGGAACCCGACATCTACCTCGCCGGCGCCCTCTATCTGATCCATAGGAAAGAGTGCACTGTGGTAATCCTCGAAGACCATATGAAGAAATGGACGTACACCAAGACCGAGGAGCTGATCTTTGCCATGAGCCTGTTTCCAGACAAGGAGCAGGCTTTCGCCCAGCTTGGCGGCCAGCTGATAGACCTGCTGGGGAAGGGACGCACCCTCCCCGTTTTCGGCAACACGGACATTTTCAACTGCGCCTTTGCCATGCTGTACCCATTGAAAAAGCAGATGAAGGCCCGGCGTATGGATGTACTCCGGGCCCTGCTGTCCCTGCCGGTTTCTTTCGTCAGGGAGGGCAACAAGCACCACGGCTGGCTGCTGGAACACGGCTATACCCCCGTTGAGATCGTATACGCCAACGCGGCGGCCTTGTGCAGTCAGTGTGTCCCCGGTGGCCCTGGACGCAAATCCCTCACGGCGGAAAAGCTCATCGTGGCGCTGTTCCGCACGGTGCTGGCTTACGACAAGGCTCTGCCTGCTGAGGTCTATGAGCAGCTCTCCCAGATTTATCAGATGTATTCCACATTTGATGTCAAATGCTACGGGGAGCATCGGCTGGCCGATACCCTGTGGGAAGGTGCCCAAATCCAAACCCCGGAGACCACGGCCTGGTTCATCCACTGCTGTGGCGATACTCTGCACCCGGCCACCGCCGGCTTTGATGTCATGGAATCCAAGTGGGACGCCCTGGCGGTCAGTCTGGACGCGAAGGTCTATCAGAAATTGTTTGCAAGCTGTTTGGGCGAGGATATGAACGTCGCGCAGCTCCAGGAACGCCTGGATCGTTACCGCGCCCTCACCCAAAAGGACTATCTGACCTGGTACAGTGAGGATGCGTACATAGACAAGTTCCCTCTCCTGGTCAAGACGGGCATTATCGATCTGTGGGCGGCGTTTCAAAGCTGTCTGTCCGAAGATAGCGCCATATCCAAGCCTAGGCTATTGCGGCACATCAAAGAGTATTGCCGTGGTGTCACAAAGCCCCAAGCCTTTGAGTTTTTGAAGCAGTTCCTGCCCCAGTACGGATATCAAGGTAAGGAAAGCTATCTCGACCAATACCAGCACGGGTTTGAATACGAGCTGTGGGAGCAAAAAGGCTATAACGGCGGCGAGATCATTCTCAAACTCCATCGGGACTTCCTGGCGGACGATCCGGAGGGGCAGCGTATGCTGCTCCATTGGGTGGATGAGTATTTCTTTACGGAGAACCCAAAGCGCTACCTCGACTTTGTGACAGCGGTACTGAAGAACGAGGAGGTGGCCGCGCTGCTCTCCCCCGAGGATCAGCGCGGGATATTTGACGCGGTCATCTCCCGATCCAAGCTGTCCGCCTATGACGCCGGCCAGCTGAAGCAGCGTTACCTGACGCCGGAGGAACAGGAGTCTGAGCAGACGGCCAAAAAGGCGGCGGCTGAGGAAGAAAAGCGGCAGGAACATTTGAAACTGGTTCAGGACATTGAGGACTGTTACGCCGACTCCAGCAATGGTACGTTTGAAGCGGTCATCAAATTCCTGAATAAATACCGCTACTATAGCGACCGGGAAAAGATCGCCCACCGTGTGGTGCGCGATGGTCTGGGGCAACTCCTGCAAACGAACGGGGCCGCTTTGGCCCCAAAAGAGGCGGGCCGCTTCCTGGATGTCTGCGGGGAGCTGGTCGGCAGCGGCACTTTGGACTGGGCGGAGCTCCAGTCCTACATTTTAAGGATAAAGGAGGTAAAGCGCGATGATCCTGACAGCGATCCAGACGAATGAGCTCGGTCAGATGATGCGGGAGCATATCACCTGCATCCTGCGGATGGAGGCCGTCCGGCTGGACTTGGACTGGGCTGCCGAATTTTCCCCGACGCAGATCCTTTCCTGCTGCGACAGGATGATAGAGCACTTGGACTGCACGATCAATTTTCCCCAAAACGTCCAGCGTGAGCTAATTTGCAGCCCGGAGTTTGCTCCCTGGCTTGCCCGGTTGATGGCTCTTGCCGAGAAAGCGGCGGCAGATGCCGTCGCGGAGGATGCCCCGCCCAGTTGGGACGACCTGGCACGGCGGCTGGACAAGCTGCTGGAGGTTTGCCGGGCCAGTGAAAAGCCTGTCTCCCGCTATTCGGAGGAAGATGTTCTATTTGTGCTAAAGCAGATCGACCTGACCGCAGACACGAGGCTGACTTACCTGGAAAATTATGCCCCTACGAAACCCGATGATGGGGCCAAGGTACAGATCGCTAAGAATTTATCCGCCTGTGGGACAGTGCCCGCCACCTTGAACGACAGCCAGCGTGAGCTGCTGGAAGAGCCCTTTGTGGCCACCCGCTGCCTGTTTGCTTCGGCCGATTTTGAGAACATCTGGGCGCTGTTCCAGTTCTGCCCAACGCTGACGGATATCGCCCAACTGCTCCATCAAAAAGACATCGACGAACACCTTGACTTGACGGACTACCAATATTTCGCGGAAGATGGAGCGGAATATCTCCGTCTGCTGACCCTTGTGCTCCAGCCCCTAAGTGCGGATGCCGCCAGCAGGTTCCTTCACCATTGGAGGGAAAATAACTGCGCCCTGTCCGAGCTGCGGCGCATGGAGCGCCGGGTGCGGGCAATCGACGCCAGGGAGTTTGACATAGCCCTGGTCAGCTATACCGGATATGTCAACCTGATCTACGGCAGCAGGTTCAAAAAAATCTCCTTTTTTGGGCTGGCCAGATGCCAAACGACCCTGTTGCTCTATGCTATCACCCATGAGAAAAAGCACTTCATCCGGCTAGTGGACGAAAACGCAGGAAAATTCCTGAGCTTGTCCGGCTGGTCCATTCTTTTCCGCGAGCCGCTCTACCGCAGTCATTTCAATCTCAACGAGCTGACTGCCAAAGATTTGGACGACTGCGGCTGGATGACGTGTAAAAAACTGCCTAAGAATCTGCTGGAGGGCACCCATCAGTACACCTTCCCCGAGTTGAAGCTGCTGTATGACGCGCCCGAGCCCTATATTGCCCTGTACCACAAGCTGCGCACCCCCAGGTTGGACGACCGGATCAAGGTGCTGCGCCAGCTTCGGAAGCGAGATGTCCTATCCGAAATCACCAGTGAGGCCGAATTGGCCGTCCTGGCCGAGAGACTGGATCAAAGGCCGCTTGCCGACTGGTGGCGGGGTGAGTTTGGACACATCAGGGACATCCAAGCAGAAGATGCCGCCCAGATGCTGATCCATCTGGATCGGCTGCGCCCCCTGCTCCCCGATATCCAATGCAGGGCCGATGTGATGCTGGCCCTGCGCTGCCTGGAACATATCGACCAGTTTGACAGCATGGACGCGCTGAAAGCCGGTCTGCTGGAAATGGACCAATACTGGAAGGATCTGGCTGACGCCATGGAGTTGAGCCCAGACTTCAAAGAACGGCATCAGGAGGACATTGTCAAGTTCCTGTGCCGGGACGGGGCCGGGATCGCATGGACGTATCTGGACTGTCTTACCGAAGAACTGCACCCAGCATTCCACCGGGTGGTGAAGGCGGAGCTGATGGGCCAGTTCAATGACCTGAAATACCATGCGGGTGATTTGGAGCAGGAGCTGGACTACCCGCTGGGCACCCAGGCGAAAGTGGAATGGCGGGAGAACCTCACCCTGACACAAGGGGGCATAGAGGCCCGGGAGCGGGACGACTTCTTTTCCACCATGCTGCTGGGCACACAGCCCTATTCAACCTGCCTGTCCTACCGCGGCGGCGCCTATTGCAGCAGTCTTCTGGCCTGCTTCGATTCCAACAAAAAGGTGCTGTACGCGGAAATGGGCGGCGAGATTGTAGGTCGGGCCTGCATCCGCCTGACCAAATGCTGCCTGACCGGAGTGCCGAAAAGCCGGAAAGAACCCGCTGGAAAATTCAGCTTTGTGGATCTGGAAGCGGAGAACGGCTTGCCAGGGGAACAGCATCAGGGGGAATGCCTGGCTCTGTTCCTGGAGCGCCCATACATCAGTGGTGTTGGCCCGGCTGAGCAGCTTCAAGTGGAGGCCCTGTTTATCAAGCTGGCCCGGCAAAAGGCCGACGCACTGGGCGCTATGCTGGTGTTGAGCCTGGACTACCGGGAAGCCGTCAAAGATGGCTTTGCCCAAACTTATCTGCATCTCTACATCTCAGCATCCAAGGCCGGCGGGCAGTACCTGGACAGTCTGGGCGGCAAAGCGGAGGTGTCCTCGGAGGGCAGCTACAAGAAAAACACTTTCCTGTTAGACCGTTCTAAGGGTCTGACGGAAAAAGCTGATGAAACGGTGTGTGCGTGAGGGCAAGAGCTTTCATGCGCCGCGATATTTTAAGGGGGACGGCTGTGCATTCAGCCGTCCCCCACATTTTTTGGAGGTAATTATGGGTTATATTTACGAACTGTTTCAGGTCCCGCGCCCCGAGGAGGAATGGACTACGGAGTACGATTTTGACGAAAGCCCCAGTGCATTCCCCATTGCCGAGCGCGTTGTACTGGCGGCGAATCGGGACGCGGTGATTGCCCACTTTGGCGCATGGCTGGAGGAACGCCGGCTTGGCCTGTTGATGGGCGAAATGTTCCTTGTGGATCGGCAGGCCGCCGACCGCTACTTCGAGGGCCGATTTGCCGCCTTCCAAAAAGCCGTCTCGGCTTTGCAGGAGCTGAATGAGGTCCAGTTTATCCACGACCATGACTGGGTTCAGGCTCTGATCGACAAGCTGGGTCAGGCATTTACCCAAAAGTATGGGGACTATGTTTTGTGGGACGATGATATGACGCCCACCCCCCTTGACGAATTTCTGCGCAAGGCCCAGCCCGGCCAACGCTATTTCTTTGGCGCTGTGTTTTATTATCATTGACAAGGGGACACAGATATGAAAATCTACTGCTTATTTTCAACGCAGAGCGCTCCCTCCAAAAGCAACGCGACAGTGGATCTGTTTCTTGACCATAACGCGGCGCTGGCGGAAATGAAAACCGCCTATGAGCGAAAACTTGCGGCGCTCCCATTTGATGTGTCCCTGCAAGCTGACTGGCACCGTTGCTCCTGTGAGAAGGATCTGGCCAGCATCATTGATGGGGCACATACTTATACCTGGTGCGTCCAGGAGAGAGGATTGGACGTCGAAGTGGCCGTCGAGGTTCAGGGCGGGCTGGTGCAGAATATCTACGCCAACGCGGATATCTGGGCTGAGGTCTACGACCTGGATCTGACAGATATCCAGGAGGAGGGCGGCCCCAGCGAGGGAGAGCTGCGTCAGGCGGCGCTAGCTGAACAGATCGGAGCGCCTGGGTGGCGCAGCGTATGGTGACCGCGTCTGGCCGCCCTGTCCCCGCTAACATATGAGATGAACCATACTACTTATTTGGAGGAACACTATGAATTTCCATGATACGAAAATGGGGCATACCTTTTTTGAGCACCAGCTGCCCCAGCTGATCCAGGCCATCCAGGCCCTCACCATCGCGCTGGACAAGCCAGTCCAGACCGTTGCCCTGCCGGTGGAGGTCGATCCGGAATTTCTGTCCAGGCTCTATATGGGCGAATATGAGTCCGCCCCCTTCCGGCAGACCCCAGAGGGGGTGGAAATCACCCGGGCCGTCAACGCGGCCCATGAGGAGCTGGAGGCTGTAGTGCCCGAAAGCTGCCACGAAAAGCTGATGAAGTACCAGGATACCCTGACTATGCGGGAGGGCGTCGATTTGCAGATGGCCTACGAATCCGGCTTCCGCACCGCCGTCCAGATGATGGCAGCCGGTCTGTCTCGGCCCAAAGCCGGACAGACGGAACCTAATCATTAGTGGGGGTGGCGAACTATGCAGATTGTCCATGACCACAGCTACATTGGCCGCACCGGGCGGGAATTCATTTCCCACGGCTACGCCTGCGAGAGTATGTACTCCCTGCGCTTCAGCTTTATCTACACTGAGGTGCAGCAGGCCGAAAGCCGCGCCTACGCCGAGGCGGCCGGTCGGGAAAGCGACGCCTGGCGCGCCTACGTTATTGCCAGCGCCAGGCAGAGAAGCCAGCACATGGAGTGTATTGCAGCCATCATGGCGCAAAACTTCAAGGTATGCCAGTATGACAGCGAGGATAATGTTCCATACAGCTCCAACTGGGATCTGTTCTTTTGGTGCAACGATTTCACCATGCGGGGGCTCCCATCTGGCAGAGACTACGGCTACTTCACTCTGTCTTTCAACAGCAGACACAACCCGGAGCAGCGGGAAAAAATTTTTGACCGGGCTATGCACATCCTGGAGCTTTTTGCCGATGACGAAAACCTGCACGTTGCCGTTCAGTACGAGGCCATCATGGACGACGCCAAGATCAAGCAGGACGCACGGATGGCCATTCCAAGGATCGCTGGCCGGAACTGCATGTACGGCAACATGGAGGGCCGTGTCGAAACCAACGGGGAGATCCTGTTTTTCCGGAAGAAACGCTCCCGGAAATATGTTTACCGCCTGACGGACACGGAGATCCTGTCGATTTCCTGGCAGCTTTCCGCGTAAACCTGAAACCTTGCTCCGATTATGGGGGCAGAAGGAGAAGCCTATGATAAATTTGGAACGAGTTAATTGGCGTGAGGACTCAGTTACCCGGTCTTTTATCGCAGAGCACGAAGCAGAGCTGGCCGACCCGTCATCCATGACGCCAGACATGCTTGCGGGCGCGACCACCTATTGCCAGGATATTGCCAATCCCTATGCTGAGGAACTGGCAAAACGGGTGGGTATGCTGGAGAAATACCTGCATACTTCCGGAGTGGAATGTGCGAAAGTCGTGCAGCGGGCGGCAAAGAGCTTCAATATTCTGCTGGTTTAGGCCGCGCCTGGATATGTTGACCGAGCGGAGTGAACTAAGCAGATTGTACTTAATATTTTTGGAGGAATCACTATGGCAAATTATCACTGTGCAATTCGGACGAACTATTTCCATGTAAAGGATTCGGAGTTGTTCCGGCAGTTTATATCGCGTGTCTACGGAGCGGATGGCTCTGTGGAACTCTGGGAGGAGAAGGATGCCGACGGCCAGATTGTGTTTGGCTTTGGCTGCTATGGTGGAATCAGCGGCCTGCGGGACGCGGCAGAAGACACGTCGGAGACAATCAGTGAGACGGCTTACGACGAATTCATCTGCGGGCTCCAGCAGCACATTCGGGAAGACGACGCTGTGATCATCTTGGAAGCAGGTCAGGAAAAGCTGTGCTATCTGGTCGGCAGCGCCGAGATTATCACCTGCAATGGACATGAGTATCTGGACATTTCGGATCTGGCACAGACCCGTGCGTCCGCCATGCTGGGCAACCCTGGCTGGCAAACACAGTTTGATAACTGACGGAGGCGCGGTATGGAACAAATGACATTGGAAGAATTCAACCGCCTGGCCAACGGTGACCGTGTGACCCTGGCTGTGGCGCTGGAGCTGCTGCTTCAAAATGGCCGCAAGGCCATCCTGCGGGAGGAGCCGTTGAAACTGGCCGCTGACTGCAAGGAATGCCTCGGCAATTTCTTTGCGGAAGATGCACTCCGAGAAACCGCAATCGCCTGCCAACAGTTGGCCGCCTTGGATACCAATATCCTGGTGGGCTACATTCGGCGCGGGGATCTGGATATGAAGATTCCTGACGCGGATGAGGAAGGCATATGTCCCATCTGCGGCGGAGAGTTGGAGTATGGGAATGACATCTCGTTGGATGAGGGCGGCGTCTATGAGTGGACGTGCCCCAGCTGCGGCGCCACCGGCAAGGAAGGCTACAATAAGGTGTTCGACCAGCATTATGACGTGCAGGACGGGGACGGGAACCCGTTTCCCGCTCCCGAGCAGTAACTGACATACAGCGCCGGGGTTTATGGGTCAGCTCCCATAGGTCCCGGCGCTGCGGAAAGGAAGGTGCAATTCTATGGATGAGAACAACGCAGCTGAAAGGCCGAATCTACCCCGTGAGGAATATGAGCCGGTGGTTTCCCTACCGGTAGACTTGGAGTTCATGGGGACGGAGGTCATCCTGAGTGTGTTCGACATCAATGGCGATCATGAGATCAGAACCTGTTATGGTGATATCTGCAAAACGGTGAACGCTCTGCGGGATTACTCGAGAATTCTGACCATGGTTTGCGACACCTGGGATCTGCATGGATTCCACCGTATAAAATATGAGTTCCACGCAGAGAAACTGCGCGAGATTGCGGACAAGTTCCAGGCGGGGATCGGCTATGACTATGATGCCGCTGTGGAACAGTGCGAAAAGCGGAAAGGGAAAAAGCATCGTGAGGAAGATACGGGCGGTGAAGCCATGGCCATGGGCCTTCTCAAAGCCCAGCAGGCTGCGGAGGCCAAGGCCAGGAAGGCCGCTGAGAAGGAATCCGGGGGAAAGCCCTCCCCGGTTAAAGATGCCCCAGAGGATGGATCCTGGGCGGAAGATGTTTGACGCTCTGCGAAACTATTGAAGGAGGAACCGAACAATGCAAGGAAACTACATTACACCCGTCATAGGCCAGGTCTATGTCAATCAAAACGGCAGAGAATATTGCTGCCTTTCTAACACGGCCTACTCCAGCGGTGAAGCCATGCAAAAGGCTGTGGCGCTGGGTGAGCACCAAACCACCATGGTTCGTATGAGCGACGGTTGGAGCTTTACAGCCCACGGCCTTCATCAGTACGAGGACGGAACTGTGGAATGGAACTATTCCACCGGCGGGGCCTTCCGGGAGGACGATCTGGACAAGTGCCACAAAATGCTCCTACGGAAGGATTCGGCCATGAAAAAATACTTTGATTATCTGGATCATCTGCGCGATTCCGGCACCACGAATATGTTTGGCGCTGTGGCATATTTGCAGCGAAAATTCCCGGAACTGGGCTTTGACGACGCCCGGGCCCGACAGGTACTGGTGGCCTGGATGGACAGCTTTTCGGAGCAGGAAGCTGGTGGAGGTCATGGTAATGGATGACGGGTTATACCACCATATGTTTCTGGCTCAACTTGATGGAGTGTCCTAAAGAAGCAGCAAAAAGGCGGGCCTTGATGGCCCGCCTTTTTGCGTTAGACGCGGAAATTTTGGATGCAGTTGAGCAGAGTAATGCACAGCTCCTGATACAGGTCCTCATCAAAGCTGCCGTCGGTCAGCGCCTCTTTCAGCAGCAGCGGCCTGTAAAGCTCCATGATCTCTATAACTGCAGCTTCCCTGCCGCCTTTGGCCTGGAGCAGCAAATCCTTGAAATTCACGATTTGCCACCCCCCAATTCTTTCCGCAGCTTTTGAATAACCCTGCGATACGCGGCAACGGTGCCGTGATACCGCAGGCCCAGCGGCCCGGAGAGTTCCTCATAGCTTCGCTCCCCTAAAACACGCCCGAATAGAATGTAACGCTCCCGCTCGGTGAGATGCTCCAGCGCCCGCGTCAGTGGGGTGTCCTCCATTTGCCGCATTGACGGAAAATCCTCCCAATGCGCGCTTTCGGTATTTCCATTTGTAAACTGCATAGATTGATAGTCAACTGAAATTTCCTGACTTTTCAGTCGGCTTTGCCTGTTGAAATAAGCGTATTTCTGATGCCTCACAGCAACCAGCAGATACGCCGTGAACTGATTCTGCAGGGTATTTATCTCGCCTTTGCCATCATTTTGCCGTTTCACGGGACAGCCTCCTTTGTCTGATTTTAATTCTCAGGCAAAAATGAGGCGGCCCCCGGCAATGGATGGAGACACAGGTAAAAGCAAAAATACAGCCAGTCTCATACCGAAGTACAAGACCGGCTGTTGGTCGGGCATTGGGAGGTCCGTTAGAGCAAGATCTTTCAGCAGGAGGCGGGTCACCATCTTTCTGTGGGCGCTTTTTCGTTCCCGTCTTATGCTGTCGAGCATTACGTCGCAGATCCCTATAATCCGTGTGTCCTGGCACGTGGAAACGGCGGACCGTCTCAATGCAATGGAGGGAAATATCCATCGCAGGGAAACCTTCTTCCGTTTGCTGTTGCCGGCACACAGGCGGCGGGGGCGTTGGCCCCATTAGAGAAACTCAACAATTCAAGCTGCCGCCTTGCCGATCATATATCTATAGATTTTGGCTGATTCCCATGTGTTTGGGGCTGTGCCATAGGGAATGACGGTATACATCTCGTATCTTCCCGCGATGATACGTCTAATTAAATATGCGCCTATCGTGTTCGGTTTATTTGTTTATTGCCTGTTGCGGTCTGCTCACAGCTATAACCAAATTTTTCCGGTCAAGCAAATCTCTATTCCTTTCCAATTATGCGGTGCCTGCCGTGAAAAGATTTGCAGGAAAAGCTCTGAAATGGTATCCAACCACCCGCCATAGCAAAGCGTGAATTTTACATTGTGCAGTTCCAGAAGGCGCTGTAGTCCGAAAGCGGAGGCAATAGCATTCGAGTCGGGACTGCTATGAGTTTCTATATAGATATATTTCCCTTTGCACAGCTCCGTAAGTTTATGAAGACCATTCATGCGTATTTGCTCCTGTTTATTGCCTGCACCCCACTAAAGCGTCAATGTGATGTTCTGATCTCCGTCCTGTGTCTGAACTGTGTTCTCCGAAAGCAGGCCATCCTGTTGGCACAGCTGCTTCAGCACCTCCATCTCCACGGTGAGGTCCAGCTTTTCATCCTCAAAGAGGCTGGCGTACAGCTTTTCCATGGCGATCCGAATGGTGCTCAGCCCGGAGATCACCTTTTCCGTGCTGTCCGCGGCGGGCACGCCGCTCTGCTCCAGACGGACAAACCGCTGAAGGATGCCGCCTAGGGTGGGCAGATAGTAGCTGAACAGCTGACGGGCTTTGGGGATGTCCTCCGGCTGCTCCTTTAAGGCACCCAAGATTTGCTCGATGACCTGGCAGACGCCTTGGCTGGAGGCGCGGATCTCCTGGTTTTTTACCCGAAGGGCCAGTTGGCGCAGCGCCAGCAGATCGGCCCGACCCTGGGCCAGCAGCGCCGCCGTATGTTCGGCTTTTCCTTGACCCTCCTTGAGCTTGGGCTTCCGGAGGGAGAAAAATAACACCAGCCCCACCAGTGAGGCGATACAAAGCAGCGCGATCCCCGCAATAACTAGGAGTATCGTTGCAAGAGAGGGGAAGAGCTGACGGAGGATCACAAACAGGATCACGGCTCCAAGCAGACCCAACAGTCCCAGTCCTCCTGATAGATGATCTTTCAATGTTTTCCCTTCTTTTGGCGGTCACCGCCGTATAATAAAACTGGGAGCGGCTGCCGTGGGACAGCCGCTCCCGAACGCAGCAGTTATCTTATACCAGGGCCAAGTATGGTCAGCCGCCGATGGCACCGCCGCAGAACTCGCAGCAGCCGGAGGCGTCCGGCGTAGTGGTGGCGCCGCAGTAGGGGCAGGTCACCGCAGTCTTGGGGGCGTTTGCCGCCACCGCGCTGTCCCGGGCCTCCTGGCGAATCTGGAGAAGTGCCTCACGGATCTCCTGACCCATCTGCTCATACTGCTGGTATTCCAGGCTGGCTCGAACCTCGTCGGCGTTGGATACCCGCACACCGCCCATCATTCCGCCGCCCATGGGGGCGCGGCCAGGCATGGGACGGCCTCCCGGAGGAACCGCACCGGGCCGGACTGCGCCAGGCCGGACTGCACCGGGACGCACTGCCCCGGGGCGAACCGCGCCGGGCATCGGACGGCTGGCGCCGGACCTGGCGCGGGGCATAGCGGTGGGGCTGTCCAGTAAGGTCTCCTCATCGTTGTCCACTTTAGAGCTGTTCAGCTTGAAACGAATCTCGTTGAAGTAGGGGTTATTGACGTGGATCACGATGTAGAAGTCGTAGGAATAGGCATATCGCTTGGGGCTGAAGCTTTGGCGGTCGCCCTCCTTGTCCTTGTACTGAATTTCCGTCTTATCCTCATCAATGTCCAACGTGCAGCCGGTCACATCGGAGAAACTGAGCACATCGGGGTTGACGCTCTGCCAGTTCCGGGCGGAGGTCACCAGGAACTTCCCGGCATCCTCATCCAGAATCACCTTGGTACTCTCGCCCAGGGTACGGGTGGCGTGAAACGCCGCCACTTTCTCTTGGTTGGCCTCCCGATACTCCAGCTGGGCCTTGATGTCCTCCACGGTACTCTGCCGCCGCTCGCTGAACCAAGGGGAGAGCTTGGCCGCACAGTTCTTGCAGCAGTTTCCGTCCTCCAGCTTGCGGTTGCCCAGCAGCCCGATATCACCGCCGCAGATGGAGCATTGCTTTTTGTCAAACAGTTTTCCAAACAGAGCCATAATGATTTCCTCCTTGCTAATCTCTCCGCCGGTCTATATTTAACCGGTCAAAATAAATGTGGGCAGTTAATGATGTCAAAGAGTCTTAAACGGGCGTCTTCATCTGCGTCGCCCCGTAAATATACAGGCCGGGCACTAACAGATTGAGGGCCAGATTGGTGATGCTGAACTTCCCGCCGCCAATCAGGCCGATCACCATGGAGATGATGCTGACTACCACGATCAGAATGCCCCAGGTCACACACTTCTTGGCGAGCTCAGGTGCTTTGCACGCCTTGAGTCCCTTCACGCCGGCGATGATCTCGATGACGGAGGCGATGGTGACGATGATAGAGCTGGCATAGAGCAGGCCGGCCCCTTTCGCGCTGCCCGCGATGGCCACCAGGGCGCTGACGCCCAGAATGGCGATTACACCGGCAATGACGGCGATGATTCCGCCCACGATCATCAGGATAGAGGTGATTTTCAGAAAACTTTGACCTTTCATTTGATGTTCCTCCATATTCTCTTTATTTGCTCAGCGGCTAAATTCCCCGTATCGGAACCATACGCCGCATTGGCACAAGTTACTTGCCCAGGCAGCGGTATAGGAATGTCACGATCTGGGCGCGGCTGCAATCGGCATTAGGACTGAAAGTGGTGGCGCTGGTGCCGCTGGTAATACCGTTTTTCACTGCCCACTTCACCGCGTCAGTATAGTAGGTGCCCTCCGCCACGTCCGTGAAGGAGTTCGCGGCGCCGTCCGCCGGGGACTTCTGGGAGCGCCAGAGGAAAGTCACCGTCTGGGCCCGGGTACAGGTGGCGTTGGGGCTGAAGGTGGTGGCGCTGGTGCCGGAGGTGATGCCGTTCTCCACAGCCCACTGGACCGCTGTCTCGTAGTAGCTGCCCGCGGCCACATCCGTAAAGGCGGACTCTTTGCTCTTGGGTGCGGGGCTGCCCGCCGCACGCCAGAGGAAGGTCACGATCTGAGCGCGGGTGCAGTCGGCGTTGGGAGAGAAGGTGGTACCGCTGGTGCCGCTGGTCACGCTCTTTTCTACCGCCCATGCCACCGCGTCGGTGTAGTAAGCGCCCTCCGGCACGTCGGAGAAGGTAGTCATGGCGCCCAGCTTGGAAACGGTCAGGGTCGCCTTCTCGGAGGTGACTTCGCCGGCTTTGTTATGGATCACGCAGTAGTAGACGGTGCCGTTATCATCCGGCACGTTCGCGGCCTTGATGGTATAGGTGGGGCCGTTGGTGCCCACCTTGGCCGCGCCGCCATTTTTCTCACAATACCACTGGTAACTCAAGCCCTCGCCCTCGGCGGTCACGGTAAAGGTGACGTCCGTGCCCTCCTTAACGCTGACCGATTTGGGCTGGGTGGTGATGACGGGCGCTCCCGCCTTTGCCACCGTCACCCGAACCATAGGGGCAGAGTCGCTGGCGGAGGAGTATTCCTCACCCATAATTCGCCCGCTGACCTCGCAGTAGTAGTAAGCGGTCTCCTCCTTATCCGCCTTAAAGGTATAGGTCATGTCGTTGGCGCCGGAAATGGCGGTGCCGGTACCATAGTAGTTGGACGCAGCCTTGTACCACTGGATTTTGAGATCATCGGTCAGTTCAAAGTCGATGTCCGCGAAGGCACTCAAGGCCACTGTCTTGCCCACGGCGGTACTCACAGAGGAGGAATTATAGGTGAGGTTGATCCTGCCGGGCTCCAGCTCCGGGAAGGTGTAGCTGACCGTACTCACAAAGAGCTTTGCTGCTTGCCGGGTTCTACTGTATTTTGCTGTCTGGCCATTGACGGTAGCGGTCACCGCACTTTCAAACGTATAGCCGTCTTCCTCAAGGACGGTGACCGTGACGGTATAGGCAACACCCTCTTTGAATACGGAATCGGCGGGCGACCAGGTCACTCTCCCAACAGTCATTCCTGTCGATGCCACGGCGGTAGTGCCCGGCTTTGCGCCGATCACCGGCGCGTCTATGCCCGTGATGGCAACAGTGGAAATGGTCTTCGTCGGTTTCTCGCAGGTAAAGTTGACGGTCATAGCGCGCTGCTCCGGCTCTCCGTAGACGCTGCTGAGCTCCACCGTTTTTCCGTTGACGGTGGCTGTCATACTGTCAACGCTGTTAAAGGTATAGCCCTTTTCGGGGATGAGATAGAAGCAGACCCGATAGGTCTTCCCCGCCTGGAAGGTGCCGGCGCTGTTCATCTTCAAAGAACCGTCATACCAGCTCATGCTCTTCAGGGTGTAGCCCGTCCCGCCCAGCTTGCAGGTCTCCACGGGTTTTGCCCCGTCCACCGGGGTCACAACGCCGGTGACGGCCACCTCGGAAATGATCTTCTTTGTTGTGACCCAGTTTTGGTTTTCGTAGTTTTCACCACCTGTGGCCGGGAAATGGTAAGCCACAGTAAGATAGTCCGTTCCGCCGTACACCGGTGATGCTGACCCGCCGTTTACGGTGACTTTTGTGGTGGAATATCCCACCAGTTCATACCCGCTTGCGGGTGTAACCGTCACAAACGCCGAATATGCCTTGCCGCCCTGTGCAACCGCGCCGGAGGCAACATCAACACCGTCGGTGGAGTTGTGCCATTTGATGACCTCGACTGACGCGATGCCGGGGGTGCTGCACTCCGCCGTCATGTCCAGCGGCTGGCCGGTAACAGGTGCGTCGATGCCGGTAACCGCCACACGATCAATGCGGGCGTTGGTCACGCAAATCTTCACAGCCACTTGTCCCAAGAATTCAGGCCCGTTTCTATCCATATAATTTCCAACTGTAAGGACACACACTCCCGGACGTTTTGCCAGTCCCTTATCGGAGATAATATCTTCATCGACACTCGTAGCCTTCACATAGTATTCGGTTTCATCAGACCAACCAGAGTAATGAGCGGGCTTGGTCCTATATACACCAAGTCCTGTTGCAAAAACATTGCCGGTCAGCTTCTGTATGATGGATTTCATCTCCGGCGTGTCAAAAGCATTCTCCCCGACCTCCAAATATAAATCAAAGTCTTCGTCGGCCAGTGCTGTGGTGCCCAGCGCCGGGATCAGGCCCAGCACCATCACCAAGGTGAGCAGAACGCTCAAAAGTCTGCTTGTTCGTTTTTTCATATTGGATTTCTCCTTCAAATTTTCGCTTGTACGCTTCCGAGCCATCCTTGTTCCGCTCACTGTCCGGACATCACCCCCGGGAGAATGAACTGGGTCTCATTCGGATCCGCTTCCTCCAGCAGGACGGAGCCGTCGTAGCCGCTCTGCACCAGGGCGAAACGGCGGAGATTGCCGCCTCCGTCCACATAGGAGATGCCGTAATTGGGGATGGTACCCATAAAACCCAGCTGCACCGCCACCGGGGTGTCCACCGTCATCACCTCCGGCAGGCTGTCCAGCCCCTCCTCCAACACAACAGGCGTGGCGGAGAAGATCGCTGCCCCAGTCTCCGTGAAGTCCGTCAGCTCCAGCGTCAGCACTGTGAACGACCTCACCAGGCTGTCCGTGGTGAAGAGGAGGACGGCGGCGCCGTCACCGTCGTACAGGGTGACCCAGTCGCAGTCTACGTCCCCAGCCTCTGTCAGATACTGGACCGACACCGGAACCCTGGATCCATTGGCGCTCCCAACCTCTGTCCCGGAGAAGGGCATCAGGGGCAGAGGCTCCCCGGCGGGATCCAGCGCCCAGAAATCCTCTGCGGTCATGTTTGACTTCTCCGATTCCACCGGGTTCCAGCTTCCGGTTTCATTGTAATAAACCTCCAGATCCCCGTCGCTGTTGAGGCCGGTAAAGAGGAAGCTCTCACATTCCAGCCCGGTTCCGTCTTTAGCGAGATAAAACACCCCCTGGCCGCTCTCCGCCGCGCTGTTGGCTCCGTAGTAGTAGAAGTGTCCGTCGCCCATGTAGACATAGCTGTTGCGGTACCAGCCCTCAAAGACCAACTCCGGTTTGCCGTCCACCAGGGTATAGAGGGCGTTGGTCATCCCGTTGAGTCCTCCCACCGCCAGCTCCGGGATACCATCGCCGCTGAGGTCTTCTATCAGATAGCCCATCTCATACACGGCGTTGTCCCCCGCGGCCCGGGCTGTCTCCAAAACGCCCATTTCTCCGGGCTTATCGCTGTCCTGGCCGAAGGGGTCGGATACCAGGACGCGGAAGCGCTCCACCAGCTCGCTGTAGGCCAGGTCAGGGTCGGTGGCCTGTTCCGGATCCTTCGTGCCCACCGGCTTTTTATCTCCCTTTTCCGGGATCTGGAGGCCCGGTGTGCGGACGGGGGGCGATTCCCCGCCATCGGGCGAACTGCTGGCCGCCGACTGCTCGCCGCAGGTCGTCATGGCCGCCAGCAGCAAAAGCGACAAGCAAAGCGCGATCCATCTCCTCATGGTATTACTCCCTTCCTATCCTTTTGTTCTCTTAACCATTGCTGGATATCAGGACCGTCGTATCGTCTGTCCGCTCCCCAAGCAGGGGCGTACCGCCCAGCTCCGTGACGGTCAGTGTGCTTTCATAGTCGTTCCCACTAAATTGGGATCGCTGATCAAAGGCGGCCACTCCGGTCAGACCGGGGCCGTTGCTGAATGCTCCCCACAGCCGGTAGGCGTACACCATGCCCTTCTCCGTCATGCCGAGATAGTTGAGGATCCCGTGAATCTCCACACTGACGCTGCCGGTCTCCCGGAAGACGCAATAATTGAAGTTGTCGCCGTTCCCCTCCGACACAGTCAGGGAGCCGCCGGTCTCGTCGTTCCACCACGCGCTGTTTTGCAGGTTCTGCGGTATGGTGTACCTCTCGAAAGAGACGAGGTCCCACAGATAAGTTCGTTCCTTATCGGTGGAGATGATGTAGACATCGGAGTAATACCGCTCGAAGACATCAGAGTAAATTTGGTCTGGGTCCAGGACAATTTCTTCTGCGTTCTCCACGCCCAATAGGGGACCGCCGCCGCAGAAGGTTCCGCCCTCCAGGCAGGCCAGTACATTGATATACTCCAACCGTCCCTCCTCGGTCAGCAAAAACACATAGGGGGCGCCATCCTCCCCGATCTGAGCGCAAAGAATCTTGGTATAGTTGCCGTACAGCCCGTTTACAGCCAGATCCTTGCCATAGAGCGCGACATCTGCGCTCATGAAGCCGTTTCCATTCAGCAGGGCCTCCAGCTGCGGTGTCTGCCGTACCCGAAGGGTCACGGCATTGCCCTGCCGCTTCGCCGTCAGATAGTCCCCCAACTGCGCAGTTTCCGTTTGGCCGATGTCTTCCTCCAAATTCAGGACCAGGTCTCGGTCCATGTAACTGGCCCCCGCAGGGCTTCCGATGTGGGCGATGACATGGACAGCGCCATTGTCCAGGTAGAGGGGCAGGTCCAGGTTCAGGTTCTGCTCCGAGAGCGTCCAGCTCCGTAGCTCCTGATAGCCGCCGGAATGGATGTCCTCCATGTTCCCCCAGCCGGCGTGGAAGGCGTCGTCAAACTCTTTCGCCGCCGCCCGGCGCAGGGCAGTCAGATACTCCGACTCTGTCATGTTCTGCATTTTGAGAATGTCTTCGTTGGTCAGCCGCACACCCTTTGCCGTGTCATAGCTGTAAACGGTGTATCCTTCAAAGCCGTCGTAAAAATAGGCGTATTTCAGCACCAGGGAGAGAATCTCCCCGCTGTGGAAGCTCTCATACTCCACGCTGCTGCAATAGGGGGACTCCTTTTTTTGGACGCTCTCCAGACACTCCTTTGCGATTTCGCCGTAGGTGGAGGCGATCTCCTGATTGATGCCGGCGGCATCGGCTGTGTCATCCTCAATCTGCGGCACATGGAAGGAATACTTGTATGAGAAGCCGTCATCGGAAGCGCCCTCTCCTTCCTCGCTGTAAAGCTCGGTGACGGCAATCTCCTTTGCCTGTTCAGACGAAGGTTTTGCCGGTTCCCGTGTTATCAAGCCCTTTGTGGGCTCCCCGCCGCTGCTCTCTGACTGCTCTGCCTGCCCCGCTTGCTGTCCGCAGGCGCACAAAGTGGTCAGCAGGAGAACAAAGGCAAGGAACAGGGCCGTATGTCTCTTTCTCAAATCACTCCACTCCTTCCGGCTTGATCGGGCTGGCCAAAAACAGCCGGCTATGCCCACGGGTCATTCGCCTTTGGCTGGCGGATGTCGGTCAGCAGGTACTGCTCCCACAGACACCACTGACCATCCGCTTTCTTGCGCAGTTTAACGGGCCGGGGGCTGTCCGCGCCGCCGCAGTCTACATACAGCCGGGCGTAGTTTTCCTCATCATAGGAGTGCGGATCCGAGGAAATTGTGACAGTATAGGGTTGGGTGGGAGTGTAGTTGTTCTCCGGCGTGGCGCCAGCGAAATAGGAAAAGATGATATAGTTGCGGGTTCCGCCCCGGAAGCGATCCTTGATGAAAGAGATGTCCTGCCCGTTCAGCGGCCGCGGCCCCCGGAGGAAGTTCAGCAGTTCGGTGCCCACCGCCTGATCCGCGGCAAAGGCACACAGGGCGCACACTGTCAACGCCGCCGTCTTAAAGGGGGTATCCATCGCCGCCTCGGGAAGGGCCCGCATCTGGTCCACGCTCTCGGGCAGAGCAGCGAATGTAAAGGTTTCCTTCTGATTGCCCAGGTTTTGCATGGCGGATCGGGCCGCCGTCTTGAGCTGGGACTGGGCCTTGCTCTTCATCTGGTCAAAAATACTCATTGGTATCCTCCTTTTCGTTGTGGGATTAGTTGTCAACAAGGGTCAAGTACATTACCGCTTTATCTTCCTCCCCGAAGAAGACGGGCCTTACACCGCTCTTCGGGTCTTCACAGATATAAAGATCTTTCCCAAAGGGGGAGATTGTCACCGGATAGCGGCCCTCCGTGACATTCCCGACGCTGTCAGCGACCTGCAGGTACAGGCATTCGCCATCCATCTCCCAGACGCCGGAATATTGCGCACCGCCTGTTTGAAAGATATCCACCCGTTTGTCGTAATACAGGTCACTGTATTTGTCGGCCCATAGCATCATGTACCAGTCACCGCTGCCGTACCAATAGGTGTTGGCCAGTTCCATCTCTGTAGGGGCGGTCCAGCCATCGCCGCCGTTCGCCTGGTTGTCCAGGCCGCTGCCAGTGAGGTTTTCGAGTTCCAGAATCAAGGAATCATAATCCTCGTCGATGGGGGCGTTGATGATGAAGGTCTCCGGATAGCAGTCAGGGTACCATACCACCGCCCCGCCGTTTCCAGCCACAGCGGAAATTTGGATACCCGGCCAGCGCCTGTCGTTTTCGTCCATGAAATCATAATCCACAAAAACCAGCAGGGGCCGGGCATTTTCACTGCGGTAGAGCACCTCCTCCACCTGGGACTCAGGACGGCTCCGGGTGCCGCTGCCAGAGGACTTCCAGGACACCCGGTTCACCGCCAGAGAGGTGTTTCCGTCTCGGGGAACAACGCAGTAGAGAAGTCCTCCTTCGCCCAAGATTCGATCCTCTGGGATCTCCAGCAGGAAGGGCAGTTCCTCCACCATATAGGAGAAATGTTCTCTGAAATACTCTTTCAGGGAATCTGTATCCCTCCAGGTGGGTTCACCCAGACAGGCCGCGGCCAGGGGGGCTTTGGGCTGGTTCTCCATGAGGCTCCAAAGCCGCTCCAAAGCCGCCTGGCCCTCGCCAGCCGGTTCAGGGTCTGTTGTTCCGAAGTTCCCCTTGCCGAAGTTCCCCTTGCCAAAGTTCTCTTTGCCGGGGTGCTCCACCCCCGAGTTCTCCTCGTTGGGGGCTTCCGTTTCAGTCTCCATGATCCCGGTGTCTTTTATCCCACCACTTGTCTCCTCTGAGGAAAGGTCGCTTGCTGTACCGCAGGCGTTGAGGCCCAGCAAAAGCAATACTGCCAGCAGGACAGCGGCCAGCCGCCTTGTTTTGTTTCCCATATGGATTTCTCTTTCCATCGTCTGTGTCCGGTCAGGCTCTGGGATAATACATTTCGCTGACATACTCCAGGCCCGTGATCTCCCAGCTGCCGGCATCATAGTAGACCTCGATCCAGGCTTCGCCGTAGTCATCCATGAAGCAGATGGTGCAAGCGTCGTTGAACCACCACTGGCCCTCCGTAATCTCGCCGTCGAAGTCGAGAGAATAGGTTCCGTCATCATAGAAGGTGAAGCTCCACTGGTCGCCCGCCTCGCAGTAGAAGGTGCCGGCGGTGAGGGAGGCCACCGCCTCCTCATAGATGGCGCTCATATACCACTGCTCTCCCACCAGGTCATAGCAGGTCAGGTTGTCGAGGAACACAAAATCCACCGCCGGGTCGCCCTCAAAGCTGTTCACATAGTGTCCATTCTCGCTTTCCATGGGCATATTCGTGCGCTCACCGCCATCGTCAATGGTCAGATAGCCGTCTTCAAACATGAGATAGTAGTCCGACCGCTTGTCGCCGTCCGGGTACCAATGCACATAGTCGTTGCTGCCGTCGTTTTCATAGCCCCATTTCATGTCCTCGGGATCCACGTTTGCCGCCGGCTCCGGCATGACCGGTCCCGGCGTGGGTTCCGATACAACGGGCTCCTGTGTGGTTGTGCCGGGCGTTTGGGTGGAGCTGCCCGCACTGGGGGCGGGGGAGTCTGTTCCTGTTTTCTTCTTTCCGCAGCCGGCCAATGCCAGTATCATACAAAGGGCAAGCAAAAGGCTGATTGCCCGTTTCGATGTTCTTTTCATATCCGAATCCTCCTGAAATCACTGATTAAAATTTTCCGCTTTTGCTGGAGAAACCATCGCTGTCTACGGTGGTGCCGCCGCTTCCGGAGCTTCTCTCAATCTTCGTGCGGGTCTCGGTGGTATGGGTAAAATGATCCTCCCGCCCCGTGATCTCCACGCTCCCGGCGGTGAGGTAGGCGTTGGCCTCTGTCTTGGCAGACACGGACTTCATCATGCGATCCGACACCCCCACGGCAATCATGAAGGCCGCCACGCAGCCCACCAGCAGGGAAATACCGATCCCGGCCAGACGGATCAGGGGGTTGCTGTCCACATCCAGGGGATGCCCCTCCCGGGCGGACTGAAGCATGGAGCCGCTCTTTTCCAGATAGTCCTGAAAGCCGCCGTACCAGTCGTCATTCTTGAAATTGTCCAGGAATTTCTCGGCGAGCTTATCCTTGCCATAGTCGGTAAAAGCGGTATTGCCATAGCCGTAGGCCAAAAGGTCATAGTCCCGCTCCGCCATGGAAAGCAGGAGCAGCACACCGCTTTTCTCTCCGCCGTAGCCCAGGGAGTACTCCCGGTAGAGGTTTTTTGCGGCCTCCACCACGTCATTGCCATCGGCATAGTTGGCGAAGTTGTCCACCGCGATGATATACACGCCGCATTTATATTTCAGGGAAATCTCCTCCGCCCGCGCCTCCAGATCAGACCACTCCTGCTCGGAGAGGAGCCCGGCTTCGTCGGTGACGAAGTATAGCTCGGCCTCATCAAAGCCCGCGGCCAGGGCAGGGACACAGAGAAAGAGGGCCAGCGCCATCACGGCCAGAAGGGAACTGATTCGTTTTTTCATTCTGCCCCCTCCTCTCAGGCCAAAAGGGCTCTCGCAATCCATTGACCCAGTCCGCTCCAGAGCATCAGGCCGCTGAGCACCACGGCCAGGACGGCGAAGAACGCCGTGACCTTTCCATTGGACACGGGCAAATTGCCCACCATTTTGCCCGTCTGACCGTTCATCATAAAGAGGTAGTCCTCATCCTTCCACCTGGTGCGAAGGGTCCACACCGGCATCAGCGCGTAATGCACCTTGCCGCGGCGAAGGCGGACATTCCCGCCCACCTGATTCACTGTCTCATAGCCGGACACATCCCGGCGCATCTGGTCAATGGCGGAATTGTGGCACCGCCGGTCGGCACGTTCCATGCTTTCCTGGGCGGTCACATCGTATTTATCCGCAAGGTATCCGGGGAGATAGGCGGTGGAAAAGGGTTTCAGGCCGGTGTAGTCAAAGGGCTCAATGGAATCCATGTAGTCATCAGGCATCTTCTTGGAGCCGTCTACAGGTATCCGCTCAAACTCCATGGTACCGGAGCGCCACACATCAAAATGTTCAGTGACGGTGACCCGGTAATCCCCGTCCGTGTGGGTATGGGAGCGGGTGGTGTGGAACCGGCAGTCTACCTCCGCACCGGCATCAAACAGCCAGAAGGGGACATAGATCCCCTGGACTTCCTCCAGATGATTGCCGCTGGAGAAGGCGCGGGGCAGGAAGAATTTTTTGCTGTAGTGCTTTTTCAGCGCCGCGACAGCGGCCGTTTTGTCCAACTTAAAGGGGAGCACATAATCCGGCTTCATGGTGCCGCCAAACTGTCCGGGCACGATGGTATTGTTGCCGCAGTAGGGGCAGCTGGTGGCGGCAGTGGTGGCGTCGCAAATCAGTTCCGCGCCGCAGGAGGGACAGCTGTACGCTTTCATTCCCTCACCGTCCGTACCCCAATCCTCCTGGAGCCCGGAGGTATCCCACGCCGGTTCTTCTCCCGGCCCACCGTTTTCCCCCTTTGCATCCGCCTGTTGAAAAGCGGCCTCCGCTTTTGCCTCCTGTCCGGCATAGAGCGCCTCAATCTCCGCTACGTCGTAGCTCTGGCCGCAGTAATCACACTCCAGCTTTTCGGACTCGCCTACGAAGTGGAGCGGGCCGGTACAGGCGGGACATTTGTATTCGGTAATTTGTGCTGGCATAAGCAGTTCCCTCCCTGACCAGCCCCATGCGGACGAGCCCGCATGGGGCTGTATTTCGCAGCGTTATTTCTTTGTCAGATCATAGTCGGGAGCCAGGCCATCCGTCGCCGTGAGGGTCAGGCTGCTGCCCGAAACCGCAAAATCATACACGACCGGATCGGCGAAATCGCCTTCCCTTGTAATCGTCACCTGGCTGCCGTCGATGGTATAGGTACCCTTGTTATCAAAGAAATCGCTCTCACTGGTGAAGCCGCCTTTCCCGTCAAACTTCCATGTCACGGTGCCATAATCAGTGCCCGCCTGTTCCCAGGTCCCCTTGAGGGCGTCGCCTCCGCCGCCACCGCAGGCGGCGAGGGAGAGGATGATGGCCATACAGCAAATAACAGATAAAAACTTTTTCATAACAATTTACCTTTCTTTATGCAATGTAATATGGTTTATTGAACTAACTGGAGGCTGCCGAGGATGCTCTGTACCTCCTCGCTTCCAAAATCGCACTGGTAGCCCTTCACCAGGAGTGCTTTCTCACCAAGCTGCGCGGCAGCGGCATTTTCAGCCAGATACCAAGTACCGTTGGCCAGCTCTTTTGTCCCAGCATAGGTTCCGTAGGGATCCTCCGACTCCAGAACAGCCCGCGCCGCCTCAATGCCGCCAAAATACTCCTGTGCCTGTAGATAGGGGTCGCCCAACTCAAATTCCTCAGCGCGGCAGATGAAGTCCGCCAGGTCAACACCGTTCATGTCGGTGCCGGAAACCAGGCTCCAGCCGGAGGGCAGCTCCGCCGTCACCATATCGCCGGAGGCCGAAACCATCTTGGGCGCACCGCTGTCGGTTTCTCCGGAGCCTCCGCAGGCGGGCAGAGCCAGCAGCACAGCTGCGGTGAAGAGAATCCAAAGGGCCTTTCTCATCGTAAGTAACCCTTTTTTCATGGTCTCATCCATCCAGCAGGCCCGGACTGGTTTCCACTGATTGCAGCTTTTCGATCCCGATGGAGTAGTCCGTCACCTCAAAGACCAGGGTGGCGTACTCCCCGCTCTCAATGGACCACTGATAGACATGGGTCTTGCCCGTATCCCACCGGGGATCATCGATCAGGGGCTTGCCGTGGATATAACCCATGGAATTATAAAGACTGTCGTATGGGGCAGAGCCGATCTGAGAGTCGGCGTAGAAGCCGATTCGATCAACCAGCTCATCCCGCGTCATCGGAACGACGCCGGTGGCGCTGGCCTTGGACAGGCCGTAGTCGCCGTAAACGGGCGCCTGCCAGGTACCGTCCACCGCGGAGGCGTTGGGGTCGTTTCCGCCCTGGGGCTCCATCTGGCTGTCAGGTACCTCTCCGGGGGCGAGGCCGCCGTAGTCGCCGCCGATCACGTCCGGCATCTTCGCGCCGGTCTGGATGGCAGACAGATACCAGTCGTAGTGATCCGGCAGGCCGTCGGGCTGATCTGACTCAATGTCCGCCCAGTCCAGGCCCCAGGGCCGCAGGTAGATCGTATAATCATAGCCGCTGAAAAAATCATCCGGGTCCTTATAGCTGCCCTCGATGCAGATGAGATTTTCATAGCCCAGGCCGTCCGGATCCACCAGCCAGTCGGCGTTGCCGACATCGCCGTCCGAGAACCAGCCGTCCTCGCTCTTGAGCCGTCCCTGCTCAAAGCCGCCGTCGGAGATGCACACCGTCACACCGGCCCGGGGATCGTCCACGGAGGTGGCCTCGTCCCAGAGGATCAAAGCGCCCTCTCCGTTTTCGTCGATCTCGATCCTGGCCATGCAATCCATATAGAAGCCATCCAGGGAGGAATAGTCATTGGTGCCGTTGCTGTAGGCCGTCCAGCCGTACCAGTCGCCGTTCCAATACTGCTGATAGGCTGTCAGCTCTGCATCGGAGCCGTCTCCGCCCACCGGTTTCAAGCCGCCGGAAGTGCCCGCAGCACCCGTCTTCTGGAAGGTCATCGACTCGCCGGTGGACTCCTCAAGAACGATCATCCCGTCTTTGTATGTATAGGTGTAGACGGCGCCGGACCCGTCCATGGTGATTTTCCCGTCACCCCAGGTAAGAGAGCCCCTGCCATCTATCTGGAGCCAGCCGGTACCATCCGCAGCCAACTCCATGGTATACAACTCGAACCCCGAGGTCTCCAGGAAATCATGGTCGAAAACATCACCCTCGAACGTCATCTCATAGAGCTGGTAACTGCCTGCCTCTTCCGGGCCAGTCTCTGCCGGGCCGTTATCCTTCCCGCCGGAGCCGGACAGCTTGACGGTCTGGGTGTATTCATGACCGTCGAAATCAGAGAAGACAATGATCACATCATCCGTCGTGTTGACCAGCGTGAGGGCAATCGCCACCTCCAGCGTCTGGCCCTTCTTGACCTTCTCCTCATAATTTTTGGTGATCTGGTTGCTGTTTTCATCGTACATCGGGGAGCCCAGCGCCTCACCGGCTTGGGTCGCCTCAAACATGAACGCCCAGGCAAAGGATTGCTCGTCCTTGTTTCCGTTGGTATAGTCATAGGTCAGGACCATTGCGTCATTGCCCTCATCGTCCTTGGTAAGCGTATACCCCTTGAATACGGCGGTGTATTTGCCCAGGGTGATGGTCTCCGCCTTGTCGCCGTCATCGGTGCCGCCCTTGCCCTTATCTCCGCCGCAGGCAGCCAGGGAGAGCGCCATCACCAGCGCCAATATTGCCGCGAAAGACCGTTTTATCTTAATTTTCACCTGCATTTCCTCCTTTTTCATGGAACAAGTGCTTTTACAACGCTCATTCCGGTTTTGGTTCTTCCAAGGCATTGCGGGATACTTCCCCCGCAATGTCCTGAAGCAGCCTCAGCAGCTCATGGGCATAGATACCACTGTAGCTGTTGGTAAGCTCTTCGCCGTTCTCCCGCCATGTGACCTGGATATTACTGTCGGTTGCGTCCATAAGGCCCGGTTCCGGCAGGCTGTAGGGGGATAGCTCCGCTCTGCGCAGGAAGTCAGCCAGTTCTTCCCAGCGTTCTAAGGGGACTGGCGGACACGCCGTATTGTCAGTTCGTGTTCCATCCAGCCGGAATCCCTGAAAGCCGGAGCTTTCCTCTCCGATCTCGATGCGCTCGCCGGTCTCCGGATCCGTATAATCGCAGTACAGGCGGGGTGCGGCGGATTCCTGCTCAGAGGCTGTGATCCGGAAATCAAAACAGCCATCGTAGCTCATGGCGCTTTGATGCCAGGAAAATTCCACTAATTTTGCCATTTCAGAAACCTTCCGCATTTCCCCAGTTTCGTTTTCAGCGGGCTTGGGCTGGCCGCACTCCGTACAGAACCGCCCTGTGTTCCCGGCCTGTCCGCAGGAGCAAGTCCAGCTCCCCTCCGGGGCGGGCTGGTTCTGACCGCTCTTTTTGGAATTTGTTTCTCTTGCGATGTCCTTGAGCAGTTCCAGCAACTCGTCGGCATAGTGACCTCTGTAGCTGTTGGTAAACTCTTCGCCGCTGTCCCGCCATGTGACCTGGATCTTACTGACAAATGGAACCGCGTGTACCTCCATATCGCCCGCGGGACTCGGGTCCGGCTCACGGTAGGCAGGCAGCTCCGCCTTGCGCAGAAAATCAGCCAGTTCCTCCCACCGCGCTGAGGGAATGGTTGGGCACAGCTCGATGCTACCCTCATCCCCGATTTGTACGATTTCATGGGCCTCCTGGTCCATATATCTGCAAGACAGGCGGGGATCAATAGGATTCTGTCCGGCACAAACGATGTGGAATCGAAAACCGTTGTCGCCAATGGTAATTTGATCCCATGAGAACTCCACCAATTCCGCCATTTCTGAAACCTCCCGTATTTCCCCCAATTCACTTTCAGCGGGCTTGCCGTACTCTACCCGGTCCAGAACAGCCTGCTGCCTTATGCTGCCTTCCCCCTCTTTTGAGGTGGTGAGGACCAGATACATCCTGCAATTTTCCACATAGAGGCTCTCAATGGTACTGGAGACGCTCCCGTCCTCGCTTTCAAATTGCTCATTATAGAAGTCAAGCTCTGTCTTGATGTTCAGGTCATCCCCATCGAATCCGAAGAAGAAGCTGCCGCTGTAAACCAGATCCTGCTGGTAACTGAGATCGAGCGTTTCGCCTTCTATGCGTGCGCTCCACACGCCGTCCTCCGATGTCCACTGGGCACTCAGCAGTTCCAGCATAGGTGCCGCCGGGTTTTCCATGCCGGGACGGTCTAAGACCTGGAGGCCAAAACGCAGATACAGCCCCGTTCCCACTAAAGCAGCCAAAGCTGCAGAAGCCAGGATACCCAGAATCTTCATTTTTCGGTTCATCCCTGGAGATCGCCGTCATCGAAAGGATCACCGCATTGGGGGCAGAACTTGGGAGGATGGGCAGGATCGGGCGGCTCCCAGCCGCATTTGTCGCACTTGTACTGGGGTACGCCGGCGGGCTTGGGCTTGCCGCATTCGGCGCAGAACTTGCCCTTATTCACCGCTCCGCAGGAGCAGGTCCAGCCGGCGCTGTCCGCGGGCTTGGGCTTGCCGCACTCCGGGCAGAACTTCCCGGTGGCCGTGGCGCCGCAGCTGCATTGCCAGCTCCCGGCGGGGGCGGGCTGGGGCTTACCGCAGCTCTGGCAGAACTTGCCCGTGTTGCCGCCCTGACCGCAGGAACAGGTCCAGCCAGCGGGAGCCGCGGGGGCGGGCTGCTGGGCCTGCTGCTGCTGACCCATGGCGTAGAGGTTTTGTGCGTTCATGCCGCCCATCTGACCGGCCATTCCCATACCCATAAAGGCCATGGCAGGCCCGGTGGCGGTGTTGGAGGCCGCCGCCTTCATGGCCTCGGCCTGAGCCCGGGTCAGGGCACCGGCGGCGCGAGTGGGATCGGAGTAGGCCGCCTCCCGCTGCATCTCCTTGATCATCTGCTCGTCTTCCTCGTTGGCCTTCACGGAGTTGACGCCCACTGCGCCAATCTCGATGCCGCGCCTGTCCCGCCACTTCTCCGAGAGGATGTCCTTCAGCGCCTGGGACAGCTCCTCCGTGTGGCCGGGCAGGGCGGAGTAGCGGATGCCCATTTCACTGATGCGGGCAAAGGCGGGCTGGAGGGCGGTCAGCAGCTCACTTTTCAGCTGGCTGTCGATCTCTGTTCGGCTGTACGACTGCGCCACGTTGCCGCAGACGTTGGTATAGAACAGCAGCGGATTGACGAGCTTGTAGCTGTACTCGCCGAAGCAGCGGATGGAGATGTCCAGGTCGATGCCCGCCCGCTGGTCCACCACCCGGAAGGGGACCGGAGAGGCGGTGCCGTACTTGTTGCCGATGATCTCCTTGGTGTTGAAGTAGTAGACCCGCTGGTCCTTGGGAGCCTCGCCGCCGAAGGTGAACCGCTTGCCGATCTGCTGGAACACCTGGCCGATGCTCTCGCCCAGATTGCCGGAAAAGATGCTGGGTTCGGTGGAGGCGTCGAAGGTAAACTCGCCCGGCTCGGCGCAGACCTCCACCACCTTGCCCTGCTCCACGATCATCATGCACTGGCCGTCGGCCACGGCAATGATGGAGCCGCTGGTGATGATGTTGTCGCTGCCCTTGGTATTGCTGGAGCGGCCAAAGGTGCGCCTCTGCCCCTTCATCGCCAGAATGTCCGCGGGGATGGACTCGCAGTAAAAATACTCCTTCCACTGGTCGGCCAATACGCCGCCCGCGCTGCCCAATGCTGCCTTAATAAGTCCCATAAGTAGTTCCTCCTTGTTTTTCTGATTGGATATGTCTGCTATTTGACTATACCGAGCTTACTTTTTCGCCCATTACCGGCGCCACTGGGCTTCCCTGCTCCTGTAAGCGGGCGGCGCAGGAGGTACACAGATCCAATTCCTCGCAGATCAGGAAGCAGTGGTCGCATACCAGCCGATGGCAGATGGGACATTGATTGAACGCCTTTCCGGCCTCTGCTGCAGCCCGCAGCAGCGCGGCCTCCTTCTCCCGCTTGTAAAGGGCGTCGAAGATCACGCGCTTTCCCTCGTTGGGGGGATCGACCCCCGCGCGGGAGGAGCGGACGGGTCTTGACCGCCAGGCCGTTCCACATTCCGCACAGTGCAGCGCAAAGCAAAACGCCTCCCGTGTGGAGCAGTCCTGCAGCAGTTCCTTTGGAATTTGACTCATCATTCTCACCACCTTTCAGCCGCCGGTATTTGGCGCTTCTGTATTTCTTTTATCAAAAAGGCGCGGGAAATGATATGGTCCTGAGTAGTATTTTGGGACAATTTCAGGAAAATACTACTGAGTAGTATACAAGATATTGTATTTTGTTTTTACAGTACACAATATATTGATTCTGCGAAAAAAAAGGACCCGCTGGTCGCGTGACCAGCGGGCCGCGCTCAGATATGGTAGGCAATCTGTTCCAGCCTTCCGCACCGGCGGAAGAGGTCAATGTAGAGCATCAGTTCCTCTCGGGTGGTGACGCCCAGCTTACGGTTGATGTTGGTGTTATGCTTTTTTGCCGTGTTGACGCTGATAAAGGCCCGCGCGGCAGTTTCTTCGATTTTATAGCCGTCAATATAATATTGCAGGACCGTCCGCTCCATGGGCGTCAGCTGTTCCACGCGGTGGAGGAAGTCGGAGAAGAACGCCTCGATTTTGGGCGGCAGCTTATCGCCGGGCTGTGTCCGGCCGGCCTTAGACTGGAAAAACGTCATCAGCTCGTCGATCTCCGAGATCCCGGAGCTGCCCTCCGGGAAGGAGGTGTCCTGCTGGATCGCCTCCAGACTTTGGACGATGGGTTTGACAAACCGCCGGGAGAAGAACATCGCCAGCGCCAGCATGGCCAGCAAAAAGGCCAGAGAACCGCCGATCCATGCCATGCGGTTGAGGGAGGCGGCGCTGCGGTAGCTCTGCTCCGGTACCAAAACGGCCACGGTCATCTCGCCGCCGTCCTGCGCGGCGAATGGCAGTTTGTGGTGGAGAGCGATATAGGCGTCCTGCCCCTCTGTCGTATAGGTATAAAAATAGGACTCCCTTTTGATCCGCAGTTCCTGGGCGATGTCCAAATGCGTCCCGTCCTGGCCACCCAGCACACCGTCTGACAGGTGGAACACATTGCCGTCGGCGGACCCCAGGGCGACGATCATGTGCCCGAACTCGCCTTCCGGGGCGGGGTAGGCCAGCTGGAAGTACAGGGCGCTCAGCTCTACACCGCACAGACCGCAGACTGAGCCATCGCTGCCCACGATGGGGACGCACAGCAGCAGTGCATCCTCCCAGGTGTCCTTCAGATTGATGCGGCGGCTCCAGAAACAGGCGCCGGACAGCTGGGGCATGGTCTGCCCCATGGACTCACGGTAGCCGGGAAAGCGGTCGATGTCAAACTCCAGGTTCCAGCGGTTGTGCAGCTCCAGGCCCTCGGCCCGGGCGATTTCAGAGGAGCCCCGGAAGTAGGTCACATGCTGGTTGACCGGGCTGGCTGCGCTCAGGCAGGCATAGCGAAGGTACAGGCCGCTTCGGGAGTGTTCCGCTCCCGGGGCTTGGGTATTCACTGTGGCGTCCAGGATCAGAAAAGCCCCGCTGCAGTCTCCGGTCTGCAGGGTCGTATTCAGGGTCGGATACAGCGCCTGCTGGAGCGCCGCCAGCCGCTCCGGCTGATCGTTCAGAGTCTGGATGGAGACGCCGTAGCCAAGGGCCTCCTCAATCTGCGTGGACGCCTGCTCCGACAGATGGATGCACTGGGCAGCCAGGGTGTCAAAATGGCCGGTCATGTCGGCGTATGTATTGGAGAGCCGGGCCTCCAGATCCTGGTTTAATTTGCGGGCGGGATTGGAAAATACTCCCGCAAGGCTGAGGACTACGAGAAAGAGGGCAAACACCACCAAAGCCATCATGACCCAGTACCACATGAGCTTGCGCTTCATGCTGATACTCTGATGCCTGGCCTCTTTTGTCAATGTCAGTAGCTCACTGACTCGATTGCGCATATTTCCACCTCGCTTTCCTCTGCCGGTATCTTATTTTTGATAGGTGTTCTTAAAATTCTGATAGCAGTCCTGAATCAGCTGATCCAAGACAGCCGGGTCTTCGCCGCTGTCCAGATACTCCCTTCTGCCGGAGGTCAACTGAAGCCGGACGCCTTTTTCAAAACGGGTCTCCAGATCCAGGTAGGTATCCACCTGGGGCATCGTATAGAACGTGTAGTTTTCCTGTGTCTCCAAAAAGGCTTTGTAGAGCTCCACATATTTGGGGTCGTCCAGCGCCTCGATGGCAGTGGGAAGATAGACATCAAAGGATTCCTGCTTGACCGGCATATAGCCCACGTTCGTCACAAACTCCACGTTGCGCTGTGGGTCTGTGAGCCATTTCAGGAAGGTGACCGCCGCCTGTTCCCGTTCCGGTGTGGATTTTACGGTGCAAAATCCGCCGCCCCGCTGGATCACCAGCTTCTCTCCGTTTTCAAAGACGGGGCAGGGCATAGCGATCAGTTCCACCTCCTCGGAGGTGTTGTCCTCATAGGTGACCACGTTGCTATAGTAGAGTACGCTGGCGGAGGAGGCCACGGAGACGATGGAGTCCCCAGTCCGCAGCGGCTCGGTGGCGTATCCGCCCTGGAGCCATATCCCGCCGCTGAGCGCCGTTTCGGCGTAGGGCTCCCAGGCGGCGGTGAACTGGGGGCCAAAGGCCAGTGTGTCTCCGTCAAAGAACGCCTCTCCCAAAGACTCTACGCCTACCTGAAAATAGTTGAAGTGGTAATCGTGGACGAAAAAGATTTTCCCATCGTGGGGAACATCCGGCGTCTGGCTGTCGGTCCACTTGTAGTATTCATCGGCTAGACGGAACACCCCCTCCCAAGTCTCCAAATCGGAGAGCTGGACCCCGGTGGCGGCGGAAAAAGCGTCGTAGGCAGTCTTATTGATAAACATGATCTCCGTGGATTTCGCCACCGGGAGGATCACCTGCCTGCCGTCGATCACGCCCTCATCCAGGAAGGATGGAATAAACTCTGCCAATTCCTCCTGAGAAAAGTAGTCCCGGTAATCCACCAAAACACTGCTGTCCGGCATGGCCAGTACCGTTTTTGGATAGGAGATGAACAGGTCAGGCAGCTCCGAGGCCCCTGGCTGGCTGTTGGCGGAGGCCAGCACCGCCTCATGGATGGTATTGGTATTGGAAACCGAGGTGACCTGGATACGGATGCCCTCCTCCGCGCCAACGGTCCGATTGAACTGGTCAATGAGATCATTGAGGGGCGAATCGGTCTGCCCGCCGTAGACGTGCCACAATGTCACGGTCACCGGCCCCTTTGCCGACCGTCCGGCAGTACAGCCGCCGCAGGTCACGAGAAGTACCAGCGCCGTCAGAATCGTCAGTATCGGTTTGCTCTGTTTCATATCGTCTTTCCCTCATTAAAGCGTGTCCACCAGGGCCACCAGATAGCTGGCGCTGATGGAGCCATAGATGAACTGGTCGATGAGGCCGTCCTTTTTCGCTTGGCGCACCCGGTCGGCCACCTCCGGCTCTGAGTTCTCGTCCACGACAAATACGATCTTGCAGTCCGGGTTCGCCGCCTTGACCCTGTCCCGGAGCTTCAGTCTCTCCTCCACCGTATAAGAGGGATACCGGGTGACTTCCAACAAAAGGACGGAGGCGAAGCCGATATACTGCTCCAGTTCCTCCTGGGTATATACCTTTGTCACCAGGAGATCCTTTTGCCCATCGTTTTGCAGCGCCTGAGAAACCGCGTCAGAAAAGACATAGTTCTTCATGTGAATGATGACATATCGCATTTTGCTGCCTCCCTCTGCTTAAACCCCAAATGTCAAGCCGGACCATCTTTACAGCTTCTATTATAGAGATATGTAAAAAAAGCGCCCTATCAGAAATGATAGTTTTTTGAGGAAGGGCAAAAAATTTCTCGCCCGGTTCCATACCGGGCGAGAATCATAGTTCGGATTTGGGCCGTTACAAGCCGGGGACGATGAAGTCCTTGTTGATGAGGTCGGCAATCAACCTGACCCGGTTTTCGTAACCAGTCTTTTGCAGAAGCTGAGTCACATGGTAGCGGACAGCCGCTACGCTGACGCAGAGCTTTTCGGCAATCGCTCCGTCTGTGCTGCCCTCCGCCATCAGCCGCAGCACCTCCAGCTCACGGCCGGAGATCTCGGCGGAGGACATATTGCCAATCTGGACATGAGGTGTTTTGTCAGGATAGATATGTTCGCCGTCCATAGTGCGGTCCATCACGTCCAGCAGTTCGTCTCCCTCGATCTCCTTGTACCAGAAACTGTCCGCTCCGGCGGCCTTGGCCCGCTCCAGCAAGTCTATGGTGGTCATGCCGGTGACGATGATGACCTTCACGCCGGGGAAATGCCGCTTGATGGCAGCGGTGGCCTCAATGCCGTCCTCATTGTTGGCAGTACATACGTCCATCAAAATGAGATCAATGCGGTTTTGCATACACAAAAGCTCCGCCATGCCAGCATTGGAGGTCTGGGCTGCCAGTTTGTAGCGGTCAGAACCTTTCATGTAGCCGATCATGCTGTCCCGGGACATTTTTCGATCCTCCACAAGAAGCACGTTTATCATGGCGTTTCCTCCTTTCCGGGCAGGGTAATCACAAGCCTGAAACGTGGGGTGCTTTCCACCTGCATGGAGCCGCCCGCACCTTCGATCCGGCGGCGCAGAGCACTCAGGCCGCCGCCCTCTACGACTTCGCCCGCGGGGGCCAGGCCATCGTTGGTGATGGCAGCGATCAGGCTGTGGGGTGTTTTAGTCAGCTCCACCGTTATTTCACTGCCCTTGGCGTGGCGCACCGTATTGATGGCACATTCCCGCACAGCGGCGGTCAGCAAATAAGCGGCGCCGCTCTTTTGGGGGAACTCACCCCGGACATGGAGCGCAACGCCGATTCCGGCAATCCCTTCGGTCAACTCCGCCAGGGTCTTATCCGAGTCAAAGGCGTCCCCATCCTGTTTCCCGACGGCGCCCAGGGTGTCGCCGATGTGCTCCCAGCGTTTGCCAAGGGCTTTCAGCCTCTCTGGAGGAAGCTCCCTTTGGGCGAGCATATTGCGGGTCAGTCCCAGCAGCTCGCCCATCTCGTCGTGAACATGGGTTTTCACGGCGAAGTTTTCCTCCTCCCGCACAATGTCATCAAGCTGGGCATAGAGGTTTCTGGCTCGGGCGTTTACTTCCTCCAGCCGCCGGTTCTCCTGTTCCAGCTCGTCCCCCTTTTCATAGAGGGCGGTGACATCCACTGCCAGCACTTGGGTATAGGCGTTGCCATCGGCGTCGGTGATGGAGCTTTGGGTAAACTTCCACACCTTGCCCTCGGGGAAACGATAGACGTTGGTGTCCGCACCCACGCTCCGGATGCCGGCTTGTGGTTTTTCCAGCGCGTCCAGCAGTTCGGAGATATGCTGCAGGTCCATACCCATCAGGGTGTAGCAGAGCCGGTACATCTGTTTGTTGCTCAGGATCACGAGGCCGCTTTGATCTGCGAAGCAGATGCCGGAGGGGAGGTTGTCAAGGCTCTCCTTGATTGAAGCCCTGCCGATCCTCTCTCTGCGAAACCGTGTCATGGGGTGTCACCTCCCTCGGTAAGGGGCAGGGCGCAATACCAAACTCCGTCCTCTTTTGTGATGCTGGCGTTTTCAAAGGCAGTGGAAAGCTCCGCCAGATCCGAGTCGCAGGAGAGCATCAGGGTAAGCCGCGGTTCCGATGAGTTCCCTGCGGCAAAGACGGTCAGATCGGTGAGGGTATCAAGAGACAGCTCCACCGCTGTCTCGTAAAAATCAAAGAGGGTGCCCACAGCGTCAAAGGGCAGTTGGGCCGCAAGTTCGAAGCGCAGGGCGCAGGTCACGCCGCATAGCCGCAGATTGGCCTCCGACTCCTGCAAGCACAGGCGAAGCTCCTCCGCCGGAGTCTGTCCCAAGCTGTCGGAGAGCATGATCAGATTGCTGCGCCGCTTCAGATAGGCCCCGATGACTGCCAGCTTCCCCAGTGCCTTTCGGGTAGCGTCCTCTGTCCTGGCGGTTTGCAGCTCTTTAGAAACCTCGCTCAGCAGTAAAAGGTGGGGCTTGATGGTCTCCTGCACCATATCGAAGAGGCGCTTTTGCTCCTCCAGCCTCTTTCTGCGCCGCTTCTGCTTGTTCTCCTCCTCCAGAAGTCCGTTGTAGCTCTCCAGTTCCTCCTTTGTGCCAGAGAGCTCGTCCAGCAGAGCCAGCAGGGCGGATATGTCCTCCTGCCAAAACACATAGCCGTCCCGGATGGGTTCGGCGCAAAGGCGGATGCCTCCGTCCAGGATCACGGTCTCCTGTTTGGCCCGCTCCAGCACCTTTCTTTCTACCGACTGGATGGCCTGGGCGGCATAGCAGACGTTCAAGTCCCGGTCAGTGATCTGCGCGGCAATGGAGGAGGCCCGGAACAGCTCGGCGTAATGGCTGTTGGATCGGATCAGGCCGCACTGGATGCAGCTTTCAAAAATCAGGGCAATGAGAAGGCAGCTAACCGAGGTCAGGTCGCCTAAAAATAGTCTAATCACTGAAATCCCCATTATGTATAGGAGTGCGTAGGCTAACATGAGGAAAAAGGGGATCAACGGCAGCCAAAGGACCCTTTTACTGCGGGGGAGGCGGCATTTGTGAAAAATAATCCCCAGGGCAAGGGCACCGCATAACAATATCCATAGCATGGTCACCCCGTACATCGGTCCATAGGAATAATGATCGTCCGTCCAGATGGGATATTCCATGGGGAACACAAAGACCGTCTGATGCAGGTCGTTTGTCAGGACGGTTAGAATCAAAAGAATTGTGGGCGCCCACAGCAGATGCAGGAGCCGCGGGGGGCGGTAGTGCTCTGGCTTTCCCAGTGAAACGGCGGTAAGCAGGGACAGCATCGGGATCAGCAGCATGGGAATATAATAGGCATACCATGCCAGTCGCGCCACATCCGGCATCGTCGCCGCCGGGATGAAATGATATTTCAGCGTCCGCAGCGAAAACCAAAAGGACATACAAATGGCGATGGCGGCCATATAACGGCGCTGCCAGTTCTGCATGATACGCCTTTGGAGGGAAAAGCCCCATACGGCAAACAGAAATATATAAATAATAGAGCGGACAAGCCCTATCGCTCTCGGATAAAAGCCGCTGTTGCCCAGCACGCGGCAGACGATGGCAAGGACGATCAGCGCGGCCACGACGGCCACGGTTCGTTTACTCCGCTGATTCAGCTTCGTCATTTGGCCACGCCTCTCTTTCCTACTTCAGCACATATTTCGTCCCTCTGGCAGCGCCGGTTTTCACGATTTTTCCCTGCTCCACAAGTGCCGCCAGCGCCTTATTGGCGGGGAAGGAGGAGCAGCCCAGAAGCTGTTCCACATCCTTGCGGGTCACGGCACCCTGCTTTGCCATCAGCCGCAGGATGTTTTCCTCCCGGCTCAGACCGGGGTCGCTGGCTGTAGTCTCTGCTGTGTTCCGGTTTGGCAGGGTCACGACGAAGGACGCGGGCGCCGGGGAAAACTTCGGCTCGACCCCGCAACTGGCATAGCTCTCCAATATCTTTTGGATTCCAGTCCCGTAGCTCTCGATCAATTCCAAGCGGTAGAACACATTGGCAATCACCGCGTTGCGCGGCTGGGACACGCCGCCTCTGATATCGGCCAGGGTAAGTCCTTTCACCAATCCGCCCAGAGAGATAAACTCCATCCGGTCGTCGTAGATGTTGATGATGATGCTGCCGGAATAGTCGTAGTCCCGGTGTACCACCGCATTCACCAGGGCCTCGCGCATGGCCTCCTCCGGGTAATCAGCGTGGTCAATCCGCCGCAGGCCGTCAAAGGTGGCGCGCAGGTTGTTGTTCAGTGACAGGAATGAGTAGGCATCGTCCATCTGCTTGAGGATCGAGCCGGAGAACTCTTTGCGGGTTTTGAATTGATTTTTTCCCGTTCCCTCATAGACAGCGCAGCGGATGATGTGCCCACACTGGTCGGAGAGCAGCAATGCCGCGTTGGTATAGTAGCCGTCTACGTCAATCAGGCCCAGTGTCCGCTTGTGAGCCGCATCAAAAGCAACCTGGCTTGTTTGAAAAGTCTTTTCGGCATATTCAAAGGTCAATTCCTGATTGATGGAGCGCATCTTATCAAAGGTGGTCCCATCGCTTTCCCGAAGCATCTGGCGGATGGCCTCGTCTGTGGCGGGGACGGAAGATACTCCGTGGCGGACAAAAACGCCGGCGGGCTTGAGCCCCTTATCTGTCAGGTGATAGGGTCGCTTCAAGCCTCTGGACACGGATACACGGATCAGGGCTTTTCCGCCATCCTCTACACGCTCAATGGATGTATAGGCGGTCAGGTCCGGCTTAATCCCGTCCCGGATCATATTTCCGATCTTCTCCATCTCCGATTCCGGATCCGCAATGCCAGTTATGGAGCCATCCCGCGCTATACCGACATAGATCTCCCCGCCGTCTGTATTGGCAAAGGCGATGATCTCCTTTTTGAACGACCCGTTGATCTGTTCCTTTAACTCCAACTGTGGGCTTTCTACATACTTCATGGTGCGCCTCCTCAACATTTCATGGAATATATCTCTATTATCTCTATCATATCACGATTTTAGTCTGGAGGCAATAGAAAGAACGCGATAAATGTTATTCGGATACAATTCCTGTATCCGGGTGAATACAGATGATGGGAATCCCCTTTTTCTTTGCAAGATTTACTGTCATGCCGGTCTCGCTGCAAATACTTTGGTCATTGTCATAGACTGCCAGGAGGCAATCTGCCTGATTCACCAGAAATTCATTCCGGCGGCGGTAGTTCACTACGGGAGGCTGATCACTTGCTCCTACGGTAACTGTTTTGGTACTATGCTTGATTAGAAACGCCATACGCAGTTTGCTCCGGTCGTCCCAGGTACTGTCGTGGCCTGCAAAGGGCAGGGCAATCATCAACTCAATCTCGCTGTACTCCGGCTGCTCCTTCAGCCTCAGCAGGATTTCTCCGCTCCACATATCTACGCCCAAGGCCCCGCCCACCAAGAACCGACTTACACCTTGCTCATAGAGTAGGATAAACTGGTCGTGTAATCGCTTTTTTAGACGCTTACAGCCAGCATAGTTTTCGTTATACTTGAATTTGAACCGCGTCGGCCGGTGGCCTGTAATAGCGCAGGTTTTCAGCATGAATGAACACCCCTATCAAAAATATTCTTCTATTATAATGCTAAAGATTATATAAATCAACTTTGCTCTCTTAATAATCCATGCTAAAGCAGATAGACTAAAGCTAAAGCATGGAAAGAGGGTGGAGCATGGATACCACGCTGCAGCAAATTGGCCGCCGGCTCTATGAACGGCGCAAACAGCTCCGCATGACCCAGGACGAATTAGCAGAGCAGGCCGACGTGACTGCCCAGACCATCTCCACAGCAGAATTGGGGAAGAAGGCCATGCGGGCGGACACCATCATCCGGGTGTGTGGCGCGTTGGATATCAGCGCGGACTACCTGCTCTTTGGGCATATCTCAGCCCAAGACCTCTCCATCCTCTCTCAGAAGGTTTCCCAACTGACACCAGACCAATACCGGCACCTGGAGGACGCAATAGACAGCTTTGTCGCCATTGCGCTGGAACATAAAAATGAGGCATAGCGTCGCTATGCCTCATTTTACTACTGCTGTTGAAATGCGTCCAGCGTTTGAAATATCACACGCCGCTCCGTGTCATTGAGTGCAACGTCGGCTGCCGGACTTGGGGCCGTTGGCCCGGCGGGCGATACCTGCTGGGCCGGCTCTTGTCGCTGGGCAAGGACATCCTCCACAAGCTGTCTGAGCTGTTCACTGTTCAGCGATGCTCCTTGGGCCGCTGGCGCTTGGATTCCGCCAGCATAGTGTAGCACCGCGTTTGCGATAAACTGGGCTTTAGATCTCCCTTGGCGGTTGAGAAGCTCCGCCGCCTGCCTTTGCTGGGGATCGCAGAGGTTGAAGCGGACGGTGAACTTTCCGGGATCTTTCTTACCATCCATTCCTGTCACCTGCCCTCCTGGGCCAGCCGATACAGCAGTTCAAAGCCCTTCGCGTTGGCCCGGATATCGTCCACAAACAGGGGATGGGCCACCTTGCCCGACATCTCGATCTGCCGGCGCAAAAGGATCGATCCGCCGCCCACGAACACCACCACGCCGGATTTCAGCTCCAGCCCCCGTTCCCGCAGGGTGCTGAACAGATCGTTGACAAAAGCTTGGGCCTGCCGCTCCACCATGTCGGCTACCTGGGGTGAGACGTGTTCCTTCCGGCCTTGGAGAATAGCGTCAATCTCCGATTCCTCCAGCAGCACATCCAGTTCTGCGTTTACCTTGGACTTCACCTGGTTATACAGGGTGATGACCCCATGTTCCAGGGATTCACACACGGACAAATCGCCCGCGCCATCCTTCAGTAGCAGCAGGTCGGTGGTCATGCCGCCCTGATCCACGATAAGGGCTTTGGGCTTGTCCCGCAGGGATTGGAGCATGGTGACGGCGGCGGCGTAAGCCTGGGGGAAGCACATCACCTTCTCAATGAAGATGGAATAGGGCTTACCCTGGAAGTCGAACTGCACCGCGCCCCGCCCGGTAAAATAGGCGGTAAAAGCTTTGTGCTGGGCTCCGTAGTGGGCCGGGGGCAGCCCCACCGCCAGCTGCACCCGCATGAGGTTGGGGGAGTACGCTCCAGCCGCCTGGACCTCGTAGGCGATGGCAAACAGGGTCAAGATCCAGAACCGCTCATCCTCCGTCTTGTCCCGGTGGTAGGGAATTCGCTTCTCAGACAGGGTGTAGTATTTCCCCTGGTACTTCATGGTCTCGCCACCAAAGGGCGGGCTGTCGCTCTCCCGAAGTCCCGAGGTGAAGGGCGCGTGATTCACAACTTTGGTCAATTTATTTCCATGGTCAACTGCGATTAACATGGCGTTCTGCCTCCTTTATACTGTCCTTATACAGTTGAAATACGTACAGTTCAACAGTTTTGGCCGATTTTCTGATGAAAATTGGTTATGTGCAGAGCATTGTCTTGCGTTTCCCGCCAAAAGGGTATACAATAGCCCGGTAATTTTACGAGAGAGGAAGTTTTCTACATGAACAAGATGGAATTGGTGTCGGCCATGGCCGACAAGTCCGGCCTGTCAAAAAAGGACTGTGAGGCCGCGCTGAGCGCCCTGACTGAAACGGTAACCGATGCGCTGAAAGCGGAGGACAAGGTGCAACTGGTGGGCTTCGGCTCTTTCGAGGTGAAAAAGCGTGATGCCCGGACCGGCCGCAACCCCCGGACCAGCGAGCCAGTGGAAATTCCCGCCGCCAAGCTGCCGGTGTTCAAGGCCGGCAAGGCGCTGAAGGACGCAATCCAATAACGAGAACAGCCCGTGTGCTCCCTTCGGAGCACACGGGCTTCATATATCCTTATGTGTGGACTGAGTAGTTCGCTTTTTTCAAATTATCGTGGTAGTTGTGAAAAATCAGCCCGCCGCATATACCATTGCGGCCATTGCAGACCTCCCGGAAGAAAAATGAATACGGCACAAAATCATGGTAGAAGTCAATCTGCTCCACATAGGGGAAGCAGAAGTTGTCCCGCAGTGCTCGGGCCAGCTTTTTTCGGACGGTTTTATTCGCCACACATTCCCGCAGCCTTCTTTGATCGTGGAACACGAGCCTGGGCCGGGATGTAGAGCAGACAGAGAGGTGCTTCCACGTTTGCGGCCCAGCATCCTGGGCGCTTTCCCCCATGAACGCCAACAGCGGGGCGTAGGGGATCGTCACGGATTCCTCCCAGCCGCACACCTCGCCGCCGCAAACACCATTCAGCCAGGTGAAATTGATGGTCAGCAGCCCGGTGGCCTCGCTGCGGCGGAGTACCGCGAAAGAGTGGATATCGGATACGATTTCTGTCCGCCCATCCTCCAGGGTTTCCAGCCACTCACGAACGATAAGGAACCGCTGAGGGGACTTTCTGCTCCAGCTGACCGTCCTAAAACTGATACAGCATTCCCCGGCGGTGGCAATCACCATGGTTCGTTTACTCGGCATTGCCCTTGCCCTCCACTTCAAAATATTTGACCGGGATTCCAAACCTTTCAGCCAGTTCGATCTCCTCCCGCATCCCCGCCGTACACGCGCCATAGGCGTTGACCTGCTGGCAGAGCGCCACCAGCCGAAGACCCATCTCCCGCGCCGCTTGATCTTCAGTCTCATTACCAGGGTCGGCGATGGGCGGGAACATCAGGTGGGGACAGACGGGGATCTCTCCGGCCTCGAACACCTCTCGGGCCCGCTGGCGGGCAAATTCAATATTCTGCTCCACATTGCCCCGGAGCGGGGCGCAGATGTAGACTAATTGAAGGTTACATTCCGGCTCCGATGCCTGCTCACAGAACGGCTGCAAATATCGCCTGACTGCGTTTCTCAATTTCTCGCGGTCATCTTCGGTGAATGGATATTCGTCCTCTTTAGCCGGGCAAGTCCTGATGTCCGGGTAAATCCTCCAGCCCAGGTCAGGCGTCACAAAAATATGCTTATTGCGCCAGATATCCTCGAATTTCAAAGGGGTCGTAATGGCTGATTGAGCCAGCCGATCCAGCACCACGATTTCCAGCGCGTCATACCGTACAGTGGCAAAGGTGGAAATAAAACGCGCTCTGATCCAGAAATCCCTTCCCAGCGTTCCCACGCACGTATTGGCCTCAAAACATATGGACTCCATGAGTCTTCCGCTGGAAAATAACTTGCGCAGTTCTCTTTGAAAAAAGTTCATGATACACCTCCAAATGTTCAGTCAGTTCCCGGCTGCCGTGTCTGCATCTGCTTCTCAAAGCCGATGATCTGCTCCATCGTCAGCCACTCCGGCTTCATATCCGCCGGAAAGCTCTCCCACAGGGCCTTCATGTAGCCGATTTGATCTATGACGTTCCCGGCCCACAGATGGTTTGCATAAAAGCGCCCATACCCTAAAAAATAGACGCAGTCTGAGCGCATTCGATCCAGCAGCATATAGCGAAACGTAATGTCCCAGTTTTTCGCTTTCAGATATTCCTCGTATTTGTTCATGTCATTAGCTCCTTATGCAAAATCAAGCTCACGCGGGGGAGGGCCTTCCGGCCCTCCCCTGTGTTGTCATTTCCCGGCCATCTGGAAGAACTGGGCCGGTGTCAGCACCGTCACACCCAGCTCCCTGGCCTTGACCAGCTTGCTCCCGGCATTCTCACCGCAGACCAGGTAATCTGTTTTCTTGCTCACCGAGCTGCCTGCGTGGCCGCCCAGCGATTCGATCTCGGCGTTGATGCCGTCCCGGGTGTACGGCTCCACCTTGCCCGTAACTACGATGGTCTTGCCCACGAAGGGGCCGCCAGCGGTGGGAGCTTCCTGCGGGGCAGGGGCCGCGATGTGCACATGGTTGCGTAGCTCACTCCAGAAATACCAGTTGTCCTCGTTCTGGAACCACTGATAAATGTTCTGATGCAGCGTTTCCCCGAAATCGGGAAGCTGGGTGAAGTCGAACTGGTGGATCACCGCGCTCTCAAATTCATCCAAGCTGCTGTGGAACCGCTGGGCCAGCGTTTTACTGGCGGTGCGGCCAATCAGGGGGATGTCCATGGCGATGAGATACCGCTCAAAGGTGGTGTCCCGGCTGCGCTGGATGGCGTCCCAAAGGTTTTCCCAGGACTTCTCCCCAAAGCCGTCGATCTCCATGACTTCGTCCTTGCGCTCGTCCAGCTCATAGATGTCCCAGTAGTTGTGGATCAGATCCCAGCCTATGAGCTTTTCCAGGGTGCCCTCGGACAGCCCCTCAATGTTCATGGCCTTCTTCCCAGTGAAGTGGACAAACTGCCGCAGACGGCGGGTGGCGCAGTCCAGGTTGTCGCAGAACAGCCGCTTCACGCCGTTTTCTTGTTGAATTCGGGTGGGCCGATGGCAGCAGGGACAGTAGGGCAGGGTCACCCGCCCCATATCAAACCCACCCCGATCCAGGTTATCCTCGATGTGGGGGATGATCATGTTCCGCTTGGACACCAGCACCCGGTTCCCCGGCATCAGCTCCAGCGCCTCAATGAAGGACAGGTTATGTAAGCTGGCCCGGGACACGGTGGCGCCGTCAATCTGGACGGGACGCAGGATCGCCACCGGGGCGATTACCCCGGTGCGGGTGGGGTTCCACTCGATGCCGGTCAGCTTCGTTTCAAACATTTCATCCTCAAACTTGAACGCCAGCCCGTCCTTATAGTGGTGCCCGGTGCGCCCGCAGGTCTTGGCAAAGGCCACATCGTTATAGGTGGCCACGATACCGTCGATGGGGATGTCGTTGTCCCGGGCATAGTCCCGGAGCTTCTGGATGCCGGCCTCCATCCCCTGGGGGGAGGGGCTGTGTTTGGAGAGCAGATAATAGCAGGGATGGAAGCCCAGCCCCCGCAGCTTCTTCAGCCGCTCCGACTTGGCGGGCAGTTCGTCGAAGCCCTCCAGCACGTTGAAAGGCATGAAGGTCACCCGGCGCTCCCGGCAGTCCTCGGATTTCAGAAGCCGGACAGACCCGGCGGCCAAATTGCGCCCGTTTTTGTAGGGCTGGCCATTGCTGTCCACCAGGGTATCCTGCAGCACCTCAAAATCGCTGGGCCGGATAAACGCCTCACCCGTTACCACCAGGCGTCCCTTGTATGGGATTTGGGACGGGATGCCGGATATCCCCCGGACATTGTGGGTGACATTTTCCCCCTCGTCGCCGTTGCCCCGGGTGGACGCCTCCAAAATGATGCCCTGCTCATAGGTCACCTTGATGGTGAGCCCGTCCAGCTTGAGCATCAGCATCACAGGCTGCTCGCCGATGAAGGAACAAAGCTCGTCCACCTGCTTGGTCTTGTCCAGGGACAGCAGGGGAGTAGTGTGGGCGACCTTGTCCAACCCGTCCCTGGCGGGCCAGCCTACGGTCTGGGTGGGGGAGTTGCCCATCTGGATGCCCAGGGTTTTCTCCAACTGGGCCAGCTCGTCAAACAGTCGGTCGTACTCTCCGTCGTCCACCGAGGGGGCGTTGAGGTCGTAATACTCCCGGCGGTACTGGTTTAGCAGATCGGTCAATTCCCGCAGGCGTTTCATGTTCTCCTGTTCCATGTTGTTTCCTCCTTGTAGTCAGGCCGAAACCTGCTGTTTGTTATTTCCCGGCTCCAACTGCTGCTCAGGTACAAACTTCTTGCCCTCCGCATAGCCGGCATTGGCATATTTTGTGCGCCAGCCATCAACGTTTGCCTTGCCATAAGGGGTTGGTTTACCCATCCGGCTCATGGTGTCTTCTACGGCCTGGGGTATAACCAGCACCAAACCCCACTCCTGATGTTCCTTCTCCTGTTCCTGGAACGCGGCGTTCAAACCGCTGCAAAAGCCCCAGCCATAGGCGTTGCACATCTCCCGGAGTTCTGTCCCGGTACTCCAATCCCGATGCCTGGACTGGATATCACGGCACCGGGCCTTTACGCATTCGTAGGCGTATAAGTAGATCCGCCGGCAGACCTCAAAATCGTCCTCCAGGCCGACAAACCCCAACATAACCTTTTTGGCCCGTTTTGGGTGCTGGTGGTATGCCCTGCAGCAGTACCGATTCCCAATGATAGCGCCCAGCTCAAGGGCCCAGGCATCCGTCATTTTGGTACATTCCACGCCGATGGTCTGCCTGACCACCTTGGCGTCCTGCCCTTCCCGGCACTCCTCCGGCCGGAGCTTGTGCTTTGCCATCAGCTCCCGGGCCTTCAAAAGCGCCGCCTGGGCCTCCTTCTCGTTGGGACTGGCGGACAGGGCCAGCAGCTTGGCGATTTTTTCTTTGATCGCGCTCACGGTTCAGCACTCCCTTCGGCGTACTTTCCAAAGTTCAACTCATGGATCATGCGGCGGATCCCCGCGTCGTTGCCCCAGTCGCTATGCAAGGCGGCCCGTTTGCAGCCAGCTCCTACATAGACCGCCACCACGCCGCCATGTATCTGCATCAGCACATCGGGGCGCTGTGCGCACACGATGGCCAGATTACCGAGTTCTTTCATTTACAAAAAGCCTCCTTAAAGTTGAAATGTTCATTTTCAACAGGGATGTCTGTCAAACAGCGCACTGGCATCGCTGTTTGACAGACACAGTTCCCATTGTTCAGAGTTTCTAAAAAGTCTGCTGTCACAGCACAATCATGCTGCACGGATCATTCACACGGGACAGTGACCGTTCATGGCTGGTAAGGAAACTGCTGATGTCTTCAATACCGCTCGTAGGGGTGCCGCCATATCCATAAGCTGCCAGCTGGAAGCCTACCTTCACCAGGGTAGACAACACCTCATCATCTACGGATCCCCAGTGGATACCCCGGGCCTTTACTTGCCATGCCAGTTCTACCAGCCGGTCAAACAACTTTTCCTGCTCCGCGAAGTCGGCCTCATATGCCGGCCAAAGCTGCTGAATCGTCTTGCGGATATGCTTGGCATATTTGATCCTTACCCCCTGCGCCTTGGCCATAGCCAACACATTGCGGTACCGGCGCAGAAGCGCGTCCTTGTCCATGCGGGTGGGCCGCATGCAGTTGATGTAGCAAGTACACGAAGACTGGATTGCAATGCGCGTATCCGAAATCTCGTAGGATATCCCGTCGATCAAAGGGCGGGACAGATAGTTTTCTTCCATGACTTTCTCCTTTTTGTAGGTGGGCGTGCCCGGTGGACACGCCCCGCCAATAGTATCAGGCCGCACCTTTCAGGTGCTTCTTCTTTTCCCATGCCTCCAAAAAATCATCCACTTCCGGCGTTGGCGCACAGTTGTTGGCACCGCGCACCTGGATGATCCTGTCGCCACGGACTTCCACCGTATAAAACGGCTTGCTTTTCCGTTTTTCCCGGCGGATAAAGAGTATGGTGCACACATTATTTGCCATATTTTCAGCGTAACCGCCCACGCAGTGGTGCAGCTTCTGGCCCTCTATGACGATTTCCTGCGCGGAACGGGGCGGCATCACCACCAGCCCGTTGGCTTTGAATTGGTATTGCCGCTTCAGCCCTTCACGGACACCCGCAATCTGCGCGTCATACTGTTCCACGTTTTTCTGCTTGATACGGCCTTGAGCCACGTCATGGGCCTGTTTCAGATGCTTTGGAAACAGTACAAACTCGTTTTTCAGATCGTATTGAAGCTCCTCACAGAACCCCAAATAATCCTTGTAGTCAGACAGTGTACCGCTCTTTCCCGAATACTTGTTAGGTGAATACGTTTCAAATTGCAGATCAAGATATCGGATCAGCCTGTGGGGTGTGGCATATTTCAGCGCCCGCTCCAGGCAACCCGTTTCAGAAACACTGTGGGCATTCAGCCATGAAAACAGTTCCTCGCTGGGGTGATGACCCTCCCTGCGCAGAACGCGCAGAAGGAGCAGATCCCGGACGCCGCTCTCGGGTCGCTGAAGCCAGGGCAGATCGGAAGGGTCAATTTGAAGCACTTCCCGCAGATTTTTGCCCTGGAGGTTAAGCAACTCGTGTCCATCTTTGAAATTGCCCCGGTACGCAATCTGGGACGCCAGCCAGAACAGCTTCAGCTTGACAAAAAACTCTATCGCCGGGTGCTCACGGTAGGCGGTCAAATAGGGGGCCACCTCCATTTGATCTTGGATGCCTCGGTAGAACGGCTCAAGCTGGCAGTATTGCCAGGGAGTCCCTTTCAACTCCCGCTTCAGGTTCCTGGTGTAAAGGTACCCGCAGGTCTCCGCGTTAAAATTTGGCCCATATAGATACATCACGGGGGGATATCCCTTTTTCCACGGGGTCAGCACCACGTCATAATCGGAATTATGGTAGGGGATCGCCTCAAATTTCCCGTCTTTGGACTGCCGGACGATCACACGGGTCTCCTCGTAAAAGTCCTGCAGCACAGGTTCTCCCCGCCGGTGGCTGCGATATGCCTTGACGATCCGCACAACCAGCTCGCCATCACGCAGGCACTGGACAACGGACGCCGTCACCCTGTCATAGAGAAGGCCATGCTTTTTGTTGGATTTCATTGTGAGTTCCCGTCCGCAGCAGGGGCACACACCCTTGGCATTGTGGCGCACGTCCTCCAGCCCGCTCTCCTGGCCGCAGGCGCTGCAAACGCCCCGAACTTTCTTCGTGCCTTTTTTCGCGTCGTAGTAAAAATAGGCCGGCATGATATTCCGGCCAAGCCACGCGCGCAGATCTCCGGGGAGGGGGCGCAGCGGCCGAAACTCATTCACTACCTTTTGTTGGCGCCGCCGGATGCGAAGCCGGCACTCTTTTTCACGGATGTTGAGTTGGACCCAACCCAGGGCGTCAAAGCCATCCTCGGAATGTCCTTTGCAGAAACTCAGAACCCGCTGTTCGTCCGGCCGGGAATAGAACGCGCATTTTTTGGAGGAGAAGCAATACTCCTTATCCAGGTTTTCCAACATGGCAGTCCGCCACCTGGTTTTGCTGCCTGGGTCATGGTCGTAGGTGACAAAGCTGTCGCTGGCCTGGAACATGGTATAGGACAGCTTCGGCCTGTCATCAGGGGTATCGCCCCGGGCGTACAGGCACAAAATCAGCAGACGCCGGTGTCCCACAATTTTGACGGCGGTACGCACGATGTATTTCAGGTTTTGAACTAGGAACAGTCCGCAATCTGAGTTGGGCGGAACTACAGGCTCCAGAAACAGGCGGCATGCTTTTTTGTCGATCCGCACCATCACGCCACCCCCAGCAGGCTCATTTGACCCTCGGAGTCACCTTTGGCCTTCTCCGCAGCCTTTGGCTTTGCCGCGCCTTCGTCCTTCTTCTTGGCGTCCTTACCTTTCGATTTTCCCTTGGAGGGTGCGGACTTTTTAGAGGCAGCGGCACTTGCGCCGCGATAAGGCTGCGGTACAAACTTTTCCTCTTTTTCCTCGTCTTCTTTGGCGTTGGGGTCATTGAAATAGTCCACGGCCCACTGGTAGCACAGATCATCCGGTACATCGCTGCCATAGACGCCGTTTTCCTTGGGGAAATCATTGTCCTTCATTTCCTGTTCAACGTACTCCCTGGCCTTCCGATTGATATACCAAATGCAGTGGATCATGCTCTTGCGGGGATGCATCACCTTCCGGGCAAAGACGGGGTCGCCCAAGCACAGGGTCTGGATGTGCTCCGCGACGCATTCCTTCATATTCCGCCGTGTCAGCTTCTCGGTATCGTCGCCCACCCGCTTCAGGGAGGCGGCCAGCAGCTCCTCCGGGCTCATAGCCTCCAGCTTGGCCAGCTGCTCCTGCTCGGCGGCCTTTTTCGCCGCCTGCCGGGCGTCGAACTCAGCCTTGCGCTTTGCCTCGGCCTCCTCATGGGCTTTGCGCTTGGTCTCCTCGTCAGCTTGCCCCTGTGCGCCATTGCCCGACTTTTCATCGGTAGGCTGCGCCGGGGCGGCAGGCTGCGGCTCCACAGGCTGGGCGGGGGAGACGGAGACAGGCTCCGCCCGCAGTACATTGCCCGTGCTGGCAGGGGGCGGGGCACACGAATCGTTGTCCTCCGCAAAAGCGTCATCGTCCACAAAATCGCCGTCCTCACGCAGGGCGGCATCCAGCTCAGAATAAGCTCCCATTTTACAAATCCTCCTAAATCGTGTAATCAAAAAAAGGGGCGCAGTCCGGCCATGGCCGAACCTGCGTCCCTTCTTTGTCCTGCTCAAACCGCGTACACCAGTGTGCTGAACGGGTCAACGCAGCGGCACACCAGCCCCGGGTATTGGGCTGTCTTTCGTTTGATCTCCTGCTGGACGGCCAGGGCGCGGCCCTCGTCGTAGGGCCACCCCCAGCCATCCCATACAATGGCGGTCAGGTAGTGCTCGCCCGGGGGCCGGCGCACCTCAGCGCCCAGCGCCCGGCAGGCCTCGCCCACCGCGTCAAGCTGCGCCATCCGCTCATTCATCTCCGTCCGTTTCATCCATAGGAGCGGCCCGCTCCGCGTCGAACCGCACCGGGGTGAAGCCGTCCTCGTCACGGTAGAAAAAGTCCCGGTTGTCCCCGTCATACAGCTCCAGGATGTCGGACATGGTAAGGCTGTGTCCCTGGTAGCCTTCCGGCAGATAGTCGTTGCAGTGCTCATAGATGCGCTCCAGCACGGTCTTTTCCGTCCACTCCTTGGGATGGGTCAGTTCCCCGTCGTAGACCAGCCGGTAGCTGTCCGCCGGGGGTTGCTGATAGCCCGCCTTGAGCATGATCTCCATGCTGCGGAAGGCAAAGGGGTGGGCCTCGATCCCTTCCAGGCCCAGCTGGTACACCCGAAACTTCTGGGTGCTCCGCTGGCTGTCCAGGCACTTTTTGAGGGAAGCCCCAGGCTCCGTTTGCAGGTACATTTGGTACTCCTCATAGGTTAAGCCCAGAAACTCCTCCGCGCTCACCCCGATATTCGGCCTGCTCCGCCACTGGTCGGCACAGCTGTCGATGTAGCCGAAGGGGCACATCCCATTGAGGTACATCTCCTTGAAATTCATCTGTTCTCGCTCCTTTTCTTTCGTTTCTTTGCGGCGCAGCGCCAAAAGCCAGTCGTCGATCCCCTTGTAGTTGGGGTTCCACACCAGCCGCCGGCACTTTAAGCCGTTCTTCACCGCCAGCTGGTGAACCTTGGAGGCCCCCCGGCTGACGTTGGGATTACAATACTTGTCCATATCCTCGGCCTCGATGATCTCCTCCGTGCCGTTGCGGCGCAGAAAGGCAAAGAGCTCGTCCAGGCCCTTGGTGTTGTTCACTCCCACCGTGGCGGCGAAGGTGCGGCCAGTGAGCGCGTGGGCGATGTCGGCCTTCAAAGCGCCCTCGGTGACATAGACCACCCGGGAACTGGGATCGCCCGCAAAGTGGATGGGGCTCCCCGACGTGACTCCCATGAGCTTGCCCGTAGAGGAAAACGGAAGATATTTGATCCCCGATTTCTCCGGCGGTTCGCCCTCCTTTTTGATAGGACGGTCCAGCCGGATCTGTAGGCCCTGGAGCAGGCCGTCCGCGCCCCGGAGGGGGATGACGATGCCGGATGTGCGGTCAAAAAACTTCATCGTCCACCGGCCTTTCTCGTCAAGGTAAAAGCCCGGGACGCCCTCCACTACGCAATCCTGTTTCACCAGATAGGCGGCGATGGTGCGGCACTGATAGGCCGGGGGTGTGCTCTTGAATCCAAACTGGGCGATCTCCCCGTCCGATAGGCCCCGCTTGACGCGAAGATGCTCCCGGTGAGCGGGGCGCAGGGACAGCACACGCAGCAGCGTGGTCAGCGTCCGGTGGATCTCCTGGGGACTAGCCCGCTGGGGCTGGGGCTCCTCCGGGGTCGGCTCCGCCTTGACCTTGGGCGTATACTCCCGTCCGGGTGTGCCCACCATCAGTGCGTCACAGATCTCCTGGTAGGCATCCGAGTTACCGATGCCATGGGTCTTTCCATAGAGCGCCAGCATCCCGCCGCACTCACCGCAGTGGTAGCAGCGCCAGGTATCGATCTGGGGGTACAGGCCCAGCTTGCCCCGGCGGTCGCCGCAAATAGGGCAGTCGGCGTAGACCACACGCGAGCCGCCCCTCCGCCTGATGTTCAGGCGGAGGAGGTCGGCTATGTCCAGGATGGTAAATGGGAAATCCCTCCCACTGGCCACAGGGGTCAGCTCCTTTCGTGGCTGGCCGGGGCACTTATCCGGCCTTTCTCAGTTCCAGGTCATTCAGGACGATGGTGGCCGCCACCTTCAGCTCGTTGTCTGCGAAGGGGCAGACGCTCTGGAGCCACCGCAGGCTGGTGGGACGGTCCTTGGCCACCTGTGCCAGCGTCCAGCCCTTGCAGGTGCCGTCCAGTACCTTGACGTTCTGGGCCTGCTCCAGCGTCATGCGCTGGGTGATCTCCTCCACCGTCATGTCCGGCGTATAGGTCACCGGCGCGGGTGCGGGGGAAGCCTCCTGGGCAGGGGTAGCCGCAGGGACAGCTTCAGGCCCAGGCTGGGTGCCTGTCTCCACCTGACCGTCAGGCTTGTTCTCCGCTGCTGCGGCCTGGCGGGCACCGCCGATGTTCACCACAGTCGGAGCAGGCTTCTCTTTCTCCGGGGGCGGGGCAGCGTGGGGCTGGGGGCCTACGGGAGCCGGGCGTGGAGCGGTATCGGCTACGGGCGCGGACTTCATAGCTCCAGTCGCGTGGGGCTGGGGGCCAACAGGCGCAGGGCGCGGGGCGCTGTCAGCCGCAGGCTTGGGCGCCGGGGCGTTTCCTTTGGATTCCTGCTTGGGTGCATCGGCCTGCACCGGCGGCGTTTTCCCCGGACCATCCTCTGCCGCTTTAGCGTCCGGCGCCATAGGCTCCTGCTTGACGCCCCTGGGGGCCATGGACCACAGCCGCAGGCTGAACCCGGCGTTTTTCAGCGCCTCATTCAGCGCGGTCTCCTGGGCGGCGCGGATGTACGCCTCCCCCTTGGACTTGTCCGCCTTTTGGGTGGCGGTGAAGCTGGCCAGGGGATTGCGGTCATTGGCGTCCGCAAACACCCGGGCCTCGTAGATGGCCATGGCGTCCGTCACCCGCAGGGCGTTCAGCGCCAATCCGCCGCCGGGGCAAACCAGCCGGAACCAGATCTTCCGGCCCTCCAGAGACAGCTCCAGGTCCTTTTTCCCGCCCCGGTCCACCTCTTTGGCGTACTCCATCAAGTTGAGGCCTGGGATGCACCTCAGATCCCAGGGGTCGTAGGCATTGCGTTCCATCGTGGTTTTCTCGTCGGTCATTTGAACATGCTCCTTCCATAAATAAATAGGAGATGACTCCGCATTTTTTTGCGTGTCACCTCAAATCAACTGGCATTTTTCAATTCTTCCTCGCCGGCCGGTGTATTCCTCCGGCTCAGCGCCTGGTAATACAGCTGGATGCGCTCCCCCAGCAGGGTGTTGCGCTTGCCCGTGCTGTCCTTACGCACCGCCATATACAGTGCCTTTTTCATCCCCACCAATGCCACACGGCGTTTGGCGCGGGTGACGGCTGTATAAAACAGGTTGCGGGACAGCAAGATCCTGTGGGCGGTCAGCATGGGGATGAGTACAGTGTCGTACTCACTGCCCTGGGACTTGTGGATGGTGGTGGCATAAGCCAGCTCCAGCTCACCCAGGCTCTCCAGAGGATAGTCCGCGTACCGTCCGTCAAAACAGACGGTGAGCATATTGGACTGGACCCCTGACACGATGCCCACCTCGCCATTGAACACCCCGGCAGCCACTTGCAGCCCGTTCTCGTCATACAGGGCCACGTCATAGTCGTTTTTCGTCTGCATCACCCTGTCCCCCAGACGGAACAGACGCCCGCCGTTGGACTGCTCGGGTTTGCTGATATCCGGCGGGTTGATCTCCGACTGGATGGCCGCGTTCAGGCTGTTGGCCGAGGCGTCCCCTGTGGCTCGGAACGGGGTGAGGATCTGTACCTGCTCGATACTGGCGGTTTTCAACGCTTTCCGATAGATGCGCCGGATCAGATCGGCGGTCTGCGCCTGGTCCTCCGCCGTGACAAAGGCAAAATCCTGTCCGTAGTACAGCTCGGGCGTGCCCTCTTTGATGAATTTGGCGTTATAGGCGATCCGGCTGTCCTCCGCCTGACGGAAGATCTGGTCCAGCACCGTCACCGGCACCAGCCCGCACTGGATGAGCTCCCGGAACATGCTGCCCGCGCCCACGCTCTCCAGCTGGTCGGCGTCGCCCACGATCAGCAGCTTTGCCCCCTTTTTCAGACGCATGAACATCTGATGGGCCAGCCACATATCCACCATGGAGGCCTCGTCCACAATGAGGAAATCCGCCTCCAGCGGCTTTTTCTCCTGCCAGCCTGTGTCCTCCTCGTGGAGGCCCAGCAGGCTGTGAAGGGTGGCGGCGCTGCCCATTCCGGTGGTCTCCGCCATGCGGCGGCTGGCCTTGCCGGTGGGCGCCCCCAAGGCGATGGCGTTATCCGGATACAGCTCCCGGTATGCCTCGATCACCGCCTTCAATATGGTGCTCTTGCCGGTGCCGGGGCCGCCTGTAATGATGGACAGGTTGTGCTGGAACACCATCTCCACCCCCTCGCACTGCCTGGGGGAAAGGGTAATGCCCAGCTTGCCCTTGACCTTGTTCATCACAGGAGCCAGCATGACCGGCTCCGGCGGGTCGAGCAGCATCTCCGCTGCCTTGCGGGCGGTCTCGCTCTCCTGGACAAATACATGGGGCAGGTAGATATTGTTCTTCGTGGACACCACTACGTTGGCCTTGACCATGGTGATCAGCTCCTGCGCCAGCTGGGACCCTTTCAGCCGCCGGTCCAATTGGGGGATCTTTTCATTCAGCAGCGCCAGGGCCTCGCCCAGCAGCTTCTCCGCCTCCAGATAGAGGTGCCCGCCCTCGGTGCGGGACTTTTCCAGGGCATAGAACAGCGCCCCGCGTATCCGCATGGGATCGTGGAGGTCGCCGCCGGACTCCTGTACGATGGCGTCCACCTTTTTGAACCCATACCCCGGGACCTGACAGAGCTGGTAGAAGCTCTTGTGCAGCAGGGCCGCCCCGTCCGGGCCGAAATACTCATAAATCTTCATGGCCGCTTTCGGGGTCAGCTTAAAAGGGGCCAACACCGTCATGATGGCGCGGACAGCCTTGCTCCCGGCATAGCCCGCCTTGATCTCCTCCAGCCGTTCTTCGGTGATGCCCCGGATTTCCAGCAGCTTTTCCGGCTGGGTCTCAATGACATTGAGCGAGTCTGTGCCAAACCGCTGGACGATCTCCCCGGCGGTCTTGGGGCCGATGCCCTTCAACAGCCCGGAGGACAGGTAGCCCAGGATGCCCTCAATGGTGGGCGGCACCAGCTCATGCCAGGTGTCCACCTGGAACCGGGGGCCGTGCTTGCTGTCTGCCCACTCCCCGTCCAGCTCCATCTTGATGGCGTCCGTCCGGGGCAGGTCATAGCCCACGGCCACGAAGCGGATCAGATGGTCCGCGAATTTGTGCTTGTCCCGGGCGTCCTCCGGCACCATGGGATCGGCGGTTTTCAGACGCAGGATACAATACTTTTCAGCTGCATTGTAGTAGAGCGTTTTGTCATACGCCGCCACGATACTACTCATATGCGTACCTCCTACGCCGCCGCTTCTGCGGCGGTAAATTTCACGTTGAACGTCCGGCTCTCAGACAGCGATACATACTGGTCAAAGATGTCCGGGTGGGCGTCCTTCAGCCGCAGCAGATCGTCCTTCAGAATATTGAGCCTCTGGCTGGGCTTCATGGTGACGGTATAGCTGCCGGCCGTATCCTCGTAGGAGGCAGACCAGCTCCCAGCCATGTCGGCCACGATGGACGCTTTCAGCCGTTCCATCTCATTCTCCAGCTTTTTCACCCCGGCATTGAGGGCACTCTTTTGATCCCGAAGCTCCACATACCGCCGTACGTTCTCGGACTGGGCCTCGGTGAAAGCAGCCGGGGGCATATCCTTATAGGACGGGCCCAGACAGCGCCGCAGGCTCTCCAAAATCAACGCGCCGTCGTCCTCAATGTAGGGCGGCGGGATCTTGGCCTTGACGTGGTTCACCCAGAAGTTCTCCTCCAGGGCGATCAGCTCCGCCTCGTACTTCAAATCCCGGTCGATACTGCGGATGACCACGTCATCCTCGCTGTTGCCGTAGAGGCAGCAGAAGTACACCCGGTTCAGGTTCATGACGGCCATGTAGTGCCGTCCCTGTGCCTCGTAATACTGCGGCACGATGGGTTTGCCGTCGTACTCCCACTTGTCCCGGGCGTTGTAGTTGGTGGTCTTGCACTCCAGGACGGCGGTATTTCCGTCCGGCAGTTTTACCAAACGATCCACATCGGCCAGCATCCAGGGATGCTCTGCGTGCTGGAACATGGCCGGCATGGGGCAGACCTCCAGGCCGGTCTTTTTCGCAAAGATGCGGGCTACCAGGTCTTCCAGCAGGGTGCCCACCTCCTTGGCAACCCAGTTTTGCTCATCGTCCTCCACCGGATGGCCCAGCTTGTCGTAGTAGAGGTCCACCCCGGTACGGAAAGGCGAGATGCCCAGCACGGCGGCCGCGTCGCTGCCGCCGATGCCCTGGCGGCGGTATGCCAGCCATTTCTCCCGGGGCAGGTCTGCGGTAGGTGTGAGCACATTAGGCAGCTTTCCCTGCGATTCCGCCACAGTTCACCGCCCCCTTTCCTGGGATAGTTCCCCTTGGCTTGAGGGCCTGGAGCTGTCTCCGGCTTGGCTTCATGGAGCCCATCCCGCGGCGCGGGCGGCCTCCTGGTTTCCATACTGCGTGATACTTCATGTCCGAACTCCTTTCTTTTGTAGATTTATCCTCAAAGCCTCTCAGGCGTTTGGGCAACAAAAAAGCGGGAACAACTGGATTCCGGCATTGCCGGCTTGGCTCATCCGCAGATGAACCCCAGTCATTCCCGCTTTACGCGCCGGGGAGTATCTCCCCCGTATAGAAAACAAAATCGCCAGCGGATGCCGCCACAAATGGGCATAGCAGTCCCGCTGACGATAATACAAAACCCAGATACGCCTCCGTGTCTTACCCTGCATTTCTGCAGGGCGGCGCACTGTAAAAGTGTGCAATGCGAAACCTATCGCTCCCAAGCCGGTGAGGCCGGCCTGCCCTCCCACTGAGGGGAGGAAACGCACATAGAATCAATTACAAAGGGATAATACCACAATATATTGTGGTTGTCAATCCTGTTATTTCATATTTTGTGCTTCATAAAAGTTTTCGGAAAATTTTTACTGTTTGCAAAAAAATGGGAAATAGATTGATATTTATTATATAGGAACTCTAACAGTTTTTGCACCTTGACAAATGGCGCAAGCCCATACCTTGTCCCGGCAGTCATACAGGAGCGGCGGATAGTGTGCATCATGCGCGCCCGCCGCGGAAGCAGCGCACAGCGCGGCCTGAAAATACGCGCTCTGAAACGAGAGCGCAGGAAGTGGGCCGGGACAATTCATAAAATTTTTGCTTGGCAACTGCAAACAGGTGTTATATAATGTGCCTACCTGCTAATGGGACGGAAAGGAGGTACTTCGCACACCTGAATAGTTGCCAGGCTGCAAAAAGGAGTATTTTTGATGGATCCTAAAACTTGCAGCAACTCCTGTCAGCGGACGTATACTGCTGAACAGGTGGCGGAAATCCTTGGTATCAGTATCCGCAAAGCATATTATCTTTGCGAAAACACCAAAGACTTTAAGGTGGTTCGGCTCGGCAAGCGCTGCCTTCGCATCCATAAGGAGTCGTTTGACCGTTGGCTCAATGGGGAGGAGGGTGTCAGCTGATCGCACCATAGAAAGGGATATCCATTATGGCAACATATAAAATTCGGGGTAGTTCCCACAATGTCATTTATACCTATAGAACTTCTGACGGGCAGTACAAGCAGCAGTGGGAGTCATATGACACAGAACTGGAGGCAATTCAGCGCAAAGCCTATATAGATTTCCTCCAGAAAAACAAGCGCCAGGATGATATCAGGCTTGCAGTGGCAGAATACAAGGAAAAGCGCAGCCCCGCAAAAGCGGTGTATAACACTGCGGCGGATTACGATGGTCAGTACGTGAACCAGCCGGAGGACAACACGCGTCGCACCTATGCTGAGTTTATTGATAGGTTTCTTCCGTTCTATGCCCGGAAGCAGCGCTTTTCTCCCAATACCTATGACAGCTATGCCGGAAACCTGAAAAACCATATCCTGCCCTACTTCGGGGACTGCATCATGAGCAGAATTACATCGGAGGATATTGACAACTTTCTTGACTACCTCAGCAAGAAACCCTGTAAGGGCAGCAAGAGTTACGGGAAAAAGGCCGCAGAGGCTCCCAAGCTCTCCTCCGCGACGATCAAGAAGTGCTACAATATTCTCATGCTCGGTTTCCCGACCGCAAAAAAGTGGCGCTATGTGACGGAGATCCCAGATACCTCCGCTCCAGCTGAAAAGACAAAGAAGCGGAAAGCCTGGGAGCCTCAACGGGTCTTTGATGTCATGACCAAAATTGAAGATGATCCCATCCTCCATCTAGCCGTCCACATGGCGTTCGTCTGCTCTCTCCGGGCCGGTGAAGTGGCTGGCATCCGTATCGACAGCATTGACTTCCACGATAGAAGTATGTGGATCACGCAAATCGTACAGAGGGTGTCGGACAAGTCCCTGCATGAACTGCCGAAGGAAGAAATCATCAAAGTGTTCCCCAAAAAGCTGGCGACATCGACCAGCAGCCTGATTCTAAAGGGGCCCAAAACGGAGGGCAGTTGGCGTAAGCAATATTTAACGACCCCGCTGCTCCAGGAAATCAGGCGGCGGTTGGATGCCATTAACGCTAACAAGGAGTTCCTTGGCCCTGAGTATCACGACTATGGCCTTCTGTTTTGCCAACCGGACGGAACTCCTCTTGATCCAAAGTCCCTTGATAAATCCTTTAAGGAGAGGCAGACTGCCCTTCATATTGAGGATCAGATCGAGTTTCAGGGGTTGCGCAAGTCGGGGCAGATGCACAAAGTCCGCCTGTCTAAAAATAACTACCAGCTCGTGGCGGAGAACAGCGGCCAGTCGCCTGAAGTCCTAATGAGCAATTACAACGAGGCATTGGAATCTGAAAAGCGTACCCTGTCGCTGTTGGTTGAAACCAGCTTCTATCCTAATGCAACTCCAGTTTCCGATGTGCCGTCTGCTACCGAAGCTACCGAAGCACAAGTAGATGCACTCCTGCAAAAACTTCAGCAAGATCCCGCCTTATCCCAACAGCTTTTGCAGAAGTTGCTCTCAAATGCGCTTGGTGCATCGTGAGGCAAAACTTTTTCCATTAGCAAAATCTTTAGCAAGCAGTAGTCAAATAGTAGCAGCTCCAGAGAATGCGGCCCAACATTCCGGGCAAAAAAATCTCAAAAGCAAAACAAAAAGCACTCAAACCAGCAGGTTTAAGTGCTTAAAGTTGGAGCTGCTATCCAGATTTGAACTGGAGACCTCATCCTTACCAAGGATGCGCTCTACCGACTGAGCTATAGCAGCAAGTTGGCGACGCGGAAGGGACTTGAACCCTCGACCTCCGGCGTGACAGGCCGGCGTTCTAACCAACTGAACTACCGCGCCATCTCGTCTGTATAGAAACAGCAAACGCTGCAATTTTCGTGGCAGGGGCAGAAGGATTCGAACCCTCGGCACTCGGTTTTGGAGACCGATGCTCTACCAGCTGAGCTATACCCCTGTATGGTGGGCCTTCAGGGACTCGAACCCGGGACCGACCGGTTATGAGCCGGCTGCTCTAACCAACTGAGCTAAAGGCCCACGCCGGTCACTTCCTGATTCGCGTATGCCGCCACTCTTTCAGTGGCGGCATACGTATCAGAATGGCTCCCCCTGTTGGACTCGAACCAACGACCCTGCGGTTAACAGCCGCATGCTCTACCAACTGAGCTAAGGAGGAATATCAAAGGGGCCTGGTCCGGTTAAGACCAGACCCCTATTGTGTCGGCACTACCTATTTTCCCAGGCCGTTACCAGCCAAGTATTTTCGGCGCGAGTGAGCTTAACTGCCGTGTT
>ERZ808028.163-NODE-163-length-68442-cov-6.061157_pt1 | contig 68442 bp, 47 predicted proteins | sample MGYA00380184_ERZ808028 | MGnify/ENA primary metagenome ERZ808028 (study PRJEB31490, sample SAMN06133397) | mouse gut metagenome | isolation source: J8_1 | host: mice | place: China: Chengdu | collected 2015-05 ... | reverse complement strand
GTTATGGTGCTACCGTCTTTTGTTTCTGTTAAAGTACGATAATATTCATCATAGGTATACTCGGTTGTATTGCCTTCCTCATCTGTTGATGATACAACCATCAGTGCATCGTTATACGTCTGCGTGGTTGTGGTTTCTACTGAACTTGCTGTGGAAACGGTTTTGTTCTCATCATCATAGGTGTAATTGAGATATGCACCGCTGTCATATACATAGGAGCTTACTCTGCCGTTGGCATTATAATTAATTGCTTTATCCATACTCTTGGTGAGAACACCGTTTGTATAGGAATACTGACCGAGTATAACGCCTGCCTGATCGACAACCTTTGTGAGATTGTTATTGCTGTCATAGGTATATGTAATCGTATTATTTGCAGGATCAGTTACAGAAACAATATTACCATTTGCACCAAGGGTAATCACGTATGCTCTGTTTGCTCCATCAGTAACGGTGATTGCCGATGACGTTCTTGCAATGGTAATTGTATCATCATACTTATTGCTGATTGATATTAATTTTCCGTCAGTGCCATAGGTATAGTTTACACTATCTATCTGAATTACGCAACCGTTTTCTGACTTTGTTAACGTATAGCCGTTGATTTCATTTGTATATGTGCTGTCGGCAGTTTTGATAAATGTTAATTCTGTACTGTCAGGTAAAACAGCAGAAAAAACATAATCGTTAACAGCAGTTACTTTACTGTCGGTCGCAAAGAACCATTTTTTGTCTGCACTGTCATATGTTCTTGTGAAATCAAAGGATGTGCCTTTATATGCAAGAGAAAAGTCTGTATTGGATTCGGTATATGTGCCGATTGATGACGTATCAGGTGTAACCAATGTACTGATTACCGAGCCGTTTTCACCGATTCTTGCATATATGGTTGATGTTTCGCCGAGAGGTACTACAAAAGGAACTGCATAATCGGTCCATTCGCCGTCTTCACCGATTTTATACTGCAATGCTTGGCTGCTGTCGGTATTCGGATTAAGCACACCAACTAAATTACCATCCTCATAAAATTCGGGCAGAATAGCCTCTGTAACCTGTGTTGCGATATTTCCTGCATTATCCTTTACTGCAACAGAGATAGAATTAGGCGTGCTGTCTAATTCTTTGCTGTTGGAGGTCTGATAAGTGCTGCCGCCGTCAAAACTGTAGCCTGCAATACCCGACAATGCATCGGATGCCGTAATGGTTATGGTTGTTTTATTTGTTTGCGTATTCTTTGTAACGGAAACATCTGAAATAATCGGCTTAGCCTTATCTATTTTATCAATCTTAACGGTTGTTACGGCTGAAATATTGCCCGCCTTATCTTTTGCATAGACATATACAGTGCCATTGCCTGTATACTGCTTTGTATTTTCCGTTTGCCAGGAATATGTACCTGCCTGAGTTGAAAAGCTATAGCCTGCAATGCCTGAACTGCTGTCTGTTGATGTTGCGGTTAAAGTGTAATGTTGGTTTGTCCAATTTGCGGGAACTCCTGTAATCTTTGGATTGGTTGGAGCAGTTTTATCTATCTTATTAATAGTTTGTGTTGACGCAAGACGGATATTACCAAGTGCATCCCGAACATAAACATAAACTGTGCAGTTTGATGAAAATGTTTTTGTATTGCCTGCCTGCCAACTATAGCTGCCCTTAGCCGTAGAGAAAGAATACGGCGTTGAATGCAAACCTGCACCGCCGCTGTTATCCTTTGCACCATTAACAGTAAGTGTTACATTATTCTTTGTCCACGAAGTTGGATTGCCTGTAACACTTGTTATTGTTGGCGCAGTTGTGTCATTTTCATAGCTGATTACAGTATATGGTCTCATTGCTGAAGTTGAATAGGTTCGTGACGCAAAAGCACGCCATTCATACTTTTGTACTTCATCAACCTCTTCACCGCTGACAAACACAACTCCGTTATTCGCTGTGCCGTTTATCCACTTCTTAACGCAATTAACAAGGTTGTAGTTATACCAATACGGATTGTCCGGATTATCTGTAGATTTACTGTTGATATTTTTCCAGTTGGTATTGGTAGTTGTTTCATATCCTGCCTTGTTTGACCATGTAATACCGGTTTCACTCCATGAGGATGTTACAAAAAATGGTCTTACATATGTTGAGTTTGTTCTTCCTGTAGTTTCTCTTACCCAGTGGTATGCGTAATTAATTGTGGCACCTTTTTTGATTGCTGACGGAATACTGAATTTTTCATATACTCGTCCGTAACCATAATCACTGGATTTACCGAAACAGCCCGTCTGCTCATTACCGTAGTTATTCGAAGCGTATTTGGAAAATACTGCTGCATCGGCACTGTCATAAACATTGCTGGTAGTCGGGTCAATAACAATGGGATATACAGTGTTTTCACTGTTGAGCCATTTTTCATCCACTGTTATAGATAATATATATTCATTTTCAGCCGTTTCTTCCAATGAATACTTACAATCCGTGTAATGCTCATCAGCAAATCCCTCTATGTATTCACTGTCATAGGCATATGGTGCTGAAAAAGTCTGCACAACACCATTGTCATCATTTATCAGTGTTATCGTGCCATCCTCGTTCAATACAGCATCACAGTTTTCAGTATTCAGTTTAAATGAAAACACGTTCTTATTGATATTTGAGTTGAGGATAATTTCATCCTTAATACCGTTAAGCTGAGGATAGAATTTAAGATTTGTACCCTCACCGTAAATATTAGGATATTCAAAATCCTCAAACTGTTCGCTTAATATTTCAGAGGTACTCTCGTTTCCGACTGCTGTATTATTGCTTTGCGGAATAATGGAGTAGCTGCTTTCACCAAACTCTATGTATAAGCCCTTGCTTGAATCTTTTGAAAAATTGATACGGTAATCATTCTGTCCGTTGGTGTATTCATATCCCTTTGCTTTCAGCTCTTTGTCAGTCTGTTTTTCAACAGATATATCTTTGGTTTTTAGATTTCCGTGTTCATCTGTATAGGATATAGGCTCAGAAAACAGATAAACAGTATTAGATCCATCCTTGTTTTCAAGATTTATTGTATGATTATCTGCCAGCATTGACTCTTTATCAACACCTATTGCACCTTTTGTATCAATGAACTCGGATGCATAGGCAGAAAGCATAGACTGAATTCCCAGCCAATCCTGTAATCTGCTTGATCCTACAGTCAATGCAACAAATGTACCGAATGCAATAATGATAGAAAGCAAAACGCATAATGCTTTTTTCCATAACTTTGGTTTTATTGCATTTTCATATGTGTTATAATCTGCCATTCATTTTCCTCCTTTATGCTGGATATTTGTATACAACTGTGCTTTCACTTCCGGCAGTAAAGGTTACTTTAAGTCTGTAATCACAAAGAATATTGATATTTCGTGATTCACTCATAGAGAGACTTACACCGGTTCTACTGCTTGTCCAAGTTTCTACAGTTTCATATCCACTTGATTTTTTCTTTTGCAATTCCATTTTGATTTTCAGTGTTGTTGACTTTTTTGCTGTCATTGATGCAGTACAGGTTGATTTAATACCGCTGATTGAAATACTTGAACGATTCGTTTCAATTGTAGTGTACATCAATTCAATTTGGCTATTATTGTCATTGTCAATTGTGGCTGCATGAACACATAACGGACAACTTAATAACATCATAAATGACAAGAAAATCAAATAGAATTTCTTTGAAAAGTTTTTTAATTTTAGCATCACAATTCCTCCTTTCATACTCTATATACCTTGAAATATGTAAATTGTGAAAAGAAAAATGGAAAAATCTGAAATTTTTTCAAATTTTTCCATTTTATACTTTTTATTTTATTTCTATTGCGATTTTAATAAGTTCTTCTTTATTGATTTTTCCGGATACACTATATACATATAAACTGTCATTCCAAATGACTCCGTTTGTACTATCAGTCACAAAAAATAAGTATTTTGTACCATCAATCGTTTTACTTTCTGTATCCAAAGCATCAAAATTTATTTCTGTATCAATTGTATTTTTACTAATTATGAACCATTCGTCATATCTTTGATATTCTTGTGATATTTCCTTTTCAAAAATATACTCATTTCTTTTTTCATACCCTTCAGGAATATATCCGACAATAATATCTTCAACTGTGTCTATATTATCCGGTTCAATAACTGCATATGAAAAATGATCTGTAAATTTTTCTATAATATATTTTCTCGAACTCGGAATTGCAAATGCTGTTGTTGCGAAAGAAAGTACAACTGCTGCTATAATCAAAGCACTCATTGTTTTTCTTGTAAATTTATGATATTTATCATTTCTCATCTTATCAACAAGTCTTTGCATTTCTTTTTCAAAAGTTTTACTGAAATCACATTCGTATGACTCAGAAAAATTATTCAGCCAATCATCACAAGATAATGTGCAGGCATCATTAAAGTTATTCATCTTAATCCCAACTTCCTAAATCCTTTTTGATTTCGAGCTTTGCAAACTGAATTTTCTTTCTAATATTATCAGCGGATAATCCATAAATTTCCGATATTTCCTTGCTTGTATATCCTAAAACATATGTAAAATATATCAGGTTTCTGTATTCATCATTTAATTTATTAATTACCATTCTTAAATCAGTTTTATCATACGCATTAAAATATTCATTACCAAATGTGTTATCTACATCAATCTCATGAACATCATACAAATGATAAAACTGTTTTCTTTCATTGTTATATTTCTTTATAGCATATCCTTCAGTAATAACTGCAACAAATCTTTTAGTACTGTTTGAATGAATATCCCCTACTTTACTGAAATTTTTTGCGATATATAAAAATGATTCTTGAAGTACGTCTTCAATATCTTCTTGACTATTCACTTTTTCACATGCAATGTGAGCCATTAAACCTTTGTATTTATGGTATAACTGTTTAAAGCGTTCTTTATCTTCATCATTATCAATTAAATCTAAAAATGCTATCATTATCTATATACCCTCAAAATGTAACTTTGTGAATTTAATTTTATAAAAACTGAAATTTTTGTCAAGAGGTTTTGTCTAAATACAGAAAATGAGGCAGGAAAAACCTGCCTCAACAGTGTGTAGAAAAAGTCAAATTACAAATTTATACGTTGTCAAAGGTTGAGAAATGAAGCTGGATTTCATTTTTTGCGAGGATTACTGTACGATGGTACTGCCCACTTTATAACAGTTTGAAACCGCAAATGCAATGCATCTGCGGTTTCTCATTATATATATTGGAGGTAATTTTAATTATTTTTCAGCACAGTCGCTCTTCTTCTTTTTGTATATAACTGCTGCTGCACCGATAGCCAGTGCAAGAACAGAATATACAGCCATCATAACATAAGCTGTGCTTTCTCCGCCTGTCTTAGGAATAAACGGATTTTTAACATTTTTCTTTGTTGTTGAATTACCGTTTGTTTTGTCACCCTTATTAAGCAAGTCATCAAGATTTGGCTTATTCACATTCGGGTTATTGTTGTTATTGTTATCTGATGGTTTATTTGGCTTATTCGGATTTTCAGGATCAACCGGAGTTACAGGCTTTTCAATAACATCGCCTGTCGGAGTTCCGAGAAGATCAAGAACCTCGCCATAGGTATCAACCTTACCGATTTTTACCCAGTTGTCCGTATAATTTGTAACCATAGATGCAAGAGCACCAAGGTTATCGGTAAGCAGCTTTCTGATTGCCTTGTAAGTAGCCTCGTCAGCGAATACTACATCATATACATAATAGAACAATGTTGTGAATACAGTGTCTGTATCACCGTTTCTGAGAATAAAATACTTATTGGTATCAGTTGAGCTTTCTACAACCTCAAGGGTGCAGCAGTCAGCAAGTGCAGCCCAATCAATCGGAGGCAGTGTAAGCTTAATTCCGATAAGGTCTGTAAGGTCAATAGGCTGTGCAAGAAGTGCATTGATTGCCTTCTTTGAAACATCAAGACCGCTGACTACTCCACTAAGAACACCTAACTGTGTTGATACATCCTTAATTGTGCTGTCAAGCATATCTGTATTTACAATATGGGCAAGACGAGGAAGCACCTTGATAAGACCGTTAATCGGGTCAGGTGAAACCACATCAATAACATCTGTGAAGAGGTGGTCAATAACAGGTCTGAGGAATTCATCAGCTGCAATATTTGCACCCTTTTCTTCCTTAACGCTCTCGTAGTTAGCCTTATACTCTGCCTGAGTAGGAAGACCAATCATACCAAGCTGCTCAAGGAGCGGAAGAAGTTTTGAATAAACACCGGTCTGATATTTACCATCACCTGTCATATAATCAAACATTTTGATTTCAACAGCAACATCCATAATACCCATTGCCTTAATCTTTGCATCGGGAGCAAGAAGGGTTGTGATTGGACGAAGAACTGCAAGGAGTGCGTCAGCAAAGCCTTCACGGTCACCTGCTGTGAAACCGAAATCCTTGGCAGTAAAGGTCATAGCTGCTGCATTTGCCATCTTTTCAGCGGCATTTGCACCTGTTGCAGCCTTAAGCTTTTCAATAGCACCTGCGTACTTGTCACCGTCAGCAGCAAGGAAGTCAGCAAGCTTGTCGGTTGTAACAATCCAACCGATAATTGTGCCAAGCGGGAACTTAAGCTTCATTCCCATTGCCTCTACTTCAATTTCATCCTGATTAGCAAGAAGTGTTGAATAGAGGTTGAGAATAGCAGCAATAATCTCAGGCTGATAGAGATTTTCTTTCAGAACAGCATCTAAACCATTTGATAAATCAATATCCTTTGCGATAAGCGGAACAAGTGTGTTTGCAACAAGGTCCCAAAGCTTATCAACAGCACTCTGCATACCGCCTGTTGTCCAAGCTACCTGGCTGTTTTCAGGACGGATAATTTCTGTTTTCTTAAATGCTGCAAGCTCCTTAGCAAAGTCATTCATATCCATAATAGGCTGCTGAATAAGAACGTACTTATCATAAAGCTCTGCAGGGATTGTGGACTTAAATTCGTCCATTAACACATATTTGTCATAAACCTTTGACTGAACTTCTCTTGTGATATTGTTCATATCAACGGTATTCATAATGTCATAAAAGCCCTTTGTTGCAACATTTACAAGCTTTTCCTTAACATCTGCAGGAACCTTTGCCTGATACTCACTGCTCATTGCGTGGTACTTATCAATCGCTTCCTTAACAATTGCATCTGTAAGCTTGTTTACATTAACTGTACCCATATATTCAACAAACTCGTTGAGTCTGTTATTGTTAACAACATTCTGTAAATCACTGACAAGAGCATTAACATTCTTCTTTGCAAGTGAAATCTGATTGCTGTAAACTGTATTTGCATCTACTGTATCATTATAAGCATCTGCACTGCCGAGCTTATAGCTTAAAGCTGATGCAAGATTCACATATGTATTGCCCATAAGAGTTGTAAGAGCTGTTTTTGCATAAGAATCCTTAACAGCATCAATAGTAGCTGTAACGGCATCAACCTGAGCCTCTGTAATCTTTTCACCGTTAAAGTTCTTCATACCGGTGTCAGCTGCAAGTGTTGCAGCTTCCTTGAACTCGTTACCGAAAACAGGAGCAAATAAATCAACAAGCTTTGCCCAAGCCTCTCTGCCGTAAGGTGCACTGTCTGTTAAAAACTTTTCGTTAACAGCTTCCCAATCAGCTCTGTAAACAGCAGCATTCTTGCCGTCTTTCCAGGTTCTGGAACCGCTGCTGCCCTGCATATAAGGGGTAGTGCTTATTGTTGAAGGGTCATTTTTACCAGCCTTATCCTGGAAATAATTGTATGTAATTCTTGCGATATTGCTGTACAAATCTGTTTTTGCATTAGCAGATGGTGAAGTCATATAAATATAGAAAGCATCACCATAAGGATACATATAGTTTGCAAAATCAGCACCCTTAGCTGTCAGCTTTGAAATTTCAGGAACATTCTTTTCATAATGCTCATAACCGGCAGTCTTTTTCTGGAAATCAAAGCTTGTGTTGAAAAGGGTTCCGTCAACCTTAACATAAATCTTTCTCATTATGTCAAGAGCATCCTGATACTCCTTAGGGAAATCACCGATATCCTTTGCAAGAGCCTTAAGACCCTCATCAGAACTTGAGCCCCAAACTTTAGCATTTGAACCTGTGAAGCTTGTGTTCTCACGTGCTACCTTTTCAGTAGCATAGTAAAGGAAAAAGGTGTAATACTTTACATCTATAGCAAGCTTCTGAGAATCGCTTAAAGCCTTGATTTTTGCAGCGGCATCATTATATGTAGCAACTGCTTTTTCATAATTAGCCTTACCGGAATCATACAGGTCGCCTCTATAGCTATAGAATTCCTGAATTGCATCCTGAGCCTCAGTTACTTTTGCATCGCTGTTTGCCTGTGCCTCATCAGCAAGTGCACTGAAGCATACACTGAATGAAGTTAAAACAATCACGAAAGCTAAAAGCAGACTGAGCAGTCGTTTTCCTTTTTTCATTAAAAACATCTCCTTTTTAGAATTTTGTTTGTTTTCAGCCTAAAAAAAACAAACCACTCTCAGCAAATACAATTTTATCATAACAAAATATTTTGTCAATAGATTATCATTCTTTTGCTATTTATTGTTACTATTGCTGAAAATTTATTTCAGTATTTTAATTTTTCCGTCATTTTAACCAATTTTATTCGCCAAATAAAACAGACCACTTGTGGTTTGTTTTTGTTTACTTTCATATTACTATATGTTATAATTGTAGTTGAAAAATCCATTATGAAAGAAGACCGGTTATGAATCAGAAAGAAAAAAGTCAAAACAGTATATATTATATTATTGAATGTGCTATTGACGAATTTGCAGATAAAGGCAATAACGTGTCCTTAAACAGCATATGCAAACAAAATGGTATTTCCAAAGGCAAGCTTTATCATCACTTTTCTTCAAAGGAGGAACTGCTCTGTGCCTGCGTATGCTATGCACTTGATAATTTAAGTGATGATATTAATGATTTTGAACCAGACAATTATTTGAGCATTGAAAAAAATCTTCATAACTATTATGTAGAACGAATAAAGTATTGGTATGAAAAGCCAACACATTTAATCATATTAAGACTTGCATACATGCTCAGAAACAGAGAATTCAGCGAAGCGTCTATGGCAAAAATTTCAAAGCATAAGCAAAAATGGGACAACGCCATGAAAAATAAGGTTTTAATGATTATTCATTCAAAAAACAATAAATTAAAAATCAGTGACAAAAATTTTGCCGAATTAATGATTCTGTTATACGAAAACACCTTTCAGGCTATGGAAAACAAAATTGTTAATGCAGTAAAAAATAATGAAATTGAAAATGCAAAAACGCTTGCTGAAAATCTTTTAAAATACTATGATACGATAATATTAACTGTTCTGTATGGAATTTTTGAAGACTAATCGTATAAAAGCAGCAGAGCCAACACATATTTTGTTGGCTCTGCTGCTTTATTTAATATTATCTTTCATTCAATTTCTACAGGATACCATTTTTCATCATTTGCATAAATATTCTGTATACCCATATTATCACAATATCTCTGCGGATATTTGGGCGAAGGATTAACTGCTGCTTTTGAGGTGTCAGCTTCTGCACTTTCACCATCTCTCACAAGTCTTGCGGCAACTACAATCCTTGCATCTGCTCTGTAGCCTGAAATATCCATTTTCCTTGAACAGGTTGAAAGCGTAAGTATTTTATCCGAGCTGTTAACATCCACACCTGTATGGTAAAGCGTCCTTTTATTTACCTCGCTGATATATCCGCCGAAATTCTCGCCGCCAAGGTGAGGATAAATATAATTGAATATATAACCATCATCCTCATTTTCATCAGCGTTTGTAATAAACACGGCAAAAATCTTCCACTGCATATCATCATAAGCCGTATCAAAGTTAATTACGGGATGCTCCTTATAAAATTCAAGGTCATCATATTTTGTCAGCTCGGAAAACATGGTTGTGTCAAGCCAGTTGTGACCATAAAGAACCGTGTTAAAATCCTTCAGCGAAGAGTCACAGGCACTGCTCATATAAATCGCGCCCCGTTCCTCCCATTCCTTATCAAAATTATGATTCAGATAAAACACATCATCATTACATTGCACAACAGGATAATCAACCGCAGTTCCGTCAATTTTAATATAGCCGACAAAATCACTGTTTTTATCCATATAGCTTTGGTATTTTGACTTTTTTTCCGTGCGGACAGTGGTCTGTGTTGCCGTAGGCTCTTCATTTTTATTGAATACGCCAAAATGAATTGCCGCTGCCACACACAATGCTATAATTAAAATAGGTATAATTATTTTAATAAACTTTTTCACAAATCCTATGTTCCTTAAAATCCAATCTTTACTTAAAAATTAAATTTATTAAAGCCCCAATGGTCAATTTCACTGTACTTGACATATGTTCTGTCGGCAGGCACATTCAACAGCTTTTCGCTGATTTCGCAAATTCTGACTGTTAAGTCATCGTATGCGTCATCACCTGCTTTGCCGAAAATTGCAATTTCAAACATAGCGCAAGGTGCGTCACTGCCTTTAAAATACATATCCTTTTTATCCTCAAGCTCAACCATAAGCCAAGCCTCGCTCTTGCCGGGGATTGCTGTGATTGCCTCACCCAGAGCAGATTTCAAAGCAGTCTTATCTGCGATTGTCTGATTTGTTTTCACTTCAATAAAAGGCATAAATTACACTCCTAAATATTTATCAATAAATTCATCAAGCTTATTATGATAGCCTGACTCGTCAACACGGATTGACTCTGCGTGACCTGCACCGCTTACCAAAAGCATATCCTTTGGTGTGGGGCAAAGCTCATAGAGCTCAACACCCATTTTTGCGGGAACAAGCCCGTCATTGTCACCGTGAACAAAGAGCATCGGCACTCTTGCCTGCAGAACAGAACCTCTGACCTCTGTATCATCAAGGTCATAGCCTGCAATCAGCTTATTGGCAGCGTTAAAAATTTTAACAAGCGGTTTTGGATTTTTTATTCCTGCGCCCTTAATTACTTCCGAAAATTCCTCTGTCGCACTGGTATACGGACAGTCAGCAACAGCAAGCTTAACCTGCTTCGGCACCCTGCTTATCATTTTGCAGACGGTAGCACCGCCCATGGATACACCATGCAGAATTATTTTTATATCCTCACCGAAACGCTCGGTTAAATAATCAATCCACAGCAGGCAATCCTTATGTTCAAAATAATCAAAGCCTGTAAAGGTCCCCTCACTCTCACCGCAGGACACATGGTCCATTGCAAGAAAGTTATAGCCCTTTTCAACATAATACTGCAAAAAGTTTGCAGGGTCGCCGTTATGGTCTGTATGGTGCCCGTGGGCAAAAACAACAAACACTTTGCTTTCTTCGGCAGGATAGGTCAGATAGCCTGTTAAATTCCTGTTTTTGTGTGATTTTATAATAATCTTTTCGCTGTTCTGCTTATGAATCCATTCGTGCTTGGACTGATTGAACATAAGAAATTCATCAGGTCCGTCATTCTCATTTCTTGTGGCAAGGTAACCGATAATTGATTTGAATTTGCTTTCCCTGCCCATAACATCCATATAGCCATGCAGGGCAGTGCCTGCGATTGCACCTATACATACTGCACCTGCTGCAATTAATTTTTTATTCACCTATCTCAATTCCCCTCGCCTTACGCTGAGCAGCAAGCTCATTTTCAATTCGTTCCTTTTCCTTGCCGCTGATTTTGTAGAAGAACATCGGTATTGCACAAAGCAGCAGACTCACACCGGGAACAATTGAAACCAATGAGAACATTGCAAAGCGCTGATTCATTGCCAAATCAGTTGCCGCCATAATAACGTCTGAGCTTAACATTTTTTCAGGCTCAAGACCGATAAACATATACATCAATACAATACCCGATGTTGCAAAGGCATTGCCGAGCTTATTTACAAAGCCCTGACAGGCAGAGCCTAAAGCATTATCCCTGAAGCCTGTTTTCAGCTCCATATAGTCAAGACAGTCACCAATCATTGCATAGCTGATAACATTAAGCACACCAAGCGGGATACAGGAAATCAGAATAAATGGTATACAGATGTACAAATTCATTGTAAACCAGCCGATAAGTGTGGTAAATATGCTTGCAACAAAGCCTGCAATACAGGTTACAATAACAATTTTTTTATAGTCAAAGCGTTTCATAAGAGCAGGCATAACGAGCATTGCACCGAACATTCCCACAATTGCACACGCCTGAAAGATTGTTTTGACTGATGACACGCTTGCCTCAATCGCCGCAACCCTTTCTGCATCTGTCATACCCTCCAGCGGCGCACCGATATAAAAGGCATAACGTGCAACGTGAACAGCAGCAGCCTGCACCATATATCTTCCGCTTGACAGCACACCCATCAGAATAACAAGCATAAGCGGCTTGCATTTGAATATGCGTGAAAGCCTTGAGGGCTCACCCTTTACAGGCTTAACGTCAGGAATAACCACTCTTTCCTTAACATGGAAATAGGACCTCGCATAAAGGAGCAAGCCTATAACAACAGTGAATATTGCCATAATAAGGTATTTTGTTTTGTTGTATTCAAGTCCGTCGGAAGCACCGAGAATATTCGGCAAAACAAGACCTATAACAAGAAACAATACCTCGGGCACGGCTGAGCCGACACCGTTCAATGTTCTGCCGAAGGATATTGTTGAGCTTCTTTCCTCGGCATCTGCAGTCATAACATTCGGCAGACTCCAGAAAGGAACATCAGCCATTGTGTAAATCATACCCCACAGAACATAAACCACTGCTGCATAAACCATTAATGCGCCCTTGTTAAGGTTCGGGCTGAAATACATCAGCACGGTCAAAATACCGATAGGGATTGATGCATAGATTATGTACGGCTTCATTTTGCCGCGCTTTGTGGTGCGTCTGTCAACAATCATACCCATAAGCGGGTCATTGATAGCATCCCAAACTCTTGCCAAAAGCATAAGCAGAAGCACAAACATCGGTGCCAGCTGCAGCACATTCAGATAATAGTCACTGATGTAGCTGGACATCATTGCATAAATCATACCCTGACCCATTGCACCGATACTGAACGCCCATCGTTCTTTCTTAGGAATATAATTAGTCTGGCTCATATTTTTACCCCTCTGTCAGTATTACTCAATTTTGCCGAAGCTTGGATAATACTTAAATTTAACCTTACCTAAAATCTCTTCCTTATTAACAAATTTATTATCCCAGAATCTTGAATCCCAGCTTGAATTTCTGTTGTCGCCCATCATAAAGTAGCTGTCAGCAGGCACCTCAAACGGTCCGAAATTGCCCTCAGGTGTACAGTTTGTAACAAAGCTGTCGTCAAGCTGGATTGTTTCGCCGTCAGTTTTTGTAACATACACAACACCGTTAATAACCTGAACGGTTTCACCCGGCAGACCGATAACACGCTTAACATAAATCTGCTTTTCATCATCAGGATATTTGAAAATAATAACATCATATCTCTGAGGGTCCTCTTTAACATAAGCAAGCCTGCTTGCAATAATTCTGTCACCCTCATGAATTGTGTTAAGCATGGAGCCTGTAGGAACTACTGCATTTGCAAAAACAACGGATTTTAAAATGATTGCAATAATCACAGCCACAACTATAGGAATTAAAAATTCCACAGCCTCACGCAGCTTGCTTTTCGGCTGTTTCTCCTCTTCCTCAGCCTCAGGCTCATTCGGATTATAGGTTTTATAATTAACCTCTTTGCCTTCCTCTGCCTGTTCTATTTTTTCAACCTCTTTGGTGGGGCTTTTTACGTCATTGATATTTACATCTGTATCAAACATTGTTGCTCCGCAGTGCGCACATTCGTACCAGTCGTCTTTTTTAATCAGCGCATCACTGCCGCATTTTTTACAGTTCATAATTATTTTTTCCTCCTTTTAACGGCTTTAGTTAGCACTCTTTTCAGTGCAACAATATCCTCATAGGAGGTTGCTTTGTTGACAGCGCTGAATTCCAATGCATCGCTTTCCAGCTTCGTATCAATCTCGCCCTTTGCAGCAGCATCATAGACAGAGCCGTCAAGTGCATGATCCATATAAAGCTTAACCATTTTATTTTTTTCTCTAACAACTGTTATTTTATGCTCGGCGCCTGTTATCTTACCGCTTGATGTCAGCATTGCCGAGTCACATTTGATTTTTAAACAGCCGTCCTCAACCGTAATTTTAACGTCATCATTCTCACAGATTGCACAATTTTCCTCATTACTGCTGTATTTAAACGAAATCGTAAATTCATCAACAGCCTCAAGGTAATCATATCTTCTGTCCTTTTTGCCGAACTGAAGGACCTTGACCTCAAAGGGCTTTAAAGTCAAATCAATTTTATCGCCATAGGAATAGCTGTCAAAGTTTTCACCGGCACCCTCATTGTAAACATTAAAGCGATTCACATTTTTCAGATTTTCAGGACAGCCCATCAGTCTGTTGAGTGTGAGAGTTAACGGAGCACTTTCATCAGTAGGATTTCTCAGTGCAATAATGCCATCGCCGTTTTCGTTCCAGCTAAAGTAGCCGTAAACATTATTCTCCTCAGGATTTCCGCCAAGCAGCATAGCATTTCTAAGAATATCGAAATTGCTCTTCTGCCACTGAACAACCTTGGAAAGTATGCGCCACTTTGTTTTGTTCATCATAGTATAGCTGAGATGAAGCTCATTGAGTGCCTGACCTCTGCAGGCATTGAAATAAAGATATTTCTCAAATTCCTCGTCAGTATAATGAACCTTAGCCTCTGTACCGTAAATCGGCTCGTGGTTATACAAATATCTTTGCGGTATCTGCCACGCTCTGGTGCAAAGTGAGTGGTAATATCTTCCGTCACGGTAGGTTATTTCCCTCTCAAGCTGCGGCTGATGCTCCAGATTATCGGCAAAGCCTATATCACTGCTGTTCTGAAGCCAGATGCTGTTGACATACTGCAGCCACCAGGGTGAGGGATGAACATAGCAGGTCATATTAATCCAGAGGTCTTTGCCCGCCTCTGCACGAGCCTGTCTGACGCTCTTAAAAATATCAATCCAGCCCTGCCACATTTCCGAATAATAATACATATCATTCTCGCCGCCCACCATATGGTGATGCTTGGGATTTGTACAGGGTCTGTAAGAAAAGCCGTCAAGCTTCCAGTAGCTTATGTCAAACTCCTTAGTGGTGTCAACAAGGAATTTGCAAACATTTTCCTGATAGGTTTTATCCGCAACACAAATGTCACGTGACAGAGCATTGCAGGCACCAAGACCTTTTTTCTCCATATTTTTGGCAAATTTGTACTGATAGTTATATCCGCCTCTCGGTCCGAGCCATAAACCAAATGAGGAGCAGAGCTTTTTCGTCATATTGGTTGAATCCGCAAGCTTGTTGGGGAACTTTTTATTGAAGCTCCAGAAGGGGGCTTTATAATCATTCCAGCCGTCATCAATGACATAAGCGTCAATGGGAGGAACACCGTTTGATGAAAGCTTGCTTTCAATTTCATAAAAGGATTTTTCAATATTATCAGCATCAATATTCAGCATATGGTCATACCAGCTGTTATACTGAAGCCTGAATTTATTAGGCACTGCAATATCGTCGATGTAGTCGAAAAACGCTTTCTGCACATCAATCATAGTATTATCCCTTGCACCGCCTACCACAGTAACAGGGCAATGAAATACACCGTCTATATTTTTGCCGAGATAATATTTAACCTGACCTATTCCGTAAAGAATTGTGTTGAGCGTTGCAGGGAACTCACAGCCAAAGAAAAGACTGTCGATATAAAACGGCTGTCCCAGTGAAGAGGCAAAAGCACCAAGCTCAGTACCCTCAACATCCATAGGAACACAGAAATGTGTTTTTGAATTTGTTATTCCGATATGCTCAAGCAGAATATAATCAATAACCTTTGTATCATTCTGCACAAAGCTGATTTGCTTTCTGAGCGTATTTCCGTCCTCGCCCGCCCAGAAGCTCATAGTTACGGTAACGCCGCTGCATTCTGCAAAGGTAAAAGAGAGCTTGCCGTTTTCCTGCTTCTGGTCTGTAACCTTTAAGCCCTTTGAGGTAAATTCACTGCCGTCGGTAAAATGGAATAAAAATTCAACACTGTTACCGTCAGGAATGAAATCTTTTTTTGACAGCGTGTTCCTTATCTGCGATGCATAAAGATTACCCTCATACACCTTAAATTCCCGCTGTAAGATTTTGCTTTCAAGTCTGAACATATTTTGACCCCTTACTTATAATTCCGCTTTTATCTGCACAAGTGCATTGGCAAGCTGATCCGGGCAGGAGGTGCCTCTGCCTCTGCAGTCAATACCCCTGAGCACAGCAATAATCTCATCAATACTTCTGCCCTTTGCAAGAGCTGAAATACCCTGAAGATTGCCGTGGCAGCCGCCTAAAAAGCTGATGCTGTTAATAGTTTCATCATCATTAATATCAATTGTTATCTGTTTTGAACAAACACCGTGAGGTGTATATGTATATGTCATATGTAATCTCCTTATAAAGCAGTATATTTATTTATATTATACATAGAATTCTTATTTAATGCAACCATTTATAAAAATCATAAAAATATTATTTTTTCTTATTTTAAGATATTGAATTAGAAAAGTTGTTGTGCTATTATTGGAATGATGAATTGGATAATGTCCAATTTAATACATATCTGAGAGGTAAAATTTATGGAAAAGCTTAAGGTTGGCATCATCGGTGCCGGTCGTATCGGTCAGGTACACGCAAAATCAATTACGTACCATATTCCTCAGGCTGAAATCGTTGCTATTTCCGACATTTTTGTTGAAGGTGCAAAGAAGGTTTCAGAGGAGCTTGGTATCCCGAATTATTATGAGGATTATCACGAGATTTTAAACAATCCCGAAATTACAGCAGTTCTTATCTGTTCATCAACAGATACCCACGCAGACATTGCCATTGAAGCTGCTAAGGCAGGCAAGCACATTTTCTGTGAAAAGCCTGTTGATTTGACAATTGAAAAAATCAAGGCTGTTATCAAGGCTGTTGACGAAGCAGGCGTTAAGCTTCAGATTGGCTTTAACCGCCGCTATGACCACAACTTTGCAGCAATCAAGGACCTTGCCAACAAGGGCAAAATCGGCGAGCTGCAGACCATTAAAATCACATCACGTGACCCTGAGCCGCCCCCAATCTCATATGTTAAGGTATCAGGCGGTATCTTCCTGGATATGACCGTTCACGATTTTGATATGGCTCGCTTTATCGGCGGTGAGGTTGAAGAGGTTTATGCAAATGCCGCAGTTACAGTTGACCCTGCAATCGGCGAGGCTGGCGACGTTGACACTGCACTTGTTGCGCTTAAATTCAAGAGCGGTGCTATCGGTGTTATTGACAACTGCCGCAAGGCTGCCTACGGCTATGACCAAAGACTTGAGGTATTCGGCAAAAAGGGTCAGGCAAGTGCTGCAAACGATACGCCTACTCACGTTGAGTTTATGGATGAAAACGGTGCAACAACTGACAAGCCGCTTTACTTCTTCCTTGAGAGATATATGCAGTCCTTCACTGACGAAATGACAGAGTTCATTGACTGCGTAATCAATGATAAAGCAACTAAGACAACTGTTTATGACGGTCTTGAGGCACTTCGTCTCGGTCTTGCTGCTAAGAAGTCTGTAGCTGAAAACAGACCTGTTAAATTATCTGAAATTGAGGCTTAATTATGAAACGTATCAGACTTACAATGTCACAGGCGCTGGTTAAGTTCCTTGACAATCAATATATCGAATGTGACGGTGTTGAAACAAAATTTGTTGAAGGCATTTTCGGCATTTTCGGTCACGGCTGCGTTGTGGGTGTCGGTCAGGCGTTAGAGCAGGGCGGACACAATCTCAAATTCTATCAGGGTAAAAACGAGCAGAATATGGCTCTTGCCGCGATTGCTTATGCTAAGCAGATGGACAGAAAGGCGATTATCCCCTGCGTTTCCTCCATCGGTCCCGGTGCAACCAATATGGTAACTGCCTGCGGCTGTGCCACAGCAAACAGAATTCCGCTTCTTGTACTGCCCGGTGACACCTTTGCCTGCCGCCAGCCCGATCCCGTTTTACAGCAGGCTGAGTTCTTTGACAATTACGGCAGAACCGTAACAGACGCATTTAAGGGTGTATGCCATTACTTTGACAGAATTTCAAGACCTGAGCAGTTAATGACCGCTTGTATTAACGCAATGCGTGTTTTAACCGACCCTGCAGATACAGGTGCGGTTTGCCTTGCTATGCCGCAGGATGTTGAGGGTGAGGCTTATGATTACCCTGTGCATTTTCTTGCCAAAAGAGTCTGGCATATGGACAGACGTCCTATTTCAAAATCACAGCTTGACAGAGCAACCGCACTGATTAAAAAAGCCAAAAAGCCGATTATTGTTTGCGGCGGCGGTGTAAGATACAGCGGTGCTGAAAATGAGCTGCTTGCATTTGCTGAAAAATATAATATCCCTGTTGCCGAAACACAGGCAGGTAAGGGTATTATCGACTGGAAGCATCCGCTTAATCTCGGCGGTATCGGTGTAACAGGCGGCAAGGCTGCTAATGTGATTGCAAAGGATGCTGATTTAATTATCGGTGTGGGCACACGATTTACCGACTTCACAACAGCATCCAAATGGCTGTTTAATGAAAACAGAAAGGTACTCGGCATTAACGTATGTCCCTTTGATGCATTCAAAATGGATGCCGAGGCAATTATTGCCGATGCGAAAGAAGCTGTTACTGCTCTTATTGATTCCTGCGAAGGCTATAAATCAGCTTATACGGATGAAATCTCAGCAGCTAAAACCGAATGGGATGCTATTGTTGATAAGTATTATTCAACAGAGCTTGAGGGCGGACTCAATCAGACTCTTGCACTTGGTATCATCAACGAATTTATGGAAGACGATGCCATTGCTCTCGGTTCAGCAGGCTCACTCCCTGGCGATATGCAAAGGCTGTTCAGACCAAAGGACAGAGGTACATACCATATGGAATACGGCTATTCCAATATGGGCTATGAGGTTAACGGTGCACTCGGTGCAAAAATGGCTAAGCCTGAAGCACAGGTTTACACCTTCTGCGGTGACGGCTCTTTCCTTATGGGTCACAGCGAGCTTTACACGGCTTTGCAGGAGGGCTTAAAGATTAATGTCTGCCTGTTTGACAATATGGGCTGGGGCTGTATTGAAAATCTGCAGAACAACCAGGGTACTGATACATTCGGTACAGTCTTCAGAGCAAGAAATCCTGTTACAGGTATGCTGGACGGTGCTGAAATTGACCCTGACTTTGCAAAAATTGCAGAGGGCTACGGCTGCAAGGCTTATACCTGCCGCACCTCTGACGAGCTTCGTGCTGCACTTGCAGATGCACAAAAGCAGACCGTTTCCTGCCTGTTTGATATTAAGGTGCTGCCAAAGACGATGACACCCGGCTTTGAGTCCTGGTGGAGAGTGGGCGTTGCAGAGGTTTCCGAAAGTGAAACCGTTGCAGCAGCATATGAGGATATGCAGGCACACATTAAGGAAACCTTCGATTATTAATAATCACAGCTTGACTAAAATTTTTGAAAGGTAAATAAAAAATGCTTGATTCAAACAAAGTTAAATTAGCAATTGCACCAATCGGCTGGACAAATGACGATATGCCTGACCTTGGTGCAGAAAATACATTTGAGCAGTGCATCAGTGAAATGGCACTGGCTGGCTTTAAGGGCTCTGAAATCGGTAACAAATATCCTGCAGACCCTGATGTATTAAAGCCTTATCTTGACATCAGAGGACTACAGATTTGTAATGCCTGGTTTTCATCCTTCTTAACCTCAAAGCCTTATGAGGAAACAATTGAGGCATTCAAGGCACATTGCGATAAGCTCCACAAGCTTGGCGCTAAGGTTATCGGTGCATCCGAGCAGGGTAACTCCATTCAGGGCTGTCTTGACAAGTCAATCCTTGATGAAAAGCCCTATTACACTGACGAGCAGTGGGAAATTGTTGCCAAAGGCTTTAACGAAATGGGTGCTTATGCAAAGAGCAAGGGTATGTTCTTTACTGTTCATCATCATATGGGCACTGGTGTACAGACCGTTGAGGAAATTGATAAGCTGATGGAGCTTACTGACCCTGATTTGGTTTATCTCCTTTTCGATTCAGGTCATCTCACCTTTGCAGGCATTGACCCTGTACCTGTACTCAAAAAGTATATCAACAGAGTTAAGCACGTTCATTTAAAGGATGTTCGTCTTGATGTCTATAACAATCAGGTTGTGCCTGAGCATATGTCCTTCCTCGACGCTGTAAGAGCAGGTGTATTCACAGTACCGGGTGACGGTGATGTTGACTTCAAGCCTATCTTCGACATTCTTGCAGAGAATGATTATGAGGGATGGGTTGTTGTTGAGGCTGAGCAGGATCCTGCAAAGGCGAATCCCTTTGAATATGCAGTTAAGGCAAGAAAATATATTGCCGAAAACACAGGTCTTTAATTTAATAGGCTTATAAAAAACTCCTGATGCGTATGCATCAGGAGTTTTCTCTTATGATTAAATTATTTATTAAGCTTTCTCTGGATTGCCTTAACGATTTCAACAATCGGAATTACGCAAACTGCAAGTGCAAGTGAAATTGCATATTCAGTTAAGCTGATGTGTGCAAAGTCAAATGCTTCTGCAAGGAACGGAATATAAATAACAACGGTTGAAAGCACAAGGCTTAATACCATTGCACCCACTAAATACCAGTTGATACTGCCCATTTTAACAATAGTCTGTCGGCGTGAACGCATATTGAAGGAATGGAAAATCTCTGCCATTGCAAGTGTTAAGAACGCCATTGTCATACCATTCTGGTGAATAAGCTCTTCTGAACCATGAGCAAGTGTAACACCAAGCTGATTTGTACCGAAGAAGTAAGCAAGGAGTGTAAGTGCAGTTACCATAAGTCCCTGATATACACAATCAAAGCCCATACCGCCTGCAAAAATTCCGTCCTTGGAATTTCTCGGCTGACGCTTCATTATATCCTTTTCGCCCTTCTCAAGACCGAGAGCGAGAGCAGGCAGACAATCGGTAATCAGGTTAATCCACAGCAGATGAACAGGCTCAAAGATTGTAAAGCCCATTAAGGTTGCAATAAAGATTGTAACAACCTCACTGAGGTTTGAGGACAACAGGAACTGAATGGAATTACGGATATTGTCATAAATTCTTCTGCCCTCTTCAACAGCTGAAACGATTGTTGCAAAGTTATCGTCTGCAAGCACCATATCGGCAACATTTTTCGTAACATCTGTACCTGTAATGCCCATACCGACACCGATATCGGCATTTTTGATTGACGGTGCATCATTAACACCGTCGCCTGTCATTGCAGTGATTTTACCCTTAGCCTTCCAAGCCTTAACAATTCTTACCTTATGCTCAGGCTGAACACGGGCATAAACCGAATATTTTTCAATTTCTCTGTCAAGCTCCTCATCACTGAGCTTATTAAGCTCTGCACCTGTGATTGCGGAGGTATTATCTGTAATGATGCCAAGCTCTTTTGCAATGGCAACAGCGGTATCCTTGTGGTCACCTGTAATCATAATAGGTCTGATACCTGCCTGACGGCATTCTTTAATCGCATCAACAACCTCAGGTCTGACAGGGTCAATCATACCTGTCAAGCCGATATAGCAGAGCTCCTGCTCAAGTGCAGCAGCCTCTTCGCTTTCAGGCTTATCCTTATAAATACGCATTGCACCGCAAAGAACACGAAGTGCCTTATCAGCCATTTCCTTGTTGCCTGCAAGAATTTCGTTCCTTTTTTCGTCGGTCATAGGGAGCTGCTTGCCGTTTTCATAATAGGATGTACATTTTGAAAGCACAACATCGGGCGCACCCTTGGTATACTGAACATAACCGTTTTCACTCTTATGAACCGTTGACATCATTTTTCTCATTGAGTCAAAGGGTGCTTCCATAACTCTTGGGAAGGAATCCTCAAGCTTTGTTTTAGGAAGCTCCAGCTTATCAGCATAAGCAACCAATGCTGCCTCCGTCGGCTCACCCTTTATGGTGCCGTCATCCTGAAGCTGTGCATCACAGCAAAGTGCCATCGCAGATGCAAGGAGCTTTTCGTCACTGCCCTTATATTCAACAACCGTCATTTTATTTTGTGTCAATGTGCCTGTTTTGTCAGAGCAGATAATCTGCGTACAGCCCAGTGTTTCAACAGCAGTAAGCTGTCTGATAACCGCATTTCGCTTGCTCATTTTTGTAACACCGATGGAAAGAACAATGGTTACAACAGCAGCCAGCCCCTCAGGAATAGCGGCAACAGCAAGTGAAACGGCAACCATAAAGGTATTGAGAACCGTATTGAAATTAACTGCATCGCCTACAATAAGTGAACGAACAATATCAAAAGCAAAGATAAATACACAAATACCGAGAACTAATATTGACAGGATACGTGAAAGCTGATTGAGCTTCTGCTGCAGAGGTGTGTCGCCATTCTCAGCCTGCTCAAGCGCATCGGCAATTTTACCCATTTCGGTATCCATACCCGTTGCAACAACAACAGCCCTGCCGTGACCGTAAACAACATTTGAGCCCATATAGCACATATTTTTTCTGTCACCAAGGGGAACATCATCACTGCCCAGCGGGTCAATAGCATCAACCTGCTTGTTAACAGGAACAGACTCACCTGTAAGTGCAGCCTCCTCAATTTTCATGGAAGCACAGCTTATAATTCGGCAGTCAGCAGGAACACTGTCACCGGCTTCAAGCTCAACAACGTCACCGATAACAAGATCTTCGCTTTTTATATCAACAAGTCTGCCGTCACGATAAACCTTTGATGTTGCAGCCGCAATTTCCTGCAGAGCCTCAATCGCCTTTTCAGCCTTTTGCTCCTGAACAACACCGAGCACTGCATTGAGAATAACAACAAACATAATAATAAATACATCTGTAAAGCCTTCTCCGCTGACAGCTCCTGTAATTGCAGAAATAACAGCAGCAACGATAAGTATAATTATCATCGGGTCTGCAAGCTGACTTAAGAATTTGTGAAGCAGCGTTTCCTTCTTGCCCTCAGCTAACTTGTTTTTGCCGTTTTTTTCAAGCCTTGACGCAGCCTCAGCAGCAGTCAAGCCGCTTTCAGACGACTTGATTTCATCAAAAACGACGCCTTTGTCTTTTAGATATTCTTTCATAAAAATTCTCCTTCTGAATTTTTTATATAAATAAAAACCCGTACATAGTATTACACTATGTACGAGTCTCATTCTTTAAAACTAAACCAGCCGAAAAGGCATGCTGTTGATTTAGCTCACACTATGTAAATACTGTGTGGAACTACTCCCTCGAACAACATATATTATACCACAAAATGGTAAATAAGTCAATACGTAAAATGGTCATCTGTCTATTAATTTAATGTTAAATCTTTATTAAATCTATTTAAACTCTTGCCACCATTTCGCCGTATTCTTCCTTACTCTTTTTAATGAAATCCTCAACCTGCTTTGCAGAAGGCATAGCATCTGAGCAGGAATGCGCAGAAATCAGAATGGATGCTGAGGCTGAACCAAACTCAAGACATTCAATAATTTCCTTGCCCTGCAGAAGACTGTAAAGGAAGGATGAGCCATAGCCGTCACCACCGCCGAAGCCCTTAAGCTTAACAGCAGGGAATGGCTTGATGGAATAGAATTTGCCATCATTAGTATATGCGGTTGAGCCCTCTTTACCATGCTTAATTACGCAAATGGAAGCACCGAAGGACTGCCAATACTTAGCAGATTCGGGGTCACTGTCCTTAACACCGACAATGCCCTCAGTCAAATCAAACTCCTCACGTGAGCCCATAATAATATCGGCATTCTGTGCAACAAGGCTGTAATAAACAGCGATTTCATCCTTTGATTTCCAAGTGTATTCACGGTAGTCAATATCAAAAATAATTCTTACGTTATTCTTTTTAGCAAGCATCATTGCCTTCAGGCAAGCCTCACGTGAAGGTGATTTTGCCAGAGCAGTACCGCTGATAACAATTGCCTTTGCAGATGCGATATACTCCTCCTTAATATCCTCCGGAGCCATACAGAAATCAGCAACATTGTCACGATACATCAGAATGGAGGACTCTTCCTTTGAAAGAATTTCAGTAAAGGTTAAGCCAAGGCACTCACCATTTTTTGCTCTTGTAATCTGACTTGTGTCAATGCCCTCTTTATCAAAATAATTAACAACAAAATCACCGAACTGGTCATTGCTCACACAGCCGCAAAAACCAACCTTACAGCCAAGACGTGCAAGACCGACTGCAATATTTGCAGGTGAGCCGCCAACATACTTATTAAAGTTGGAGGACTCGCTCAATGGCATATACATATCAGTCGGATTAAAGTCAATCGCAATTCTGCCGATTGGAATGAAATCCAATGGCTTTGACATATCAAATGTAATGTAGTTCATAATTTTTACCCCTTCAATTCAGTTACGCTTTATTGTCACTGCCGAAAATAAGAATATGCTTTTTCGCATTCTCATAAGCGCCCTGCACCTCAGCAGCCTGCAAATCATAGTAACCTTTTATACTGTCATTATTATAGCACCCTGCAACGGTGTTTTCAACCATATCAAAGGTTGCAGTAGCAATATTTATTTTTTTTATGCCCGTATGTGAGCATTTAACAAAATCATCGGGAGTAATACCTGTTCCGCCGTGTAAAACTAATGGCAGGTCAGTATTTTTTTCAACCTCTTCAAGAATATCAAATCTGAGCTTTGGTGTACTTTTGTAATTGCCGTGCGCATTGCCGATTGCGATTGCAAGCGCATCCACACCTGTTTCAGCCTCAAAACGAACAGCATCCTCTGGCTTGGTGCAGTTGATTGCAATATCCTCGCTGCCATCCTCACTGCCGCCAACACAGCCAATCTCTGCCTCAACAGAAGCATCATACTCCTCAGCCATAGCCATAACCTTTTTCGTCATTTCAATATTTTCGTCAAGGGGCAGATGTGAGCCGTCAAACATAACCGATGTAAAGCCGAGATCAAGTGCCTGTGAAATCTTTTCAAGTGTTTTGCCGTGGTCAAAATGAACAGCCACAGGCGTATCCGCATTTTCAGCAGCAGCAACCATAAGCGGACCAATCAGCTCAAGCGGGCTTTGCTTTAATCGCACCTCGGCAATCTGCAGAATAACAGGTGCATTCAGCTCCTTTGCAGCCTGCAGAACACCCAGCACCATCTCCATATTTGCAACGGAAAATGAGCCGACTGCATAATCACCTTCCTGTGCATCTGCCAGCAGTTCACGCATATTAACCAACATAAGTATTACCTCGATTGTTAAATTTAATAATAAAGCGAGCCGACAATAAGCCGAGTTCTGTCATGGGTAATCATCTATCTCGACGCAGCATTGCTGCTGCGCTCCAGCCATCCTTCAAAGTTATGTGTCGAGCAAACAGCCCTTTAGTCGATGTTGCAGCGGATAGGGTTTACATGGCAAGGAATGTTACCATCCCCTCGGTGAGCTCTTACCTCGCCTTTCCATCCTTACCTGAAAAATCAGGCGGTTTATTTCTGTTGCACTTTCCCTAAGGTCACCCTCGGCGGCCGTTAGCCGTTATCCTGCTCTGTGCTGCTCGGACTTTCCTCATATTGCAAAGCAATACGCGATTACCTCGTCGGCTCGTACCTTATATTTTAAAATAAACCAATAGGAATTGTCAATATTTTTTATAAATTCGTAAATAACTTTTATAAAATCTTAGTTGAAAAAAAGAGGAATATATAGTAAAATTCATTTATAAAGAAGGTGATACTATGCCTCGTTTTGATGATGAGGATTTCAGAAACAATAATGACCGCAGGGACAGAACTGTACCAACGGAAGAAAACTACTACAGCTACTCACCTGTTGACCTGAATTTTAACAGCCGTGAGCAAAATGTTGTCAGGGATAATCAATTAAGGAAAGGCATAAATCCCTGTGATATTGAGTCTGCTCAAAACAATTTCACCCCTCCGCCGCCCCCTGTGCATCGGTTTCAGAGTGAAACAATCGGTGACTTTGCACCGCCTGCACCCCAGCGGCAAAGGGAGCCGAGAAAAACAGGTGATGAAAAAAAGCCTAAAAAGCATTTTCATCTTATAAAATCAAAAAAGAAACGCATAACAACAATTATTCTTGCAGTAATTCTCGCATTGATTCTTATTGTTGTGGGAACAATATCCGGAATTATGGGAAGAATAACCTATAATGATAAAAAGGAAAACACCTTTGTTTCATCCTCTGAGCTTGAAAGCAGTGCATTAGTCAAAAATATTCTTCTCCTTGGTGTGGATGCCCGTGCAGGCGAAAACGCTAACGAAACAAGGTCAGACACTATGATGCTTGTATCTATTGATATGAAGCATCGCAGCATTAAGCTTACATCCTTCCTGCGTGACACATGGGTATATATTCCGACCTTAGGATATAATCAAAGACTAAATGCAGCTTGTTCGTCAGGCGGCTATGAGGGTGTTGTTGATGCGATTGAGTACAACTTTGGCATTGATATTGACGGATATGCAGTAGTCGACTTTGAAATGTTCAAGGTTCTTGTTGACAGCCTTGGCGGTGTGGAGGTTGACGTCACTGAGGCAGAGGCTAAAGAGGTAACCAATCATCCAAACCGATACGGTGACGTCGTGCTTGAATCAGGCAAGTACAAGCTCAGCGGTGAGCAGGCACTTGCATACTGCAGAATCAGAAAAATTGACACAGACTTTGTCAGAACAGAAAGACAGCGTACGGTAATGAGTGCTATATTGAACGATGCAAAGCATTCGGGTCCATTTACGTTACTGAATATGGCATACAAAAGTGCACCGTATATTGAAACGGATTTAACCAAAGGTGAATTACGAAGTCTTGTTATGAGTGCTGTTCCCTGCCTGGGAAATGACATTAAACAGGCAAAAGTACCGTTTGAAGGAACCTGGGAATACGCAACAATCAGCGGCAACAGTGTTATCAGTATTAATGTTGATAACAATAAGCAAAAGCTTGTTGATTATATTTATAATGATGTTTTAGAATAAACATTTGTATAGCAAATGTTACAGCGAAGCTATATAACTCACGAAGTGAATATAATTGCAACACAATATCACACATAAGAATATCACTAATAAAAAAGGTTCAAGGATTTGACCGACGGCACAGTACCGTCACATTCCCTTGAACCTTTTTATCATTTTGATTTAACTGTATTAAGAGACGATATTAACATTCTGCGAATTGTTCCGCAATCATTACGCAATGGTTTATATCTTTCTGCTGTCATACATTCTGTTTCAAAAAGCAAATCAAGCCAATATTCAGACTCAAAACATTCTTTTTGTGCTATTTCCAATTTTGAAATAAAATCTTTCTTGCTTTGTGCATACTGTGCCTCATACAAATTAGCACCTACAGAAGTAGCTGACCTCAATAACTGATTTATCAAAACACTTTCCTTTTTGGCTGCTTTCAACTCTCTGCACAAATAAACAATATCCTTTGCAAATTTTTTGGATTTATCTCTTAAAACACTATCAGCCATACTCTTGCACCTCAACATTATTATATATTGTTATATTGTTACTTTCAAGCATTATTCCCTGTCGGCTGAAAATTTAATTATATAGTGTTAAGTGGTATTGTGTGCAGGCACACAGTAATATTTTTGCTATCAAAAAGTTTTAAGATTTTATAATTCAAAACAGAAAAAAGGGGCGGATTGCTCCGCCCCCCGAGTTTAGAACTTAGGATTAATCCCAGCCGCCAGGTAAATCTTCAATACCTGAAGTTGTGATAACATCTACTGTCTTGAACTCTTCTACCTCAGCCATTGGCTTTGTGTATAATTCTTTCATTACTAATCCTCCAATCTATTACTTATACTGGTAAGTCATTGGAGCAGCGTAAGTTACGGTAACCTCACCGTCTGCATTTGCATAAGCAATGAATGCACGAGCAGTGATTGTACCGGACTGAGCTCTCAGACCATAAGTTACTGAGAACTGCTCTGAAGCTGTCTTTGTGTAAGCAGCCTTTACAGCTGAACCATCAACATCAAACAGAGTGATTTCACCAAGGTCGCCCTTACCGTAAACGAAACCTGAATCAATGTAGGTATAACCATCAGCCATTGTACGTGTAGCAATGAACTGAGCCTGGAGTGCACCTGCATTACCAATTTCGTTAACACCAACGTTTGCTACCATAGGAACAGCTGTTACACCGTCCATTACAGCAACAACCTCAATATCCTTACCTACATAGAAGCTATAAGTATCGCCATAAGCAACTGTTACGCCGTTTACAGACCAACCCTTAGCGCCTTCCTTGTATACAGTTACAAGTGTATCATAAGCAACGCCTGTTACAACATCAGCAGTAGCTTCAATACCGTCACCGGTGATTGTTGCGCCTGTAGCTTTTACAGTGTAGCCTTCAGTCTCAGCAAGCTCATAAAGAGCGATAACTGTTGCTGAAGATGTGAGAGCCTTAATCTCATCATCGGTCATTGACCAACCATTCTCTGTAGCTGCAACATAACCTGAACGAGCAGGAGCTGCAGGGATAACAAGCTGAGATGCGTTGGTTACAACCTGTGAGCTTACAATGTTGCCGTAAGCATCAGCAAATACAACTGTGAATGAAGAAGCATCAGCCTTCTCAAATACAGGAGTATATGTTACGTTAGCAAGAGCAACTGTTGTGAATGTAGTATCAGTTGAAACAGTTGTTAAGCCGTTAGCTGTCCAGCCTAAGAACTTAGCGCCTTCAGCTGCCTCTACCGTAAGAGTTACAGCTGAACCAGCCTCAACCTTAACAGTAGCACCATCAGTTACATTAGCACCGTTAAGAGTAACAGTACCAAGGTCTGTTGCTTCAACAGTGATTTCATAGCTTGCAAGCTTTGTGCCAGCAGCTGTTCTTGTATCTGTAGCTACGCCACACTCGTCACAGATAGCTGTCTCTGTACCGTCAGCATCTATAGTTGCATCGTTGTTGTATACATAGTTTGTGAAAGTATGAGCCTTCATAGGAATCTCTTCCTGAGCAACGATAACTTCACCGCAAACCTCACATACCTTACCGTCTGTTAAACCGGTTGCAGTACATGTTGCTGCCTTACCGGGAACAACTTTCTCAGTATGAGGAATCATAGGAATAGTATTTTCTGTTGTGCTTACAACCTTACCGCAATCGTTACATGTTACTGTAACAACCTCTATACCTGTTTCTGTACAAGTAGCAGGCTTAGTTGTTTCCTTAGACTCTGTTGTATTCTTGTGCTCACAAGTGAGTACAGGAATTTCTTCTGTATAAGAGTTGCCGCAAGCACAAGCGTACTTGTCATAGCCCTTATCTGTTAAAGTAGCATCCTTATGGTCAACTACTGTGAAAGTACAATCAACAGTCTTTGTTGAAGTACAGCCCTCATTTACACAAGCAACTGTGTGCTGTGTTGTACCTGCAGGTGTTAAAGCACCTTCGTATTTATGACCGAGAGCAGGAATTTCGTTTGTTGTTGTGCTAACAACCTCGCCGCAATCGTTACATGTTACTGTAACAGTTTCAACACCCTTTGTTTCACAAGTAGCAGCAGTTGTTACTTCTGTTTTTGAAGTTGTGTTAGCGTGTGTGCACTCTGTTGAGCCTGCTGAATAAGCAGTCCAAATCACAGGCATATTTGCGAATGCATGCTCAAAATCACCAATAGTACCATTGTATAAACCATCATTGAATACGTCACGGCAAATCGGCTCGATGATACAACCATCCGGTCTATCTGAAAGAGTCAGAACATCTTTAAGGTCGCAATCCTTCTGTACCTCAAAGAATAAAGTACCCATTACAAGACCATAACCTGAAGCAAAGCCTCTTTCTTCATTGTTCATACCGATATAGTTAGAGCAAAGTCTATCGCCGTTAGCAAATGCAGCGCCATTTACAACAAAAGTAAACTGATTATCTGTAGTGTTTGCACCAGCATATGAAACAGCGTCACCCTGAGAAGCATATAATGCATTACTTGTCTTCCATGGGCTTGAACCTATAGTAGTTGACCAACCATCACCACGAGAACCGGGTGCTCTTGTGTAGTAACCGGGTTTGATATATTCAGAATTATAATTACCTAAAATCTGAGTAGTATTGATAATATCAAAACCACCCTCTTCAAATGTTACGGCAATTCTCTGACCTGCTTTTAATTCAGCAGGGTTGATGATTGTGCCGTCAGCCATTGCAGCCGCAAATGTACGAGCTGAGCTTGCTGCATAGTTGTTCTGATACTTAGCAAGAAGATTAGCTGTAGTATCGCCCTTTGTACCAACATCTGATACAGTTACAGCAAATAAAGGCTTGAAATCATCACGGTGATCTTCATAAGCATCTGCACTAAAATCCACCTTTGAACCAAAAGCTAAGCCCCAAGGACCATATGGCTGATGCTCAGCATCTTCCGGGCTGTTGAAGCCCCAAAACACAGGCTCTGCAGAAATTGTTGCAGGATTATCAATACCATCAGCTATCCACCATTTTCTATTACACTCAGTTGCAGAAGCAGTAAATGGTACAGAGCAAACAATCATAAGAATTGCAAGCATTGATGCAAGAACTCTTTTAAAAGTTTTGTTCACTTAAACATTACCTCCATATTATTTTATATCAAATCCATTGTATTCCGCACCCAAAGCAGAATAAACATATCCTGCATCGGCTGCTGTTATGTAATCATCACCATTCAAATCATAAGCAGGTGCACTCTGAGCCATATTACTGTATATATAGCCAGCATCAGCTGCCGTTATATAAGTATCCTGGTTATAATCGCAAGCTACAATCGTAATAACAATATTGTCAATATTTTCATTACCCATAGTGATAACTATATCCTTACGAGCTAATGCATAATCTGATGATATTGATACATAATACGTGCCCGTCGGCAGCGTATCAATTGTAAATAGATTTGATGCTTCAGTATTTTCTGTTTTTTCAGTATATACTGTGTTTATTGTTTTAATAGGTTCCGTCGTTTCCATATCCGGTGTTTCATAAATCTTTATGGTGTAATTACCATAAGGTGCTAAACCATTATTGTTACCCTTCGAATCGGTAGCAATAACTAATGATCCGGATACGCTGTGACCCTTAGACGGAGTAATGTCACAAGTCATCGGGTATAACACCCCGTTATAATCCGCTGCCTCTTCGTTGGAAACGAGAGCATACTCATCGGTATGACTATCTGCGTAGTCAACCTGAACAAAGGTATGGTGCGGATTTGTTGAAGGGATAATTACACTCGCTGCATCACAGTCAGCAGCAAAAGTAACTGACATAGTAGCAAGCAACTGTCCCTCAGGGTTTATGCTTGAATAATTAGCATTATTCGATACAAAACCCAAAACAAGATTTCCGCCTGCATTATCTATTACAGGACCCATTGATGTAACATCAACCTGATTATCACTTATTAATGAAAGCGAGCTGCTGTCAATAGTAACCGATGAATCATAGGTGGCTGTAAGCTGCAGGGTAGAAATATTTTCAACGCCTTTAATATAAAAACTAACATCATAAGTGCCGGCAGTTAATCTGTTGCCGTCAACTTCTTCATTATCTTTCGTATAAGTGCAGTAAATCTCCGGAGTTTCTGCACCAAGTGCTGCCGCAAAAGCAGTAACATTCGGTGTTAAAAATGTAAGCATTGCAATCACTGCAACTATAACAGCCGAAGCCATAACAGCACAGATTGAAATTGAATGCTTTTTTGCATATTTAACCATTAAATACCTCCGTAGTATTGAGTAAACTTAAGGAATTACTTTTTGTACTTCCGATTTACAAATCAAGCACTTTCAGTTATTTCTGACCTTATCAGAATCCTAAATATAACCAAACAAAGAAAATGTTAACATCCGATGTGCAAAAATTAAGCGCTTATATAATATTTAAATGAATATTTTATATTCAATAGTTGTCGAATTCATTTTCCATTGCGGCAGGGTTACCCCCGCCGCAACGGAAAGCATTTAGTAAAACTAAATTATGCGATTGTAACTGCTGGTAAGGTTGAAGCACCCATACAGGAGTAAACATAACCTGCGTCAGCAGCTGTGATGAATGTATCGCCATTCAAATCATATGCAGGTGCATTCTGAGCCATGTTACTATATACGTAACCGGCATCAGCAGCTGTGATGAATGTATCACCATTGAAATCACAAGCAACAACCGGAATTGCACCATATACTACATCAGCGTCACCAACAACAAGAGTAATGTTGTCACGAACTAATGAATTAGCAGACTCAATTGTTACACCGTAAGTACCTGAAGGAATACCTTCAAATGAGAATGTATTAGCATCCTTGGTTAATGCAAATGTATTAGTAGCAACAACAGTGTCGCCATCCTTAATGGTAACAGTGTAATCACCGTGAACTCCAACGTCAGATGCAGTGCCTGTAGAATTAGCAGCAACAACAAGTGAAGCACTTACATTGAAGCCTGCCGGCTTATCAGCCTCAACAACAGGAACGATTGTGATTGCATCCATACCTGACTTAAGGTCGATTGTATATGGATTTCTGAATTCCTTATTGCCGTTTACAAGCATATGCTGGTAGGTGTAACCTTCAGCAGCAGTAACCTCAACCTTGATTGAAGTACCAACCTCATAAGAAGCTGCACCAGTAACTACATTACCATTAATAGTAACAACTGCACCCGGAACATCAGCAACAGTAACCTGAACAGACTCAAGCGGAGTAAGTGCAAGCTCTGCCATCTGAAGACGAGTATCAACGTCGTAAGCTCTTGTTACGCAAGCAGCGTAATCAAAATCAGGATTATAGATAGCACCGTTTGCTGCATAAGAGCTATCGTTACCGATAGTTGCAACATTAACTGCGTCAGCAAGTCTTTCAACGTATACGTTCCAGCTTGCGTCTGACCATGTGCCATCGTTAACGAGGTTGCCCTCAGCATCCCAATCACCGAATCTTGGGTCAGATGCTGCGCCATTCTTTGCTACATTAGCTGCAGTAGCAAGTGTGCCATCCTCATTGTAAACTGCAGGAGTTGCAGTCATTCTGTCATATGTGTTACCTGATGCACAGAGGATTTCCTCCTCAAGTCTGTCACCTAAGTAACCGCGCTCAACAACATTAGCCATATAAATATTGTATAATCTCAAATATTCGTCAACCTGTGTTGATGAGAGTGTAGATGTAACCTTAGCGCTGTCAAATGCAGCACCATTGCTGAGTCTTCTTGCGTAATCTGTGTAAGAAAGACTTTCTTCAACAGTTTCGCCTAAATCGTCAACGTAAGAAACCTCTACTCTGTACATACCTTCAATACTCTTAGCCATTGTATTCATAGCATTGAAAGTAACGATATCGAAGTTCTTTTCATTAAGACCTTCTCTCTTAAGTGATACGTTATCAAGAAGTCTTGATGCGATATCGGTCTTAAGATCCTTCTCAATTACCTGAGTAGTTGTATAATCAAGTAAATCACGGCACTGTGTATAAATACCACGTGTATCCTGTGATTCAGTAGGAGTTACCAACTGGTTGGACATATCCGGAACCTTGATAACCCATGTGCTTGTTGAGCTAACCTTTCTACCGGCAGCATTGTAGTATGACCACTGAATCTGCTCGTAAATCGGTCTGTCCTGACCATCAACAGCCTGTGAACCGGTGCTGAGCTGGCAAGGATATTCATTATAAATGCCTGTAGCTACCCACTGAGTTGCCATCTTAGGTGTATTTGATACCTTATAGGTAACAACACCATTTTCATCAGTTACTGCCTGAACAGGAACACCCATTGAATCAGTGCCGCTGCCTGATGCTAACGGAGTATGTGAGTAAACCGGCTGTGTATGGTCAGCATTGAAGTAATACTTACCATTGTCGAAGTAAAGCATAGCCTTAACTTCATCAGATAAATTGTTATAATCTGCTGTTGTCAGCGGAGTATATGCATTGTCACCGGTTTCAGATGTTGAATCAGCTGTTACATAAGTGTATTCAACAATATCTGAAAGCTTAGCAGCTGTATCTGGTGTAATTGGAAGTGCTGTAGAAGCAAGACCCTTAACAACTGACTGCTGAATAAATTCATATGTAGCAGCACCGTTGTTGAAATCATCTTCCTTATAGTTAGCAATTGTCTTTTCAACACTTTCAATCTTATCAGTAACAGATGAAGCGTTCTTATTATCACAAATGATAAAGTGAAGCTGACCTGTACCTGATTTTGTTGAATTGTAGAAGCAAACATTTGCTGTAATATCTGTATATGGTACTTCAGTCTTTCCATCATAATTTAAGAAATGGAAGTAGAGAGAAGTATTAGCAGGAATTGTGTACTGAACAGGATTGAAATAGAATCCATCAATAGGTCCACGAACAGAAATCTTCGGAAGAAGTGTTCCATAAGCGAATTCGCCAGAACCACTCTTAAGATAAATGTTTTCAAACTGTCCAATCTCATTTACATGATAAGCAGCAAGTGCGCTTGAAGCCTTAAGCTGATCAAATGTATAAACAATATGTGTTCTTGTTGTTGCATTTGTAATATCTGTACCAGCCTTCTGAACTTCAGCGAGCTTAGCATCTACTTCATCAGAGGTTAAACCTGTGTATGCCCATGTTGTGCCGCCATTAAGAGAAATATCATATTTCTCAAGGTTAAGGATAGCACCTGTTGCCTTATCAAATACAGGAACTGCATTTTCTGAACCAGGTGTAAAGGTTGAACCATCAGCAGAGTTGATGATTGGCTCTGTATCATAATAGTAGATACCGTCAACTGTACGATCTCTGTTATAAGCAAGATATCTGATATTTCTGATTCTTACACCAAGATCGTTAACAAGCTCAAGATTGTCTGATGCGAGAACAATTTCGCCAGGATAACCAACTGTAAGTCTACCGTCATTCTGCTTTGTTGCAGCAAACCAATCTGTTGTATAAGCTGTATATCCTGTTTCTGGGTCAACAAGAGTCTTATTAGGATCATTTGATTCAAGTACATTTTCCTTGAAATAATAACCCTGATAAGGTCTTGATTCTTCCCAATCATGCCATCTGTCATAAACAGCTTCACGCCAGCCTCTTGCACCTGTCAAATACTGATAAGTAGTTGCCTTCAAACCACTATGGATTACAGTACCATCAGCAAGGCAGATGTTGTATGTGAATGTTACTGCGTATGAAGATGAGTTGTTATCATCCGGTTTAAAGAATGAAGATGTACCAACTGTCATTGACTTGCCCGGAGCGATAAGATCTGAAGAAACATTCGTTGTAATGGATGAGTTTTGGTCATTACCACTGATATTAGCAGCTGTTACCTGAAGATAGTAACGTGACATCTGGTCAACCTTACCTGTTGAACCATTAAGATATGCACTGTTAATACCGGTTGCATTATTTGTGATTGTTGCCTCTGATGCATACGCACTTCCGTTTGTACAGCCCTGGAATACATCATCCTTTATTGATGCTGTAGCCAACTGAAGGTTGTGCTCACCAATAAACGGAAGGAAATTGAAGAAGCTGTTAACTGCAGAAACAGCAAATGTTAAACCTGGAAGGATGGAGTCACTGTAAGTGTGAGCACCATTGTAACCATAGCCTGAGAATTCAACAAAGTTGTTGATGAGTTTCTGAACAACACCAGGATTATCCTTGCTTGTTCCGGCTAAAGTTGCCTTCTTAACTAAATCGTCAAATGGATTTGCCTGGTTTGCTGTTCTTGCAGGAACAGGTACATATACCTGACCATTATAACGAGGACCAAACAATGCGTTAAATACATCAACTATGAAATCATAGATTGTATGTACAACAGGAGTCTTCTGGATTGGGTCAGCAGAAATAAATGTGAGTAATCTGTAAATGAAGTTTGATACACCATACAGATTTGTACCGCTGTGCTGCTCACCAATCTCAAGGAAACCATTTACAATATCACCCATAATAAGTGATTCTGAATCAAAGTTACCCTTGCCGTTACCCTGTAATTCTCCAAGCAACGGAAGAAGCTTATTAGCGATTAAATCAAGATTTGTCCAAAGATCATTTGATTTGGTAATAGTACTATTTGCATTAGCATCACAAAGACCAAAGAGAGGTGCAGCAGCAAGTGCTTTTTCACCGGTTCTGTTTGCATTTGTGAAGTTGTAGCTGTCTGCATAATAGCAAACTACTGAATTGAAGAGATCAAATACACTTGTTGTAGTATCAACAGTTGTACCTTCCTCAACTTTATAAGGCTTGCCGTCCTTTGTTGTTACAGGAACATATGGCTCAATTACATAGATAACAGCATCACGAGCCATTGGAAGGATTGTACCCTCTAATGTAACATCAAATTTACCATCAGCATCCTTAGAAGCGAGAACGCTGTAATCCTTATTAGGAATTACATATGATAAGTATTCTTTAAGTGCTAAATAAGCAACACCCTCAGCATCCTTACAAGCGTTCCAGTCATCTGTATGAATGATGCTTGCAAGATTGCCATTGCTGTTGAACCATATCTGACCGATACAAGCAATAAGTAACGGAAGCATAGCACTCTCAAGATTCTGCTCTGTAAGAGTTCCGCCTGTGAAACCGCCTAAGATGTTCTGATCAGTTGTATTAGCAACATACTGAATCATCAGTAATGCGTTATCAACAAGAGTTGAAGCAATAGCCTTAACAGAACCTGAATTGATTTCAGGAATATCATATGTTGGAGTTAAAGCAGGACGAGCTGTATCTGCCTTTTCGTTAACATAAATGTTATCACGATCAGGGAAGAGATCTTTAACAGCTGCGATGAGGCAGTCATTCAAGCCTGCAACAAGAGAGCTGTAATCTGCATAGCTTTCATCAAAGAACTTGTCAAGATTCGGAGTACCTGTCTGCATGAAATACAGATTGATAGGACCTGTCTGCATATCAAATGTATAGTCTGCAAGAGGACTGTATCTCAGTTTATTGAATAATGTAGTAGCATCAATATCCTGCCAGTTGCCCTTTGCATCTTCAACCTTGGTACGGTCAAACTCATAGTTATGTCTAACCCAACCAAGGAATTCGTCTGCATCAGCAGCACCATATGATTCATATACAGCATTTGCCCATTCGGTAACATTGCTCATTGCATAGTTGCTTGCAACATCAGCCTTGTTCCAGCGACCCTGACCATTCATCCAATAGAAGAACTCGTTATCAAAGTTTGAACCATGACCACGGTCAACATTATTATTAACATGGATAAGCTTTACTGTATCCTTAAGAACTGTTGGCCAAGCAAACTTGAGAGCCTGATAGCCAAAATCGAATAAGCTGTCAGTATTGCTCAGGCTGATTGTCTGTGTCTGTGCAGTAGCATGACCGTTTGCATCTGGTGAACCATAAGCAAATAACAATACATTCTGATAAACACCGGCACTTGTTACAAATTCATCTGAGTAAATAAGATTTGGATCATAACCAAGAGCTGCTGCTGCTGTAGCATAATTGCAATTATTATTTTCCATATAATCTTTTATCTCAGCATAACGTGATGCAGATGAATCGTGCTCTCTTTCATCATATGTAACAGGAACACTAATCTTTGTGAGAAGCTCTGCTGTCATTTTATCAAGGAGAACCTCATCGAAGACGAACTGCTTAGCACCACTGTTGAAATCTGCGATTTCCTGTTCTGTGAACCACTCTGTGTAGTTGAAGATTAATGATTTTGCAATGTTATAAACAGGATCAGCCTTAACAGTATCAGCATCAAGACCAACTAAATCTCCTATAAGCTTATATACATTGAATGCACCATCAACAACACCAAGTGAGAACTCACCTCTGAGAACTCTGCCGAAAATAGTATCATTGTTGTCATAGATTAAGCCCAAAACATCTCTTATTATATCGCAAGAAGATGTATTGTTTCTTCTTACACCGTCCAAAGCACTTAAATCAAGTGCAAAAACAGCACCGAGATCAATACCGAGATTCTGAGCTGTATCCATTAAACCGCCTGCAAGCACACCCTGCACACTGTTGATGGTTTCAATAAGTTCATCAACACTGCCCAATTTAAGTGTAACTGTAGCAAGAGTAATACCAAGGGCTTTAACTGTAATCTGTCTATTTGCCATACTGTGACTGATTTTAAGTACAGAAACACTCATACCATCAACCATATCATGAATGGTGCCTTCCATTGCTTTCAAAGCAGGAAGCTGGCTGTCTGCAAAATCAAGAATTGCAGTTGCTAACTGCTCGTCTGACAAAACATTCCATGCAAGGTTGTTGTATTCAACATCGCCGTCAACATATTTTGTCTGATCGGAATTTGCAGCAAATGCAGTAAGTGCCCCTGAGAAGCATGTCAAAAGCATAACAATTGCCATAAACAAAGCAAGCAGTTTGTGAGAAAACTTTTTGACTTTATTTTGCATCAAATAATTACCTCCTAAGTTTTAGTTTTCTGAATGCGGCATCCCATATGAACTAACCGGATTGACACGGACATAACATTCTCTGACCATCGGACAATCCGAATTAGAATGTGATTACCAAAATCAAAATCTCCGTGACGCTCCTGAAAGTTAATAAGATGCTTTCATCACACGCTAATTATCACATAAAAGAAAGAGAATGTCAACAAATTGAACTATTAAAGTACATTTTCGTTATTTTGTCCAAAAACGCAATCGTTTTTTTGTCAATTCACAAAAAATATTTACATTAATTTTACAATATGTTTTCAATTTGTTAATATTTGACAGGGCATTTTGCGTTTGCAGAAAGCTGTAAAGCGATTTTGCTTTACGATAAATCAAAGTATGTAAAGCTTTCCCGCCTTACGGTTTTTGCAATGTTTATTTGCAAAATTGTTATTTTTTTGTCAATAAAAATCGAAACTGTTTTATCGAAAATTATGACTTTTTGTTTTGCAAAAAAATGTCGGATTTGCGATTTTGTTAACAATTTGTTCAAAAAATTCAAAAAAGTGTTGACTTGTGCTTTATTATTTGGTATAAATATATTGTATTTGATTTTACACGCGTGTATAGTTATGTCCAAAATCTCACAATTTGTTACAAAATTGTGAACAACATTTTTCGGCAAACCACAATATGCTGTGTATAATTTCAAATAACAAGTTCGTTGAATACTATGTAAAGGAGAGAAGAGTTATGAGAACGAGCAAAAAAATACTCAGCTTTTTCTTAGCTGTAGTAATGGTTGTTACCACATGCTCTGTCGGTTTCACGGCATTTGCTGCTGAAAAAAATGACAGCATCTGGTCGACCAATTGCGATGCAGACGAAGCATTCGCAACTCTAAATGACTTAGCTGACGAACTGCTGCCCGAGTTATTAATAAATAATATCGGACTCGTCGGCGACGGCGTATATCAAAAGTACGCTAAAGACTACGGTAAGACTTATGACAAGCTTACCGACAAAGAAAAGGCAGAAATCGTGGAGAAAGCCACACTTACTGACGTTCTGCAGGCATTGCAGCCGACACTTATCGGTGCACTTGCTAAAGAAAGTCAGTCAGACTATGCCAAGAGAGTAGGCGGCGGCCATCCGAAAGACCCAAGCTACTATGACTATCTGCAAAAAGATGGTGCTCTTGATTTCTACACACTTTATGCACTCTGTGATGACAACAGAGCGAATAAAGACCTCAGCCAATCAACAAGAGATACTTTGACAGAATGGTATAACATTCTTACACCAATTGCCAATATTCAGCTTGTTGATGCAACTGATGAATTAGTAAAAAGACTGCACAACAGTTTTGAAAACGCATTTGAAGGATCTGATGTTGGTTATACAGCAACAAACCTTTATGGTTTGAAAAGTTTCTACACAGATGAGTTTATGAATGCAAACACAACTTCTGAAGAACGTGCAGCTTTAGAAGCTCTGTATGCTGAAAAGAACACAGAGCTCGAAACCTATGATGTTAATTACAAAATCACTGATTTTGCTGAATTAACTTATTACTGCTATGGTTTGGGAAGAGATGCAAAATATGTTCAGGCATATGCGAATTTAATTGCATCTACCGGAACAGAAATCAAGTATAGCAGTGACGAAGACCTGTTCGATATGTTCGGCGGCACTCTTCCGTCAGTAGTTACAATTCCCGATGCACTCACTCTTGATAACTACAGAGACAATCTTATTGCTCATTATTTCAGCTCATTTTTAGGCTTTGGTGATCCTAATAATCCTGATCCCCCTTATGATGAAACTGATAAGAATAAAACTAAGATTAATTTAAAATATTTCCTTGCCGAAATGCTTGGAGAAACCGAAGATGATAAGCCCCTGAATATTGAAAAGATTTTAAAAAGAATAGACAGTGATTTCAGCAAATATCCTGACAAAGCTGATTTAAAAGAGCTTCTTAAAAACATTTTCCTTTTCGGAAGTGAAGGATATAAAGACATTGAGATAAAGCTTACAGCTGACTTTTTCTCATACGCTTTGTTCAGTGAATGCCAATTGGATATGTTAGATTACTGGAAAAGCTCACTGTACGCTTTTGCTGACGCTGCAATGCTTAACAAAATCCTACCTTCATATGAGAATGCTATTGTAAATGGTCTTGCAATCAAATACAGTGATCAGGTTAACAGTATGGAGGACTTAACCAAAATGGTTGAGGCTCAGCTCCCTTCTGATTATCTTGACAGCACAAAGCTTTTTGATGACAGCTTGACAAAGAATATTGCATCGGCTATATACACATGCGGTAATGACGGTGGTAAGGTTTTCGTGAATGGAAGCCTAAGTATGACCGATATAATGGGCAGTGCAATCAACATATCATTACCTGAATACCTTCAGAACACATATATAGCTGAATATTTCGGTCTTGTTCTTGATACAGAATTCACTGAAAATGATCAGAATGGTGTAAACTATAAAAACGCACTCAAAGATGGTTTTTACACTGCTTTCTCTGATAGAAACTTAGCCGCAATCGCATTGAAAGATGGCTCATATCAATCTATGGGTTACATCACAAACAATAATATCCGTGATCAGGTATTAAGACAGGAAGACGGAACTAATCTTGCAGTTCTGAACTTCAGAGATGCTTCCAGTGATTACAATGTAATCAACACCTACTTAGAGGATGCAGTTACTTATGCATATACGCAGACTGTTGCTGATTTACTTGGCATCACTTCATTTGTAACTGACTCAGCTAAGGATTTGGATATCAAAATTGATTACAAAAAATTCATTGATTCTCATCTCCCTGAAAAAGAGGAGCCAAAGGTTGTTCTTACAGATGAGCAGAAGGCTATTCTTAACGGTGATTATTGCTTAGTTAATGATATGGGTACAGAAATTGTTAACTATATCCTTAATGACACTATTATGGGAATCTTCAATGATCCGACAGTAGGCGAAATGATTACCGGCTTAATTGCAGGTCTTGTTGACTCAAACGTTGATGTTGTTACAGTTATTGACGGTATCTGGGCAAAGCTTTGCAAGGATCCTATCAATACAATCATTGGACTTTTACCACTGTTAACTGTTCTTGTTGATGAAATGATTCTTCCGCTTGTATTCAATCAGGAAGGCGACCAGGGTTATAATACACTGTACGGCATTCTTGATATGGAGCTTATCGGTGCTTTCACCGGCGGTGCGTTCTTCTTACGTAATATGTCACAGGAGAATGGTTCTCATATCGGTATTGCACAGGCAGGTTGGGATCTTAACACCCTTCTTCCACAGCTTATGGATTGGCTTCTTGCTACAAAGAAGGATCAGAAGGCAAAAAATGTTGAAGGTATTTCTTACTATGATGGAAATACAGTAGAGCTTCGCAATGTTGTAATGGATGAAAACGGCAAAGTAGTTGAGGATGAGGAAAACGGTCAAATCCTTTGCAAGCCTGCTCAGTATACAAAAGAGAATTTCAACAGTGCTGACTTTGATAACTACACAGTAAAAGACGCTAACGGCAAGATAGTTGAAAAGGTTGAAAACGGCTATTTATATAATGGTAATACATATAGTGACAGCGACAAGCTGTTTGAGGCAAATGAGGACGCAGTATTCACATGCTTTATGACCTATGAATCAAGCGTACCAAAACTCACCAATATTTACCTTGTCGACAAGATGCTCGGCGGTGCTTGTGTTGATGACTTAAAATCTATCATCGGCAGTGCAATCGGCAACGGAACAGGCGGAGATATTCTCGGCGAAATCGTTGATGAAATTGCTACACTTTTTGGTGCTGCTGTTCATGAATTCGTTGACACTCCTGAGCTTAGAAATGCAACAAGATATCATAATGACGGCAGATCTGCTTTCTCCGGCTTAAATAATATTTTTGTAGCAATTCCTCAGCTGTTTGACATTATGGAAAATCTTGCCGCTGAAAAATACGGCATTTCAGAAGATGAATGGGTTTACTGCTACGAAGGAAGAATTTCTACTAAAACCATCCATGCTGTTTTCACTGAAAAAGATGAAAACGGAAAGGACATTACTGTAGAAACTGATGTAACATCTACCTACAACTCACTTCTTCAAAGATTCAAGTCCTATGCAGCTAATCCGGATTCAGTCGATATTCTTGACTGCTTCGCAGAGCTGCTTGTTGAAAACTGGATGAACGCAGTGGTTGACCTTGTTGATAATGTAATTGCAACTGATAACAAAATTTCAGACAACCTGACAATTATCATCGGTCTTCTCAGATCACTTGGCGGTTTCAGTGAAGAAAGCATTATCACTGACATTGCTAACAGCGTATTCCAGCTTACACGTGAGGATAAGTATTCATTCACATTCACAGATGTTAATACCGATCCAAACAATAAGATGACCGGTCTTACAAAAGACCACGCTTATTTCTTAATCTCAAATATCACAAGACTCGTTGAGGTAATTAAGAACTTAATTGCTCATTTCAACGAACCAAGCACCCAGAGTGTTAACGGTTTCGTTGCATCAGCAGCCGCTGATGACGAAGGCGGATTCCAAATGCCTTCACTTCCGTTAATTAAAAACCTTGAAGCAGCTCCTGCTGCAAAGGCTACATCTGCTAACTATTCAAGCAGCGATTTAAGCAACGCAAAAGATCTAATCGGAAATCTTGACAAGATGCTTTCTTCTCTCCTTTCTGATAGCAGCCTGAACGGATTCTCATTAGACTCAGCTGAGAATATAATCGCTGGTGTTGTATCACTGTTAGACAGATTCTTAGGTATGGATATTAACCTTGGTAAGGACAACAAGCTTGCTACTGATATTGTTCTTCTTGTTAACCAGTATCTGTACTTCATCACAGGCGAAAGTGAAAACCTTACCGCTAAAGACGGTAAAGTTGATCCTAAGAAGGTATACACAAACAACGCACTTACCGGACTTGTTGTTGAAACTTATGCATTAATTGAAAAAATTGCTGATAACCTGCTTGCAAACTTCTATGATACCTATGATAATAACAGCTCATTGAAGTACAACCTGCTTGTTGAGGCAATTGACGGCATTATCTCACCTGATGCTGTAGGAATCAGACTCGGTGATTATAAAGATGCCCAGAAGAAGCTTGCTAAATATGACACTTGGACAATTATGTCAGAGGCTTCTTCACGTCATAACTATAAGAACTTAAGCATTGATTGGGGTATTAAGGGCAGTGCAGAGAACAGAAAGGAAGCTTTCTACGACGGACTTTCTGCTTCACTCAGACTTGTAACCTCAATCCTCGGTGTACTTCTTGTTGAAACAGGATGGTACCAGACAGTACTTACACCAATTCTTGGTATGTTCTGCACAAAGAACGGCATTAAGATGGAAACTATTGAAGCACTGAAGAAGGATAAGGCTGAAACAGGCTATTATGATAAGACCTTAATTGCTATCCTTACTCCTGTTTCAGAGCTTATCAACAAATTCCTTAAAGCACCTGTAACGACGTTGATTCAATCCGTTCAGGGAATGGCAGGATTTATTGATGATAAGAATACGGAATGCGGTACAATCGGCTCACTCCTTAAGGGTATAGTTGCTCCGATTGCTAAGGAAGTAAGAGGCTTAGGAAAGATATTCGGTCTTAAGACAAGTCAGCTTCCGAACGGAACCTCACAAACCCTTAGCTCAACCCTTGTTTCTGTAGCTAATATGGCTGATACATTAGCTAATGTTAAGACATATGAAGGCATTATCGGCTGTGAGCTGACAAGCGACAACATCATTCCGCTTATTAATGTAGCTATTGATAAAGTACTTAAGGAAAAAGGTATAGAATTAGATTTCAAATTAAAGCAGATAAGCTGGTCAAAGCTTTACTCTTCATCACCTGAGGCTGCTTTGGTTTACATCCTTGAATATATTCTTGAGACACTTCTTGACAGCAACACACTGGATGTTCTTCTTGCTATCATTAGATTGGATGAAGATCCTGACCAAAATCTGATCATGATTATCGAGCTTATTAAATCCGGTGATCTGAATGCAAAATCAATTCTTAAGCTGTTAAATCAGGTACTTGAAATAACAGACAGCCCGACTCTTGTTTACTGGACATTTGCTCAGTACCTTCAGGAGATGACCGAAAACTTTAAATACCCTGCAGGTATGACAAAGGCTATGGCAGACCAGGGCGTTGATACGCTTGACAATCTTGTTAAGAATATCTTCCCACTCCTCGGCTCATTCGGTGTAAACCTCGGTGCTGATGACCTTAAGGGTATCCTCAGCACAAACTTATTCAAAAACGAACTTATTACCAAGCTTGCAGTTACACTTTACGGTGCACTTGACGGTCTTGACCCAACAATCAAAACTGTTCTTGCTCCGCTTGGTATCGTAACATCTACTAAGGATGTTGCTAAGATTCTTACAGACACAAGCTACGGTGCAACATATTCTTCAGCTGCTAACGCAATTGCTGCTCAGTCAAGCTGGAAGAATGTTAAGAACGTTAACTGGGGCTTCACAGACGGCTCAGCAAAAGCTCAGCAGGGCTTTGTAAACGCTCTTGTAGCTGTACTTCGTCCGCTCAACAGTGTTCTTGAGGTATTCCTCGGTGAGGGTACTCTGGAGCTCAACAATGTTGTAAGCGAATTGGTTAATACACTTTCTCTCAAGATTGACAATGAAATCGCGCTTGGCGACACAATGTCAATCAAGCTTACAGGCGAATTAAAGAACGGCGTGCTTACTCTGAATATCAGAGACGGCAAGCGTGAAAGAAGCACAACATCAACCGTTAAGCTTGACTTAAGATCACTTAAGGAGCTTAAGGACCTCAAGATTGAGGGCACAAACGGTTATAACAGTGCAATCATTCCTCTTATGGAGGCATTCAAGCTTTCAAATGTCAAGACTTATAATCAGTATAAGAATGACATTAATGCTGCTAAGGATAACCTGTTATTAGACATCTTAAATCCGATTGCAGGCGACACAAGCAGCTCACTTATCAACAAGCTCGTTGATAAACCATTCGACACATTGACAGACCTGCTTCCAAATCTTGCAATGTATCTTGACGCTCATGGTTTATCACAGTTAATCAACAATCTTCTTGCTCCGATTACAGGCTTGCTTTCAAGTGTTGTAAAAACACTTAACCTTGATGGTATCATTGAGGATGTTTTAGGTGTTGACCTTGGAACAATTATCGGCACAGTACTTGGTGCTAAGACTAAGATTAATCTTGACCTTACAGATCTTTCTAAGTTAAATATTGAAGATTTGATTATACCGATTGTAAGAGTTGTTCTTGCAAACAATGACAACCCGACAGTCAGAAGCCTTAAGCTTTATGACATTAACTGGAACGCATTAATCAGTCTTGGTGATAAGATGACTTACACCAGCGCTGCAACAGGTGCAAACGGCAACTACTTAACTGGTAAGATGGTTGGTAATGTTGATCAGGGTAAAGTATTAATCACAGTTCTTAGATATATTGCTAAGACATTAACAACTAACATTCCTGCTCTTAAGACTCTTCTTCTTGGCATTGACAAGATTAAGAACAGTGATGTTCTTACAGCAATAATCTCAAGTGTTCTCAACACATTAAGCACAGCATCTGATGATCAGATTATAATGGCTCTCTTCTACTTCATTTCAGGCGAGCCGACAAACGCTTTCTGGGATTATACAAAGTATAAGACAGGACAGTATTCATTCTCTTATCCGGAAGGTATGGAAGTTGATTTCTTAAAGAATCTTCCTCCAATGCTTGACGGTATGATTGCAGGCTTCCTGAACCTCAATGATCTTGTAACAAAGAATCTGTTCACTGACAGCATTGTAAGCAAGCTTGCTAAGGGTCTTTACGGTGCAATCGAGGGCGTTAAGATTAACGATAACCTCGGCTTGACAGCACTCCTCGCTCAGACTGATATTGACTTCACAACAGCAAATGTTGCTAAGCTTCTTACAGATAAGAGCTATGGCAAGACCTTTGAAGGTCCTGCAGCAGTAATTGCAAATGCAGGCTCATGGAAGAATGTTAACGAAGCTTCACTCAAGTGGGGTGTTACAGACAGAGACAGCTTCTTCCACGCACTTGTTGCTGTACTTCGTCCGCTTTACGGTGTACTTGATGTACTTCTGAATGACGCACAGCTTGGCTTATTCGACTTAGTTCGTGTACCTGGCTCAAACGGTTACTCATCATCAATCGTTCCTCTTCTCGAGGCATTCAGCTGCTACAATGTTAAGACACAGTATCAGTACAGACAGGATATCAACAAGGAATATGATGCAATTCTTCTTGACATCATTAATCCTATCTGGGATATCGTTGAGGATGTTCTCAATGCTCCTCTTCAGACAGTAACAGCAATTATTCCTAACCTTGCACTGTTCATCGGCAACAACGGTCTCAGCCAGATGATTGACAATCTTCTCACTCCTATCTCGGCTCTTGCAGACGCAATCAGACCTATTGTTGATTTGAACGACCTTCTTGATACTCTGTTCAAGGCACTCAATGTTGACCTTAACGGACTCCTTGGCAAGGTTGGCATTAAGAACTTCTCACTTGATGTTTATGACCTGAACAAGACATTATCACAGGTTCTTGCAGGTGATAAGCTCATCCCGTTAATCAACAATGTTCTTGGTCTGATTAAGATTAAGGGCACACCACTCGGAATCAAGCTCAACGAAGTTGACTGGTTACAGCTTGCAAGCCACGGTAAGACTATCGTAAGTGCTTCACAGGCTGCTACCTACGGCTCAAGAGTATTTGTTCAGGGTGATTCATCAGAGGTACTGATTGCAGTACTCAGATACTTAATTAACACAATCAACAGCGGCGACAACTACAACCAGATCAGCAACTTAGTTACCGGATTACTGCCTGAAGGCAACGATACAATTTCCGGAGTAGTTTCCCAGGTACTTGGTATGCTTCAGGATGATACCGATACCGTTATCGCTTCACTTGTTGACCTGCTCCAGACTCTTGGCAGCTAATTAGGTTAAGCTTAATTAACGTATCACAATAACAAAAACCACAACGGCGAAAGCTGTTGTGGTTTTTTGTTATATTTAATTTATACATATTTAATACTATGTTTATTTGACAATATATAATCCTGCAGCTTATAATGAAATCAAGGAGGGCGGTAACAATGAAAAGAAATAAAGAAAAACGAAAGATATTGAAAGTAAGACCATTTAATATGGCAAACTTTTCGGGCGGCTCAGGCTACCTTGTTTTTTCAATCATTTATCAGGCAATGGCTATGCTGCCTGCAATGATAATAATATGGTTTGCCTCATTAATCAAGCTGCCTAAGCTTGAGAACAGTGATGAATTTGATTATGATAAAGCTGTCAGAAGATATAATGCCGTATCCATCCCCCTGTGCATAATCATTGTAATATTCGGCATCATTATGGCTTGTATCTCCAACTACGGCACATTCATGGAATACTGGATAGAAATACTTTTTATTGGGATTGTTCCTGCAATATGTCTGTTTTTTATTATCCGATATTGTCATAAACAAATCATAGAGCACAATGCGAATATTGCAAAAATGATTGCACTGTCTGTCGTATACACAATGATTACTTTGATTGGAATACTGCTCATCTGTGCAGGATTTATTGACCCTATATTGACAGAAATTGCGGAATAATAAATATGATTATTAAAACAAGAAGAGAGAATTTCGGTGCAATTGTCTATTTTGAAAAGCCGGGATTTGTAGGCTACATCAATAATAAAATGGCAGATGTAATCGGAATAAAGAAAAACGAAAATGCCCATTTTATTGACGGAATTATGTCATCACCGCTTGATGCACATTTTGCCGTTACAACAAGGTGCAATATGTACTGCAAGGGCTGCTACAATACGGTCAGAGCTGACGGCAATACCGATATTGATTTGAACAAAGCCAAGCGAATCATAGATAACCTTGCAAAATTATCCGTGCTTTCCGTGTCCTACGGCGGCGGAGAACCCACGCTCTATCCCCACATAATTGAGCTTGCAGAATATACCCGCAGCAAAAATATCCTGCCGAATATGACAACAAACGGGCTGACAATGACCGACGCCTTTGCAAAACAATGCAGGGTTTTCGGCAATGTGCATTTCAGTGTACATAAGCCTGAAGATGTGGAAACCGCATTTACTGCTGCGAAAATCTATAAAAGAAACACAGGGAAAAAGGCAGGTCTTAATCTCTTGATTACAACCGAAACCTTCCCCCTGTTTGATGAGATTGTAAAGAAAGCAGGCAAATCGGGATTTAACAAAATTCTGTTTTTGCGTTATAAAAAGACAAATAAAAATATCGGCATTGACGATTTGGATATGGATGACCGGATGCCTGCTGTATTTGATAAAATAAAAGAGCTTTCCAAAAAGAGCAGACTTATGTTTTTATATGACTGCTCCTCTATGCAGGAGATTGCATATTCAAAGCTCATTCCTGAAAAGCTTTTGCACAAGGTTGACTCCAACGGCTGTATGGGCGGAAATATGTATATTGCCATTGACGTAAATGGTAATTACAAGCCCTGCTCCTTCTGGGGCGAAACAATGGGTGATGCAGAATTTCTTAATTATGATAATTGGATGAGCAATGAAAAGCTCAACGCCTTCAGAAATTTCCGTTCATCAAAAGGCTGCAGCGAATGCGAATATATAAAAATCTGTAACGGTGGCTGCAGGTTGGATTATCTTGACTGCAAAAAGTACATATAATCATTATGCGGTACATATTCATCAGGAATATGTACCGTTTTATATTTTAACTTTATGCAATAAAATATTATACATATAATACTTGTAATATCATCAAAAATTTTATATAATAAATCTATATATGTTTTTATTGGTGGTGATGTAATGCTTGGACAATGTGTCAGATCCAGGGTTGTTAAGCCCATAGGTCAAAAGGATAAGTCCGGTAAAGCCTACCCTCTTAATTACTCATTGATTCTCGGTATGCCTAAAAAGGAATATGCATTTATAGTTGGAATTGATCATCCTGTAAGGAATTTTGACGGTAGAGTTATTGCTTTGCTGGAGCCAAAGGTTAAAGCAGAAAAAAGAATCTGGATTTTAGCTCCTAAAAGCACTCGATATATTAATCTTGACATACTGAATTATTTGAATATTGAAAAAGATTTCCCTAATCACAATCTTGTATGTCTTTATGAAAGCAGCAGCGGTGCAGTTGTTTATCGTGAGATAAATGATGAAACACGCTTTTTGCTGATAAAAAATAAGCGCTCAGCCAACTGGGGATTCCCTAAAGGTCACATTGAAAAGGGAGAAACAAAAATTGATGCTGCCAAGCGTGAGGTGCTTGAGGAAACAGGTATCAATGTTAAGCTTCATAAGGATTTTGAATGTATTTCTAAATATAAAATAAAAAACAGAATTGAAAAAAATGTATCAATCTTCGTGGGAACAACCGATGATCAGACCACAACCATTCAGCAGGAGGAGATTGAGGACTATATCTGGCTTACCTATGATCAGGCTATGCCCTATCTGAAGTTTAAAAATGACAGAGATATATTGGAAAAAGCATATAAATTTTTATGCGATAATCATTTCATCATTTTTTAAGGAGAGAACCATATGCAAGAGCTTTGCCAAACCATTCAGGAATTTTTAACTGCCCACGGTATACCCGATTGGCTTGTTGTTTTCATCATTTCCGTGTGCCCTGTTTTAGAGTGCAGACTCGGAATGTTCACAGCCATTGTGCTGCTTGATATGAACCCATTTGTTGGATTTATTATCAGCTTTTTGGGCAATATTCTTCCTATACCGTTCATACTGTTGTTAATCAACTGGATATTCAAAGTGCTTAAGAAGGTGCCGGGTATTAATAAAATCATTTTCTGGCTGGAAGAAAAAACATTAAAAAAGCGTGATAAAATTGACAAATACGGCATTTGGGGACTTTTGCTTTTTGTTGCAATCCCTCTGCCGGGCACAGGCGGCTGGACAGGTGCACTGCTCGCCTCACTGCTTCAGCTTGATAAGAAAAAAAGCTTCGGTGTAATCAGCATAGGTGTATTTATTGCAGGGCTGATTATATCCATACTGAGCCTGATTATAGGCAGTGCTGTTTTCGGATAATGAATAAAGAAGAAAAATTTTTGCTTAGTCTTTGCACAAGCTACCTCAATGACAGCCCTCCCGAAGCAGAGGCTGTTGATTGGAGGCGCTTTTATGAGCTGGCAAAGGCACATAATTTAATCGGCATCTGCCACTGTGTTTTCAGCAAAAACAAAGAGCTGTCCATCCCAAAGGGTGTCAGACAGCTTTTTACGGACAAATTTTTTGACCTTGTATATATTTACGAGTGTCAGTCTGCCGCTCTGCGTGATATTGAACACTGTCTTACAGCGGCTGAGATTGGCTATATTCTCTTTAAAGGCTCTGTGCTGAGAGAATTATATCCTGTCCCCGAAAGCCGTTCTATGGGCGATATAGACATTCTTATAAAGGATGCAGACCGCAGCAAGGCAAAAACAGTGCTTGAAAATACCGGCTTTGCGTGCTATGCACCGAACGGAGCCGTTCGTGAGTTTAAACGAAATAACATAATTTTAGAGGTGCACACAAAAATAATCAGTGAATTTGGTGACAATGCCTTTTGTGACGCCTTTGAGAATGCCGTTTTCGACGGCTTTAAGGGCAAGCTCAATGACGATTATCATTTTGCATATCTGATTGCACACATTGCACATCACTTTAAATTCTACGGTGCAGGATTGAAGCTGATATTGGACTTAGCTGTTATGCTGAAAAAAAGAAATATTGATTTGGACAATGTTCTTTCCATACTGAAAAAAATCAGGCTTGACATCTTTGCAAAGGAAATTTTAACCGTCTGCTTTCATTGGTTTGGCGTGGGAGCAGATTACGGCAACGACACGGCTAAAACGGAGGATTATCTGCTCAGATGCGGAGCCTTCGGTGATTTGCAGGAAAACAAGGCTGCAATTGTTGTACGTAAGGATTTGGAGGAGGGAAAACGGTACTCCTCGTTTAAAACAAAGCTCCGTCTTGCATTTCCGCCCTACAGCCGACTGAAAAATATACCATATATCAGGTTTATAGAGGGCAGACCATGGCTCACACCCTATGCCTGGGTATACAGGTTTTTTTATAACATAAAAAATAAAAAGCAGTTTTTAAAGGAAACTGTTGAACAGATTGATGAAAATTCATCAGCTCTTGCAGAAAAGGAGCTGAAATATTTTGAGGAGATTGGATTAATATGGCATTCTTAATTGTTCTTATTGCAATAATTGCAATACTTATTGTGCTTTTTGTTTCGTGGTTCTTTACAATGAAAGCAAACGGCAAGTGCCCCCTTTGTGCAATTAAAAGATTCACTATGCCCCGAAAGATTACTATGGACATAAGCGAAGAGCCTGACTATGACAACGGTGTTGCGCTGACACCGCCTATGGGCTGGTCAAGCTGGAATACTTTCAGAAACCATATTGACCAAGATATGATTATGGAAACTGCACAGGCAATGGTCGACAGCGGACTTGCCGATGCAGGCTATAAATTTGTCAACCTTGATGACTGCTGGCAAAGCTCACTGCGTGACAGCGACGGCAAGCTGCAGGGCGATCTGGGAACCTTCAGCAGAGGTATTCCGCAGCTCATTAAAGATATTAATGCACTGGGCTTAAAGGTCGGATTGTATTCATCAAACGGAACGCATACCTGCGAGGACTTGCCTGCCTCCCTGGGAAAAGAGGATTTGGATGCAAAAACACTTGCATCCTGGGGCTGTGAATTTTTCAAATACGATTTCTGCCACAGCAAACCAATCAGCGGCGACTGCCCTGCTATTGAAAAAATTGAGCTTAATAAAATAAATGATGACGAGCAGTTTAATTCCAGGCTAGTGCTCAAGCCCGAGGATGCCCAATTTACAGGCAGGGCACGAATTATGAATTTAAGCTCACTGAAAAACGGCAAGGCAATCGGTTACATCAACCACGGCGCAGGCTCTGCAAGCTTTGAATTCAACAGCCTTCCGCAGGGTGAATATGCAATGACCATTGTTTTCGCCAAAACCTTCTCAAGGCACGAGAGCTATGTGCAGGTAAATGTTAACGGCAAAATACACGAGGTATTCTTTCCTTACGGCAAAGGCTTCAGCGATACAGGACGTGTTCAGCTTGTTATCAGCTTAATCGGCGGCACAAATACAATCACGCTGCAAAACCCCGTTGCAACGATTGCGGATTCATCATACATTCAGTACAAGCGAATGGGTTATGCCTTAAAAAATGCCACTAAGCTTTGGTCTGAATATACAAAAACGCCCGAAAAGCCCATTGTTTTTTCAATATGCGAATGGGGCACAGCCTGCCCCTGGGACTGGGGCAGCAAAGCCGGCAATATGTGGCGCACTACACACGATATTTGTGCCCTCTGGACCAGCATAATGACACTCTATAAATTTTCTGTTAAACACTATGCATCAACCAGCGCAGGTCACTGGAATGACCCCGATATGCTGGAGATCGGAAACGGCAAGCTGACAGAGGATGAAAACAGAGCACATTTTTCACTTTGGTGTATGATGGCTTCACCGCTGATGCTCGGCAACGACATCCGCAAGTTTGTAGACGGCAGCAATCATGCTGTTGAAGGCAACTCCACACTTAAAATCGTTACAAACAAGCACCTTATTGCAATCGACCAGGACACTCTCGGCAAAGCTGCCAAAAAGCTTTATGCAATCTCAGGCATAGATGTTCTGGCAAGACCTCTCGCCAACGGCGACGTGGCACTGTGCCTGTTCAATAAAGCAAACGGCACAAAGAGCATAAAATATGACCTGAGCAGACTTGCAGACGATGAATACCTTGAATTTAAAAAGTCGGGCAGCTATCAGGTACACAACCTATGGACCGATGAACGAACAACAGATTCGGTCATCACCGCCACACTGCCAAAGCACAGCGTTAAGGTTTACAGAATTAAAACAGAATAAAAACAACCCCCGAAGATATATAAATCTTCGGGGTGTTTTTATTCACGTGCTCAAAGCTAACACAATTTATTCAATTAGTTTTTATACTGTTTTCTCAAATCCTGTACAATTTGCTCAATATGAGCTACTTCGGCTTCTGTTAAACCATCAACACATATTTTGATTTTATCATCCCTGCCAAGCAGATAATCTGTTGTAACTGAAAAACAATCAGCAATTTTAACAAGCATATCAATTGAAGGCTGAATATTATTATTTTCCCAATTAGAAACAGTCTGTTTTCTGACCGACAATTTCTTAGCAAGCTCCACTTGATTTAATCCATGAGATAACCTTAACTCTTTAATTCTTATATTAAGCATTTATTACTCCTTGTCAATTATTACAATACTATTGTAATAATTATTGTTGACAATATAAAAATACTATAGTATACTGATTTTGGACTTACAGCTTTTACAAAATTCTTTAAAACTTTCTAAAATATGCCAAGCTGAATTTTGTATATAAGCAGTTAAAATGTACAAAATATTACAGATAAATTAACAATATTTGAGGAGTGCATATTATGAAAGCAACAGGAATTGTAAGGCGTATTGATGACCTTGGAAGAATCGTTATCCCAAAGGAAATCAGACGCTCTTTCAGAATAAAAGAGGGGGATCCCCTTGAAATTTTTACGGATGCAGAGGGCGAGGTTATTTTTAAAAAGTATTCACCAATCGGTGAGCTTTCAAATTTTGCAAATCAGTACGCAGAGGTACTGCATAAAAACGGCGGACTGCCCGTTGCAATTATGGACAATGACCATGTTATTGCCGCATCGGGTGTCAGCAAAAGAGAAATACTTGAAAGACGTGTAACCAAAAGCCTTGAGGAGCTTATGGAAAACAGAGCCATCCATATTGCCACCGACACCGTACCGAGTATGAACGCAATTGAGGGCTTTGGCAGAAATGCAAATGTTGTTTACCCTATTATTTACGGCGGTGATGTCAGCGGTGCTGTTGCACTGATTGAGGATGAGGAAAAGCACCTGCCCAGTGAAACCGATATTAAGCTTGTTCAGGTTGCAGCCGCTTTCCTTGGTAAACAAATGGAATGATTTTTTATAACTATTGCACAAAAAATAACAATATTATTTGTGCAAAGTGTTACATAGGTAGAAACTTGCACAAAAAACTTGATTTTTTAAAACATAAGCATATAATGTAAATCACAGAGAGGGAAATAAAAGAAATCACTTGACAGAGGTGTGCCAATGAAAGGAATAAAGAACGAAGCATTTGGCTACATAAAAGATATGTTCGCTCAGCACAATATGGTAAAACGAATTATTCTCTCCTTTTTAAGTATTATCATTATGGGCTTCGGTATTTCATTGTTCTCTGTTTCGGGTTTCGGTGTTGACCCTTTCACTTCTATGAATATGAATATTGCAGGCACAATCGGTATCAGCTTTGGTACATATCAGCTAATCGTTAATGCGGTAATACTGATTTTTGTTATCATCGTTGCCCACAGGGGTTTGGTCGGTATCGGCACAGTGTTCAATATGGCAGGCTGCGGCTATGCCTGTGAGTTTTTTGAAAAGCTCATAAAGCCTGCTGCTGAAAACAGCTCTTTTGCTTTAAGGATCCCCCTTCTTATAGCCGGAATCATAACCCTGTGCTTTGCATGTTCTTTATTCTTCACAGCTAATATCGGTGTAGGACCCTATGACGCCTTGGGTTTTATGCTAAGCAGAGGCACAAAGCTTGATTACAAATGGGTAAGGGTTATAACCGATGTTGCTGTAATTTTGATTGGTCTTACAATAAGCGGAGGAATAGCTGCTTTGCTGAAGGGCAATTTCAGCGGTATAAAAAATATCGGTCTGGGAACAGTTATAACCGCTTTTTGTATGGGACCGCTTGTTAACTTTTTCAACAAGCACGTATCGGCAAAAATCTTTAATGTTCATTATGATAAAATCAGCCGTGAGGTTGCATTCTTTATGATTAAAGGTGCTATGGTTAAAAATTCAGCGCCTAAAAATACAAAAGTGCCTCACGCAGGATTGAACCCCTATTCCCCAAGCGGGCAAATAAGGCTGTGATTTTTTTAATCCACGCCTTTTCATATATATCAATTATGCTTTATGTTTTGCATAAATTTTTACCCCTTCAAAGAAAGAAGCACTGTGTTATACAGTGCTTCTTTCTTTGACTGTCGGTTAACTGCCTATTTCAATATATCAAGTATTTGTTCCTTATCGGCAACACCTACAATATGATTCACCATTCTTCCGTTTTTCATGACCACAAGGGTCGGTATACTCTGAATATTGTACATTCTTGTTACCATAGGCGACATATCCACATTAACCTTGCAGACATTATAATCCTTTGCAATATCCTCAACAATTGGGCTAAGCGCCTGACAGGGTGAACACCAGTCAGCAAAAAAGTCAACAAGCACGGTTTCATTTTTATCCAGCACCACGGATTTAAAATTATTATCATCAGCATGAATTAACATATTATTTCTCCTTATAATATAATTTACAGTGGCAAAAGCCTTCAAAGCTTTCATCGGCAATCTGTTCCCTGAATTCTTTGCACATACAGATATTATCATCCACAAGCTCAACCTTGCAGGGGCAATAACCGCCTTTGCGTTTTAAGCCGTCTCTGAGTGCAGCAACAACCTTTTCATTTTCATTAAATGTTATCTTCATTTTATCACCATAATTATTATTTGACAAAAAATAAACAATTATTATTTATATTGCATAGTAATTTCAAATATGTTAATATGTTCTTGGTAATTTAAGGAGGATATATTTACAATGGAGATTAAAATAACAGACAATATTAAATATATAGGTGCAAGCGTATATGACCTTGATTTGTTCGAGAGCCAGTATATCGTACCAAAGGGAATGGCATATAATTCATATGTTATTCTTGATGAAAAAATCGCGATTATGGATACTGCTGACAAAATTGTTAAGTCACAGTGGCTTGATAACCTCAGCAACGCACTGAACGGCAGAACACCTGACTATCTTGTAGTTCAGCATCTTGAGCCTGACCATTCCGGCAATATTCAGGCTGTTATTGATATGTACCCTGATATTGAAATTGTTTGCTCAACTGCTGCAAAAAGAATGCTGCCTCAGTTTGCAGATGTTAATATGGACAAGGTTACTGCTAAAAATGAGGGCGATACACTTGAGCTTGGCAGCCACACATTAACCTTTATTATGGCGCCAATGGTTCACTGGCCTGAGGTTATGCTTTCCTACGAAAGCAGCGAAAAGGTTCTTTTCTCAGCAGATGCATTCGGTAAATTCGGTGCTATTGATGCTGACGAGGGCTGGTCCTGCGAAGCAAGAAGATATTACTTCAATATCTGCGGCAAATACGGTGACAAGGTACAGGCTGTTTTAAAGAAGGCTGCTAACCTTGAGATTGAAACAATCTGCCCGCTTCATGGTCCTGTTCTTACAGACACAATCCCTGAGGTATTAAGACTTTATAATCTTTGGTCAACCTATCAGCCTGAGGATGAGGGTGTGTTTATTGCTTATGCATCCATCCACGGCAATACTGCCGAGGCTGCTCACAAAATGAAGGAAATACTTGAAGCAAAAGGCTGTCCGAGAGTTGCAATTGCAGACCTTTCAAGGGATGACATTGCAGAATGTGTTGAGGACGCCTTCCGTCACAGCACACTCTTATGTATGGCATCAAGCTATGATGCAGGTGTGTTTGCACCAATGAGCGACTTTTTACACCATTTAAAGAGCAAAGCATTCCAGAACAGACGTGTTGCACTTGTTGAAAATGGTTCATGGGCACCTTGTGCTGTAAGAGCAATGAAGGCTGAATTTGAACAAATGAAAAATATTACACTTGTTGAAAAAACAGTTACCATTAAAACTACTGTTAAGGACACCGACATCACTGCTCTTGAGGAGCTTGCTGATATCATAAAATAGAGGTAAATTATGTATACTGTATATACGAACGGCAACTTTATTTCCCTTAATGATGAAAACACCATATATTCCATTATGGTTGTAGGCGGAAAAAAAATCGCCTATGTCGGATATAACACCCCGATATGCTACGACGATGCAAGGGTTGTTGACTTAAAAGGCGGTTATGCTGTTCCGCTGATTAACGATATGGTCTATTATGACATCAGTCACGCACACTGTAAGGTTTTTGCAGAAGGTGAACAGGCAGATTTCATTGTGCTGAACAAAAACATTTTAACGGAAAAAGACCCGCAGATTTTAGCGGTATATAAAAAAGGTAAAAAAGTAGTTTAACAAAAGCAACAGCCACTCAAAATTGAGTGGCTGTTATTCTTTATTAATTATTAAAATGTAAAAGTTTCAATCTTGTATTCAGTTATTAAAGCAAAGAACATCTCCAAGCAATTTTATTTTTCCATTATGCACAATTAGTGCACCTTTTCCAAGTGATGTAGCATACACAGTCTTGCCACGTTCGTTTATTACTTTTTTTATGGCGGCATTTTGTGTTTCTGTATTCTCATAATGGACTTCCAAATAAAAATTATTCAGATATGGAATACCTTTATAATATGAAAACTCTTTGTATTTCTCATCAGGTGATAAATGATATTCTGCAAGCTGAATAACTGCTCCTGCACTGTAACCCATAATAATTCCGTTGTGATTTAACAAAGTATCATATAAGTTAAATTCATTAATTCTATCCATCATTCTGTCAGGTAATCCGCCAGTAAAATACACTATATCAGCACTTTGAATTTTTTGTTCTGCAATTTCTTTTGTGTCAGAAAAATAATTAACAAATGATATATTACTTTCTGAAATTCCATAAGCAGTAAGCCCCTTTACAATTCCATTATAATACTTTCCTCTTTTCTTGCTATACAATTTATTCCAGTCCGATAAACACTTAGTTGTGCTGTCCATAAAAGAAAATGCAATAATTGCTACTGAATAATCAGGCTTTATATAGTTTTTCAATTCATTATATAAATAAGGTTCACTTATTTCATAACCCTCAAGCAAAATATTAATCATAATATCACCTCTATAAATGTCGTATGATATCAAAATTTCATATAAAGTATGTTCTTCTTAAATTAATAGCCTAAGCTTTCATTAACAATAATGACCTTTATTCTGTCCTTGTGACGCTGTTTTGCTGAAATAACATAGTTGCAGCAAATACGCTGAGGACTTTCACAGCCGTCACAAATAAGCGGATTTTCTTTATTAAGACTGATACATTGCCCCGTAGCCACACAAGGGGTTTTGCAGCCGAGCCTTTTTGTATTCGGCGGTGCGGCAGTTGTTTTCACCCTTGTAACTGCTTCGTTAATATCAGCTACAATTTTATTCATTCCAACCACGGCAATAACCTGCCTTGGTCCATAGACAATGCAGGCAACACGGTTTGAATTGCCGTCAACATTATAAAGCTCGCCGTTTTCGGTAACAGCATTAACAGAGGTCAGATATGTATCACAGCCGAAGGCACGGATATAGGACTGTCTCAGCGCCTCGCCCTCTAGTCCTGACCTGTCAATATAATCATAATTGCCTGATTTCAGCAGTTCAATTGCACCGATTTCTTTCAGCGTTTCCGAGCCGCCATGGGAAATACTTTCCCCATCCGCAATCAGCGTTTTAATAAGAGGTACAACCTCCTCCTTTGTTTCAACAAAATACGGCTTCATATTATTCTTTTCAAGATTCGCCATTGTCTTTTTAATATCCACAATTATTCCTCCATATTCCAATATTTTCTGTCAAGGCTTCGGTACTGCAAAGCCTCGGCTATATGCTGTATTTCTATATTTTCACTGCTGTCCAAATCTGCGATTGTCCGTGCAATCCTCAGGATTTTATCATATGCCCTTGCAGACATACCAAGCTTTTCAAAGCTGATTTTCAGCAATTCATTTGCATCATCACTGAGCAGACAAAAATCCTTTGTCATCTGCGGTGTCATTTTTGCGTTGCAGGTTATGCCTGTACCCTTAAATCGCTCACGCTGAACAGCACGTGCCTTGTCAACACGTTTTTTGATTACCTCTGAGCTTTCGCCCTTTGCTTTGTCGGAAAGCTGGTCATATGCGACAGGCGTAACCTCAATATGAATATCTATTCTGTCAAGAATAGGTCCTGAAATTTTATCAAGATACCGTTTCTTCGCCGCAGGTGTGCACTGGCATTCCTTTGTGGGATGACCGAAAAATCCACAGGGACAGGGATTCATTGCACAAATCATCATAATATTTGACGGATATGTAACCGAACCGCTGGCACGGGCAATATTGACAATTCCGTCCTCAATGGGCTGACGCAGGCTTTCCTTTGCCCTGCGGTCAAATTCGGGAAACTCGTCCATAAACAAAACACCGTTATGTGCCAGGCTGATTTCACCGGGCTTGATTGTCGTGCCGCCCCCTGCTAATGCCTGTGCAGACACTGTATAATGCGGTGAACGGAAGGGTCTTTCATCTATCAGGGCAGTGCCCTTGGGTATTCTGCCTGCAATAGAATAAACCTTTGTGGTTTCCAGCTTTTCCTCAAAGCTCATATCCGGCATAATTGTGGGCAGTCTTTTGGCAAGCATAGATTTACCTGCACCGGGCGGTCCTATCATCAGGCAGTTATGACCGCCTGCTGCTGAAATTTCAAGAGCACGCTTTGCCTCCTGCTGCCCCTTTACGTCTGAAAAATCTATTGCATATTCCGTTTTCTTCTGCTTAAACTCTTTATTGTAACAGGGTTTGATTTTTTCAACACCCGATATATGCTTCATAACCTCAAAAATATTTTGAACGGGCAAAACAGCAATGTCATCAAGCACACTGCCCTCAAGCTCATTTTCCTTTGGTATAAATACCGCCTTTACACCGCTGTCACGGGCTTTTATCAGCATAGGCAGAACACCGTTAACACCCCGTATTTCACCATCAAGGGACAGCTCGCCCACAAAGGCAAAAGCATCCGTATCACCCTTAAGCTGTCCGCTTGCCTTCAGTATTGCAATGAACACAGGCAAGTCATAGACTGAGCCTTCTTTTTTAATATCTGCAGGGGCAATATTCACAGTAATTCTTGAAACAGGAAATTCAAGATGACAGTTTTTAACGGATGCTCTCACTCTCTCCCTGCTTTCCTTGACAACCGCATCGGGCAAGCCCACCAAATCAAAGCGCGGCAGACCACTGCTGATATCACATTCAACCGTTACACCAAAGGCATCAAGACCGAAAACCCCCAGACTTTTCACTTTTGCATACATAAAATCACCAAATTTATTATATCAGCAATTGTAATTATTGACAATATATTTTAATAGGTTTAGAATATAGACAATACTATAATATTTAAGGATGTGTTCATATGGATATTAATGCACAATACAAACTGTGGCTTGAAAAGGCTGTTATCGACCCCGACCTAACTGAGGAGCTGAAAGCAGTTGAGGGCAATGAGGAAGAAATTCTTGACAGATTTTACCGTGACCTTGAATTCGGTACTGCAGGACTTCGCGGCGTTATCGGTGCAGGCACAAACAGAATGAACTATTACACCGTTTGCCGTGCCACACAGGGACTTGCTGATTTTCTCAACAAGCACTTTGAAAATCCGTCTGTTGCAATCGGCTATGATTCAAGAATAAAGAGCGACTATTTTTCCATTGAGGCAGCTAAGGTTCTGGCTGCAAATGGCGTTAAGGTTTATATTTATGAGGAGCTTGAGCCGACGCCCTGCCTTTCCTTTGCAATAAGGTATTTCAAAACCTCAAGCGGTATTATTCTTACTGCATCACACAACCCTGCCAAATACAACGGCTTTAAGTGCTATAACGCAAACGGCTATCAGATGACCGATGAAGAGGCAGGCGAAACCTACGATTTCATTCAGAAGGTTGACTATTTCACAGGCATTAAGTCAATGGATTTTGACAAGGCTGTTGCTGACGGAATGATTGAATATATGGGTGACATGGTTATCAATGCATTCCTTGACGAGGTACAGAAGCAGTGTGTTAATCCTGAAATTGTTAAGGCATCAGACCTTAAGGTTATCTACACACCATTAAACGGCACAGGCAATAAGCCTGTAAGAGCCATTCTTGACAGAATTGGCGTTAAGGATGTTTATGTTGTGCCTGAGCAGGAGCTGCCTGACGGCAATTTCCCCACCTGCCCGTTCCCGAACCCTGAAATCAGGCAGTCCTTTGAATGTGCACTGAAAATGGCTGAGGAAATTCAGCCCGACCTGCTTTTGGCAACTGACCCTGACTGCGACAGAGTCGGCATTGCCGTGCAGGACGGCAACGGCGGATACAAGCTGATGAGCGGTAATGAGGTTGGCGCAATGATGCTTAACTACCTCTTATCACAGAAGGCTGAAAAGGGCACACTTTCCGAGCAGAGCGTTGCTGTTAAATCCTTTGTTTCAACTGATCTTGCAGAGGCTATTGCTAAAAAATACAACTGCACCTTTAAAAATCTTTTAACAGGCTTTAAATATATCGGCGAATTAATTACCCAGCTTGAGGCTGAGGGCAGAGCAGCTGACTTTGTAATGGGATTTGAGGAAAGCTACGGCTACCTTGCAGGCACCCACGCAAGAGATAAGGATGCAGTAGTTGCCTCTATGCTGATTTGTGAAATGGCTGCCTACTACAAAGCACAGGGCAAGAGCCTTGCAGAGGTTATGGATAGCCTTTATGATGAGTTTGGCTACTATTTCAACGTGGTTGAAAGCTACACCTTTGAGGGTGCTGCAGGTATGGAGAAAATGGCTGATATTATGAACAGCTTAAGGGAGTCAGCACCAAACAACTTTGCAGGCTATGAGGTTATCAGAGTTGATGACTACAAAACATCAACCTCAATCAATGTTGCAGATGCAAGCGTCAGCACAATAGAGCTGCCGAAATCCAATGTGCTTGCTTACACATTAATGAACGGCAACAAAATTATTGTCCGTCCGTCAGGCACAGAGCCAAAAATCAAGGCATACATCACCGCAATCGGAAAGAATAAAGAGGAGGCAGGCGAAATTGCCGAAAAGCTGATTGCTGAGGCAAATGCGCTTATGAATTAAAATGAACAGAAAATGGGTAAAAATTACCGCAATCATCCTTGCCGTATTAATGGCAGCCAGCGGACTCACCGTCGGCATTGTGGGATTATTAAATTAATAAAAAATCAAATCATTTTACGGACCGATAGCAAATCGGTCCGTTTTTCTGTTATACGGCATCTGCCCCACCAATGTCCATTTATTTGTAAACAAACTGTAAACAATACTTTTTTCTGCAACACCTTTTTCCATTTTCGACACTTATATATTAGAAGATAAATTAAAATAAACATATATTGCGATGGGGTGGTTAAAATGATTTGACTTGCTTGTGAAAATAATATATGATTAAAGGAGAAGAATATGGACAGAAAGGCAGTAAAAACCAAGCTGATTTCATCGCTTTTAGCGGCTGCAATTTTTTTAGTTAACTTTAGCTTTCTGCCGATACAAAGCATCGTCAGCGAATCATCCTATGAAAGCAGTATAACAGCCTATGCCGCCACAACAAAGCCCGGCACCTGGATTAAGGAAAGCAACGGCAAATGGTGGTATAAGCATACAGACGGCACATACACAAAAAACGACTGGGAATATATCAACGGCTATTGGTATCATTTTGATGCCAGCGGCTGGATGCAGACAGGCTGGCTGAAGGTTGACGGTAAGTGGTATCACCTGAACAGTGAGGGCAAAATGCATATCGGCTGGGTTAAAATAGGTAACTACTGGTATCATTTTGACAGCAACGGTGTAAGACAAACAGGCTGGCAGAAGCTCAACGGCAATTGGTACTATTTCAACAGTGACGGCATTCGTCAGGTCGGCTGGCAGCAGGTGGACGGTAAGTGGTATCACCTCAACAGCGAAGGCATAATGGAAACTGGCTGGGTAAAAATCGGAACAGATTGGTACTTTTTCCATTCCACAGGTGAGCGCTATGTTGGCTGGCTCCCGGAAAACGGCAAAACCTATCATTTTAACAGCAGCGGTATTATGGATACCGGTTGGAAGAAAATTAATGACTATTGGTACTTTTTCAATACTGACGGGTCTATGCAGACAGGCTGGAAAAAGATTGACGGAAGTTGGTATTATTTTAAATCTAATGGAATAATGGAAACACTTTATTTTGTTGATGGTACAAGAGAATATGATTTTTATCCTTCTGGTAAATTGCGAAAAACAGAGATTAATGTTAAAAAAGAAAAACAACGAAATAGCCATTGGTGTTGGGCAGCAAGTTCTGTAATGGTGGGAGCTTACAATACTGATAGTACGAGAACCCAAGAAGATGTTCTTAGGTATACTAAAGGCTCGACATTGAATTTTTATGGCTATCCAAATGATGAAGTCAGAGCAATCAATTATGTATCAAAGAAAACAAAATCAGCAAAACACATTACTTCGTTAGAATTTGAGGATGTTGTTGAAGAAATTGATAATAACAGACCTTTTATTATTAGATTAATTCGAAGTGATAAAACGGGAGGTCATTCTGTAGTTTGTGCAGGTTATGACCGTGAAGATGAAAAAATTCTCATTATTGATCCTTGGGAAGGTAATGATCCGTTTTATTATAATTTTTCTGCTGTTAAAAATGAAACGTCATTTTATGGCGTTAAGGCTTTATATAATTCACATGTAGCTTTTACTTATAAGTAAGGAGAAAAATATGAGAAACAAAATACTGGCAATTCTAATAGCTTGTTTAATCCTAATAAACAGCATACCGATTTATGCAAATACGAATGTTAGTTCAAATGTTATTGTTGATGCTAATTCTATTGATGAAATAAAAGCACTGGAAGCAGATGTAATCAATGATGTTAATTCAACTTTAAAAACTAAAAATATTAATATTGCAAGCAGTGATATTGATTACAGTAAAATAATAACACTTTACACAGATATTGAATTGTATAATAATGGAAAACCAAGTAATGAGCAAATGCAGAAAATCGTTAAAGATAGTAAATATGTGTACTATCTTCCTATTGAATGTAATGGACAAACGATTATGGTATGCTTTCAAAAGGGTGAAAAATTGACCGACGAGAATAGAGAAAATCTTTCTGATGATACAATTGAAAATCTTGAAAAAAATATAGGAAAATGGTATATTGCATCTATGGGTGTCCAGTCAGAGATGATTGATTACAAGGGGGAAGTTCAAGAAGCACTTGCAGAAAATAATATAGAAAATTCTCATGTTTATTTTGTAAACGAACTTACACAAAACATTACTGTAGGTGCTTTAATTTGTTCTGACAATTCCGATGATGTTCAATTTAAAATATTAAGACAATTTGAAAGTAAGGCGGAAGGTGACGGCGGCAGTACACTGGATAAAAATGTTTTACATTCTTACGATGAAATCAAAGCAATTGCCGATAGTGAAATTGAAATGTATCAAACAGGTTATGATGGTGCATGGGGGGCAGCGCTAGCAACTGACAACAGCAAAATCATCATTATTTCTGCCGTATCAGGTGTTGCAGTTTTAGCAATTGTTATTGCTTCAATCTGTATCGTCAAGAAAAAGAAACACACAAAAGTAAATAATCAAGAATAAACCCAAAAGGCTATGCTTTAATCGGCATAGCCTTTTAGTTAACTGCTGTCTATTATCTCAGTTTTTTATCATTTCCTTGCAACACTTTGCCCCATTTTCGACACTTATATATTGGAAAGTAAATTAAAATATTCATATATACTGTTATGGGGTGGTTAAAAAGATTTGTCAGGTATATTAAAATAATATGCTGCCACAACAAAGGACTGGTAATTGGATTAAGGAAAGCAACGAAAAATGGAATAACCTTGATAGCGATGGTATCATGCAAACAGGCTGGGTAAAAATCGGAACGGATTGGTACTTTTTCCATTCCACAGGTGAGCGCTATGTTGGCTGGCTCCCGGAAAACGGCAAAACCTATCATTTTAACAGCAACGGTATTATGGATATCGGCTGGAAGAAAATAAATGGTTATTGGTATCATTTCAATAGTAGTGGTGTAATGAATACAACAACCCTAACTGAGGGTACTCGCAAATACTATTTTGATAATTCAGCAGGTGTGTTATATTGTACTGAGTTAATTGTTAATGAAGAAAAACAACGAAAAACAAATTGGTGCTGGGCTGCATCTGCTGTAATGGTAGGAACATATAACACAAACAGTACTCGAACGCAAGAAGATATTGTTAAAGAAATTATGGGATCATCAGATAAAAACAATACTGCTACAGATCCGCAAGCACGTGATGCATTAAATTTTGCATCACAGAATACAAAATCAGGTCAAATAAAAAATTCTTTTTCATATACCGATGCAGTTACACAAATTGATAACAATCATCCTTTTATGATGCATATTAATTGGTTGGAAGGTGGAGGACATATGGTCGTTTGTGCGGGATATAAAAAAGAAAATAACATAGAATATGCACAAATTGTCGATCCAGCTGCTAATATAAAATCCAAGTATTTTAAGTGCGATGATTTAAACTTTATCGCAAATTTCGGATATAATATTGGAACATGTGTATCGATTATTACTTATTAATGGAGATGATTAAATGAAAAATAAAATTGCTGTAATTCTAATAACAATTTCAATCATGTTAAATTGTATACCTGTATTTGCAAACACATTTGATGGATATAACACTGTTAATGAAATTAAAGAGGCTGAAGAAAGTATCCTTGTGTTTGCAAATGATGTAGTGCCTATTGATGACACAAAAAAATACGATAGTAATGATATTGACTATAGTAAAATTTGTAAAATTTACCCAGGTATGGGCAAGGTATTTGAAAATATTGAAATAAATAATGAAATCATACAGAATACACTTAAAAATGAAAGATATATATATAATGTTCCGATTTACGAAGAGGGTAAAACAATATTAATAACAATAATGAAAAATGAGGAACTTACTGATGATGCAAGAAAAGTATTTTCTGATGAAAAAATAAAAGAATATGAAGCTTCTGTTGGTAAGTGGGATGCAAGTTCAGGAGGAATTGGAGATCAAATAATTGATTATAAAGGAGATGTTGAAAAAGCATTATCAGATAATAATATAAATAATGCGAACGTCTATTTTTTAGGTGCTATATGCAGTAATATACGATTGGTTGCTGTTATATGTACTGATAATCCTGCTGATACAAAAATCAAAATACTGGAACAGTTCGAAAGTGAACAAGAGAATGTTGGCAGCAAGCTTGATAAGAATATGCTGTATTCCTATGACGAAATAAAAGCAATCGTTGATGCTGACATAGAAGCACAAAAGGATTTTCCCGAAGATTCGGTTGGTGGAGTTGGTGCTCCTATCCAAACCTCGGTTGACGCAGCCGCACCAACAACTGACAACAATAAAATCATAATTATTTCCACTATATCGGGCGTTGCGGTGCTTGCGATTGCAATTGCAGCAATCTGTATTGTTAAGAAAAAGAAACACACAAAAGTAAATAACGAAGAATAAACCCAAAAGGCTATGCTTTAATCGGCATAGCCTTTTTAGTTAACTGCTGTCTATTATCTCAGTTTTTTATCATTTTCTTGCAACACTTTGCCCCATTTTTTACACTTATATATTGAAGGGATAAAAAGGAGGAAAAATTATGAAGAACAAAGTAATTGCAATTTTGATAGCGATTTTGGTATTACTAAACTGTACACCGATTTATGCAAATACTTTCATCGGAAGTGATACAATAGATGAAATAAAAGATATTGAGGATGTTATAGTTGAAGATATAAATTCGTATTCAGAAAGCCAGGAGTTCACACCAATAGACAGTGATGATATTGATTACAGCAAAATATATAGGGTATATGATAGTAAAGGAATATTAGATAATGAAAAATTAGACAATGAAACAATGCAAAAATTCATTGAAAACAAAGAATATGGTTATATTCTTGATGTTTTTCATAATGAAAAAACTATTGATATGACAATTGATAGTTATAAAGAATTGTCAAATGAAGAAAAAGAAAACCTCTCTCCAGATATAGTTGAAAAAATAGAGAATAAAATAGGCGAATGGAATATTTCTTCAATAGGCTTTTTACAAGGTGAGCAAGATTATTTAGAGATATTAGAAAAAAAGCTTGCAGAAAATCAAATTGTAAATGCGAATGTATATTTTGTTAACAGAATCAGCAAAAGCATCGGAATGACAGCAATCGTTTGCCCTGATAACGGAGAAGAGGCTAAATTAATTATACAAAATGATGATACGCTTTATACATTTGATGAAATCAAGGCAATTGCCGAACAGGATGCAGAAGAATTAAAAAATTTACCGGAAAACTCATATGGTGATGATGCAACACCTATCCAAACCTCGGTTGATGCAGCCGCACCAACACCTGACAACAATAAAATCATAATTGTTTCCGCTGTATCAGGTGTTGCGGTGCTTGCAGTCGCAATTGCAGCAATCTGTATTGTTAAGAAAAAGAAAAATGCAAAGATTGTTGATAAACAATAAATAATTTTTTAAATTGCTAAAACCACGGTGTCAAATTTGGCTTGATACCGTGGTTTTTTGCGTGTTCCACGGAGCGTGGATTCGTTCTAAAAGCCGTGCATTGTGTTTTTTTTGCAGTTATGGTATAGTAAGGTCAGGGGGAAAAAGAAATGGATGCAAAACTTACCGGTAAGCTTATTT
>ERZ808028.162-NODE-162-length-68491-cov-10.330400_pt1 | contig 68491 bp, 66 predicted proteins | sample MGYA00380184_ERZ808028 | MGnify/ENA primary metagenome ERZ808028 (study PRJEB31490, sample SAMN06133397) | mouse gut metagenome | isolation source: J8_1 | host: mice | place: China: Chengdu | collected 2015-05 ... | reverse complement strand
CTATCCGAGAAAACAATCCCATACGCAATCAGATTATGAATCACTATGCACGCATTGAAAAATCCGTGCAGAATCATGTCAAAGTACCGAGCCTTTTTGCACGGTCAACTTCCAAAGCGCAAACTGTCGAAATGGCTTGGGACGGTAACAGTTATGTTGCTGTGCTTCATGATAAAAATAATGTCCTGTCAGAGTATTCGTTTCACTCCGATAATCCCAATGTGTCATTTTCCGTTAACAAAAACACGCTGACCGTAATTTCACAGACAGCGCCAACAAATGACTTTACCGTTACGGCAGAAAAGAAAAATGCAGCCCGCAAGGGTTTGATTACTTGGACGGACGGGATATACAAGTCTGGCGAAGGTTCACAGGATACGGTGGCATATACCCAATCGGTAAGCGACCCTGTAAAAGGCTATTTGAATTTAAAAGTCTCTTACGGCTCTGCCAAAATCGTAAAAACGAGCGAGGACGGCAAAATTGACGGTGTTTCCTTTACGATTACAGGCAACGGTATCCATCAGACTGCCAAAACAAACAGCCAAGGTGAAATTCAAGTAGACAACCTCACTCCCGGTGTTTACACCGTATATAACTACTTATATTTTCACTTGTTATTTAACCGTTATAATATGGTGAATTACGCATACCATCGATTTTGTTTTCTGTTTCTTCAATCAATCGTTCTAATCGCTTTATGTTTGCCGTATCGTTTTTTCTTTCTGCTTGGGAAAGCTCTTCTTTATATTCATGTAGAACAGCTTGTAAATCGGCAATTTTACCTTTGATATCTAAAAAATGTGTTGACATAAATATATCTCCTCTTACTTTTTTAATACTTTTCTTTTCTGTGTGTAAATACAACAATGGTTGCACCGCAGAGTAAAAGAAACGAGAAACCGTACAGGAACGGAAGTTCTGCACCCGTATTGGGAATATCTGTATCCGTTGGATCTGCAATAGCAAGGTGAACGGCGGCTGTTTCCCCTACCTTTTCTACAATGCAGAAAAAGTTTTTGCAGTGTTTCATTTCAACTCAATGACTTTTTTCACAGGATATTGCGAAATTACCAACGACATTTTTTCTTTTTGCACCCGTTCCATAGGATAGCGTTCGCTGTACACCGCCTCAACAACAAAGGGCAGGTGAAAGACCATTTCCGTATGCGGACGCAAGCGGAAAGAATAAGACCCTGCAAGCTGTGGGTACATACAATCCCATAAATCCGCATCCACTCGAAGCATAAGCGCGTCATCATTGACCAAAAGCGTATCAAACATATCTATAGCGCCGCTTTCGTTGTCGGTATTCGAGAAACGAACCTCGACATCATACACATATTCGGGTCTGTAAAGGAAATTGCCCGCTTCATCGGTTATGCGTTCGGGCAGGGTGATTTCCTGCTTTTGCGCATATTCTTCATAAGGCACAATTTCAGCCGACAAAACGGTGACGGTGTATCCGTCAAGGATATTGTCGGAACGCCGAAAGTAGTCTTTCCCGTATGCCACCGTATCCTGCATAGAATAGGTTTCAACGGTGGGCTTTTCGGCTTTTGCATTGGTTTTCCACACCGCAAACGCCCAAACAGCAAGGAGCAATGCGATAAGTGAAAGAACCGCTATCTTCTTTTTCATGCTTCGTCCCCCACGGTGTGTTCCACCAAACGCCCGCGTTCCAATAAAAAGATTTCATCGGACAAGCCTTCTAAAAGCGCCCCGTCATGACAGGAGAGAATGACCAACGCGCCTCTTACCTTTTCTTCTTGCACAATTTGCTTGACAAGCGTAACCCCGTCAGCATCCAAAGAGTTTGTCGGTTCATCCAAAATCACAATGTCGGGCTTTTCCATAATTGCCGCTGCAATGCCTAAGCGCTGTTTCATGCCAAGCGAATATTTTCGGTATTTTTTGCGATCGTCGGGGTGCAGTCCAACGCGGGAAAGCGTTGCGCGGATATCGTCATCCGTTGCAACAGACCGAATTGAGGCGAGTATTTTTAAATTTTGAAACCCCGAACAGCTATCCAAAAAAGCGGGATTTTCCAAAAACACGCCGATGCTTTCAGGGAAAGACAAATCTTTGCCCAATGTCTTTCCGTTTATCCGAATTTCGCCCTCCGTTGGACGGATTAAACCGCAAATCAAACGCATCAGCATGGTTTTTCCCGAACCGTTAATACCTTTAAAGCCATAGATAACGCCGCTCTTCAAATTCATGGAAATGTCTTGAATCACCGCATTGCCTTTGATGGTTTTGGAAAGATTTTGTATCGAAATTTCTGTCATGTCGGTCACTCCTTGTTTAAAATATCATACCGCCGAAACGCACAAAGCCCGACCGCACAGGAAATGAGCAATAAAACGGCAGAAAACAGAATGCCGGTTTCCAACCGCACGCCGTTTTGGATAAGCATGCTGTTCCGTTGGGACATCGCGTAATTTCCCAAGAATGCGGGGTGCAGATAATAGGCGGACAACACCAAAACCCCTGCGCTGATGCAAAAGCTGAAAAACGGCTTTATCCACAAGGACGCGGCCATTTGCAGTACGGAAAAGGTGGAAACAATGAAAACAGGCATTAGGAACATTTGCAAGATCAATTTTCCGCTTACAAGCCCCTCCCCCGAAAGTGCATAAATATTCTCGGCGGGCATAGGGATAAGCTTGTAAATGAGCGATTTCGATACACCTAACGAAAGCGTTCCGCCGCCGCACAGGCAAAACAGCGCGATAACACCCCACAACAGCAGAAAATACAGAAAAACAGAGGCTACCGCCCAAACGCATTTGGAAAGCCACCACGCCGAACGGCTTTTCGAATTTACCAATACATTTTTTCCGTATTCCGTTAAATCCTTAAAGGGATAATACAGTGTAATATACAGCGGCACAAGCATCAACAGCATCCAAAGCGCGGGAAACATAAAAACATTCCCAGGCATAGGTACATATTCTTCCATACCCGCCGTAATGTAAAACAAAAAGTCCCCGAATGTGCGGGTATTTAAATTGCTTCCTTTTGTGCAAACAAAGCCGATGCAAAAACCGAGAAAAAGCACGAGGGAAATGAGATATTTCAAGCCCTCCCGCAACATACCGTTTTTTAAATCGTATTTGCACAGCCTAAAAAATGTCATTTTTCTTACCTCGCAGTACGGTCACGGCAAAGGAAACCGCGAACAGCAAAACCGCCTCGCAAAGAACAACGCTGAGTGAAACATACACCTTTCCGCTGTGCAAAAACTGTATCGGCGAAATTTCGGGTGCATTGCTTAGGGAATTGGAAATATAGTTTATGAGAAGCAGGAAAAACAACGGTGTCAGCGTAACAACAAATACATTTTTGTTAAAAAATGTAACGGTAAGGCTTAAAGTTGCAATCAGTCCTGCAAACACAAAGGTTGCCGCGGTTTTCAAAAGCATATATCCGAACGGATGCGCATAGAAAAGCGGTGTCAGCGTTGACCACGGATGCGCACCGTAATAGACGTCATAAAATACATCAGGCTGTATAGCGGGTACAAAAGCGGCAACCAGCATAATGTTTAAGAGAATCGGTATGGTGATAACCGCACCGCCCGACAAGAACACAGCGATATATTTGGAAAGAAAATAGTTTTTTCGCGGCGTTCTTGTGACAATACTTTTGATATATCCGCTTTTGCGTTCATTGCAATACGACCACCCGTAGCCGAGCGCGGCAAGAAGTGGCATTAACAGATAAAACAGAGAACTTGCGGGTGAAATGAATTCTTTTCCAATCCACTGCGTAAAAAGTGAGGTGCCTGGAAGTTCGGGGTTCAGCGCATAGCCCGTGATTTGTGCTGAATTCATGTCCATTTGCCCGAAAGTGTGGTAAGTGTGTATACAAAATACAGCAGAATAAACAGCGATTGCCACCGCGAGGCACAAAGCACAGAGAAACAACTTGTTCGTAAATGCTTTTTTTAGTTCCATTTTCAAAACCGATTGCATGAAAGCGCCCCCTCATTCCGAATAAATATACTGCGTTTTCTCGGGGTTCAGCCCCAACGCAAAGAACAAATCTGCCGTGTCGTTCACTGTGTTTTTCGGCACAAAATAGCCGACTTGGCAAGTCACAGATGCACTCTCGTCCAAATACACACCCAAAAATTCATTCGGATTTTCAGAGCGTTTTGCTTTGTCGTTCTCTGAAAAGGAAAAATATTCCATATCGCCTGCGGGAAGAATTTGCCCGCCTGCGTCCATATACACCAACCGAAGCATATTGACAAGCTCTGCTTCACCCAAAACGACGCCGTTTTTCTCTTTTTTCAAGGTGAATTCCACCACTACAAATGTGTAATCGGGATTTAACGCGCCGTTTTCCGAGAGCCAGCCGTTCTCGTAGGCTCTTTCTGAAAAATCATTCTTTGAAAACTGGGCGGTTGTATCGTAGCTTTGCATGTTTGTGACAGTATAACTCGTGACACCTGTTGCCTCGTTCTCTACAAGTACCGTTTCGCCGAAGATATGACGGTTTTGCGCGTTCGGCGGCGTATCTGTAACAATGCCGCCAGATTGAAAACCGTCCCCGCCGCTGCCGATATCGCCCACAACCTTTTGAAACTGTCCTTTTACGTCTGCTTTGGTACATCCGAAAAAGCAACTGATGATGAGTAGGGCGAGAACAATTGATACAGATGTTTTCTTTGCATATTCATTCATAGTACAAGTCTCCTTGCTGAAAGAGGCGGATTTCGAAAAATCCGCCCCACGTTTGGGAACAAGAACTAATTTGCATAGGGATAAGACCCCAATGAATCAGGACTCCATTTCCCGTTAATAGTTAATCCGGATTGCCCAGAGGTCGGAGCTAACCCGATGAAAGCATACGAATATCCCCATTCGTATACATATTGTCTGATGCGTCTTTTTTGCCCTGCGTAGATAATCGCTGAATCGTTTTTCGTGCAGTTGGTATATCCATTTGCAAGTGATGATGTATGTCCTCCGTGTATAGAGTAATAACTGCCGCCCGCCGGATTAGAGGAATAACTGTATACATATGATCCGGAAGCATCTTCCTTTCTCTGCCCTACACCATATACCCTATAGTATCCTTCATTCGGCATGCTATAACTGAATGCAACATCATGATTGTTTTTTGCAAAAGCCGTTAAAGATAGTGCCGACATAAGCATAACAATTGTCATAAGCAATGTAATAATCTTTTTTCTTTTCATAATAGTTATCTCCTTATTTGGTGAAAATTATTTATTTTGTGTAAAATCTCAATCTTATTATGGCTTATTGACATCACATCCTTTTGTTTGCAGATTTGAACCAATCTTTATTTGTTGCACATCGGAATCACACCTTTCAATGAATTTAAAAAACAAAATAGAGTTTTTTAACCTGTTAAAGACTGTCGCAATATAAACAGAGTGAAACACGCACGGGTATTAAATGTGAAATTTAATCTTTATATTATCTTTTATCTCAAAACTACAAATTTTTCAAGATTTTACGATGAATGCAGAGCCTGAGAGGATAAACGCAGAAAAATCGGGCTGACAAGTAAAAACGTCAACCCGTTTTCATATTCAACATATATCAATTTTTTGGGGGAAAGCAATATCTGTTTCAAATACTTTTAAATTTTCATCATATTTCCAACCGTAAACAGCATTATATTTTTTGAGTGTTTTTCGTATGCTCTTTGTGCCTATTCCGTGTATTTTTTTATTGTCTTTGGTTGTTTTCAATTCACCGTTTTCTGTTTCCGGCGGAACAAAACAACTGTTTTTAATGACCAATCCATCGTGCATATTGCCCTTTGAAAAGATATAGACCTGAATAAATCTTTCGTCTGCTCGTTCGGTGGCTTCGACAGCGTTATCAAGTAAATTATTCATCAGCGTAGATAAATCAGAATCCGATACATAAGCAAGATTTGCCGTTTTTACATCAACGGAAAACTGAATATTTTTCTTTTCACAAAGCGTAGCATACTTGCTGATTATCAAGTCCAACACTTTGTTTTTGCTTATGCCAGTACGGTTGAACTTCTCAATATCAGGATATATGCAGTCAACATATCTTCGGACATCTTCTAGATCTTCAAAGTTTCTAATCTGCGTTAAATGATTTTTAATATCATGCGAAAAAATACGCATATCTTTATTAGATTGCTCAATAATTTCAAAATATTTTTTATCCTGTTCCTCTTGATGCTGAATCGTTTTCAGCTCGTATAGTTCTTTTGTGTTTTTTAAGGAATACTCATAGATTATAAACACCAATATATTAACGAACAGTAAACCAATACTCGAAATTATCCATAAAACACTCATGGTTTGCGTAAGTTGCATCTGATAGGCAATATATCTAAAACAAATTAAAACCATTATGCTCGTTAGCGGCATAATAAACAGCAACCAAAAATACTTGTTGTATGGTTCGTTATTTTCTTTTTGTGCAAACAGCTTGAGTATAATTATCATGAACCCAAAGTAAATCAGTTTGCTGGTAACGATCACAAACAAATAAGTGGCTGTACTGACTTCCAAGGCGTTAAAATCTTTATACAATACGAAACCTAACACCATTACCAATATTTCAGAAGTAAGCATTACGAATAAAAATACAAACGAGTGAAATACTGCTGTTTTAAAAGAAACATTGTAAAGGTACAGAAGAAGCAGAGTGTATGTAATAAACATCAATATAATATTCAAATATGTAATATTAAACTGATATATCACACCTAAAAAAGCAGTATTTAAAAGCATTAAAGAAACTCTTTTTGAAGTATCTTTTTTAGCGTCAAACAGTGAATCGGAATAATACCAAAACAGCAAAAATTCAAAAAGATACATGAATATATCTGTTATAATTTTAGTCATTGTCTATATCCTCGCCTATAAAATCTAAAAAACGCCTTTTAAATTCAGGTTGCTTTCTCGTCGCAACGGAAATTTTTATATCCGAATACGGCTGTGCCAATGTAATTTCATTTCTTTGAAAGTTTTTTATATAGTTCATATTCACGATATAACTGTTATGGGGAACGGCAAAACAGGAGGCGGTAAGCATGGAACGAAGTTGCTTCATGGTTTCTTTTATATTGTAATTCGTTTCTTTTGCATAAATAAAAACACCTTTAAGCTTTGCTTCGGCATAAATAATATCGGAAATTTTGAGCCTTGCAACCTTACTGTCTTTCATATGCAATGTTATAACACTCTCGTTTATAACCGACATCGCTTTGTCAAGTGCTGAAAAAATACGGTTCTGTGTTGCGGGTTTATCAATATATCTTGTAACCTGAATGTCCATTGCATCATCTAAATACTGGTGATACGCCGTGACAACAAGGATAACCGTATTTTTATGCTTTTGCTGAATTTGCTTTGCAACAGCTATGCCGTTTGTATCTCCAAGCTCTATATCGAGAAATAATATGTCGTAAATTTCATCTGACTTTAATAAATCAATCCCTGTTTTAAATTCATCAATACTGCATTCTATATGCCGCAGTTTGAAATATTCACACGTATAGCACTTCACAGACAGTCTGCACTCTGTTAAATCGTCACATATTGCGATTCGCATAATATTCCCCTTACAAACAAAAAATCGTATAATCAGCACTTTGATTATACGATAGTAAAATTTATTTTGCAAGTCATCAAGATTTTAAGAAGGCGTCAATTATATCGGAAATTATAATTTTATGTTCATCTGAGCATTTCTTTAACTTCTGTATAATTTCATCATCAATATCTGCATACAACGCTCCGGAAGCTATGTAATCTGTATTCGTTTTTAATTCCGAACAAATATCAAGAAACAGTAAAAAACTCGGTGCAGATCGTCCTCTCTCAATATTGGAGAGGTGGTTGTTCGAAATATTCAGTCTGTTTGCAAAATCTTTTTGGCTGATATCCAGTTCTTTGCGTCGTATAAGGATAACTCGAACTTAAAAATAAGGAGATTACAAAAGATGTTTAAAAATCAGAACAACATATGCTTTATACGCACAGAAAACGGATATGAACAGATTACTTATGCGGAACTTCGTTATCGCCAGCAAACCGATGCATCTTACGCGGACAAGTTATTTATCCCTCTTCACGGTATGCTTATGGAAGTAACTGAAGAAACATACAAAGATTTATATAAATCCAAACGCCGGCAGAAATATATAAATGAGCGTTCAGCAGAAAACGGCGATTTTTCTTATGATATGCTCACAACCGATGATTTCAACGGTAAGGATATTCTTCCAGATGAGAACGAACCTCTTGATGAGCAAGTTATACGCAAAATAATGACGGACAAGCTAAGGTGTGCTATGCTTTTGCTTTCTGAGGATGAGCATGAGCTTATATGTGAAATCTTTTATGAAGAATTATCCGAACGCACGCTTGCAGAAAAATATTGCATTTCGCAGGTTGCGATACATAAACGCAAGCTGAAGCAATGCAAAACAGAACATCAGACAATATAGATGTAATACGCAGAATTGATAAAGAAATTGCCGACCTTGCCGCACAGAATCTTATAATCGCAAGGCTTCATACCAATGGTGTGTTAAATCCTGCGGAATTCTCTGCACAGTCGTCTGAGATAAATAATAAAATCAGCACGCTCAGAACAAAAAGACGGCAAACGTTATCGGAAGATGAAAATGATGCGTGGCTTGATACACTGAACCATCTTAATGAAATTCTCGAATCTTATGAACCAGGCAACAATTTTGATGAAGAGCTGTTCGGAAAAATTGTAGTCGGCATCACTGTGAACAGCAACGCTGATCTCACATTTAAACTCATCGGTGATATTGAACTCACAGAAAAAATTCCAATGAAAGGACGGTGCCGCAGGCGTGAAAATTCGTAATATTCCGTACGGTTATCAATACAAAAACGGCAGTATAGCAATTCAAACAGAAGAAACAGAAACTGTCACACGTATTTTTACGGAATACCTCAATGGATTATCACTGCTGAAAATTGCAGAACAGCTGAACAATGAACAGATTGAATATATGCCCGGCGTATGTGGTTGGAATAAATCAAGAATTAAAAGAATCATTGAGGATGAGCGTTATTTCGGTACGAATGGCTATCCGCCGATTATAGACGAAGATATGCATAAAACCTTAATGCAGATAAAATCGGAAAAAAACACGCAAAAAAGCACAGACCGAAAAGCAGATATATTCAATCTCGGTGTGCCGATACTATGTCCAAAATGCGGTAGTAAGATGTGCAGACGGCATGACAGCAAACGAAAATGTCAGGATTGGTGGCTGTGTCAAAATGATAACTGTAAAAATGGTCTTTGGTAGAAATATTCGCTGATAAAGGAATCTCCGGCACCAGTCTTAAGAAACGTGATGAGTTTAAACGCATGATTAAAATGTGTAAACGTGGCAAGATTGATATGATTATTACAAAATCCATATCAAGGTTTGCCCGAAACACTGTTGACTGTCTTGAAAGCACAAGATTGCTAAAAGAGTTAGGCGTAGATGTATTTTTCGAGGAACAGGGCATCCACAGTACCGATCCCGGTGCAGAGTTTTATATCACCATCTACGGCAGTATCGCACAGAGCGAATCGGAAAATATCAGCGCCAATGTTAAATGGGGCAAGGCACAGAGTGCTAAAGAGGGAAATGTGCCGTTCCAGTACAAAAGATTTTTAGGCTATAGAAAAGGCGCAGACGGTAAACCTGAAATCGATCCCGAACAGGCTGAAACCGTTAAACGAATATATGAGCGATTTCTCGCAGGCGACAGCCTTGCAAAAATCGCAGAGGATTTAAATACGGACGGTGTGCCGACACCGTCCGGCAAAGGCTCATGGCTTCGAGGTACAATACAATCTATCCTCACCAATGAAAAATATAAAGGCGATGCCGTGCTTAACAAAACATATATATCGGACTGCCTGACTAAAAAAGTAAAAATCAATAATGGTGAGCGGCCGAAATATTATGTGGAAAACAATCATCCTGCGATTATAGACTCCGCTACTTTTGGCAGAGTTCAGGAAGAAATGGCACGGCGTTCGGGCAAGCGTAAAGTCAAACAGGTCGGGACTAAAACCGAACAAGGCAAATATTCGGGTAAATACGCTTTAACCGAACTGCTTATCTGCGGAGAATGCGGAACGCCGTACCGCAGATGTACATGGACGGCTAAAGGCAAAAAGAAAATTGTATGGCGATGCATCAACCGTCTTGATTACGGCAAAAAATACTGTCACAATTCGCCGAGCATTGAAGAAAGTGTACTTCAAAATGCGATTATGACAGCCGTTATAGATACAGCCAAGCAAAATGCTGATGTACTCAAAACGCTTAAACTTCACATTGGAATGGGATTAGAGCAAAACGATACCGAAGATAAAAGTCTTGATATACAGATTCGAATAGCAGAAATAGACGCGGAATTTCATAAAATGCTCAAAGCCATATCCGCCGATACAGTTGAAGCCTTTGATGAAGCTAAGGCAACGGAACTGATGAATGAAAAAAGTCGTTTGGAACAGCAGCTCGCTCAGTATGCAGATGCACAGCAGAAAAGAGAAAACGCAAAATCCCGTCTTGATGAAATATATACAATACTTGACGGACTAAAAAATCATCCGCTTACCTACGATGACCAAATCATTCGCCAAATTCTCGAATGCGTAGTAGTGGAATCCAAAGAGAAAATAAAGGTTGTGTTTGTAGGAGGGTTGGAAGTTGAGCAAGAATTATAACAGACAAGGCAAGTATTTAATACAAATAATCAAGGCGTAAAGGGTTTCTGTTTAGGTCTGATTGCGTTTGGTTTTTCTTTAGTATATTCAGGGTAATTCATCAAAGGTTCTGATGTTACAAACCGATAACCTGCAACCCACTCTTCTGACCAGTTTTCAGGCAACAAAACCTGATCTGCTCCACCTTCAAGAATTGTTCCAGACAATAATTGAACCGGTGCTACAATACCAATATTTAAAACCACATCTTTAGGTACGATTATTTTCTCTTCAATATATAATGCATTTTTCCATTGAGGATTTAATGCAAGTCGCATTTTTACGTCAATACGTGATTCAGCAAATTCGGTAGTGGCAAATGCCCCTAACTGCTTTGCTCCTGCTTGTCCGGAGGGTGTTAAACCGTATACCCTGTAAAGCACAATTTCCTTTGTCGTGATATATGTTTTATATATTCCATCTTTAAAGCTTTCAACAATCCCTTTTGACAAATCCTGCTGATCAATTGTCTTAAGATTATTTTCATTCAGCACAGTTTTAAAACGTTTATTTGTACTGCCTGATACAAAACCAAGACCAAGCTGTTTTAATTCATCATAACTCCAACGCATATATAACCCCATAAATATTCCTTTGAAAATTAATGCATTTCTCTTGTATTGATTTTATCAAATATTCAGTTGTAATTCAACACACTCTTATCAACCGTGATTATATCCAACAATAACTCTGTCAGATTGATCACAGCATTTATAGACATCCTACTGCTAAGATTTAATCATAATCTTTATTTTTTTGTAAAAATTATGCATTAGTTGTAGATATGTTCAATAAAACTTATTGCAAATAATTCAGGCGGTGATATAATATAACATACAAAGTGTGTCGAATAAGAAAACTTATATGAATAATATCAATGTGATAAAATAATCAAATTATATATTTGTAATAACGTATAATAGCTCTTTTAACAAACAATCCTTCATGATATTTTCAGAGGAACAATTCGGCCTCGCATAAAAAGTCGTATAATATTCTTTTAGCACTACATTTTTATTTATGGTATATATCTGTCCACAAATTCGAAAAGAGATCTTATTATCTATCTGTTCAATTTTTACACAATCGGATATAGTGTGATGAAACGTTGTTATATTATCGTTTAAATAATTTTGCAATTCAGATGAAACGGCAAATAAAACTTTATCCAATAAATCGGTTACTATTATATTTTTTTCAATTGCATTAACAATTTTAGCATAATACTCGTGGCACATTATACATATTGCTCCAATTATTTTTTATATAATTATATCCTTAAAGGAGTAGAGATATGAGCGTTTTGGATAATCCTAGAATAAAAAAATTATTAAATTGTTTTGATTCAAATACACAAAACTACTTATTGGATTTTTGCGATAGAATATCAAATATGCAAGCTGATGTATTTATAATCATGGCTAGAAAAGCGTCATGCTTTTTTAACTGCTTAGAAGAATTAGGCTTGATACATTTTAATGGCTATGTGACAAGTGAGCGTATATTAGACATGTCAACTACATGGTTGGAAGGTCTGTCAGTAATTATTATTGACGATGCTATTGTATCGGGGACTACAATCTATAAAACAATAGAAAAGCTAAAAGAAGCGCATGTAAAATGCATAGATGTTCATGTCCTCACAGTAAATGAAAAATGGTTTCAACCCGAACTTTTGAAGGATGATAATAAAGATTATCTATTCCATAACTGTAACAAGCAACCTGATTCTAAATGTATCGAACTTTGTTACAATGTAGTTAATGCCATACTAATTCAACCTAGGCCATATGATATTGATTTTCCCCTATATCAGCCAATTAAAATTGATCCAGTAAAATTCGATCATATTATTGGTAATGTTGGGTGGTCGTGTTATGATGTTAGCTCTGCCGTACAAATAGAGAACAATGTTTTTTCATTAAGTATAATCCCTAATAATGACACTCTAAACAAATTTTCAAAAAGCATAGGCTTTAATTTTAATGATGAATGTTTTGTAAAAATTCGAGTATATGGAACACATATATCAAAAAAGAAAGAAATGTATGATCTTAGAGTTGTTCCAATGGTGGTACTTAATAAGTTATCTGCAAAAGACATTGATGATTTGTTCGATCAATTATTAGAAGCTAGTTCTCTCAATCAAATAAAGAGCGATTTCTTTTCATCTAAATCTAAACTACGTTTATTACAATTTTATTTTGCTGTTAAATTATCTGAATTTTGGTTTGATGATATAGATTATATTTGGAATGTTGACAAAAAGGAAATTGTAAGTTTTAGCGAAAGAAATTTGAGTTTCCTTTTTCCAAAAGATTTAGAAAAATACATTGATACGATTTGCAAAGGAAACTATAAATTTCACTTTGATAATATTGGTGATTCAATTAGAATTAATCCTGAAAAAACGCCATTGACAGCAAGTGATCCTGTATCAATTAAAACTATTTTAACCAAGCCATTTTTAGATATGTATTACAATAAAGAACTGCCTTGTAGAACATATGTAAAAAAATTAGGTAAAGAAGTTTTCTTAAATGATGATTACAAAGAGTTGCGGCAAAGATTAGAACAAGGCATTACTTTTGCAGAAATGAAAAATAAAATTATCTCGTGTTCAGAAATATGTGATATTAATACAGCCGTATCTTTATTTATAGACCAGGCCGTAGATGTAGGGATTGCCGTGCCGATTATAGAAGAGGATAATGAGGGCTTTCTTTCTAAAGCATATCGTCATGGGGAAGATGTTTTATTCGGAAAACGCGAAGAAATATTATACGGCGAAATGCTTTTTCAATTTCAAGAAACGGCTAAACGCCCGAATGGATTAACGCATTTAAGTGTCGAGAAAATGATTGTATTATTCACTAGAATAGGTATATCAAAACGAATTTTAAGACCATACATATCAAACTTTACGCTTAATCCTAAAGATGATAATGAGGAATTGTGTAATATACTTCGTGTAAAAACTGCTTTGATGGGTCCAATAAGTCTTATAGGGACAACGGATGATTTTAGAGATAAGAAATATGTTCCGTATATTACTGATGAAGCTAAATCAATGTGGTTAACTAATGTATTTAAAAATACTGGATGTATAAAGGTTAATGACAACAAGCTTTATACAATTATTGAGCCGGATACATCATCGGTTGTAGATGATTATATTCTTGAAACACAAAATTTTTCATATTTAATGGGTGAACTTTTCAATGAAAATATAGATACTGGTATAACATTTACGGACAACGACATAGTTAAAATCTGTTCATGTATGACATTGTCTACTACTATACAATCAATTGCGGCTGAAATATATTTGTTTTTGTCAAGTTGGAATTATACAAACATTACTGAAACAGACGAATATACAGATAAAAAGATTTTGAGCGAATTTAGAAAGAATGTTTTTTCGGAATGTATCAACAATGCTTATATGAAGATTAACGCATACAATAACAAAGAAGCATTAAAAATAATAAACGATGTAAATTTTCAGCGAAAAACTGATCAGAACACATGGAAGTCTTATTTCATTTTTGAAGAAAGTACTGAGATAGATGATAGTACTAACAGTGTTGTAAGAAAGGATTTAATAGAATTATACGATAATCAAAAAGTGTGGGTATATCTTGTAAATATATGCGTTGATATCATTTATCTTTCCATGCTACATAACTACAATCATTTATATGGCAAAAAACAATTTAGTGCAATTAATAAAAGAATTAAAAAAATCAAGAAGTGTTTGATAAAGTTAAAGGAATTAGAGATACAATTATTAAATTTATTTCGACTAAAATATCAAGATATAATTGATATAACAAACGATATTTTCGAAAATGTTAATAATAATATTAAAATTGAAAATACAAAAATTCAATTTCTTTTGAAATTGATAAAAAGAATCTCGCAAACATCAAATATATTGTTAGAAAACACTAAGTGCTTAATTGGACAGCATGGAAAAATCAATACGTTTATCATCTATACTCATTGTGCTTGTATTACATTTAAATATGCAGACAAATTAGATTTGGATTATAAAATTCATGCTATAAAAAATTGTCTCAAAAACAAACTGGATACTGATGATATAATGTTTTTACCAGAAGATTGTAGTCCCGATATTTACAATGATTCTAACACAAAGCAAATTTGGATAATTGCAAAACAAGATGAAGGTTATAAGATGCTAACACGAGTCTGTTTAAATATTTTGTTTTTGTTAAAAAATAATGTTAAGGTTATATTCTTCCATGATATAGGTTATCCAAATGCTGTGAAAAAAAGTGAGAAAACCATCTCGGAATTTATGTGTATTACGTTTTATGATTTTATTCAAAAATTTAATTCCTCGTATTTTTTAAAAATTTCATATATACCGGAATTTATATATTGTACATCAAAAGATAGATATGATAAGAATAATTTCAAAGAGTATATGAACAGCATTAATGCGCATAGGCATTATAATTTAGTTTCAGAGGATACAATAACCAATTCCGATAATTACATGTTTGTAAATTTGAAATATCAACTGAAAAACAACAATGAAAATATTGAAAAAGAAGGGAATGTTTTAATGAAACAAAAAGAAATTGGCATTATTACAGTTTTAGCTGAAGAGACCCAAGCGGTTATAGAACAATTGAAATTGATTAAACAGCCTTCAAAATTCGGTCAAAGAACTTATTATACAGGTGAACTTGAAGGAGAGGGGACAACACATCAAGTTGTATTAACGCAGCAATTAAATCAAGGACAAGAATCTGTTATTTCAGCATATAATGATTTGGCACAAAAATTTGCCCCAAAAATTATTTTCTTAATTGGTATTGCAGGTGGAATTCATGAGGACGCTGATTATTGTGATGTAGTTATCGGAGAAGAAATTATTGGATATGATAAGCAAAAAGATACTCCAAATGGAATTAGTAGAAGAGGATCATCCTACAGAATTGATGCCAAGATGAAACCAATTATTCAGTCATTTACACAAGAAATTCTGAAAAAACCTATTACAGCCTCAGAAAACTCAAAATATAATACAATTAGAGTCCATAATGAAAACATAGGTAGTGGCAGTGCTGTTATTGCTAACGAATTATCTACAATTACAGAATGGATACATAATTATAATGATAAAGTGTTTGCTGTAGAGATGGAAGCATTTGGCTTTAGCACCGCATTTTATGAGAGTTCATTGAATGATGTAGCTGCGTGCAGCGTATGTATTATTCGTGGTATATCAGATCTTGCTGATACAAAAAAGAAGAAAATTAAAAAGTATCGATTTCCTGCTGCTTCTAATGCTGCTATTGTGCTCAAAGAGTTGGTGAAATTCTTGCCCGGTTTTTCTGAAAAGTAATTATATTATAAACTCAGTATTTATACAGGGTGCGGACTATTTATTTGTAATTTGAAACTGGACAGGAAAATCAAAAAAGTGTAAAGTAGAAATTATAAATAGAAAAGCTTTGTAATCCGAATCCCTGAGTTTAAATAAAAATGCATTATAGTTTCGCAGAACGCTAAAGAAAAACAATCTTTGATTTGTAAGATGCGAGGGTTCAACTCCCTCCGAAAAAATGCAAAAACATCTTTTTCGTATCCCACAGACAATCTTCGAAAAGTCGAACGCCGCATTGTTTTTGTGAACGGACTTTTCGGCATTATGTGTAAAATAGAGGACAAGGTTTATTCCTTGTCCTCTATTTTTTATAGCTATTGCAATTGATTTTCTGCAATCACTCTTGTGCAGTTGGTTTCATCTATTCACGAACCTAATATTTCTAAATTCCTGCTTAACGGGAATCCCCCTATTGTCGGTATCATAGTCAATCCTTCTGAAAATACCAAATCGATAAATCTGCATTAAACGGTAAATCATGATTTCCGCTTGCATTCACGCCGATTTTTCGGCAATTACGGAAACAATTGCGCAACAGATACCCGCTACGGGATAGACTACCCAAGCAATGTACCAATAGCTCCCCAAAAATCCGAGCAACAGAAAAACCACGGTAGCAATCAGCATCAGAATCGCCTGAATCCGCCCTACGGTGTTTTTCCTGCGTACCGTTTCGGGGTCATTACTGTTCTCCTTGTTATAGGCTTCTATATCATATTTTGACTTCTGCATACCGCCGTAAATAAACATCGGTACAGCCGCCGTTAAAAACAGGAAAAATACAGACGTATAAAGATATTCCCATTTCTCTTTTGCCAAAGCGGACGGTGCGAGGGCATCCGCCGCAATCAGCCACATCACGCCGAGCAAAATCAATACGGTCGGTAAGACGATAAACAGCGGAAAACGGCGGTTAAAGGCGGCAACCTTCTCCTCTGTGTAAAACGGCTGAATCTTCGGGTGTGCTTTTACAAAATCGCCGTGTGACAGCCCTGCAATAATAAATACGGCAACCGCAATCACCAAAAAGGCAAAAAAGAGCAATACGCTGACGGTGTCACTCCAATACATACCGTAAGAGAAAAGCAAAGAGAACAACCCGAACAAAACACAGCCAACACCGACGCAAATCCGTACGGTAAACTGATTATAATGCTTGTCGTAGCCTGCGGTATCCTCTAAAAAGCTTTCGCGCACATCGCCACGCAACAATGCATCCATGGAACAGCCGAACAAATCACAAAGCGCAATCAGCTTATCTGTTTCGGGAAAGCTTTGGTCGGATTCCCATTTGGATACCGTTTGGCGCGAGACCGCCATTTGTTCCGCCAGTTCTTCTTGCGTCATTCCCTTTTGTTTACGTAAAAACTGTACATTTTCTCCGAACTGCATACTGCATCTTCCTTTCGGTTCATTTGATAAAATCATAGCAAAAACTGCGTGCAACCGCCACCAATTTTGTGTTGCATTTGAAGATTTTCATGTAAAATTGCAGTTGCATCGCTTGTAAATCAAGGCTTTTCAAAAAAACGGCACCCGAAAACCTCGGATGCCGTCGTTTTATGCCGTGAAATTACTTTCTGCCGTTGAAGATGTCCAACACATCGATGTAACCGTCATTCGGGTCAAAGCCTGTGCTGGTGCTTGAAATATCGTCCAAAGGCTTATCGTCTTCAAAAGAGAACCCGCCGTTCGGCTTTTTCGGCATACCGTTTTCATCGTTGCCGAATCCTGTCGCAATTACGGTGATATTCATCGTGTCTTCCAATTCGGGTTTCAAATCCACACCGAAGATGATATTTGCATCTTCATCCGCAGCGGCACGGACAATACCCGCCGCCGTATCAATATCCTCTAAGCCGATGTCTGTAGAGGCGGCAATGCTGATGATGATACCCTTTGCGCCGTCAATGGTGGATTCCAAAAGCGGGCTGGAAATGGCTTTCTGCGCCGCCTGCTCCGCCTTATCCTTACCTGTTGCCGAACCGACACCCATGTGTGCATGACCCGCATCTTTCATAACGGCGGTCACATCGGCGAAGTCAAGGTTAATAAGTGCAGGTGTAATAATCAAATCAGAAATGCTCTTCACGCCCGAGCGAAGCACGTCGTCTGCAATTTCAAACGCATTTGCCAGCGTAATTTTTTGGTCAGAAACCTGTTTTAAGCGTTCATTGGGGATAACCACCAAAGAGTCTACATGCCCTGCAAGCTCGGCAATACCCGCCTCTGCCTGCTCCATGCGGCGTTTGCCCTCAAATGCGAACGGCTTCGTGACAATACCGACGGTCAGAATGCCCTTTTCCTTTGCGATTTCCGCAATCACGGGCGCCGCGCCTGTACCTGTGCCGCCGCCCATGCCTGCGGTGATAAACACCATCTGCGTATCGTTCAGTGCGTCGATAATCGCGTCGCGGCTTTCCTCCGCCGCCTTCTGACCGATTTCGGGCTTTGCACCTGCGCCGCGCCCGTTGGTCAGTTTTTCGCCGATTTGAATCTTCTGCGTTGCCTTAGAAAAATTCAGCGCCTGACGGTCTGTGTTGACTGCAATCAGTTCAATCCCTGCAAAGCCTGCTTCCGCCATGCGGTTGACTGCGTTTCCGCCGCCGCCGCCTGTGCCGATAACTTTAATATTGGTTACATTCTGTTGCTCATTATCAATTTCGTATGCCATGATTTGAACATCCTCCTATGTAAATCTTCTGCTTTCACACAACTTTAGATTTCGGGCATAATTGCCCATGACACCTATTTTTGTTATTGTAACACAACTTTTCCCATATTTCAACCGCTTTTTTCAAATGCGAAAAGTAATTTTACCTGTCACGACAAGGACTATATCTTTACACACGGATTTTTATGCCGCGGTCATCTGCACGGTTGCAGCCTGTGAAGCTGTTTGGCTTTCAGTCGGCATATTTGCCGCAGATTGCGTCTCTGCATTTTGATAGGCTTTTTTATCAATGGAAAAATCAATACTGCCCCGAAATTCAGGCGTATTTTTCTCATTCCGTTCTAAGGCCGCTTTGATAAAATCCGCTTTATCGCCAATGGAGCTCGCCGCACCGAGCTTCAAAAGTATTCTGTCCTTGTACTGGGCTTTTATGTTGGAACGGTCTCGAATATCCAATTTGGTAATCCCTGTAAGTCCGTTTTCTGTGAACGCACGCATAACCGCAACATAATCTGCAAGCGCATCGGCATCCGCTGTCGCAAGCAAATCCCCCGGTACAGCGGAAGTGATTTCACCCGACTCCAAAATCACCACATCGTCATTGACGGTCATGACGCCGTCCTCCAGCACTTTGCCCGATGCATTTAAAAGTAAGTAAGACTCGCCGTTGTCAATTGCGGCAACCGCTTTTGCCGCCGTCACGGAAACGGTCACCTTGCAGGAAAGACTGCGCTTGACTTCCGCCTTTTCAACGTAGGGCAGTGCCTTTTCTACGGCGGACGCCGCATCCTTCGCAGAAAACAGGAATAAATTCTCCCCGACGGTAATGCCCGACGCCTGTGTAATCTGTTCGGCATTGTAAATTTCATCGCCTGTGATTTCTACGCTTGCAATTTTGAAGAAAACCGTCAGACTCAAAACTACGCCTACAATCACAATAATGACCGTCAGCAATGCGCCTATCAGTAAATTACGCCGTCTGCGCCGTCTGCGCGCACGCTCCGCCCGCAGGCGGCGGCGCTCGTCATTCGACAGCGGTTCACGCGCGTTCCGTGCTGTCCGATTCGCTGCATTCGGCGGTCTGCGCCGTGTTTCGGCTGTGTTCGTCCGCGGCGGTGTTCGGTTCGCCGTGTTCTGCCGCGGATTCCTTTGTGAATTGTTTCTCTGCTGTGCCATTTTCCTGTATCCTTTTTATGTCCGCACCAAGCGTTTGCAAAACGAGCTCAGGTGCTTCATATCCTCTGTCTATATGCTCCACGCCGCACACCGTGGTTTCCCCATGTGCCGCAAGACCTGCCAAAACCAACGCAAAACCGCCGCGCAAATCGGGGGCAACGGTATGCACACCCGTCAAATACGGTACGCCTTCAATCACTTCGGTGCGTCCTTCCACGCTGATTTTTGCACCGAAACGCACCAATTCCCCTGCGTGCTTGTAACGGCTTTCAAAAATATTTTCCACAATCACAGATGTGCCGTCTGCCACGGTAAGCATCGCGGAAAGCGGCGCCTGCACATCGGTCGGGAAACCGGGATACGGCATTGTTCTGGTCATTTTCACACGCCGAAGCCGCGGCGGCGCGCTCATGCAAATCCACCGTCCGCTGACGGTCAAATCACAGCCCGCCTCTTTCATAACGGGCAGAAGCGCGCCTAAATGCGCGGGAATAATATCCTTTACACAAATTTTCCCCTGCGTCATCGCCCCCGCAAGTAAATAGGTCGATGCGGCTATACGGTCGGGAATGACCGTATGCCCCGTGCCGTGCAGACGTTCTACGCCGTCAATTACAACCGTGCTGTCCCCCGCGCCGTGAATATGCGCGCCGCAGGCGTTTAAAAAGTCTGCCAAATCGCTGATTTCAGGCTCCCGCGCCGCGTTGGTCAGCACTGTTCTGCCCTTTGCCGTTGCCGCGGCAATAATGATATTTTCCGTTGCGCCCACGCTCGGAAACGTCAGTGTAATGCGCGCGCCGCAAAGACCGTGCGGTGCTTCAAACTCCAATTTGCCCGCCGTTTCGGTGAGCTGCGCGCCGAGCTGTTCCATCGCGGAAATATGCAAATCAATCGGGCGCAAGCCGATTTCACAGCCGCCGGGAGTGGACAGCTTCGCCTGCCCCGTCCGCCCCAAAATCGCGCCGAGAAATACCACGGAAGAGCGCATTTCCCGCATCAAATCGTCGGGGATTTCACAGCCGTTCATACCCGTGGAATCCACCGTAACGGTATGCCCATCCCGCGTGACCTTACAGCCCAGATGCAGTAAAATATTAATTGCCGCATCCACATCGGAAAGCCGCGGGCAGTTATGTATTTCCGAAACGCCGTTTACCAGCGTTGTCGCCGCCAAAATAGGCAATGCGCTGTTTTTGGAACCGTGAACCTCAATTTCACCGTTTAGACGCTTTTGCCCGTGAATGATAATCTTTTCCAATTTCAGCACCCCTTACACATTGAAGGAAATTATCCTCTGCGCTTCATACTATGCAGACGGGGTACTGTGTGTTCAAGCGATTATGCCAGTTCCGTTAAAATATCACAAATAACTGCGGCAGAATCCATCACCGCCATTTTCTTGGCGTTTTCGCCGAGTGTCCGTAAAGCGGATTTATCCTGCGTCAGTGAATCGACAACCGCAATCAGGCGTTCGGGCGTCAAGTCTTTTTCTTCTATAATCTTTGCCGCGTCCTGATTCACCAACGCCATGGCGTTGTGGTATTGGTGATTTTCTGCAACATTCGGAGAAGGAATCAATACGGACGCTTTCCCTGTCGCCTCGATTTCGGAAAGCGAGGATGCACCCGCCCTGCCGATAACCAAATCCGCCGCCGCAAGGCAAACATCCATATTGTCTATGTATTCGCGAATCTCGACATTGGAGACCTTTTCCAAGTCCACGCCGTATTCACGCAGTTTTTCAGGCACCCATTTTCCGTATTTGCCCGTTGCGTGCAGGAAAAACAGGTTTTTATCGGTATACCGCGCGGCAATCAGCGCAGTCATGGCTTCGTTAATTGCCTTTGCACCGAGACTGCCGCCCATAGACAAAATCATTACCGCGTCATCGGGGACATGCAGTTCTGCGCGGGCAAAGTCACGGTTTGCCGAAACAATTTCCCGCCGCACGGGAAGCCCTGTCACAATCGGCGGGGTCGGGCACGAGAGATGCGCTTTTGCCGCCTCAACCGTCAGCATAACCTTGTCCGCCTTTTTTGCAAGCGCTTTATTGGTCACACCGGGGTATGCATTCTGCTCATGAATCGCCGTTTTTATACCCATTTTTGCTGCCGTGCGCACCACAGGTCCGCTGACATAACCGCCGAAGCCGACTGCGACATCGGGTGCAAAATCCGACAAAATCTTTTTCACTGCACCCGTAGATTTCAAAAGCAGTCCCACGGTTTTTATGTTTTTCACGATATTTTGCGGCGTTGGCTTTCTTTGAAAGCCTGCAATTTCAATCGTTTGAAACGCAAAACCCGCCGCAGGCACCAAACGGGATTCCATATGGTTCGCCGTACCGATAAACAAAATTTCTGTTTTGGGGTCGCGCCGACGCAGCTCACCCGCCACAGCAAGTGCGGGATTGATATGCCCGCCGGTTCCGCCCGCCGCAAATACGATTTTCATAAGCTCCGACCTCTTTTTCAGTTCTTTTCTACTCTTGAATACCGAGAAACCGACAGCACCACGCCCATCTCAAACAACAGCATCATCAAAGATGTGCCGCCGTAGCTGAAAAACGGCAGGCTGATGCCCGTATTCGGCAGGGCATCCGTTACAACCGCGATATTCAGTGCCGTCTGCAAACCGACCTGAAATACAATGCCCATGGAAAGCAATGCGCCGAAACGGTCTTTGGCATGCAGACCGATTGTCACGCCGCGCAACACCAAAAGCACATACAGCAAAATAATACCTACGGAACGAATAAACCCGAGTTCTTCACAGACGATAGCAAAAATAAAGTCATTCTGCGGTTCGGAAACATACAAATGCTTTTGCTTTGAATTGCCGAGCCCCGTACCGAACAGTCCGCCCGAACCGATGGCATAAATAGAATTGTTTGTCTGCCAGCGCGCACCGCGCGGTTCAAAGCTTTTGTCGAGCCACGCCGTGATGCGTTCTCCCGCATATTTTTCCAAGATTTCGGGATTCAGCACAAAGAAAATAACCGCCACAACCGCCAAGGCGCCAATCAGCACAAACCAATGTTTTTTCACTTCGCCCAAAAACATCATCACAACACCGATGGCTAAAATCAGAATAGTGCCTGACAGATGGTTTTCGAGATAAACAAGCGCCGCCGTCACGGCGATAATTGCACCGTAGAGACAAAGCATCAAAAAGGATTCATACACAACGATTTTACCGTTGGAAAGGGATTTCACCTGCTTTGCCATTTTGCTTTGGTTGAGCATTTTGCCTGTAATTTTTTTATGATTTTTATCCATGCTCCATGCACAGAACAAAATAATTGCAAGCTTCGCGATTTCCGAAGGCTGAAAGGTAAACAGCCCCAAGTTAATCCATCTGTGAAAGCCCGGCTTTACCTCCGGCAAAAAGAGAACGATAACCAATAAAAACCATGAAAATAAAACCGCGGGAATTGCAAACAGCTTGAAATAATCGTAACGAACCTTGGAAACCAAAAACATGGCGACAACGCCCGCTATTGCGAAAACCAACTGCCGTTTGAAGAAGTAAGCACTGTCACCGTCTTCGTTATAATAAGCATAGGTATAGCTTGCGGAGAACAGCATGACCAAGCCGATGGTCAAAATCGTGATGACCAACAGCAAAAACGGAATATCAATTTTACCGACCGCCCAAAAGTCCGATCTTTTTTTTGCCGTTTGCTTGACCGCCTTGCGCGGACGTGCAGCCGCCTGTGCCAAAATGCTCTCCTCCTTGCAGGTACGCGGTATGCAATCCGTATATCAGATACGGATTACACCGTAATACAGCAGCGCCACGCCGACGGCACTGCCCAAAAGGTTAATCAGACTGAATACAACAACGATTTTTTTCTCTTTCCAGCCGCACATTTCGAAATGATGGTGAATGGGCGCCATTTTAAAAATACGTTTGCCGTGCGTAGCCTTGAAATATCCGATTTGGATAATATCGGACATAAATTCCATGACGTACACAATACCGAAAAACAAAATAATCAGCGGACAGTCAATGGCGTACGCGAGCGCAACCACCAAACCGCCCAAAAACATGGAACCCATATCACCCATCATAACCTTTGCAGGATGCCAGTTCCAAATCAAATACCCTAAAAGCCCACCCAGCAAAGCGCCTGCCAACAGACTTACACCAAACAGGCCCTTTAAAGCCGCCGCAATGATAAAGGCGATGGCGGCAACTGCCGTTACAGAACCGCAAAGTCCGTCCACTCCATCTGTAAAGTTGACTGCGTTTACAGTCGCGTAAATAACCGCCATACCGAAAATCCAGAAGAAAAAGCCCATTTCCACATTTCCGACGAACGGAATAGACATGTAGGTATTGCCCGACATATACAGTGCGCCGAGATACGCCAGCATCAGCAGAATCTGCGCAATGGATTTCTGCGTAATGGTCAGTCCGAGATTGCGTTTTTTAACAACCTTAATATAATCATCGGCAAACCCAATCAGGCCAAACCCGACAGCCATTAATATACCGCCGATCAGCTTGACTTTTACACTGTCCGTCACCGCTGAACCGCTTGTGAACAAACTGCCGCCGAGTAAATAATCCGTGACACAGACTGCGGCAAACGCAAACAGCGTGCTGACAATAAACAGGATACCGCCCATGGTAGGCAATCCCTGTTTTGACTTGTGCCAAGCAGGACCGATATCTAATATAGTTTGCCCGAATTTCAGCCGTCTTAGCCACGGAATCACGGCAAAGCCGAGTAAAAAGGCGATTAAAAAGCTCAAAACCACCGCCAAAAGGATTGCTGCCGTTGTATTCATTTCACATTCCACTCCTCATAGAGTTTTTGTATCACTTCTTCAAGTGCCATGCCGCGGCTCGCCTTAAACAGCACCGCGTCCCCCGCCTGTACAGTCTTTAAAAGCGCTTTTGTCAATGCGGCTTTATCGGTGAAATGCGCCGTCTGCACCGTTTCTTTTGCCGCGTCGGCAATCCAAGCAGAGGCTTCTCCGTAACAAAACAAAAAATCTACACCGTTTTGCGCCGCGTATGCGCCAACCGTGCGGTGCGCCGTCTCCGAATACGCCCCCAGCTCCAGCATATCGCCGAGTACGGCGATTTTGCGCTGTGCGGGCAAAGCAGACAGCACATTCAGCGCCGCTTTTTGAGAATCGGGGCTCGCATTGTAGCAGTCCTCAATTACAGTAACCTCCGCAACCGTCCGTATACGCTGGCGCATCCCTGCGGGGACATAATTCCGAAGTCCCGCGGCGATTTTTTCGGGCGGAATCTCCAAAGAAAGCCCCGCCGCAAACGCCGCCAAAGCATCGTATACATTGTGCTTTCCGACAGTCGGAATCATGACGCGCTGTGTCTGCGATCCGTGAAAACAAACGGTGAAAAACGTTTCGCCATTTACGGTTTCTATCTCTTTCGCGAGAATATCTGCCCGTGTATTTTCTATGGCAAAATAAATTTGTCGGAAATTTTCATTCTTGTAGTTCCAAAGCTTGTCGTCATCGCCGTTTAAAATCAACGGTGCGCCGCTTTGCATGCCTTTCAGAATTTCGGTTTTTGCCTGTAAAATACCGTCCCGCGAACCCAAAAATTCAATGTGCGAAACGCCGATATTCGTGATAATTGCAAGATTTGGCCGGCACGCAAGCGTCATGCGCTCGATTTCGCCGAAGTTACTCATGCCCATTTCCACAACTGCCGCCTCGGTGGATTCCGTTAACCGAAACAGTGTTTTGGGCATACCGATTTCATTATTCAGGTTTCCCTCGGTTTTGATGGTCGCAAACTGTTCCGACAAAACCGCATGCACCATTTCTTTTGTGGTCGTTTTACCGACACTGCCTGTTAAGCCGACAATCTTTACATCCGCGCAATGCCTGCGGTGCAGACTTGCAATATCTAAAAGGGCTTGGCGCGTACTGTCCACCAAAACATACGGAATTTCCGCATCGGGTATGCGTTCACAGACCACTGCCGCCGCGCCGTTTTGCACTGCGGACGCGCAAAAATCATGCCCGTCAAAGCGGTCACCGCAAATGGCAACATACAGCGCGCCGTCTGCCGCCGTGCGGCTGTCAATCGTCACCGCGGAAACCGTCACGTCCGTACCGACCAGACGTCCGCCCGTTATATTCTCAATTTCACGTAATGTCAGCTGCATTTATTTTTTGCCTTTCAGAATATCCGCGACTATCTCGCGCTCATCATAATGAATTTTGCCCGTATTGAGAATCTGGTAAGTCTCATGCCCTTTACCTGCCAGCAGAACGACATCGCCTTTTTTCGCATGTGTCAGCGCCCAGCGAATTGCCGAAGTACGGTCAGGAATGGTTTGTATCCGCGCTTTGCAGGCAGTCATGCCCGCCAAAATTTCCTCAATAATTTTCTCGGGCTTTTCCGTGCGCGGATTGTCAGAGGTAACTACCGCAACATCTGACAAATCCCCGACGATTTTTCCCATTTTCGGACGTTTGTTTCGGTCACGGTCACCGCCGCAGCCGAACACCGTAATAATACGTTTTTCCGCCACCTCGCGCAGAGAAGAAATCACATTCTGCAGTCCGTCGGGAGAATGTGCATAGTCGATTAAAACCGTGTAGTCCGTATCAGTCGGCACGACCTCTACCCGTCCCTTAACACCTTCAGCGCCTGCCAGCAAGGTAAGTACCTGCTCAAACGAAATACCGGATTCAATGGCGCAAACGGCGGCGGCCATGGAATTGTAAACGGTGAAATGCCCGGGAATCTTCACCTGTACACGCCCGATGTCGCCGCGCCCCAGCAATTCATACTGCACACCGCTTGCCGTACAGATAATATTTTTGGCGGTATAGTCGCTGTCATCCCGATTTGCCGAAAAGGTGATAACCTTTACATCTGTATCTTTCACCATTTCCGGAGCATATGCGTCATCGGTATTCAGAATCGCAGTATCCGCCATTGAGAACAGCATACGCTTTGCCTGCATATAATTTTGGAATGTACCGTGATAATCCAAATGGTCCTGTGTTAAATTCGTAAACAGCGCAAGCGCGAAATGACAGCCGTCCACGCGGCGTTGGGCAAGCGCCTGTGAGGACACCTCCATAATGCAATGCGTATAGCCCGCCGCAACCATTTCCGCAAACAGTCGATGTAAATCCTTACAGTCGGGCGTGGTCAGCGACGCGGGATATACTTTTTCACCGATTCGGTTTTCCACTGTACCGATAAGCCCCGCTGAAATACCCGCACGGCGCAGAAGCCCGTGCAGTAACATGGTTGTTGTGGTTTTTCCGTTTGTACCCGTCACACCGATTAGCTGTAATTTGCGCGAAGGATACCCATAAAATGCCGCACAGATTTGCGCATAAGCACTTCTCGAATTCTCCACCAACACCTGATTTTTCGCGCCTGTGTCGCGTTCGGCAACAATCAGTACCGCGCCTTGCTTTTCCATTTCGAGCGCCGTCAGGTGGCCGTCAAAACGCGCACCCTGAATACAGACAAACACCGCGCCCGCAGAAATGTTTTTCGTGTTGTCCGTTACGTCAAGCACCGCACAGTCTGTGTAAGCGCCTGTTGTTTTTACTTCTTGCAGCAGTTCAGAAATCAGCAAAATATTTCCTCCTAAAAAAGCGCTTCACTTCTCACCCTGTGATGGCTGTATCCGTTTGTTACAGCCAACGTTCAACCGCCGATAATTTTATCAGCCGTCCTCTACATTCACATTGGACTTAAAGTATACCGTAATCACACTGCCCTTTTCCGCCTCTGTGCCTTCTTCCAGACTCTGCTTGTAAGAAAGCACCTCGCCCGAATTGGTATTGCCCGAAATACGGATATTAAAGCCTGCGCTCACCGCAATACGGTTTGCGTCGGCAATAGACAAATTGCAAAGATTCGGGACAACCGCCGTCTCTTTCGGCGTGTCGCCGTCGGTGTAAACCACAATCACACCGCCTGTGCGCATCTGCTGCCCCGCGGCAGGCGTCTGCGCCACAATCTTATCGCCGTTTCCTATCACGCGCAGTGTGAATTTCGATGCTTCATTTTTCGCCTCGCCGACGGTTCTGCCGATAAGCGACGGCGCCACAGAAGCAATGTTGGAAATTTCTTTATCCTCATACTGCGGTTCAATATTCAAATAGGTCAGTATTTTTTCAAGCAACACGCCTGCAATCGGTGCGGCCACCGCACCGCCGCCATGTGCTCCGACAGGCTCATCAATGGCAACCAAAATGGAAATCTGCGGGTTGTCGGCAGGTGCAAAGCCTGAAAATGAAGCTATGTAAGCACCTTCAATGCCGATTTTTTCACTTGTACCTGTTTTGCCCGCGACATGATAACCTGCAACATAAGCGTTTTTACCTGTACCGACGGAAACCACCTGCTCCATCATGCCCGCAACGATGGAAGCCGTTTTTTCGGACACAACCTGCCGTTTCATGGTCGGCTCGGTTTTCTGTACCACATTGCCGTCAGCGTCCAAACGCGCATCGACAATATACGGCTGCATCAGCTTGCCGCCGTTGGCGATGGTGTTAATGGCGGTAATCATTTGAATGGGACTGACCTGAAAGGTCTGCCCGAAAGAACTGGACGACAGCTCGGAAATACCCATTTTTTCAAGCGCATGGTACGTTTTGCCCGCAACGGGATTCGCCTCGGCGGGCAAATCAATGCCTGTTTTTTCGGTGAATCCGAACGCATCGAAATATTTGTAAAAATTATCCTTCCCGAGCTTTTGCCCGATGGTGATAAAAAACGGGTTACAGGAATTCATTAAGCCCTGCGTCAAATCCTCATGCCCGTGTCCGCCGTGTTTCCAGCATTTTTGATAGTTATTTGCAACCTGAATACCGCCTGTGCAGGTAAAGGTCGTGTTTAAATCCACAACGCCCTCCTCCAGCGCACCTGCCGCAACCACGGTTTTAAATACCGAACCGGGTTCATATGTATCGCTGATAGAACGGTTGCGCCACTGGGCAAACAGTGCGTTGCTTGTATCCTGCGCACGCTGTTTTTCATCGACAATCGCCGCAATCGTATCTGCAAGCGCCTGATTGGATATGCGGCGCGGATTGTTGAGGTCAAAGTCAGGCTTGCTCGTCATACCGAGTACCGCACCTGTCTTTACGTCCATCACAATGCCGTAAGCATATTTCGCGCCCGTGTCTACCATTGCCTGCGCGAGACTCTGCTCCAAATAATACTGAATGACCTCGTCAACGGTCAGCACCAGGCTTTCGCCGGGTTTTGCATCATAGGTCGTGGCATAATCGCTGGACATGGAACCCTGCCGCGCATTTTTGGCGGTGATGATTCTGCCCGAAACGCCTGTCAGCGTTTCATCGTACTGCATTTCGATACCGCCGACGCCTTTATCATCCGCATCGGTAAACCCGATAATGGTAGAAGCAAACGAAGAATACGGATAATACCGCTTGGTATCGGGATCAATACCGATTACCGTCGATAATTTTTCTTTTTTATGCTCGGTGATGTAGGCTTTGAGTGCATCCTTCACATCGGTTTCAACCTCACCCGCGATTTTCTGATAGCCGGTTTCGGTCTTTTCAAGCTTCTTGCGCACATCTTCTTCCTTCACGCCTAAAATGTCGCAAAGTCCCGTGACAATCAATTCCTTCTGCGCATCGTCCGTAACCTTTGAGGGATTGACATAAATCAGCCAAGCCGAGGCGCTTTTGGCAAGCACCTTCATATTGGAATCATAAATCGTGCCGCGCTGTGCAGAGATTTTCGTGTCGGAAAGCTGATTGCGTTCCGCTTTCAAACGGTTTTCCTCGCCGTTGACGATTGCCGTCAGTCCCAGCGCGCCGATGCCGTATAAAAACGCCACCGACATTAAAACCAACGCCGCTGTTGCACGCTGTGCCATTTTTTTCGACGGTCTGGACAGCATTTCGACACTCCTTTCACACAATTCCGAAAATACGCTAAAAACATATCAAACGAGAGTTAAGACTTAAGGCAACCAATAAGTCCGAACCCTCGTTCTATACGTATTTTATTCTGCCTTCAGATATTCCAGCAGTTTTTCCGTAAGGGTTGTTTCCCCTGTCGGTTTCACCGTCTTTTTTCCGGATACGGAAACGCTGTCCGCACCCGATAAATCAATATACTCGATTTGGTAGCCCTCAATTTTAGTCATGCCCAAATCATTTTTTGCATAATTCTCTACTTTTTCAAGGGAAATCATAGAATCCAACTGCATATTCAGCCGAACGGTTTCCGCCTGGGCATAAGCAAGATTGGCAGAGGCAGAATCAATCTCTCTTGTCAGCTCGTCCACACGCAAACGACTGTATAAAAGACCCGCAAACATAGACAGCAGACACAGTGAAATTACCAAAATTTTTGCCGTCTGCCATGCGCCCGCCCGCATTTCTTTGCGCGCCTGCTGAACGGTTTTCTTTTTGCGCCGCACCAATTCCATCTGCGGCTGCTTTGCCTGCTCGAACGGCGGCATTTCCACGATTTTGCGCGCGGCATTTTGGCTGTATGCGGATGCTTTCGGCTCAAAGCGCGAAAAATCCGCATCTGTATATTTGGGGTAATTCGCCATAATCCTTTCCTTCCAATCTATATAAATGATTTAATCCTTTAATTTACGTACACTGCGCAGTCTTGCACTGCGGGCACGCGGGTTTTCCTGTAATTCCGCTTCGGACGGCGCTTTGCCTTTTTCGAGAATTTCACCGCGCGGCGTATTGCCGCAAACACAGACGGGAAAATCCTTCGGGCATGTGCAGCCCTGTACAAAGGTGCGAAACCGCTGTTTCACCATGCGGTCTTCCAGCGAATGAAACGTAATAACCGACAGTATCCCGCCGATTTGCAAACAGCGGAACATATCGTCTAAGGCAGTATCCAGTTGCCGAAGTTCTCCGTTCACTTCGATGCGTATTGCCTGAAAGGTACGGCGTGCGGGATGTCCGTCGCGCATCGCCTTTTGCGGCATGGAATGTTTAATCACATCAATCAGCTGAAACGTGGTTTCAATCGGTGCAGTTTCGCGTTGTGCGCAGATATTGTGCGCAATACGGTTTGCGAATTTTTCTTCGCCGTATTCGCGTAAAATATGCGTAAGCGCGGCTTCGCTGTAGGTATTGACCACGTCCTGTGCAGACAGCCCCGTTTTGCTCATACGCATGTCGAGCGGCGCATCCTTGTGAAAGGAAAATCCGCGTTCAGCGGTGTCTAACTGATGAGAACTGACGCCAAGATCGGCGAGAATGCCATCCGCACGTTCACCGCCCAAAATTTGTGTGATATTGTCAAAAGTATCGTGCACAAGACGCACGCGTGCGTCCGTACCGATACGTTCCTGTAAAACGGCAATCGCCTCGGGGTCGCGGTCAATCGCAATCAACCGCCCGTTTTTCGACAGACGTTCTAAAATCGCACCCGAATGCCCGCCGCCGCCCGCGGTACAGTCCACATACAGACCGTCGGGCTTTATCTCGAGGGATTCTATCGTTTCGTGAAATAAAACGGGAATATGTGTAAACTCCATAAAACCGTACTCCCGTTAGAAGCGGATGTCCGCATACAAATCGGCGCTTTCCTGCAAGCGTTCCAATTCTTTGTTTCGCGTGTCCGTATCCCAAAGCTCCAAGCGCTGACCTGTACCCGCAATGGTCACGGATTTTTTGAGACCGACCTTTTTGCAGAAATCTGCACGAATGGTCACACGCCCCTGCTTGTCCGTCTCGACAGGAATCACACTGCCGAAAATCAGCCGCTCATAGTTGCGGTCATTTTTAGAAAGCACGGCACGTGCCACTTCTTCCCACCGTTCGGGACTGTAAATATAAAGGCACTTCTCCCGCGGGGGCGCAAACAAATAAAATGTATCGCCTACAACTTCCCGAATTTTTACAGGGATAAACAAACGGTTTTTCGCGTCCAGCGTATGCTCATAGGTGCACGAAAACATTGCACTTTCTAAGACAGGCATTTCCATGGCTTCGCTCATCGTTTGTCACTCCCTTTCTGAAAATTCGGTTGAAAATCGCTCGATTTTCCCCACTTAATGTCTTTCAAGTGGATTTCAACCCCACTTTGTACCACCATTATACAGAACAGATTTCTTTTTTGCAATAGTTTTTCGTAAAATTTTCCGAGAATTTTTCGTGCATTTTCCATATTTTTCCGACGTCACAAACACAAAATCGAGGCTTCGCCCGTATATTTTCCGCCCGTGCGCACATATTTCGAAAAAAAGTACAATATATAGATGTGCCGCGTAGAAAAACGGCAACAAAAAAGAGCCGCAAATGCGGCTCACAGTCCGTAAAAAAAGCAGCCGCTGAATGCGACTGCTCATCTCAAAATTCGGGGGATTATTTGAACAAATCAAAAATCGAACCGCTTTGTGATACTTTCAAAAGTTTAAGCCGCTTTTTTGCCGGTTCATATCCTTTTGCCTCGGCTCTTGACAGCCAATCCCGCGCTTCATTCGTCATTCCTACCGAAAAATATATTCTGCCGACCGCATCCATAGATTGTGCCAACCCTAACTCGGCTGCATTCTCATAAAAACCAAGTGCAGTTGCAGCAACTTTATCTTTTTCCACATTCATTGCGCCCTGTTCGCACAGCCAGCCCAAATTATGCCACGCTTCCGATATATTACCGTATTTTGCCGCATCGACAAAATACGGTACAGCCGCCTTGTTGTTTTTATAATACTGCATCGCTATCACACCTGTCATATAGCAACTTTGGGGATAAACAGATGTTGTATTGCCTAAGCCAAGATCGACGGCGGCTTTATAAAAATGAAAAGCCTTTACCATATCCTTGGGGACGCCGTCGCCATGGTAATATAAGCCACCTAAATTATGCGCAGCATAGGCATTTCCGTTGTCGGCTTGTATTGCTTTGTAATACCAATCCGCAGCAATACTTGTGTTTTTAATCACATTTTTACCGTATTGATACATAACACCTAAGTAGTTCATTGCATCCGTATTACCTAACACAGCAGCTTTTTCAAAAAATTCTAAAGCCTTATTATAATTTAGAGGAAACCCATTTGTGCCGGTATAATACCAATACCCTTGATTATAAAGTTCAACAGATTCTTGAGACATACGAACACCTCTTAGTTATCAAGATCAAATGTTTTTCCGATATCTTTCGCGCCTTGAACAATTTGCTTTGCAATCGGTGCCGCCCGTTTTGCGGTGTCAACAGCATTGTTTATTTTTGCATCGGTATTTTGCATTTCGGAAATAACAGAAGGATCGTTTAGAGCTGTGATAAGCTTTTTACAATTATATGCACGGCATCTGTCTTTTGCGGAAATGATATCCGCTATCCACCAAATACCGAGTCCGGCAAAGGTGAAATATTTCAAAATTCCTTTTGCAATATCGCCTAAATAAAATCTGTCCACACCGAGAGAGCCGGGAAAAAAGGCTATGAATTTTACTGTTGACGGTTTCCGAAGCGGAATACTGTTCATCATCATTTCAAAAGAATCAGGTGCTGCTGTAAGCGCATTTTCCACTTCCGTTTCGGAATACTCTTTGTTTGGAAATAAGTAATCTTTGTTGTTCTCCAAAAATTCTACGACTTTTAATTGTTCCATAATTATTTCTCCTGATTTTTAAGATTAATATCCCTTTGCCCACGCACTCCACGCCATCCATCTTGCGGACTCTGCGGTCTGCTGATTTGCCACAGCAGAAATAGCCGTATTTTGAGCAATTTCTGCATTGGATTTTTCGATTTCACTCAAGCTTGAACGAATACTTGACAAAGCGCTGTTGGCTTGCTTTAGTTCCCTGTAAAGCAATTGCTGATTTGATTCAATTCGATACATTGAATCTCGGATATCCGTAAGTGTTTCTATAATTATCCCGCGCTGTAAATCCGTTTCATAGGTATCATAAATACCGCCGTGCCCTTCAATCGTATTGCATCTTCCTGTCTCTAAATATTCATAAAGTGTTGCTACAGCATTCAGACTTCTGTATTTTGCGGGCAATATGTTTTTTGCATAAATATCCAATAAGTTTTTCTTTGCTTCTTGTAATGCCGCAGATATTTCTTCCTGCTTTTCGGAAAGCGCAGATTCTTCTGCCACAGAGATCGCCCAAGCATTATCCGCCTGACTTTCTTTTTCTTTTAAGAGAATCTCCTGTCGGCGTCTTGAGCCATCCGTACTGTTTGAATTTACTTGTTTCGTACATTTCTTATATTTGGATTTATTTGAAGTGTAGAGACCAATACAGACAGGTCCGATAAAAGTAAATAGAAATGCAATTATTGCAAAAACTACAGAAAGTACAATGACGACGGGTATCCCCATATAATCTTCCTGTGTACTTTCCATATCAAATCCATAATGCGCAAGTGCTGTACCGCCGACAAAGCAAAATATAATGTCAATTAGCAAAATCGCAAGCGCAATATTTGCATTCTTTTTATACCGTGCGCCTTCTTTGTTTTTGTAATTTTGTTGACCGGAATATCTCTCATCTAAAGATGCAAGCGAATTATGCGCAGAATTTCTGATGTTGTTAAGTTTACTGCGCCGCGAATAAATTTCGCGCATCTGTTTATTTGCTATGTTCATTGAATTTGTCCATATGTAAATATACTTTTCAAATTCAAGGGCATATTTTAGGTATTCTTTCATAAAGGAAATATTTTTGTCCATACTCACAGTGCTCGTTCCTTTTTATATTATCTTCTCTCATAAGACAAACAGCCCTGCCGCTCGGACGGATAGTAGTGTGTACCGTACCAATTGCAGTACCCTCTGCCGTGTGAGTCGGTGTTTCTGTACTCATAATAGCGGCAGTCCGAGCAGTTACCGCCGCAGAAATACCCCTGTGGCAATTCGATTTTGACTTCCTTTTTGTTTTCCATACATTTCTTCTCCTTATGTTTTATATTTGCACGCAAAAAGAAAGCAGAATAATACTTATTCTTTTACTTATTCTTTTTTCTTTTGTGTTGCTAACTTCTTATATTATATAAAAACGATAGGTTCTTGCTGTATTGTAATGTCCCCGTTTAACGACCTTGCACTGTATGCAAGCATTTCTTGCTTTGGCAAAATAATCGGGAAATACAGCGACTGTTCCTCTTTAGAGCAAGTACGCACAATCTTATCTATATACGCCTTGTCCGCACAGGAAAGCGCCTCGCCGCCGTGCGGATGCGTGTGAAAAATTCCGTAAAATTCTATGTCGCCGTCCTGCCACTGCGCAAGCACTTCGTTCAAATATACTGTATTCGGTATGTAAAAATCTGTTCGATTCGTTTTTAATCCTTGATCTAAAACAAAATGCGTAATCACGCCCGCCCTGCCGCCGAGTATTCCACCGATTTCGGGCGCATCCGCAACGCGCACAGCACATAGACAACTATAAATATTTTTCTCGATATACATAACCACCGTTTTTGATTCTCTGTATCTTATTTGAGTCGAATCCTGACAAAAAAAGAATTGCATATTTCTTCTGCCTCGCCCTAATAATACAACAAACGATGTATTTTGTCAACAACATATGTTGTATTTGAAAAACAACATTCATTGTATTGTGTAATAATAAATCCGAGGTGATTTGATGCAATATTATCCGCGCCTACGGGATTTACGGGAAGATATGGATTTAACGCAGGAGCAGTTGGTACAAAAACTCCATATGCATAAAACAACGTATACAAATTATGAGCAAGGTAAGCGTGAGCCGCCGTTTGAGTTAATTATCAAGTTGGCAAAGCTATACCAAGTCAGCATTGATTATATCGCGGGGCTTACCGATAACCCAACCATTAAAAAATAAACTTTTTACACCGCACAGACCGTTTTCGCAGTCTGTGCGGTTTATTTTTGAGCCGTGCGCGCAAATCTCAGAAAAAAGCTCAATATATAGATGTGCAGAAAAAAGGGCAATAAAAAAGAGCCGTGCAATACGACTCTTTCAAATGTACGGTAGGGAACAACCTCTGTGTTGTTCCGTAAATTTTGCATAACATAAATTTAATTTGTGCGTAGGAAATGGGCAATACCCAATGCGCGCCCCTACGGGTTGCATTTCACCGTTGGATTCGTGCGGAATCCAATCGTCCGCGGGCGAACGCAATTCGCCCCTACGGTTAGCGGGCAACCGTTGGGTTTCACGAATTTGCAAGGTTGCTCGGACGGGCGTGGATTTTTTCCAAAAACGGGCACCCTTTTGTCGCTTCGCGACATTTTCCCTATCAGGGGAATCACCTGTCCTTACAGCTTTGTGTTTTGCCGTTGGATTGTGCAGATTTTACGGAACGGCACGAAAGTCGTTCCCGCGTTAAAGAAAAAAAGATGTGCACGCGTTTTTTACAAAGCCGCATGCACACCTTCATTTTTCAAACAAAATGCAACAGTTTATTTGAAGTAACGGGTCAAAAGACCTTCAAAAGCTTTGCCGTGGCGCGCTTCGTCACGTGCCATTTCATGCACAGTGTCATGAATTGCATCCAGACCCTCTTCCTTTGCGCGCTTTGCAAGCTCAAACTTGCCCATAGTTGCGCCGTTCTCGGCTTCTACGCGCATTTCAAGGTTCTTTTTGGTGCTGTCGGTAACCACTTCACCGAGCAGTTCTGCAAATTTTGCCGCATGCTCTGCTTCTTCATAAGCGGCTTTTTCCCAATACATACCGATTTCGGGATAGCCCTCTCTGAACGCCACGCGCGCCATTGCAAGGTACATACCGACTTCGGTGCATTCACCGTTAAAGTTTGCACGGAGACCCTCCATAATATCTTCGGGAGCGCCGTTGGCAACGCCGACAACATGCTCAGCCGCCCAAGTTTTGGAATTCTCTTCTACTACATTGAATTTCGAACCGGGCACGCCGCACTGGGGACATTTTTCGGGCGGGGTATCACCTTCATGGACATAACCGCAAACGGGGCAAACAAATTTTTTCATGACAATTCCTCCAATAAATGAAAATACATTATATATTTTGTTCGGTTTGTCTGTAACAATTCGTACAGACACCGAAAAAAATCAAGTTACAGCCGTGTATCTCACCCGCATAAGCGGACGTCTGCGGCAAATGCTCCAACGCACCGTCTAAATCAGGTAAATCGTAAAAACGCCCGCAGCACTTGCATTTTAAATGCGCATGACTGTGCACAGCGGCATCGTAATGCTCTTCGCCGCCGTCGGAAAGGCGCAGAATCTGCCCGCTTTCACACAGCGTATTTAAGTTACGGTACATCGTACCAAGACTTAAATTCGGAATTTCCGCCCGCACGGAAAGATACAGCTCCATCGCCGTGGGGTGGTCGCAGCGGTTTTGCAGATTGCATAGAATCGCATCGCGCTGTCGGCTTTTTCTGACCTGCGGCATCTGAACCGTCCTTTCTTATCAATAACAATAATCATTACTGTTATTATAACAATATTTTCAAAATTGTCAAGAAAATTTTCAATATTTTCCAAAAAGTTTAAAAACGCTGTATACAGTCTAAAACCGCTCAGTTCTATCCTTCCGCCGCATTGCCGTTGACTGATTGCGAATTACAACTCAAACCGTAACGTTACAATTTCATACGGCTTTACGGAAAGCTTTACGGTTCTGCCGTCGAAGTCAAGTACGCATTCTTCGTTTTCCAATAAATCGCACACCGCCACGCGCTTAAAATCAAATCCCGCACGCACGGTGACGTCTGCGCGCTGACGGTAAGCTTCATACAGACGCACAATGACTGCATCGCCCTTTTCCGCTTTTTTCACGGTTTCGGTAATTACATTTTCACAGTCCGATGCAAAAAGTGAGAAGCTTTCGGGTAAGCTGCCGTTCTGCGCCCCGATTCTTTGCGCTGTCAGCGGATTATTGAGCAGATATGCCTGCTGTACCGTGCCTGCCGCACGGTAATCACCCGCGTGCGGATACAAAGAATAGGTAAAGGTATGCGCGCCTCTGTCGGCAGTTTCATCGGGATATGTGCCGCACTTCAAAAGCGTTAAGCGCATAACGCCGTCATGAATATCGTGCCCGTATTTGCAGTCATTGAGAAGGCTGACGCCGTAGCCGTACTCCGACAAATCGGCATATTTATGCGCGCACACCTCGAATTTTGCCGCATCCCAACTGGTGTTTGTATGCGTGGGGCGCTCCACAGCGCCGAACTGAATTTCATAGGTCGCCTTGTCGGAAAGCACCTCCACGGGGAACGCGGTTTTCAAAATCAAATGGCTTTCGTTCCAGTCGATATCCGTGTCAAAATCGATACGCGCCGTATCGTCATACAGCCAAATTTTTTGCGTAATTGTGCTGTGCATAAAAATCTTTTTGACCTCGACGCCTGCGCGCGCACCGTCTGCAATCGGTGTAATCTCCGCTTTGTCGGAAAGTGTCCACGATTTTTCTTTATAATAATTACTGATTTCCCAGTTGTCGTAATTACGGGGATAATCTTCATAGGCAGTCATCACGTTGCCCCGCGCGCCCGATTTTAAGACCTCGCGGCAATTTTTCTTATCGTAAATCCGCGTGAATGCACCGCTTGCATCGAATTCTAAAAGGAAAAAATCGTTTTCAACCTTCGCTTCCCCCGCCTGCACAGCCTTTCTCGGGGCCGTATCAGCTACAACCTTGTAGCCTTTCGGCGGAATATGCTCTACATATCGGGTTTCGCCGTCTACACACACTGTGCCGCTTGCCTCAAATGCGTTCGGATTCCAAACGAGAATGCCGCCGGCCGTGCCGATATTTTCGGCAATATGCGCCGATGCCTCTGTACAGATTTTTGCACCCGTTTCCCCGATGGATTCGTACTGCGCATGGGAAACCTCATACACCTCGTGAATGGACGAACCGGGAATGATGTCGTGGAACTGGTTTAACAAAATCGTTTCCCAGCCGTCGTGCAACGCCGTTTCGGGATATGCCGCACCGTTTAAAAGCATATCTGCCAAAGCAATGCTTTCTGCATTTTGATACAGAAACTCACTTTTGCGGTTATACCGTTTATTTTTCGCCTGCGAGGTATAGGTGCCGCGGTGGTATTCGAGATACAGTTCCCCTTGCCAATGCGGTGTTTTGGGGTCTTTCTCGGCTTTTTGCCGCATACGCGAAAGCATTTCGCCCGCAAATTCCATTTTGGCTTTCGGCACAGCGGGCAGACCTTTTTTAAGAATGTTATAGTATTCCAAATCCTTGCGGACAGGACCGCCGCCGCCGTCGCCGTAACCGAATGTAATCATCACTTCGTTTTGCAAGTGTTTCTGCTGATAGCGGTCCCACGCGCCCATCAGCTGACAGGGATTCAGCTTTGCATTATAGGTCACGTTGCGAGCGGGTTTCTGCCCGCGCACTTTGTCCTGTGCGGTCATAAAAAACGAGAAAATATCTGTACCGTCTATGCCCTGCCACCAAAATGTATCGTAGGGCATACGGTTGCTTTCGTTCCAGCCGATTTTAGAAGTGACGAACGATTCCACACCGCTTTTCTTAAGAATCTGCGGCAGTGCGGCGGAATACCCGAACACATCGGGCAGCCAAAGCACCTTGCAGTCTGCGCCGAACTCTTCTTTAAAGAAAGACTTACCGTACAGAATTTGCCGCACTAAACTTTCGCCCGAAGAAAGATTGCAGTCTGCCTCAACCCACATGGCGCCTTCGACTTCCCAGCGCCCCTGCTTTACCATTTCCTTGACTTCGGCATACAGCTCGGGGGATTCCTCTTTCAGATATTTATACAGCTGTGCCTGGCTCGACATAAACTTGTATTCAGGGTATTTTTTCATCAGCGCAAGCACGGTGGAAAAAGAACGCAGAACCTTTTCCCGCGTTTGCGCAAGCGTCCAAAGCCATGCCACGTCAATGTGCGTGTGCCCGATACACAACGCGTTTACACCGCATTCGGTGTGCGCGCCGTTCAGCAGTTCCGCATCTAAATATTGCTGTGCCGCGCGTACAGAAGCCATACATTCACTTGAACGCGGGTCGCGCAAATCGATAAGATTCACGGCGTGCTCCAAACAGTTTTGCATATCCGCATATGCCTTTTCGTTCGGGTCTAACAACAGCGTAGCTTCATACGGCACACAAAGACTGTAATACAGCTTGCGGATTTCTTCGTTATACACACGCAGATTCGCGTTGAATTCTAAATGATTTGCTTCTTTCCCGCCATAGGCATACACATAAATTTCATATGCCGATTCAGCATTGTCCAAAAATACTTCGCGGTGATTGGTATCCAAGCCCTGTACGAGTTTCCCGTTTACATACACAATAAACTGCGGATTGACAGAGTCCCAACCTTCCAACTGCGTGGAAATGCACAGTTCCGCATTTTTACCGCACATGCTTTCGGGAATTTCCAGTTGTTTGTAAAACCATGCGTGGCAGTCCTTTTCCCCGCCCCAGCGCTCATAGCGCCCGAACGCGCGGAAGCTTTCGTCCACCTTGGGCAGTGCATTGCCCGTTTTATACCCGCAGGGCTTAAAGAGAAAGCCGTCTAACGGTATATCCTGCTCGCATGCGGCATTTTTCAGTACATTTAGATAGACACGTAATCTGTCTTCATAAAAATCTGTTTGCATAAAATTTTCCTCGTCAAATAGAATTTTGGGTATTGTATCACACTATAGGGCGTTCCTGCAAGCGGTTTATGCGAATAAATCCGACAATAAATAAAATGACCCGCACACAAGCACCAAACCGTCCTGCGGTGTGGCACGGATTGCCTGCTGCAAGGCGGATTTCGGGCTTTCTTCTGTAAAAGTAATCGCCTTTACATCTTGTGTTGCAGATTGTAAAACAGCAGGTTCCGCCGCACGCGGGTTGTTCGGTTTTGTAAAGTAAATTCCTTTACACAAGGGTGCGACAGTTTTCAAATACTGCCCCGTGTCTTTATCCGCCATCATGCCGATGACCGCCGTAATTCTCGGCGGTGCAAAGCGCTTTAACACTTCGCGGAGTGCTTCGGCACATTCGGGATTATGCCCGCCGTCCAAAAGCAAGGGTGGTGTACCCTTGCGGTACTCCATACGTCCGCGCATCACTGTATTTTGCAGCCCCTCTCGGATATGTGTCTCCGTCACACCCGAAAGCTTTCTTGCCGCTTCTATCACACCGACGGCATTTTCAATCTGATGTCTTCCCGAAAGGTGTACCGTATACACTTCGCCGCGATAGGAAAATACCGTTTCTGTAAGGCTCTCCGAAATCACCTGCGCCGTCTCTGTATTCGCTACGGTCAGCGCACAGCCTTGCTGTTCAGCGGTATTGCGAATCACCGAAAGCGCCGTCGGGTCTTGGCGGGTCGTGGTTACGCATACACTGCCCTGTTTTAAAATGCCTGCCTTTTCGGCGGCAATCTGCTCGATTGTATCGCCGAGAATCTTCGTGTGGTCTAAAGATACAGATGTAATCACGCACACCTCGGGTGCGGGAATAACATTGGTCGAATCGTACCGACCGCCGAGACCGACTTCCATCACGGCGTAATTACACTGCTGTTCCTTGAAATACAGCAGTGCCGCGGCGGTGATGGCTTCAAATTCCGTCGGGACAATGCCCCTGGCGTTCAGTCCCTCTATGGCAGACTTCACACGGGCAACCGTATTTGCCAAATCCGCTTCGGGAATATTTGCATTGTTTATCTGTATACGCTCACAAAAGGAAAATACATAGGGCGATGTGAAAAGCCCTGTTTTATAGCCTGCCGCCTTTAGAATGTGGGAAAGCATTGTCGAGGTGGAGCCTTTGCCGTTCGTGCCCGCCACATGTACAAACCGCAGGTCGTTTTGCGGGTTCCCGAGTTCTGCGAGCAGAGCGGAAATACGCTCCAGCCCCGGCTTGATGCCGAATGCCAGCAAAGAATGAATGTAATCCACAGCTTCCTGATAATTCATAGTCCTTATCCTCAAATATCCAAAATCAATTCTACGGGGCAGTGATCCGACCCGAAAATCTCGCTGTGAATGGACGCATCCACAATTTTTTCCGCCAGACGGTCAGAAACACAGAAATAGTCGATACGCCATCCCGCATTGTTTTTACGGGCGTTAAAGCGGTAAGACCACCACGAATACGCGCCTGTCAAATCGGGATGCAAATAACGGAAAGTATCTGTGAATCCGCTTTCCAGCAAAGTCGTAAACTTTTCGCGCTCTTCATCGGAAAAGCCTGCGTTGCCGCGGTTGGTTTTCGGGTTTTTCAAGTCTATTTCCGTGTGCGCCACATTCAGGTCGCCGCAGAAAATCACGGGTTTTTGCGCGTCCAGCGACAAAAGGTAAGTACGGAATTTATCGTCCCAGCTCATACGGTATTCGAGCCGTTTTAAGCCGTCCTGCGCATTCGGCGTGTAACAGGTTACAACGAAATAGCTGTCGTATTCGAGCGTAATCACGCGTCCCTCGCTGTCGTAGTAGGCGTCGTTCATCCCGTAGTATATAGCGTTCGGCGTTTCCTTTGCGAAAATCGCTGTACCCGAATACCCTTTTTTCTCGGCATAATTCCAAAAAGAGCAGTACCCGTCAAACTGCAAATCGATTTGTCCTTCCTGCAATTTTGTTTCCTGTAAACAAAAGAAATCTGCATTCAATGCTTGAAAATCCTCTGCGAAATTCTTACCGACACAGGCGCGCAAGCCGTTGACATTCCATGAAATCAGCTTTTTCATTGCATATATCCTCCTGAAAATCCAACATTTTCTCTCGGCTTATTGTAGCACTATGCACACAAAAAATCCATATCTTTTCATTGACTTTTCAAAATATCTGCTGTAAGATACAACTTGACAGTCTTTTCACAAAGCGGATATGGGGAAGCAGTATGCAATCTACACAAAACAACAAAACGACAGACAAAGTCAGCCTTTGGCATATATTTTTTGACATGTTTGAAAAGGCGGGATTTTTGTTTCTGTTTTTCTTTTTGGTCTATATCGCCGTCTATATGGCGCACACGCAAGGGATGTATTCTGCGGACGGTACAGCATATCTGCCCGCAGGCGGGTCTTCCGTTTTTGACGTCTACATACCCGCCGTATCGCAAACAGACATAAATACAGCAAACGGGAACGTGCAGAATATGCCGCAGAGCGTCGATTTCAGCAAAGCCCCTCAGAGCAGGGAAGAAATCGCCGCGTATTATGCCGCAGTGCTGAACCGCGCCAAAACAGACGCCGCCTCTGTAACGCTCGTGCACAAAACAGGCTCAAATTACAACGGCGTTGTGGAAGCGGGCGGCAACGCGTTTCTTTCTTCCGTGGCAAAATCGCTGATGCGCTCCTTTTTAAAAGAAGAAAATCCGAACACGGTCTTTACCGCACGCAGCGAAATACAGGAAAACTTTATTCCGCGCGGTACAACAAGCCACTTAACCGCCGATGATATTGCGGACGCTGCCTGCAAAGAGGACGGCACCTATTACATTATTTCCGTTCGGTTACAGCCCGACCGAAATCCGAAAGCGGGCTACGGCTCGGGCGCAGTCGGTTCGATTATTACCAAAGAGGAGATTGAAAGCGCCGTAAACGGCAAAATTAAAATGGAAAATTTGGTTTGTGCCTATGACGGCGCCGTGTCGGAAATCAAGGTCGAAAAAGAAAGCGGAAAGCTTGTTGAAATTCACACTTCCCTGCCCATGTATTTACAGTTATCCAGTTTAGGTCTGGACTGCCGAATCGGTCTGCAGTTTGATGAATTTTGGACGGTGCAGTGGTAAAGCCGAATAAAAAAGTAAAAGAAAAGGTTTAACCGCCTTTTCTTTTTTTATTGCCTGTGATAAAATATATAGTGATTTTACGAAGGAAAGGGCGACACATATGCAAAACCCCTGTTTTGAAAAAACAAAGTATTTTATTATCGACATGGACGGTACTTTTTATCTGGACGGCAATCTGATTGACGGCGCAATGGACTTTTTAACCCGCATAAAAGAAATCGGCAAGGATTTTTGCTTTTTTACCAACAACTCTTCCAATAACGTGGCGGTCTGCCGTGAAAAACTGCATAAAATGGGGTGTGACGTACCCGACGGTAAAATTGTAATTTCTTCGCATGTAACCGCGGACTTTTTAAAGCGAAACCGCGCGGGCAAAACGGTGTATCTGCTCGGCAACGAGCGCCTGACTGCCGACTTCCAGGCGGCGGGGATTCCGCTTGTTCGGGAAAACCCCGATATTGTAGTTTTAGGCTTTGACACGACACTTACCTATCAAAAGCTGTGGGACGCCTGCAAATACATTGCGAACGGCGCGGAATATATTGCGACACATCCCGATTTCAACTGCCCGACAGCGGACGGCTTTATGCCCGATACCGGCTCGATGATGGCGCTTATCAAGGCGTCCACGGGAAAAGACCCGCTTGTCATGGGCAAACCGCACAGCTTTACGGTAGACTATTTAACCAATCGCTTTCACTGTGAGAAAGACGAGCTGTGTTTTATCGGTGACCGCTTGGAAACCGATATTTTAATCGGGCAAAAACACAGCATTCCGTCCGTTTTGGTTTTGACGGGTGTGACAGACATGGATTTGTATAAACAAAGCGACATTCGTGCAACGGCGGTAGAGGATTCTTTAAAATCCTTTTCGATGCATATTTGAGGCACGCTATGGGTACAGAAAAAACAAAAGTGGAATTATTTACCGACGGTGCCTGTTCGGGAAATCCCGGCCCCGGCGGCTGGGGCGCAATTTTGCGCTGTAACGGTATAGAAAAAGAGCTGTCAGGCGGCAGTGCACAAACCACCAACAATAAAATGGAGCTGACCGCCGTAATGGAAGGCTTAAAAGCGCTCAAACGTCCGTGCGACGTTACGCTGTATACCGATTCCAAATATGTTTCGGACGGGCTTTCAAAGGGCTGGGCGGCTTCGTGGAAAGCGCGCGGATGGAAGAAGAAGGACGGCAAGCCCGCACTCAATCCTGAACTTTGGGATGCGCTTTTAACGCTTACCGACACACACGATGTAGATATTGTATGGATTAAAGGCCATGCGGGACATCCCGAAAATGAGCGCTGTGATGCAATGGCGGTCTCGGAAACGAAAAAATATACAAAAATTTAACGGAAATTTGTATATAAAAAATTTTTCTCCCATCTTGAACAGATTAGGGGAATATGTTAATATTAAGAATGATAAACCTCGCATATAAAGGATGTGATTTTTTGGCGGATACGACAGTCGCAACACAGGAAGAAAACGTTGGAACCGAAGTGGAGCAACAGGTCGAGAAAGCCTCGGCACAAAACAGACGGTATCTTCGTCTGCGGGAAATGATTGCCTTTTTGCTTACGGCATTCGGTCAAAAAAACTTAAATGAGTTTGTCAACGGAAACCGACAGTTCTTTATGATCAGCTTCCTCGGCATTTCAGGCAGCGCGTACGGCACCATTATGTTTTTGGAAACGCTGTATGACGCAATGGACGACTCCATCTCAGGCTTGATTATTGACCGTACGCGTACGCGTTGGGGCAAACTTCGTCCGTATTTCATTATTTCTACGCCGATTTGGGCAGTGGCAATTTTGATGCTGTTTACCACGCCGTCTTTTTTGACAACACAAACCGCAAAAGTGGTATGGGCAGTTGTCGCGATTTTCGCACACAATCTCGGCATGAGCTATTTCGGTATTTGGCAGATTATGCCGTACGACATTACACCGAACGTCAACGAACGCAACAACTTGCTTGCTTCACAGAAATTTATGGAAATTTTCGGTGCATGGCTTCCCGCGCTTTTGCCGATTCTGATTGACTTTTTACCCAGCAAAACCAACAACGTCATCGGCATGCAGGATGTTTACTCCGGCTATGCGCTGATTATGGTCATTATTTCCGCCGCGACAGCCATTTACGGTTTCTTTGTCATGCGGGAGCGCGTACCGTTGGCATCGCGTGAGCAAATGAAGGAAGTCGGCATTATTGAATCCTTCAAAATTGCTTTAAAAAACCGTCCGATGCTGATTTTACAGCTTAACTACTTCTTTAACGGCTTGAAAGGCATCGGCGCATCCAACGAAAAATTCTTCTGGATGCACAATGCAGGCAAACTGACATATGCCACCATTTCCAGTCTCTTTACAGGTATTCCGCGTTTCATTATCACACCGCTTACGCCGAAGCTGATTCGGAAATTCGGCGCAAGAACCGTCGGTATTGCCGCAGGTATTTTCGGCGGTGCAATGTACGGGCTGATGTACATACTCGGCTACCAGCCTTTAGCAGGTTTTAACTCCGAATTGACATGGGAGACCCCCATCGGCGTTGTTGTCAACTTAGTATACATCACCATCATGCTGACCTTAGCAGGACTCCCGAACGGCGTAATCGATGTTGTCGGTACAGTTTTACAGGGCGATGTATACGATTACGGCGAATGGAAATACGGCGTGCGAAACGAAGCATTGATTGCAACGGTTTCGGGCTATTTCCAAAAGCTTGCCAACTCCATCAACAATGCGCTTTCGGGCTTTGTAATTTCGTGGATTGGCTATGTTGCACATAAAGACGTGTTCGGCAACATTGTCCGTGAAACCGACAATAAGGTATTGCAGGGCTTTTGGTTCATTTTCTGCGTAACCCCCGCAATCGCCCGTTTCCTGTATGGCATTTCGCTGATTTTCTTCAACGTACACGGCAAATTTAAAGCGCAAATGCTTGCGGACTTAGAGGTTCGCCGCAGAGCGCAGGTTCGCCAAATGCAGGCGGATAATAAACCCGCCGACAGCGAATAAGCAATCTCTCTAAAGCAGGTAATATATATTATAATAACCCCCGCTGATTTTACCAAAATGAAATCAGCGGGGGTTATTTGTATATAAGTTTAATGTCTTCGCGTAGGGGCGTGCATTGCGCGCCTGAACAAAGCTGGAGTTCGCAAAAAAATTACGGCTTTGCCGTTACCCTTTTGTCACTTCGTGACATTTTCCCGAAAAGGGAAATCTTCCCCGCCCTACCCATTTGCAATACACCCTGTGTTGTGTGCAATTCTTCGGCTGCGCCTTAGAATGACAAAATTTTTAACCTCTCATTTATAAAACCGTTTGCCCGTATTGATATTGGCTTTTCTTGCCTGGCTATGCTGTTCACGGCGCGGGATGTTATAAATTCTTCCGTCCTTTTGAAAATGTGCGCCCGTCTGCTGAAACCAAAACGGTATATTTCGTTGCACGCACTGCGTCCGAATCTGCAAAACCCAGTCGTAATCACATAAGCGCGCCTGTGCGCCCGACTCCCCTGCCGCCGTCACGCCCTCGATTTCCGCCGTTAAAAACCGTTCCAAATCAATCGGTTCTAAAAGCGGTGAACAGACAATTTCCTTGTGCTTTGCCTTTGCGGACAGTAAATACGGCAGTCGGTAATCGGCACGCTCCTGATTTTCCACCGTACAACAAACCACCACATTGTCGTATCCGTCGCCCCAATCGGACGGCACGCACCGCATAAAACGGTCAATCCGTTTGGTGATAAACAAAAATGTACAATCGCTCCGCTCCCGAATCATATCCCAAGCTTCTTGCCGCCACGCATCCGCATCTTCCAACAAAAAATCTGAGGTAAAGCAGGTGTAAATGCACGTCCCCGACGGGATTTTATAATTGCCGCTGCGGTCTTTTTTCACAGGGAGATTGAAATTCTGCGTTTTATGCACCTCGGCACTGTTTCGGTCATACCGTGCATCGCTTCTGTACACATAGCAATGCTTACAGCCTGTGCTGATTTTATGACAGCCATGCCAAAGATTCCATGTTGCGGAACGCATACGGTGCTCTCCCCTTTTTATCGGTATTTCGGATTTTTGTGTGCCCCCGCAGGATTTCGAGAATTTTTCATTCTGAGCGAAGAATCGCACACAGCACAACATAAAACAGAAAATCGTAGGGAACGACCTTAAGTGTCGTTCCGTAAAATTTCATCGGATTTCGGCGTGCGCGTAGGGACGAATTTCCACATCCGTCTGCGGGTGGATGAAGGCATCCGCCCCTACGGGGTTTGTGCCGTTTTATTATTCTGAGCCGCGCAGGGACGCACATTGTCTACGGGTTGTCTTCAAATACGCCCCAATGTCCGCCTTACAGCTTTTCTACCTTTAGCATATTCGTCGTACCCGAAACGCCCAGCGGAATACCCGCTGTAATGACTACAAGCTCACCGCGGTTTACCAAGCCGTTTTTCACAGCGACCTCGACGGCGTGGGAGAAGAGTTCATCCGTGCTCTTTTTCTCCTCACACATCAGCGGTACAACACCCCAGGACATACTCATTTGACGGCAAACCGTCTCGTTGGTTGTACAGCCGACTATCATGGACTGCGGACGGTGTTTGGAAATCATGCGCGCTGTTGACCCGCTCTTCGTCACGGTGATAATCGCCTTTGCGCCGAGATCGTGCGCCGTTGTCACAGTGGCATGGGAAATGGCATTGGTGATACTCTTGTTTTCCTCGCGTACCGATTTAAAGTCCGTTACATAATCAATTTGCCCTTCGGTGCTTTCCGCAATGAGCGCCATGGTTTCCACCGACTCCACAGGATGCGCGCCCGCCGCCGTTTCGCCCGACAGCATAATAGCAGAAGTCCCGTCATAAATCGCATTGGCAACGTCTGTGATCTCCGCACGTGTGGGGCGCGGATTGGTAATCATGGATTCCAGCATCTGCGTAGCGGTAATCACCTGCTTACCTGCGCTGTACGCCTTTTTGATAATACGCTTCTGAATAGACGGAATCATTTCAAAGGGAATTTCCACACCCATATCGCCGCGTGCAACCATCACGCCGTCCGCTTCATTGATAATTTCGTCAATATTCTGCACGCCGTCCATATTTTCAATTTTGGCGATGATACGGACATTTCGCCAGCCGAGCGCATTTGTGAATTTGCGCAAATACGCAATATCCGCCGCAGAACGCACAAACGATGCGGCAATGAAATCGAATCCTAACTTTGCACCGAATTCCAAATCGGACATATCGCGTTCCGAAAGATACGGCATGGAAAGCTCCACCCCGGGCACATTCACGCCTTTGCGGTCAGAAAGCACACCGCCGTCTGTCACCGTGCAGACAATATCCGTTTCACCGACCTGCTTTACCGTCATGGCAACCAGTCCGTCGTTAATGAGAATCCGCGTACCGACGGTCACATCGCCGGGCAACCCCTTAAAGGATACGTTCGCAACAGTTGCATCGCACTCCACCTCACGGGTGGTCAGCGTATATTCCGCGCCTGTTTGAATTTCCACAGGCTTGTGGTCACGGAACAGCCCCAAGCGAATTTCGGGACCTTTGGTGTCAAGCATAGTCGCCACAGGCAGACGCAGTTTTTCCCGCACGGCGACAACATCGCGAAACCGTTTTTCGTGCGTATCGTAATCGCCGTGTGAAAAGTTAAACCGTGCCACATTCATGCCCGCACGCATCATTTTTTCCAATATTTCAGGTCGGTCCGTCGCAGGCCCGACTGTACAAATAATTTTTGTTTTGCGCATATACGTCACCTTTCAAAATGCAGTTCCTGTCAGAAAAAAACGAAAACCGAAAAATACTTTTTCTTCTGTGAATTTAGAATTTCCAAATTTTCCACATATATAGTATATATTAAATTTTGTCAATCGTCAAGGGAACAGATGCATTTTTCCTCGGCGGCGCGCCGAGTTACGGCTTCGCCATTACTCTTTTGCCCCTACGGATTGTGGATTGCATTAAGATTGTACAAATTTTGCGGGTGATTCATGAATCACCCCTACCGTTTGTGCGGTTATTTTACATACCGTAGAGACAGCCCTCGCGGCTGTCCGTTTTCGGACGCGCAATGCACGCCCCTACGGTCAAACAGTTATTCTATAGACCAGCCCGCTCGGAAGTTCAATCGGCCAAAATGATAAGAATCTTTTTGACAAACCGAATACATTCTGTTATGATTATCGCATCGCCGAAATTTGTATCACATAACACAAGGAGTGTATTTATGCAAATCAAACAGGAAAATTACAACGGAACCAATATTGCAATTATTTTCGGCGAAGAGAAAATCATAACAGATGCACAATCCGCCTTGGATTTGGCAATGACCGTAAAATACGAAACAGGCGCAACGCGCATCGTGATTCCCAAAGGGGCAATCTGTGAAGACTTTTTCATTCTCAGCAAAGGGCTTGCAGGCGAAGTTCTGCAAAAGTTTATAAATTATCATATAAAAGCCGCAATTTACGGCGATTATTCCAAATACACCAGCAAACCGCTGAAGGATTTTATTTACGAATCCAATCACGGAAACGACTTCTTTTTTGTCGCTTCGCAGGAAGAAGCCATACAAAAGCTGGCTCAAACACAATAAAAACAAGATACAAATTTCGGAGAATCAGGCGGTTGTTGAAAAGCACTGCCTGATAAATTATTTATAAAGGAGAACAGTCAAATGATTGAAAATCATCCGAAACAGCTTGCCGCCATGCGGGAATTTCACAAAGGCAACCGCACCGAAGGATTAAAGTTACAGGAAGAATTTGCTGTGGAATTTCGGGAAGAATACAAAAACAAGGACCATTGCCCCTGTAAAAAGGCTTGCCGTTACCATGGGAACTGCAGAGAATGTGTAGCGATTCACCGTGCACACGGTGAACACGTACCGAACTGCCTGCGCCCGATGCTGAATGCTAAATTCAAAAGTTTATCGGCATTGACAGAGCATACGCTTGCAAATGAAATTGAACCCCAAAAGGAAATTTTGCGGAAATAAAGGCGGGAACTCGGCGGGCGCACGTTCTCTACGGAGTTACGCAAAATTGTCATTTTGTACCGCAGGCGAAGAATCTCCCACGGCACAAAGTGGATTTGACGCACGCATAGCGGGCGAACATAGTTTGCCCTTACAGTGTAGGGCGCGGAAGATTTCCCTAATAGGGAAAATGTCTGCGAAGCAGACAATAGGGTAATGGCGAAGCCGTAACTTGCTCGCGCCGTTTTTTCGTTGTGCGGATTTTCGGTTTGCTCGGGCGAGCGTGGAAACCCGCCCCTACGGAGTTCGTGTGTTACCATTGGTTTATGAAAAATCCGACTGTATCATTTATACATCGTCCCCGGCAAAACGGCATAATCGGGCGCACTGTGCGGGATGGCGTGTTCAGAGAGCAGGCTCGCGTTGAAAATACCGTTTTTGCCGTATCTTGAACGAATTTCCAATACGGTTTTGTCGATTTGTTCCTGCTGTTCATGTCGGGAAAAATCCGAAAACAAATCGGTTTGCACAGGCGTATTTGCACCGATTAAGTTTATCGCCCGTACCGTGACAGCACGCACAGGCAATTCCCAGCGGTACATGTCCGAAAAAAGTCGGAATGCAGACTGTGCAATTTCCATCGGGCTTTGCGTCGGTAACGGCACGGGATGCTGAAACTGCCGCACAAACAGCGCACTGTTTTTTACCCCGACCTGTACGACGGTTGCCGCGAGTCCCTCTGTATGCAGTCGCCTGCCGATTTCCTGCGATAGCGACAGCATCACCAACCATACCTCATATGGCTCTTTCAAATCATAAATGCACGTTGTGCCGTGTCCGATACTTTTGGAAACAGGCTTGAAACCGTCGGGACACACACGCGAATTATCCAAACCGTTGGCGTACCGCCAAAGCTCCTCGCCTGCTTTGCCGAACACATTTTTCAAAAAAGCTACATCGCAAGCCGCCAACTGTCCAATAGTATGCACGCCGTATCCCATTAAACGTTTCATGGTTGCTTTTCCGCATCCGAGCATAGCGCCCACAGGCAAATTCCAAATTTTTTCCCGAAAATCCGATTTACCGATGACCGTCACCGCATTCGGTTTTTTTAAATCCGAACCGAGCTTGGCAAACACCTTGTTAAAAGAAACCCCCACGGAAACGGTAAGTCCCAATTCCTGTAAAACGGTTTGCCGAATCTTGTTTGCAATTGATGCCCCTTCGCCGAACAGCGTTTGTGAGCCTGTCACATCCAGCCAAGCTTCATCCAATCCGAACGGCTCAATCGCATCTGTGTAGCGGCGGTAAATGTCCCGTACCATCGCGGCATATTTCGTATACCGTTCAAAGTGCGGCGGCACAACCACTAAATCACGGCACTTCTCTTTCGCCTGCCAAAGCGTATCGCCTGTTTTCACCCCGTACGCTTTTGCCTGCTCGGACTTTGCCAAAACAATGCCGTGCCGTGTTTCCACAGAACCGCCGACGGCAATAGGTTTTCCGCGCAGAGACGGTTCATATAAGCACTCAATTGATGCATAACAGTTATTGATGTCACTGTGTAAAACAGCGCGTTCCATAGGCGTGTCCCCCTGACTTTTTATATTCCCATTATACAGAACATTTGTTCTGTTGTCAAGAGAAAGATACTGCCTGCCGCCGATACCAAAAAAACGTATTTCCTGCTCTCTTCCTTTACACACGCATAAAAATGTGTTAAAATTATAAAAATAAATAAAACAGAGAGGTGCTTTATGGCAACCCGTACATTAGAACATTTTCGTGCCGAACACAATATTTGGCGAAAAGATTTGTCAGAGGAACTCGGAATCAGCGAAGAAGCGCTGCAACGGCTTGAAATGTCGGGCGATATACCTGACAGTATTGCACAAAAGCTCACAGAATCCTATCAACTGCCCGCCGACTATTTTACAGAAGATATAGACATGGTACGTGCAGAGCGTGCGGCATCACTGCGCAAAGACCCGAAAAAACCGCTCGTGTATTTCTTTGCGGTATCCTTTATATGGCTGTTAATTATCACGGCGGTTCAGTATGTTGTGCAGCTGCCGCTTCGGGTTGCGAACACCCTGGATTATGCGTCCGTTCCCGTATTTTCATATATTGAGGATATATGCGTCAATGTGATTACGGTATTTTCGGGCATTTATCTCGGTTCTTATTTATTGAAAAAAAGCAATTTTCGCGGCAGCATAGCGGATTTTGAATTCCTGTATCCATACCTGCCGAGCGTCGCCATTGGTTGGGTGTCAGCTTTAGCTTCCATTTTCATCAGCAATTTTACACCGGAAAATATTTCTCTTGACGTTTTTAACAGAGGTGCCTTTGCGGCAACTGTAGCCCTTTCGGTCATCGGCATACTTTTGCAGGTAGTGTTTCTTGGATTTTTCCTGAATACAGCAGCATATGCAGAAGGTAAGCAAAAGGATAAACATCTGAAAATTCTGTGCGCAATTGTGCTCGGTTCGCAAATCCTTTCCTATATTTTCATGATGATTCGCGGAAATTTCTTTGTTGCCGATGCGCTTATATGGGTCAGCCGTATTCTTTCCCTGCTGTTACTGCTCGGCACGCTGTACGGCGTATGCTTCGGCGCAAAAAGGATGCCGCATCTCAAAACGGTTTGGTATATTGTTTTACCGATTGCCGCCATTGTATTGCCCACACTGTTCAGCATTCTCCATGATCTGACCGCTATCTGAAATAAACCGGTCCATAATACACACACCCAAAGGGCACGGAGAATTTTCATTTAACAAAGCACATACGACCAAACACCGTGTTTGGTCGTATGTGCTAAACCGAAGACAGGTAAAACCCGATTCAGCTTATAAAGCATTAAAAAATCCCCGCATGCTGTAAAAACAGTTTGCGAGGATTTTCATATTAGAAAGTATACTGTAATATTCTCCGAAACACGCAAAAATCTTTTGTTTAGCGTGCCTTATAAGAGTATGGATTACAAAATCAAACTCTCGGCAATCTGCCGTTTGTAGTTTAAAAATTCCGCGGACAAATTGAAATCGTGCGGACGCGGGCGCGGCTCGCATATGGGAATTTCGCGAATAATTTTTCCGGGCTTTCCCGACAAAATACAAATGCGGTCAGAAAGCTTGACAGCTTCGTCCGTATCGTGCGTGATGAACAGCGTGGTTAATTCAATTTCGCGCATAATTTCAAGATACCACTCGTGCATCGCGCTTTTGGTAATGGTATCCAGCGCGCTGAACGGCTCGTCCAACAGGGCAACCCCATCAGACGCAAGATAGGTGCGCAGCAATGCCGCGCGCTGGCGCATACCACCCGAAAGCTGTTTCGGGTATTTTTTCTCCGTCCCCTGTAAGCCGAATTTCTGAAAATAGGCCGCGGTTTTTTCACGCGCCTGTTTTTTCGGCATACCGCGGATAATCAGCGGCAGGGCGACATTATCTACAACCGTGCGGTACGGCAAAAGCAAATCCTTTTGCAGCATATAGCTGATTTTCCCAGGTCTTCCCGTAATGGATTCGCCGTTTAAAAGCACCTGTCCGCAGTCGGGCGTCATCAGTCCCGAAAGGATGTTGAACAGCGTGGTTTTACCCGCGCCGCTCACACCCAACAGGCAGACAAGCTCGCCTTTTTTCAATGTGAAATCCACATTTTCAAGTACTTTGTTTCCGCCGAAGCTTTTTGAGATTCCGCGTGCTTCCAACAAATCGGAATTAGGAGAGATAGGCATTTGAATACCCCGTTCCCGCAGGCAATTCTTTTTCGATTAAGCCCTGTTCCCAAAGCCACGCATAAAACGCATCCCAGCGCGCGGGGTCAATGTAGCCCCACTGCGAAACCTCTGCCTTATACTGCTTGGAAATCCATTTTTGGCTTTCGGTCACTAAGGTTTCAGAACCCTTCAAAGAGCCTGTATCATCGCCGTCAATCAAAATCTGTGCCGCTGCTTCGGGGTTGTCTATCGCAAATTCGTAGCCCTTTTTGAGTGCGCCGAGCAGTGCTTTGGTCGTTTCGGGATGTTCATTTATATAGGCGTTATTGCCAATCAGCACGGGGGTGTAATAATCAAACACGGGATTGACGTCTTTAAAATCGAAATAGTCAAATTCCGCATCGGCAAGCGTTGCGGCAATCCCGCCCCACGCATAGAACACCCAAATCGCGTCCGTAAGACCTGCGCTTAGTGTTCCCGCTTCATCTGTAAAGTTGTTCGGAATCAATTTAACCTTAGAGAAATCGCCGCCGTCGGTTTCCACAACGGATTTAAGCATCGCCTGTTCAATCGGGGAATCCCAAGTGGCATAGGTATGATTTTCCAGCCCGCGCGGTTTGTCAAGCCCCTCGCCTTTACGGGAAAGAATGCCCGACGTATTGTGCTGTAACAGTGCCGCGACTGCCGTAATATTGAGCGGTTCCTCTGTGGCGAACGCCGCCGCAAGCGTATCCTGAAATTCAATGGCGAACTGTGCCTGCCCTGCGGCACACATGGCGGCGGCGCCGTTTTGAGACGGCTGTACAACCGTTACGTCTAAGCCCGCATCTTTAAAATATCCTTTTGCGAGCGCCACATAAATGCCTGTGTGGTTGGTATTCGGCGTCCAGTCCAAGGACAGTGTGATTTTTTGCAATTCCTTATTTTCATCTGTATTTGTGCCGCAGGCGGCAAGAGAGAACAGCAGTACCGCGCACAAAAGCACGGCAATGACTTTTTTTATATGTTTCATTTCGTTTTCTCCGTTTCTTTTCGCTCCCAAGGCATAACGAGGGCTTTCACGCCCATTACACCCCACATTAAGAGCAGACTAATCAGCGTGATAAAAATTATCACGGAAAACATTTTGTCAAACGCATACGCTTTTTGCACGCGGGTCATATATACGCCCAAGCCCTCAAAGCCACCGAGCCACTCGGCAATCACCGCACCGACCACGGCATAAGAAGCGGACACCTTTAAGCCCGCAAAAAACGAGCCGAGTGCCGAGGGGAATTTTATATACCGAAAAATTTTCACACGCCCCGCACCCATACTGCGCAAAAGATTCACCGCATCGGGGTCGGCACTGCGGTAGCCGTCCAACAGGCTTACGGCAATCGGGAAAAAGGTGGTCAAGACCACGAGTGTAATTTTCGGTGCCATACCGAAGCCCATCCACAGCACCAAAAGCGGTGCTACAGCAATTGTCGGTACGGTCTGTGTAATGACCAACAGCGGATACAGCGCTTTATAAAGCGTCGGAAATCTGTCCATCAGCGTTGCGAGCAAAAATGCCAGCAAAACCCCGAACAGCAGACCTAAAAAGGCCTCTGTCAAGGTGACGGCGGCATGGCGCATCAGCGTCGGAAAATCCCCGACGAAAGCCTGTGCCACTGCGCGCGGTGACGGCAGCATAAACGACGGCACCCATGAAAAGCCCGTTGCCGCCGCCCAAATCAGCGCAACGGTCAAAAGCGTAAGTACAGGGGACGCTTTACTGATGATGCTTGGTAACTTTTTTGTCAATGGTTAATACACCGCCCTCTGGTTTGTATACCACCTTCACATATGCGGAAACGGACGGCGCACCCGCACGGATTGCAACGTGCTGGCACTCCTTGACAATTTCCATCAGTTGGTCGTAGCTGTCGCCCTCAACCGTGGTTTCAAACGGACCGACATAACAGTTTAAGCCCGTACTTTTGATGTAGGCGATAACCTCGTCTACAATGCGAATCAATTCGTCCTCGCTCTGCACATCGGGCAGAACCTGAATCGCGATACTTGCCTGCATAATTTTTACCTCCGAATTTTAGCTGAAAGAAACTTCAGCCGTAAAATGAAAAAGTCTTACGATATCTGCATACCGTAAGACTGTAATTGTATTCGCAACAAGCTTCCTACGGCGGCATTACCCGCATCAGGTTATAGGGTCAAAGAAGCATGCATTCTTTATCTCAGCCGACTTCGCGTCAGCCCCCCTGTGTATGAGATTTTTCATAAGACTTTAAGGAGAGTATACGGCAAACCAAAAGAATTGTCAAGCCCTGTCCTGCGGATTGCTGTTTCTTTTGTGAAAACGATTCTGTTCGGGCGATTTGTGAATCGCCCCTACGGGCTTGGCGGAAATAACAACCAAAATGACAGAATTGTAAGTTGAAATTCACCAAAGTGTAAGAAAGCTTTTATAGAATGGTGTCATCAAAGGCGAAAAGCCCTCGAAAGGAGACAACACAATGGAAATTGTAAGAGTTGAGCATCTCTCAAAGGTTTACGGCAAAGGCGACACCGCCGTGCGCGCGTTGGACGATGTTTCATTTTCAATCGAACAAGGACAGTTCGTGGCAATTGTCGGCCCGTCGGGTTCGGGCAAATCCACGTTACTGCATATTTTAGGCGGTGTAGACACCCCCACAAGCGGTAAGGTACAAATCGGCGATACGGATATAAGCAAATTAGATGAAACCGCGCTCGCCATTTTCCGCAGACGGCAAATCGGTCTGATTTACCAGTTTTACAATCTGATTCCGATTTTAACCGTGGAAGAGAATATGACGCTCCCGCTCTTATTGGACGGCAAAAAGCCAGACCGTCAAATACTCCACACTTTGGTATCGACGCTGGGGCTTTCCGAGCGTCTGCACCACCTGCCCAATCAGCTTTCGGGCGGTCAACAGCAACGCGTTTCCATCGGCAGAGCGCTCCTCAACAATCCCGCGCTGATGCTTGCCGACGAACCGACAGGCAATTTGGACAGTGAAAACAGCAAAGAAATTATCGCGCTGTTACGCCGCTTTAACCGCGAATTCAAGCAAACGGTTGTCATCATCACACACGATGAACGCATTGCCCTTTCTGCCGACCGCGTCATTTCGGTACAGGACGGCAAAATCGTCAGAGACGAGGTGCGTGTACCGTGAACATCGTCAACAAATTAACGCTTCGTCACTTAAAAGAAAATAAAAAACGAACCGTCATTACGGTAATCGGCATTATTATATCTGTCGCGATGATTACCGCTACCTGTGTATCGGTGACCTCTTTACTCAGCCTTTTGGAAAAGTCCACCCTCTATAACAGCGGTGACTGGCACTGCCAGCTTTCGCTTGTGACGCCGACGCAGGTGCAGACGCTGTCGGAAAATCGGGATTTGAAATATGTTGCGGTTTACACGGGACATGAAGAAGAGGGCTACGGCTTTAATATCCACAACAAAGAGCGGGAATCGCTCGGCGTGGGCAGTATCGGCGCGGGCAACCGCGATTATTTCTCGGCATTTGTGACAGCACCCTACACGGGCAATGTGCCGTCCAACGAAAATGAGATTATGGTTACGCAGGATTTTCTCCAAAAAAACAAATTGGATTGGAAAATCGGCGATATTGTGACCTTGGACATCGGCAAACGCACACAAATTTCCGAGGACGGCGAACAGGAGCCTGTATTCGGCAAATACAGCATCGGCGAAACATTCCAAAGCCTCGGCGAAAAAAAGTTCACTGTCGTCGGCATTTTGCAGACAAAAAACGAACCGACCAGAAGCATTCCGATTTTGCGGGGACTCGCCGCAGGCGAGGGCAACGACGCTTCCGTATTTATCACCGCAAATACTTTAAGCGGCGATACGGAATCCCTAATCAAAAACGCCGTGCAGGCCGCAGGCATTTCGGAAGAAACCATGAACTTTCACAAAGACCTGTTCCGCTACAACTTGATTCTGCGCGACGCCGACCCTGCAATGACGACGATATTCGGTTTTTCCGCCATCATTTTGGTCATTATTGTCATTGCATCCGTGATGCTCATTTACAATGCATTCGGTATTTCCATTTCCGAGCGGTCACGGTATCTCGGTATGCTCGCCTCGGTCGGCGCCACCCGTGCACAAAAACGGAATTCCGTCTATTTTGAAGGCGCGGTGCTGGGACTTATCGGTATCCCCTTGGGCTTCGGCGCAGGTATTTTGGGTATGTTTATCACCTTCAAATGCTTACAGCCGTTGATTGCGGAATCGGGCTTAAATGTAAACGATTCCACAACATTAGTTTTGGATTTTCCGTGGTGGATTTTGCCTGTGATTGCGGTGGTCAGTGTGATTACCATTGCCGTTTCCGCCGCCATTCCCGCAAAGCGTGCATCCAAAACCACGCCGATTGATTCACTTCGGCAAAATACGGATATCAAGGTTAAAGTAAAGCATTTGCGTTCCCCGCGCATTGTACGGATGATTTTCGGCTACGAGGGCGAGCTTGCCTATAAAAATATGAAGCGCAACGGCAAAAAATCCCGCGTAATTACAAGCTCTCTGGTACTGTCCATCATTCTGTTTTTATCCGTAAATACCTTCTGTTCCATGTTTATGGAAGCCAATAAAATGTCCTCGGATATCCCCTACCAAATCTCCGTCATCGTGACCAAAGACAATGCGGCACGGTTTCGAACGGATGCCGCAAAATTAGATACCGTAGACAAAATGTACGGTGTACAAACTTTGATGTTTCAGGATGTTCACACGGACAAAGCACATATCAAACGTGCTTATGCCGATCAATACGCCGACAAAAACTTCACGGTATTTGTCGCGGTGGTAGACGATACAGATTTCAATGCATTCTGTCACGAAAACGGTATGGATTATAAGGCCTTTTACGATACCTCTGCAGGACTGCCGATTTTACTGCTCAACAGCAAAGACCAAACAGAAACCGCCGCAAAGGTTTTTGAAGACAGCATTGTCGGCACAAACATCGCTTTGAGTGAAGACGGAACTCTGCCACAGCTGAACATAAAAGGTCTTGCCAGCTATAAAAACAGTGACAATTACTGCTATAAGCTGATTCCCGCAGGCATCATCGGCGCCTATGCACCGAAAAGTGCGGTAGAAGAAAAAGAGCTGATGGGTTCAGATATGGTCGGGTTTGAAACGGACGACCACGAAAAGCTTTATAACGATTTAATGCTGCTCGGCGAAAGCGGTGAATATAATAAAATCAATGTCGTGGATTATCAGGACCAAATGAAAATGATGAACTCCACACTGATGATTTTACAGGTTTTCATTTACGGCTTTATCGCGCTGATGACGCTGATTGCGGCGGCAAACATTTTCAACACCGTTTCCACAAGCATTGACCTGCGCCGCAAGGAATTTGCAATGCTCAAATCCGTAGGCGTCACGCCGAAAGGCTTCCGCCGTATGTTACAGTTTGAAAGTCTGTTTTACGGACTGAAAGCGTTAATTTTCGGTTTGCCTATCAGTATCGGCATCAGCTTCGGGATGTGGTCAGTATTAAACGACGGTCAGATTGTCATTCCGTTCCATCTCGACTGGCGAATTTATCTCGGCGTGACTGCCGCAGTATTCCTGATTGTCGGACTTTCCATGCTGTACTCCACAGCAAAGGTCAAGAAGGATACCATTATTTCTACGCTGAAATCGGAGATTATTTAATTCTTTTTTCTACCTACCTCCCCCTTTTTATATATACACTATACACAGCAAACCGCGCAGAGCAGAAATGTTCTGTGCGGTTTGCTGTTTTGGGCACAATTTTTGTCATTCTGAGCGGAGCGAAGAATCTCACACAGTACAAGGTAAATTTGATAATTCGTAGGGAACAACCTCTGTGTTGTTCCGTTGGATTGTGCAAATTTTTCTCTCCCTCCGTCATTTTTCTGCAAAAAATGCCACCTCCCTCGGAAGTCGGAAAAATGCGGGCGGATGAAGGCATCCGCCCCTACAACTTGTAGGGAACGACCTCTGTGTCGTTCCGAGAAGACACAGCAGATTTTGACGGGCGCTTCGTGAAGCGCCCCTACGATTGGTGCGTTGTTTTAAACATACCGTAGGGACATCCCTCGCGGCTGTCCGCTTTCGGGCGAACGAGTTCGCCCCCTACGGGTTGTGCATCACCATTGATTCCCGCAAAGATTTTCGCGGATGCTGTGTTTTTTCGCATACTGCGGACAGGAGTTGCATAGTTATGTGTAGAAACATATATACAAGCGAGGAGAGGTTGAAATGGACTTTTGCAAAAATACAAACGCACTGAACAATCGGCGCGTGCTGTTTGAGGGCGCCGCCGAGCAGCCCGTCGACAGCGACATCACCCTGCCCGAATATTTCCCCGATGTGGTGCGCGTGCTGAAATGCACGCTCACGCCGCGCATTACAGGCGTGCAGGGCACATCGGACCGCATTACGGCGGAAGGCTCGGCGCTTTTGCGCATTTTATATCTGAGCGAGGAAAACTGCGTGCGCTGTTTTGAACAAAACATTCCGTTTTCGAAATATGCCGAATGCAAAGCGGCGGAAAATGCCTGCGTCAGCGCGCATGCCAAAACAGGCTATGTCAACTGCCGTGTGCAGTCTCCGCGCCGTATAGACATTCACGGCAGTATTTCGATTGCCTTTTCTATGTATTGCCGCGAAAGCACGCCCCTCATTTGCGGCTGTACGGGCGGCGGCGTACAAACCCGCAAAGTGCAAATGCGTTACAGCAATCTTACGGGCTGTACGGAAAAGCTGTTTTCGATGCACGAAACCTTAGAGCTTGGGACAGCAAAGCCATCTATCGCGCAAATCGTGAAATGCGATGCCGCCGCGCTTTTGGAGGATATCAAGCTTGTGGCAGGCAAGGCGCTCGTAAAAGGCGAACTGATTGTACGCACGCTGTATATCGCCGACGGCGAAGAAAACGATATTCAAACCATGGAGCATTCTATGCCCATCAGCCAAATTATTGAAATCGACGGTGTCGAAGAGGACTCCACAGCGGATGCAGTGCTGACCGTTTCCGCTCTGGAAATCGCCGCAAAGACCGATGCGACAGGCGCACTGCGGCTGTTGGACACAAGCGTATATCTTTGCGCACAGCTTTCGCTGTATGCGGAATGTGAATCCGATGTGATTACGGACGCCTATTCCACGCAATATGAAATCGATTTGCAAAAGCGCAGTGTGGAATTCCGAAGCATCTGCGACCGCTTCTCAGACACCTATCTGTGCCGCGGCACGCCCGACACATCCGGCTGCGGCATCGGACAGATTGTCGATATGACCTGTCAGGAGCTGCAGTATTCCGCCGATATGCAGGACAGCACTCTGCGCATTCAAGGCACGGTGCGCATCGGGCTTTTATACCGTGACCGCGAAAATCAATGGGGCTTTACCGACCGCAGCTTTGATTTCACCTATACACGTGCGGTGGCGGCGTCGGGCGGGCATCTTCTCTGCGAACCGCACATCACCGTCAGCGGCGTCAGCTTTCTGTTGGGCGCGGAGGATAAGGTAGACGCCCGCGTTGAATTGGACATCAGCGGCGTGGTATTCTCAGCACAAACCGTGCAGGCAGTCGCGGACATTCAAATTGACGAAGAGAACCGCAAACGGCAAAAGTATGCCGCCCTCACGATTTATTTTGCGCAGGAGGGCGAAAGCATTTGGGATATTGCACGGCGCTACAATACCACCGCAGAAGCCATCGCCGCAGAAAACAAGCTGTCCGGTGACACGGTGGAAGCCAAATGCAAACTGCTGATTCCGAGAGTTTGAGGAGGAACATCAAAATGGAAAAACGAAGCATTTACAATGATATTGCCGAGCGCACGCAGGGCGACATTTACGTCGGTGTGGTCGGTCCCGTGCGCACAGGAAAATCCACCTTTATCAAGCGGTTTATGGACACACTCGTGCTCCCGAATATTGAAAGCGGCGCGATGCACGACCGCGCGGTCGATGAAATGCCCCAGTCCTCGGCAGGGCGCACCATTATGACGACGGAACCGAAATTCATCCCCGAAAACGCTGTGGAAGTGCATCTGCCCGACAACGCATCTTTTTCCGTACGCATGATAGACTGTGTCGGCTATATTGTGCCAAGCTCCCTCGGCTATATTGAGGGCGACAAACCGCGCATGGTCAACACCCCGTGGTTCGACCATGAAATTCCGTTTGACACCGCCGCCGAAATCGGCACACAAAAGGTCATTACGGAGCATTCCACCATCGGTTTGGTGGTGACCACGGACGGCAGTATTTCCGACATTCCGCGCGAAGAATATGAGGAAGCGGAAGCGCGTGTCATCCGCGAATTAAAGGCGCTTGACAAACCGTTTGTGGTACTGCTCAACTGCACCTATCCGCAGTCGGACAGCGCCGGACGGCTCGCGGAACAGCTGTGTGCGCAATACGAAGTCCCCGTACTGCCTGTGAACTGTCTGGAGCTTACGGAAAGCGACATTAAAGAAATTCTCACACAGGTGCTGTTTGAATTTCCGATTCGGGAAATTGCGGTAGACTTCCCCTCTTGGCTTGTGTCTTTGCCCGCCGAGCATAGGCTGCGCACCGCCGCCTATGCGGCAGTCAGCGCCGCTTCGGAGAAAATGAATCTCGTCCGCGATGTGGCAATTCTTACGGAAGAACTGAAAGGCTGTGAATACATTACGGACGCGAAAGTCAGCGCCATGCAGTTGGGGCAAGGCACGGCGTGGATTTCCGTCACGATGAACGGCGATTTGTTCTATCAGGTTCTGGCGGAAAAAACAGGCTTGGAAATTGACGGTGAGCAAAGTCTTGTGACGCAGATGTGTGCCCTTGCCGCCATGAAGAAAGAATACGAAAAGCTGAAATGCGCCCTTGATGAAGTCGAAGCCACAGGCTACGGCATTGTAATGCCTTCCATTGATGAGCTGACGCTTGACGAACCCGAAATTGTTAAGCAGGGCGGGCGGTACGGCGTTAAGCTTTCCGCCTCGGCACCGTCCATCCACATGCTCAAAGCCAACATTCAAACCGAGGTGGCGCCCATCGTCGGCAGTGAAAGTCAGTCCGAGGAATTGGTGAAATATTTGCTCAAGGAGTTTGAGGAAGACCCGACCAAAATTTGGGATTCCAATATTTTCGGCAAGTCCTTAAACGAATTGGTCAATGAGGGACTGCGCAACAAGCTGTTCCATATGCCGACAGATGCGCGTATGAAGCTGCAAGAGACCTTAGAGCGCGTCATCAACGAGGGCTGTAACGGACTGATTTGCATTATTTTATAAGCGGATTTCAAAAAAAACAGGGCGGTTCACACGAACCGTCCTGTTGTGTTTCTATAAATCGGACGGAACAACACAGAGGTTGTTCCCTACGCACAAATTTACCGTGTGCTGTGTAAGCTTCTTCGCTGCCGCGCAGAAGGAGCAGGGCTTCTCACGCAAGCTCTGTATACCGTTCCACTTTCATTTTCAAACCGTACTTTTTGCGAAGCCCGGCAATTTCCGCCATCATTTCCGACTTATGGTGTATGTCAATCGCCTCTTGGTTTTTCCAGCAGTCAATCAGCAAAACAGATTCCCTGTCTTCCATCGGGAAGAAGTACTCGTACCGTACATTTCCCGCTTCGGCGCGGATTCTCTCCACAAGTCCCGAAGACACCATCTCTTCTGCGAATTTTCGTGCACTGCCGTTTTTTCCCGTGTATAAAATATTTACTGTAATCTGCAAACCATCTGCTCCCAACATTTTAATTTACAAAATCGGAATATACAATATCTGTCGTAGTCTGCCCTGTGCCGCGTACAGAAACGATTGCAACCATTAAGCCGAGAGACAGGTCATTCACAAAATGCAGACGAATGGATTCTACGCCGCCGGCGGACAGTGTAACCGTCAGCAAAATATCCGAAACCTGACTTGTCATATCGCTTACAGTGACTGCCGTTCCTATCTGCGTTTGCATTTCCTTGCGCACCTCAGACGCAGTCGGAAAAGCCGCGGTCACCTTGGAAAGGGTCTGCGACCCGTTTTTCTGCGGATTCTTACAGTCATGTAACCGAATGTATAAAACATTGCCCTCCTGACGGTAGTCGGTAATATCACTTTCGGTCAACGTAAACGCCTGTAAATCATAGTGACCGACAGGCGATTTGTCACCCGCGCGCACCGTATAGCGCTGTGCCCCTGTCCCGAGAAAGGCGCCGACAACCGAATTCACATTAGCTGACGGGTCAACCCCCTGAATCACTTTATTCAATACGTCTGTCGCACCGCCCAAATCCACATCTTTTGTGATGTTGCAACGCCCCTCTACTGTGTAACTGCCTGCCAAAGCTTGTTTTGTGTGCGTCCGCAGCAGCTCCGCCGCCTGTGCTTTCGTATAAGTCGGTGTGCCGAGCGTTTCCCGTTCACCCGTTACTGTATTCACGAGCACAGTCCCGCGTGCACCGGACGCAGTCTACAAAATCCAGCGCGCATCCGTCGCGGTTAATCTGCCGTCCCCGTTACAGTCTAACACTTGTAAATCCGCTGTCCGATAAGTCCGCACGCCCGACGCCGTCTGTAATGCCCAGCGCGCATCCACGGCGGTGATTTTACCGTTGCCGTCAAAATCACCGACCAAATAACAGTTCTCGGGCAGTGCTTCTGCGGCAAATACAGTTATCCCGCCGCTCGTCAACACACCCAGCACCATAACTGCGGTAAGCAGCCAAGCTATACTTTTTTTCATAAAATCGCCCTCCTATATATTTTGTATGATTTTTTTAAGATTCCCTCAGGAAAACTGTATCTTTTTTCCATTGTGCTGTCAAGTGTTATAACAGCACATATGCACATATGCTTTGACATCTAAAAAGAATTGCTTTCATTCTGACTATGTTATATAATAAAAAAATAAACCGAAACGGAAAAAGGTCGTGGGCGAATATGAAAGAATACCGATTGGAACATTCTCCGATTGTGTACTACATCAGCGGAAAAGAACACAAAGAGTGGGTACTGTTTTTACACGCCGCTTTTGTAAATCACAATATGTTTCAGACGAATTGGGATGGTCTGCAAGATAAATACAATATTTTAACATTGGATATTATCGGTCACGGGAAATCGACAGATACGAAAAAGGGCGACAGCATCTGTCAAATGCCTGTATGGATACACGAAATTCTTGAAAAAGAGAAAATTCAAAAAATACATGTGGTCGGTGTTTCGCTGGGCGCTGTGCTGGCACAGAATTTTGCAGACTGCTATCCCGAAGCCGTGCAATCCCTCGCCTGCTTCGGCGGTTATGATATTCATAATTTCCCGAAACAAATGCAAAAAGAAAACAGTTCAGCACAAATGCGGATGATGCTGAAAGCTATAATTTCTGTACCGTGGTTTGCAAAAGCGAATCAAAAGATCTCCGCATACACCACACAGGCACAACAACAATTTTATGAAATGAATATTCAATTTCCGAAAAAATCATTTATGTATCTTTCATCGTTAAGCAAGCTGATAAATGTGCCACGAACACATTCGCGTAAATACCCGTTGCTGGTTGGCTGCGGCACACACGACATTCCTGCAGAATTGACTGCCGTGAAGCTATGGCATAAAAATGAATCGGACAGTAAGTTGATTATTTTCGAAAACGCAGGGCACTGCGTAAATATGGATGTTCCCCGGCAATTTAATACCGCTTTGGAGAATTTTTGGACAAGCGGCAAAAATCCCGCGGTTCCGTAAAAAACAGCCTTTCAGGTTACACCCTGAAAGGCTGTTTGCTATTTCAAAGAAATATCCGCAAAAATCGGATAATGGTCGGACATATCCTTTAAAAACGGCTCGGAACACACACGGAACGCAAGAATTTCCGCTTCGCCTTCCATAAAAATGTGATCCCAAGAGGGATAGTCCCATGCTTCTTCGGTGCCTGCCGCCTGCGACGCGGCACGGAATTTTGTATCCTGCAAGCGCCCCGCAAATACTTCATAAATTCCTGCGGCAGCGAACACACCTTTTTCACTGTCGTTTTCCATCGCGTTGTAATCGCCCGTGCAAAACGCGGGACAATCGTATTTCGCACGCAAATCGGCAAGCAATTCAAAGAATTCCTCCGCCTGCCCCTGCATAATCGCAAATTCTGCGTCCTCCTTGCCCTCCCGAATCAAATCGAGATGCGTGGAGGTCACAATAAACCGCTTGCCGCCCGCCAAGGTTTCAAACACACCCCAAGTTACGGCGCGGTGCTTGGTGCCGTCTCCCTCGGAATACGTCATACGTCCGCTGTCTATACACCGAAGTGTTTCTGTGTTATAGAGCAGAGTTGTGAGACTCTTTTCGAACAAATTATTTTGCGGATGCAAAATTTTGTAGTTTGGCAGATTCGCTTTTAAGCAGGCATGCCAATCGCCGCACACCTCCTGCGCACCGATGACATCGGGCGCGGTTTGTTTTACAAATTCCGTAAACTGCTTTGCGCGCGGTTTCACAGGCTCACCGCCCCAGCTTTTATAACTGACCAACAGATTGGCGCTCATCACACGGATATCCGTACTTTCCGCTTTCTGTATCCCGTCAAAAGCCGCCAAGTCGGCAGAAAAGCTTTCCGACAGCGGCGTGCGGGACAGATTCCCGCGTACAAAAATCCCTGTCGGCACGGCGACTGCCGCCGCCAACAAAACCGCCGCCGAAGCAACGGCGACCTTTTTCCATATCTTCTGCTTTGCCATTACAGTTCACCTTTTTTATAGTTCTGCATATGCCGACACAGCGCCGCAAAGGTCTCGTCACTGATGTCGTGCTCGATTTTACACGCATCCGCCGCCGCAATTTCGGGCGGTACCTCCAAAGCAATCAAAAGCTCTGTCAGTACCGTGTGGCGTGTATAAATCTTTTCGGCTATCTCCCGTCCTGTGCCGCTCAAATGGATATGCCCCTCGGCATCTACCGTCAGGAAACCGCCGCTTTTCAACAGTCCGACTGCACGGCTGACGCTCGGCTTGCTGAAATGCATATATTCCCCGATGTCAATCGCGCGCACAGACGGCTTTTCTTTGGATAAAATTAAAATGGTTTCGAGATACATTTCCCCTGATTCCTGTAAATGCACCGCCAACACCTCCGAATCTCAAATACAGTATAGCATAAATTTTTGCACAAAGCAACGGCACGGGCAGCAGGTTTTTACCTGCAATCGGATTTAAAAATTTTTCTGCACAAAGTTCGCTTTCTTACAAATTTGTACAATATCCCCTCCGAGTTAGCTTGTGCTAACTTCTATTTTGAGCAAACCGCCGAAAATGGAAAATTGCGTTAAAATTTATTGACAGACTGAAAAAAACAGCGTATTCTATTATCAGTTAGCATACGCTAACTTTACTTTTGAGGGTGAGTTAGCTTTCGCTAACCAACTGTGAAAGACAGAAAGGATGTTGTTTCAATGATGCCTTTAGCGCTTGCAAACCGCGGTGAAGAAAATATCATCCGCCGCGTGGGCGGAAACGCCGTACTGAAAAAGCATTTGGAAAATCTCGGCTTTGTTGTCGGCGGCAATGTCACGGTAATTTCTGTGAACGGCGGCAATTTGATTGTCAATGTGAAAGAATCCCGTATTGCGGTCAGCCGTGAAATGGCAAATAAAATTTTTATATAAAGGAGCAAAATCTATGAACACACTCAAAACAGTGCCTGTCGGCAAAACGTGCAAGGTCGTAAAGCTGCACGGCGAGGGCGCGGTCAAGCGCCGCATTATGGATATGGGCATCACGAAGGGCACCGAGGTACACATACGCAAAATCGCGCCGCTCGGCGACCCCGTCGAGGTCACGGTGCGCGGCTACGAGCTGTCGCTCCGCAAAGCGGACGCGGAAATGATTGAGGTGGAATAGCTCCCCCTCTCCCCGCCGCACTTCACTTTCACTATCGGTTAAGCTGAGGGGAGTCGAACACAATATGCCGAAAACTTGTTTTTGCGGCGACTTTTCACGTTTTCGTCGTAGGAAGG